>ERZ780195.832-NODE-832-length-29002-cov-4.891768_pt1 | contig 29002 bp, 31 predicted proteins | sample MGYA00511017_ERZ780195 | MGnify/ENA primary metagenome ERZ780195 (study PRJEB29588, sample SAMEA2159974) | human gut metagenome | biome: human gut; feature: human-associated habitat; material: faeces | place: Denmark | collected 2008/2010 ...
GGAGTTACGGCTGGTTCGTACATGTCCGGCATGCGGGAGGATACTCGACACTGTACGCGCATATGGACAGGCTGCATGTAAGGACGGGCACTCATGTCCGTATCGGGCAGCATATCGGGAATGTCGGGCATACGGGAGTGGCGAGCGGCAACCACCTGCATTTTGAATTAAGGAAGGACGGCATCTCGCTGGACCCGCTCTCATGGCCGCCTTTTAAATAACCTGTAAAACAAGCAAGCGATGAACATCGAGGAAGTAAAGAAGATTCCGCTGGAGGATTTCCTCGGGCGGGCGGGATTCTCGCCTGTCAGAAGACAGGGGGACAGTGTATGGTACCTTTCGCCTTTCAGGCAGGAGCGTACCCCGTCATTCAAGGTCAGCCTTTCCTTGAACCTGTGACATGATTTCGGGGAGGGGACCGGAGGCAGTATCATCGACCTGGCACAAAAGCTGTACGGGGTGACGGATATCCCGACCGTATTGCAGAGGATCGGGAGCGATTTTCCGGCGTTCAGGCCGGTTCCTTCTCCTGCGAAAGGACGGACTGTGGCATCGGCCTTTGAGGAACTGCGCGTCTCACCTCTTAAGAACACCGTCCTGCTGGATTATCTCGGGACAAGGGGTATTCCATCCGATATCGCCTCAAGGGAATGCGTGGAGGTACATTACCGCATGCGCGGCAAATGGTATTTCGCGGTCGGTTTCAAAAACAGGAAAGGGGGGATTGAGATACGTAACCCGTACTTCAAAGGAGCGGTCTCTCCCAAGGATATCACGCATGTCAGCCATAATGCAGTGGATAGACGGCAGTCATCGGTGCTGGTTTTCGAGGGGTTCATGGACTATCTCTCGTACCTGGCCTTGAAGGAAGGGCAAGCCGTGCCGGACTGCGTGGTGCTCAATTCTGTGGCCAACCTGCCCAAAGCCGTGGATATCCTTAAAAGTTACGGACAGGTCTGTTGCTTCCTGGATAATGATGAAACCGGCAGAAAGGCGGTGGAGGAGATCGGAAGGCTGTGCGAAAAAGTAACTGACAAGGCCGTACACTATCTGCCACACAAGGATTTGAACGAGTTCCTGCAGGAAAGAGTCCGGTCGGGGTGGATGTCGGTGCGACAGAAGGCAAAGACCCGGGAGGGTTGAAAAAGAGGAAGGCAGCTGTAAGCTGTTGTCCCTGATAGAAAAAGTAATAATCTCAAATTTATTGAATGATATTTTCGGGGATACTTACAGACTGTAAGTAAATGAATAAGGAGCTGACGTTTTGGACAGCTCCTTTATACAATCAAGAATATCCGGCTTTAATAGTTACGGATCAGCAGTTCGTTGACCGTCTCCCTCTTCTCGGCTATGGAACAAACCGAGCGGAAGATGCTCAGCCGCTGGATATGGAAGCCGGCGTACAGGTCGTCGAAGAAGGTGTTCTCCGGGTTCTTCTGACGGGGATCGGAGTTGGAGAGCATTCATTTGCTTCCTTTCTCTCCCAAGTCCTTGCAGAATCCGGCCAGTTCTATCTGGCAGTCGTCATCGAAGTCGTCCGGCATGTAGGAGGTACAGGCACCGGCCTCATTGACGGGTTTGTAGGGCGGGTCGAAATAAAAGAACGATTTCTCTCCCGCGTATTTTTCCGTCTGGCGGTAGTCCCCGTCCAGGATGACGACGCCCTGCAGCAGCTTGTGGTTGAAGCGGATCAGTTCCTCCTCCAGTATCCTGGCGCGGCTGCCCGTACCGAAGGTTACCGAGAGCCTGCCCTTGCGGTTGACCGAATAGATGCCGTTATAGCAGGTGCGCATGAAGAAAATGAAAAGGGCGGCACGTGTGATACCATCCGGGTGCTCTTCGTTGAAGACCCTGCGCTTTTCCATGAAATAGTCCCTTCTCTCTGTACGTCCCTGAAGGGCGTGGTATTCACCCTGGATGCCGGCAAGCAGTCCGACCAGTTCTTCCGGCGTGTCGCGTATGACACGGTAGACATTCACCAGGCTCTCGTTCGAGTCGTTGATCACGCAACGGATATGCGGATAGGTCTGTCTCAGTCAGAAGAACAGGGCGCCTCCCCCGACAAAGGGTTCCACATAGGTTTCCATTTCCGTGATATTTTCCGGCAGTGACTGGATCAGTACCGGAAGCAGTCTTCTCTTGCCTCCCACCCAAGGGAAGCAGGGTTTGCCGGGCAGACAGCCCGCACTGTTTTTCTTCTTTTCCATGATTCGATAAATTAAAATGAATGGTTAAAACTATTGTTACCCGTCATCTTCCGTTTCCAGCAGATGTTTCAGGTCCGGGTCATTCCCTATGCGGCGGAGCTCCTTTTGGATGATCCCGCCCACCTCCTCCTTGATGCGGTAGTAGTTACGCTCTATCTCTTCCCGCATATGGTCCTTGCCGTCCCTGCCGGTAAAGTCCGTAATCACGGGGATCGGTTTGTAGGCTTTCGTCTCTGCCGCCACCCTCGCGTTGTCCACAACGATCTCGCAGTGGAAGATTTTCTGCTCCATCTTCTCTTGGAAGCTGTCGCAGACGCTTCCCACGAACATGCCTTGGGAGAGGTTGGATATTTTCGAGGCCGGTATCAGCGAGTCCAGCTGGGTGCTGATGCTGGTCGATGTGTCCTCACGGGTCATGTTGACGGACTTGCGCTGCTGGAGCACCTTCCCGAACCGTTCCGAAAGGTTCTTGGCCGTTTCCCCCAACACTTGCCCGGCAAAGACATTGCCGACGGTGTTCTGGATGACGCGCGCCTCCTTTTCACCGTAGTCGCGTACCAGCTGGCTGAAATCCTGCGCGCCCAGGCAGACGGCCACCTTGTTGCTGCGGGCCGTGGCTATCAGGGTGTCGAGCCCTTTGAAATAGATCGTCGGGACCTCGTCCACCAGGATGGAGCACTTGAGCTTTCCCTTACGGTTCACCATCTTGACGATACGGGCGTTGTACAGCCCAAGGGCCGCCGAATAGATGTTCTGCCGGTCCGGGTTGTTGCCCACGCACAAGACCTTGGGGGCGTCCGGGTTATTGATGTCCAGTGTGAAGTCGTCCCCGCTCATAATCCAGTAGAGCGAGGGGCTGATCATGCGTGAGAGCGGGATCTTGGCACTTGCGATCTGGCCCTGGAGCTGCTCCATCGCCCCGCCTTTCCAGGCGTCCATGAAAGGCGAGAGGTAGTTCTCCAGCTCCCTGTACGAGGTCAAGATGGTGAAGATGTCCGAGTAGGGCTTGTTCAGCAGCTCGATGGCATGGGGAAAGGTACAGTACTTCCCGTTCTCGTAGATTTTAAGATACCATATGATGGCGGCGAACAATACGATCGGACTCTCCACGAAGAAGTCACCCTGTTTCTGTATCCAGGTTTTATTTAAATTTAACATTATTACATAGGCTGACTCATAGGCGTCGGCGATGTCGGACATGAATGCTGGGTTGATAGGGTTGCAGCGGTGGCTGTGCCGCGGATCGTCGAAATTGATCACGTAGAACTGGACGTTCGCCTTGTACTTGTCCTTGTTCTTGAGCAGATGGTTATAGACGATAAGGCTCAGGTCCGGGAACTTGAAATCATAGCAGTAAAGCGCATAGCCTTTCTCTATCTGCTGCTTGATGAACTGGTTGATGACACAGTAGCTCTTCCCGCTGCCCGGCGAACCGACCACCATGCAGCCCCTTTGGGGCAATACGACGTTGATCCACCCATTGTGCCATTTCTTCTTGTAATAGAACCGTGTGGGCAGGTTCACCGAGTATTCATTGGTGATCAGGCGGGTCTCCTGCATGAAGGACTCGTTCTCCTCATTGAAGACGTCATCCATCAGGTGTTCCTTTAAAAGACGCCCGATCCACATGCCTGCGGTGAGCAGGCAGATGTACCCGGCGGCAAGGGCGGACACATACGCAAGGGTGGTGAGCGGGACACTCCAGCCGGCGGTGAGGAAAAGCTCGCTTCCCCAATAGAGGAGCAGCCCGGCTGCCAGGTAGCAGCCGATACGCCTTCATGTCATCTCCGGGACCCTCCGCCCTTTGGCTCCCATCGAGGAGAAGAAAAGGAACATCAGGCTGAAGCATTTGGTCACGGGGGAGCCGGTGAACAGTCCGGTGTCACGCTGGAAGTTCAGCAGTATCCTGTCCACCATGCCGTTGGTACAACCGGCGGCATGGAAGAACGGATAGCAGAAATAATAGATGTTCATCACGAGAAGCAGGATGCTGACCGCCCGCATGAAGTCGATGGTCTTGCCGAGCCCTCTGGAATCTTCTTGTGCCATATGGGTTATGATTGGTTGTTATACGTGAATACTTCGTTAGTTGATCCGCGGGCCTTTCCGCCCCTTCCTCTTTTTCTTCTTTCCATAAATATTCCGGGGAATGTCCTCAGCCGGGTAGGGACAGGATTCCATGGAGAAGATATCCAGTAGGCCTTCCGCAAGCCCCGTCTCCCTTGTGTCCGTATTTACGGGTGGTTCCTGTCCGGGAGCCGGCCTGTCGGGGACGGGCGGGGGCGTGCCGTATTTCCGGTTGATAACCGAAGCGGAGAACTCCTTGCCGAGCGCCGATCCCTTGAAGACCGCCCTGGTATTATGGTCTATATAGGTCACGCCGTAGATCACGCCCGCCCCGTTCTCCCAGAGTACGGGCACGATGCCTTTGCCTGCCAGCTCGTGCAGGAATCCTTCACGGGTATCCCGGCAGAGTGCCGTACGGATGTTTTCCCTTGTCTTTTCCGGCAGGGGATGCTTTTTCATCCATGCCCTGCTTTGTGAGAACCTCTTTTGGAGGGCACGGTATCCCACGCTTTTCCCGATATCGCTGGATTTGATTCCGACCCCGGTACGTTTTCCATTCCCGTCGGTCGCCGCATAGACCAGGCCGTCGCAACGTTTCCCGTCCACGACCTTATGCACTTCCTCCACGGTCACGTTGAAAAGTCCGAGCAGTGCCCTGAACTCCTTGAACGACTGGAAGCGGTAATTCTGTACGGCCGGTTTTACCACACCCGCAATCTGGTGTTTCAGATCGCCTTTCGTGTGGTCCACCGCGGTCATCGGCCGGGAAATCCTGTATTCCTCCCCGCGTGACTGCAGCAGGCCGTATTTCCTTTCCAGCTCCCGGCAGATGTCCGTCGAACGCTCCCATTCCTTGTAATCCCTCAGCTTTCTTCCCTGTTCATCAATACGCAGGGAGACAATGTGGATGTGAGGACGCGCGTTGTCGTCATGGCGGAAGATAATGTAAGGCTGGTCGCCATATCCGAGCCTGTCCATGTATTCCCGCCCGATAGCTTCCAGCTGTTCGTCGGAGAGCACGTCATCGGGATGGGGATTGAGCGAGAGATGGATCACCGGCTTTTCCGTCCGGCGGTTCATGGCAAGGTAAGGTTCGAAGCTGCGCATGCATTCGGAGATGCCGACCTTTCCCTCCGGTGTCTCCATCACGCGGTTTCATGCCAGTGTCCGCGCTTTCCCTTTCTCCACTTTTTCCTGATTGTAATACAGCGCCCCGTAAATGGCGGCACCGGATGTTATCTTTGCAACCATTGTTCGAACTCTTTGGTAAGACGGATGATTTCCTTGTTTAACGATACGAGCTCCACGGTCAGCTGTTCCAGCTTGTAAAGCAGGGCGAGGGCTTTCTTTTCGGTCAGTTCCCCGCTGTGGACCGCCTTGACAACCTGGTTGTAGTTCACCCCGACGCGGCGGTACTCGCTCTGCAGGTTGGTGAGCTTGATGTAATAGTCCGTGGCAACCTTGTCGATTTTCACCACTTTCATCGGCTTGTCGAAAATGGCCGACAGGATGAACTGCGACTTGGTTACGGCACCGGAATTCTCATAGAGCCGCTCGAACTCGATGTTCTGGAGCTCGTTCAGACGGAATCCGTAGTAAAAGGAATGAAGCTCGGAGGATTCCTTCGGACTGCGGCCCCCTCTTCATGTCCGGGAGACGGCCGTTTTCTCTTTCTTGTACGCCTGTTTGATCTTAGCCATATTATTGATGTTTTTACCGGAGGCAAAGTAAATGATAATTCGTATACCGGCCTAATTTCGGAAGGTGACTATTCGTGACAGGAGATGACTATTCATGACAGGGGATTTTCCTCCCTGTCATCCGTTCCCGATCCCGCAGTTTATGATGTTCTTTTCAAAGGCTTCCCGGAGTTTTGGGAGCAGTACTGAGAGGGTTTTCTTACGTCTGGCAAGGTCCGCACGCAAATCGTAGGGCTTGGGGATTCGGATATGCAGGAACTCCTCGAATGCCGCCACCAGGGAGGCGAATGACTGGCGGTTGCCGTTGCCGTCTGTTATCACTCCCAGGTAGTGCAGTGAGGCGATCAGTTCCATCAGGTTCACCAAGGAACCTTTCCAACGAAGGGAGAACAGGCCTGTCCGTCCCTTGTCGGTATCGGGAACGGTATCGCGGCATTCGGGATACCGAAGCGCGAAATGCAACAGTTCTATCTCCGTCCTGACAAGGCCGGATGCCTTCATCAGATAGATATGTGTCCGGCTGTCAACCCTGCTTCCGGCCATATTCATATAGGCGTCCAGTTCCGTCTCCATGTGGCGTAGGCGGCGCAGCCTCTTGGGGATGGGAAGCCCGCTTTCCGCCAGGGAGGCCAGATGGTCTGAAAATTCATCGTAGGCGGATGACAATACGTTTTCCATAGCATTTTTTCCTTCCAGGACGGCTTCTTGGAGATGGTTCAGCAGGCGGTGTGTTGTTGATGTTTTCATATGCTCAAACTTTAGTTTAACAATTCATGCCTTACGACAGAATATTAAAGGCGAATATGATGCCATCCGGTGGATGCCTATTGCATTTTCTTGTTAATAGTCAGATATTCAGCATGATAAAAATATCAGTTGAAAACAGGCTCAAAAAAAGAAATGTACACCGCTTTACAATAACTGTAAGGCGGATGTACATTTTATGTAAACCATGTCCGGCCGCTTGTATGACACTCTCATTTCGCTGTGGTTCCGGAAGGAGACTCACGGAGCTGGCCCGTATTGTACAACGGCCCGCTCATATAATCCGATATTTTCTCAGTTTCTCGTACAGGGAAGTCCGGCTGATGCCGAGTATCCTGGCTGCACGGGCACGGTTGCCCTCCGCCTCTTCAAGGGTCCTGAGAAGCAGCTGTTTTTCCTTTTCCTCCGGAATGGGGGCGGTTTCCTCCCGTCCGACGGCGAGGTCCAGATTCAGTTCCTCCGGTGAGATCCATCCGTCGGCAGAGAGCAGGACGGCACGTTGGATGCAGTTTCTCAGCTCGCGTATATTACCGGGCCAGGGATATTTCTGCAATGAGGCCGCGGCCAGGCTGTTGAACCCGCGTACGGGCTTACGGTGCTTTTCTGAAAAATGCTTCACGAAGAACTCCGCCAGCGGAAGGATGTCCTCCCCGCATTCCGAGAGAGGGGGGACATTGATGGTGAACTCGTTCAGGCGGTGGAACAGGTCCTCCCGGAAACGTCCTTCGGATATCGCCCTCTCCAGGTTCTAGTGCGTGGCGGCCACCAGACGGACGTCAAAGGTGTATTCCTGGGTGGAGCCGACGGGCTTGTAGCGTCTTTCCTGCAGGGCACGTAGCAGGAGCATCTGTGTCTCGGGGGAAAGGTTGCCGATCTCGTCAAGGAACAGCGTGCCCCCGTCAGCCACTTGAAACAGCCCGTACCTGTCACCGTAGGCACCGGTGAACGTCCCCTTGCGGTGTCCGAAAAATTCGGATTTGGCAAGGTCACCCGTGATGGTCCCGCAGTCCACCGGGACGAAGGGCTTGTCCCTACGGTGGCTTTGTTCATGCAGCTCGCGGGCGATATGCTCCTTCCCCGTACCGGAGGCTCCCCGAATGAGCACGGAAATGTCGGAACGTGCCACCAGCCCCACTAGCTGGTACATTTCCCGCGCTTTGGCACTCTCCCCGCGATAGAATTCGTTCCCGTCATGTCGGGGACGGCTGAATATCTTCCCGATGGCTTCCAGCAGCCTGTCCGGCTGGACAGGCTTGCACAGGTAATTGACCGCCCCCAGCTGCATGGCTTCCACCGCGTTCTCCACCTGCCCGTAGTTGGTCATGATAAGGAACGGGGTGGCGTAGAACCTCTCGTTCATCCATTCCAGCAGGGAGGTGCTGTTCCCGTCCGGCAGGCGGAGGTCTGCAAGGACAAGGTCGAACTCCCTTGCGGAAAGGGCCTTGCGGGCAGCCGACAGCGTCGCGGCATGTTCGGTCGCCATCCCTTTCTTCTTCAGCCAGTTGCCGATGCTGCGGCTGAAAATCACGTCATCTTCCAAAATCAGTATCGTTTTCATTCCTTTCCCTCTTTCTGCATCAGTTCCGCATAGGATATCAGTTCCCTGACGGCACCGATTATTTTTTCTATTTTCACATATTCCTCTTCCTCCCATTGGCCCGCGTCGGATTTGACCAGCACCCACAGGTCCGCTACCGGATAGTTCAGACGCACCGTCTCCCACAGTGGCAGGCTCCTGTGGAGGATGGAAATGATTTCCCGGCTGTCCTTTTCTTTCACGGCGGCCGACAGCCTTTCGATGTCCTTGCGGCTTTCACTGACAAACAGCCCCAGCATTTCCTGCCGGTTGTCCTCTCCGGCAAGCAGGAGGGAGAAGTCCGGCCTCCACTCTTTCCCGTTCCCTTTTATGACCCGCATGATGGCGGTCACCAGCCCTTCCGCGGAGAAAGGCTTATGGATACATCCGGCGAAACCTGCGAAGAGGTATTCCTCTTCCCTGTCGGAATGTGCCGTGACGGCTATGGCCGGAATCTCCCTTGCCCGGGGGATGTTTGATCCCCTCAGCAGTTCAAGGATCGAGAAGCCGTCCGCACCGGGCATCTGTATGTCGGTCAGCAGAAGGTCGTACTCCTGACTTTTCAGGCAGTCCATCAGTTCCCGGACATCCGTGCAGCAGTCACAGTGAATCCGGCTGCGGGAGAGCATCTCCCGGGTGATCCCCTGCTGGATACGGTCGTCATCCATGACCAGCACACGGGTGCCACCGAGCAATTCACAGGCCGGAAACACCTTCTCTTCCAGAGGGGCGGACTGTCCGGCCGGTGGTACGGGAAGGAAAACGGAGAAGCGGCTGCCTTCACCGGGAGCGCTCTTTACCTCTACACGGCCCCGCATTTCAGACACGAGCCGAGCCGTGATCGCCAGCCCCAGTCCGAACCCTGGAATATTACGCGCGTTGTCCAGCCTTTCAAACGCCCCGAATATCCGTTCTTTCTCCTCAGCGCTCATTCCCACGCCGGTATCCCGGACAGAGATGCTAAGTTCCCCATACAAGTATTCCGCCTCAAGGCGCACCTCCCCGTGGGGTGTGAACTTCAGGGCATTGGACAGCAGGTTGCCGGCTATCTGCCGGATATGCGAGCTGTCACAGCAGACGACGACGTCCAAGCCTGAGAGGGATACGGTGAACGCCAGGTCCTTCTGTCTGGCGATAAGTCGATGACTGTCCGCTATTTCCTCGAACAGGGCTTTTAGGCTAAAGAGCGTGTCATTGGAGCGAACTTCGCCTTCATCCATCCGGTGGTATTCCATCAGCGTGTTTACCAGGCCGAGCATGTAATCGGCCGAGTGCAGGATGTTGTCCAGATAGCCACTCCTGCGGCTGACGTCGCTTTCCGAGGGTAACAGTTCCGCGCAGCCTTTGACGGCCGCCAGCGGGGCGCGCAGGTCGTGAGCAACCGAGGCCATCAGCTCCTTGCGTGAGCGGAGCAGTTCCCTGTTCCGCCTGTCGGACTGTTCAAGCTCCCTCTCGTATTGGAGACGGCGGTTCAGGTCCCGGTGTATGACGGTATACAGCATGATCGCCAGAAGGGAGACGGACAGGGCAAGGCCGGCCACCATATGGTAGGAATTGTCCCGTTCAAGGACAAAGGCCCTGTAGCGTGCGGTAAAACGTTCGTTGTTTTTCCGCTCAAATTCGGAGATCATATTGTTCATCCTCCCGTTCAACTCCATACTGCCGGCATACAGGCTGTCCATCTGTGCCAGCAGCCTGGCCCGCCTTTCAGCCTGTTCCCGGGTGACCCTTTCATTCAGGGAGCGGAGCATGCGTGTTGTCGTCCCGGTTGAAGAGGGAACGGACAGGGATTGCCGTTTACGTTCAGCCTCTTCCCTCTGTTGCAGGTAAGCGGATTTGTTTTCTTTTCTACGGAAGATATCCCGGAAACTCCTTTTCTTTTTGGGTACATCTCCCGCACCGGCTTCCGGAGAAGCCGTATTTTCCTTTTGCCGTGCAGCCTGTTTCCGGGCTGTCAAGACAATGGCAGGAATGCTTTCTTGTACAATGCCACCTATGTCCTGCAGTTCCTTGAAGGTATGTACCGCCTTGGATAAAAGGAGTTCCTTGTTCCAAAGAAGAAGGCACAACGAGTCGATATGGCTTTTTTGTAACGGGGTATGGACATATTCTTTCAGAAGTTGCAGGCTGTCGCAGACCCCGTGGCGTTTGCGGCTGTATTCCCCGAGGTCGTCATCATCCCATGTGACGGCAATCTCGGCATGGGTGGAAAGGTCCAGCAGGTCGATGTAGATTCTTTCAGCCAGACGGTGTATCGCCACCAGCTCTTTCTCCTTCTTACGTAGCATGTGTCTTTGCATTTGTTCCTGACGGAACTGATAGACAATGAATGCGGACAACAGAACCAAGATGGCATAACCGAACGATATTTTTAACTTCAACCATATTATACCATTGTTCATGATTTTTATTTATAAATACATACTTCTATATAATATCCACAAATTACACAGATAAAATAACCAGCAAAAGCATAAAATATTTGATATTGGCGTTCCAACATTTTAAGTTAAGAAGAATAACGTTCGCAGCTTGTTTTTATATTTCGTCTGCATTTATAAGCTACGCATTTTCTACTTCATTGCATGCTGATATTCATTCAGCGAGGGACAGGCTTGCAGGATCATCCTGTCCTGTTCTCTCAGCTTCGCCCTGACACTCGGGATATGGTGTCTTGCCATCCGCGTGAGGATGCCGGGCAGGTCACCGTCCACGATGGGCAGGCGGGCGGAGAGGCACGCCGCCAGCATGTCGGATATGAAGCCGTGCACGGGATCACCCTTTTGGGCGCTTTCCCATCTGCGAGAGTCCACATACGTGCCGTCCTGCTTGGAAAGCAGGGTGTGACACAGGAACTCGGAGAGCATGTCGTCATCCACGCGGTCGAGCCGGCTGATGAGTTGACCGGGAAGGCACATACGTCTCCGGAAATCTTCACGGGTGATCACGCGTACGGGGCGGTTGTCTATCTCCTTGCGTACTGACTTTAGGAGGGCATCGTCCTTTTCGGGTTCCTTGCCGGAAAGGAACACCCATACCGGCGAGCCTGCCGTGAGGCGGCCTGTCGGGCAGGGGCAGTCCTCGTACCACCTCACGATTTCAGAGAATTTGTGCAGCAAATAGTCACTCACTTCATTCTCGTAAAATATGCGGCCCGTATCGGGGGAAAACGTTTTCATCACGATCCCCGCACTTACCGGGAAGCCACAACGCACGAGGGCGGCCAGCGCTCTACCCGGCAAAAGTATGAATTTGTTCAATTTTAATGTTGCCATATTATTCTTGTTTTTGAATTTATTCTGTTCATATAAAAAACGGAAGCTTCGGACTGTCACAGGTGGAAGCTTCCATACATTTTAATTTCATTCACTTGTACCGCATCCGCCGATGCGAAGTGAACTAACTTCGAAAAAATATCTCCATGGCATGCCTGCCGGGGTAAAGCTGGCAGGCTGCCATGCTAAAGTACAAGCTCCGGGCTTTCACAAGTGCGGGCCTTGTTTTCCCATGTAAAAAAGTGGTTTCCCACTTAATAAATCCAATCCCTTTTGGGGATTGAACTTTCCTAAAAATTCAAAAAAACTGTGTCCTACGGGCATTGCTACCCTTCGGCGGACATCTGGCGACCTTTCACAAGGACGCATTCCGTTTTCTTCATCGTAACTCTTCGTATATATGTCTAAATTGCACTTTTTCCTTTTTTACTTCCACGCTTTCCTTTTCCGCCCAGAGGAATGTGATAAAAGGAAGCGGTGGGCTGCATCTCGTTTAATCATAAAGAAGGCCCCAGGATGCCCGAACACAACTTAAACAGACAGCAGCCCACGCTTGTAGTAGCTGTATAGGAGCCAGTCCTGTTCCTTTAGCAGAACCAGCTTCGGTCGATGGCCGGCAGCTCCTTTTTCCAATACCACTTGCGCCAAGCGAAATGTTTGCGCACCACGAAGTAGCTTACTTCCTCGCTCTCTTTTTCTGCCTCGTAATCAAACGCTGAATGGCCGACAGCCAAGCGTTCAGCCCAGTAAAGGAGGTAGTAAGCGAACAGCGGCAGGGCGGCAAATCCCCAGCATCCCTGCCAGCCCAAAAGCAGGGACGGCAGCAGGGACACACAAAAACATTCCGTGTATTGCCGGCGGTGGATGCTCATCTCCATCTCTTCCCAAATGCCTTTCTCGCCATAAGGGAGGGCAGTCAGGGTAACCAGAGGCAGGGTCACGTAATCGTAGGGATTCAGCCGGCCTTGCAGCAGACGGGCGATTTTGCTGTCATAGATGATCATAGCTCTTTAGTTATTGGTGTTTCATGCAGTTTTACAGGTCTCTCTCGGCGCGGATGAACGTGCCTTGATAGTTGTAGTACAGTTCCCAGCCGGGGATGTCTATCTCGTAACCGCCCGGTTGTTTCTCCACCTTGTAAGGTACGGCATCGGGGTAACGGGCGGTGATGTCCGTCGCGATGGATTCCGGCAGGATGCCGTCCGGCAGCGCGGAGAACTTGCAGTCCACGCTCGTCCACTCGCCCTGTTCGTCGAACTCCAGTTCCGCTCCGTCCGAGAGCCATGCCTCATATTCGGTCGTTCCATCGTCCTTGTCACGCACCGCACGGGTGCATTCCGCACCGGGGAAATACTGCGCGATGAACTGCCGCGCCTTTTGGGGCAGCGCGTCGTAGCCGATTTCCTTCTCGTCCTTGTCGCAGGATGCCCCTGCCAGTATCACGAGCAGCAGCAACAGAGGTTTGATAAATACCTGTTTCATTGTCCTTTTCTATTTAGGTTTCTGTTTGTTATTATTCAATTCTTATCCTTCTCAAAGCGTCTTTTTGTTCCGCCCTCCGGGGCGGTTGTTCAGCGGGCGGTTCATCCGCCTGAGCAGTGCGGCCTTCAGGCTGTCAAGGAAAGGCGTCTGCCGATTGCGGATGCGCAGGTCGCCGAATGTCCGGGACAGGTTCTTGTCCAACTCGATGTTGAATGCCCTCTGCACATACTCCGACAGCCTTGTCAACGGGACATCCCCGAATGCCTTGCGACTGTCCAATGCAAATAGTAGTTCGGTCAGTTCCGTCTTCGTCGCTTTCCACGTCAGGCACACCTTCAGCAAAGATTCTTCGGCTTGCCGCAGCTCGAACACCTCCAATTCTTTCGTCAGGTAGCGGATCAGCCGCTCGTTGGCGAGAAGCCGTGCCGCCATGAAGTCACAGTTGGTCGAGAAAGACGGATCACGCTCGTGATGGAACGACTCCAAGTAGAGTGCCGTGTCAAGGTTACCCCGCAGGTAATAGAGTGCGTCCAAGTGGGTCAGTCCGGAGCGGTAGTAACGCACGAAGTCCGAACGTTTCTCGTTGTAACGGTTGATGCCCCGTATCTCGTCTATCAGGTAGCTTCGCTGCGACTTGTTGCCTACGGGACGGTTCATCTCGATGTTGTATATCTTGCGGTAGTAGATGAGCCGGTGGCAGATTCGGGGTTTGACCGTCTTGAAGAACTCGATTTCCTCTGCCTCGTCACGGAAAGTATAGTCCGCGATGAAGGCTTTCAGTTGCAGGAAAGCGTCCGCGAGCACCAACGAGGCTTCGAATGATTTCTTGATCATGTTCAGGTCTCCGGCCTCTATCTTCTCCACCTTCTTTTCCGCCTCTTCCTCAAGCCTTGCGGCGAAGTCCTTCATGTCCGTTCGTTCAGCCATGCACGGGTATCTTCAGTTTCAATCTCTCGTCGTCCACCGCCACGCAGTAGTCGGCAAGGCCGTACCGCTCGAACTGTTCGGTGGTCACTTTCAGGTGTGTCACCTCTGTGCCGTCCAAATTCACCTTGTCCGTCAGCGCACGGAGTTCCAGGTTGATGCGTAGGGCGTTCTCCGCCGATTTGCCGTAGGCGTTCCAAGTCTCGTCCGCTTCGTTCCAATAGAGGTGGACGGCATCCTTGTTTTCTTTTTCTGTCTCCAATATCTTCGTTGTTTCCATCTGTATTCAATTTTATTGAAATAAAGGGTAACTTGCCGGTCTTTCACAAGGGCGGCAAGTTGTTAGGGTTATTATACATAATCCCTCCCGCTGTGCTGGGGAGAGTCTTGATGTAATTAAAGTGTATATATAATCTTGTTGGTTATTAAAGCGATTTGCCACTATTCGTTAACCGATGTTCCGGGAATGGGAGTGTCGTCTGTAGGGCGTGCGTTCAATCCGCAATGGGAGTCAGTGTATACTACCGGAATCCATACCGTAAGAGGTCCCGGATAGTTTTGCCAAGATGACCATCTCCAGTTACGACCATTTACGCCAATGGTGATGAATCGGCCGCCATTATAGACATCATTGTAATTGGGATTTTCAGGATCAGTAATGCAGTTTGCCTGATTGCATGCAATGTATGACCATTCCCCCGACATACTATTGCGGTAGATGCTTCTATTATTCCATCCGTTCCACTGTCTGGCACTACAGAATATCATATATAGGGCGTTCCCCATTATATTTGCATCAGCGTTGTCCCTAATTATAGACCATCTGTGCAAGCCAAACATCGGGTGTTTCTGATGCACTTCATAATAATCCCGGACTATTGGAAGTGCACCATTATCCCAATTATTACCACGTCCGTGGTATTGGTTATATCCTATTGCAAAATTATTTCCCCACGTGAACCTATCACTCATCAATCCGTCAGGTCCGCAATCGTACCACTCGTCCAAGTTGTCATTTTTCACCTGTACGTTTACCTTGCGTGTTCCATTGTTAGCCGTATTGTTTTGCAAGTTATCCCAACGTTTCTTCACGTAAGGAGTGGCAGATACACCTGTCGATGTTGCCTTATCCACAGATATGGCTACCGGATCACCGCAAGTAAGGTCACGTCCCAAATCTGTGATTTGCGTATCGGGAACATCGGACGAGATTACCACTCTGGCTTTCAGGTTTGTTACATCCTCCTTGAAATGTCCGCCGTTCAACACGATATTCCATTTCTCCGATTCGCGCGAGATATTGCGCTCGCAATCCTTGAACCCGAAATCGGCGGTAAAGGCTTTCTGCTCCACGCAGTACATCACATTTTGGTCAAAGTCCTCTTTGGTGGCAAGCAACGAGGCGAAGCGGTTCGCCGACGGGATGCTCAACGTCTGCAGGTAAATGTCGCCCTTTGAGGAGTTGTCATAAATGACCTGCGAATAATTGTCCTTCGTGTACGTAGGAGACGAGGTCATGGCTATCCAGTCCGATTCCGATGCGTTCTGCAAGCCGATGATGTCATTTTCCAAGTGCTGGCTGGTCGTCTCGGGCAGGGAATAGAGCCAATAGGCATCCCCTTCGGTGGGTGTCTGGCGGGACATAAGAATCTGTTTTTTCTTGCCAGCGAAAGAAATCTCCATGCTTACATAATTCCCCATGTCCTTGGGCCAAGTGACCTTCACGGAGAGGTTGGACGCTCCGCTTGCAAAAGTGGTGGGTGTAACGGTTACTCCAGCCGGGGCTAAGATTTCACCCGTAGTCCCGGCAGTAGTTGCGGACGCACTCAAGAAGAAAGCCACCTGATCCGTCAGGGTTTCATCCGTAAAGGCAACGAACTTGTCGTTGGTGGTAACCAGCGACACAAAATTGTTCGAGATGTGGTAGGTATAGGTCTTGCCCATTTCCCATTTCGTGCCTCCAATGGATGCGCCCACCGTAAAGTCGGCAGTTCCGTCATTCAGCACCACCTCGATCTTCGCGTCGTCGGACAATGTCTGCGGCATCATGAAGAGGGTCTCGCCTTTGCCATCCTCCGTAATGGCTCCACCGTTTCCTGCCACCACTTTGTTTAAACGCAGGGTAAAGGCTTGCGTGTCATCAGTCAATGTCCATGCGTCCGTTCCTAACGTGTAAGTACCTTTGTAGCGCACGCCATCCAGCTTGATGGACTTCACCACGCAGTTGGGCAGGTCATCCCCTGCCACGAACTTCACTGCCGAGAGGGCGTGGTTGAACGTCAGGCCGGTGGTGGCGAAACCGTCTACCGTCGGATTATCCTTTCCGATGACTACGGCACTCATCACATCCTATTGCTTCTTCACGTCGTCGGGCACGATATAGGTCATCACGGGTGCGCCCGGATGGGTATTGTCGGTGAGCGTCATGCCGTCCGCCGCACTGGGAAACCATGCGTAGAAGCTCAACCGCTTCTTGGCGGGCCAGTAGTATGTCCCCGTGGGATACCAACGGCCTTCGTCCTTGTTTAAGGTGACCGTCTCGTTGTACATGAAGTCGGGCGTGCCGATGGCATTGGTGTAAGCCGATATGGCAAAGGTCTCCATATTCGTCTTGTTGGTCTCGGAGATTTGCGTGCCGCGCGTTATCGGGCGGTTGTCGCCGGGAAATCCGTCCGTCACTTCTGCGGTAAGGTAGACGGTCTTCCCGTTCACCTTGCCTTCCATCTCAACGGTTTCCAGCTCGTACGTACTCTCCCCTAAATCGGAAGCCGCACGAGTGCCGGCTGTCGGTTTCCATGCGTTCGTGCCCCCCATACTTACGGCGAAGCTCAAACGCTGGTCTCCCTTTCCTGGGTGAGTGCCGTTCTCCATCTCGTTGGTACAGGCGGAGAATACCGCCAGCGCGATGAGCGAAAGGCTCATTAGTTTATTCCTGTAGTTCATATCTTGTCTTTTTTATTGTTCAAACTGTTATTGATCTTGCCTTGCCTGTTTCTCAATTTGAGACCTTTTCAATGGAGTAGTAGCCGAACTTGTTATTCTTGATGGTGTGGTAACCGGGATAGCGGAAAGTAGAACTACTATAGTCATACGCTTGGTCATATCCCCAGTTACCCATGGCAGTGCTTTGCCAAACAGGCAAATCCATACCCATGTCGTCTACGTGAGTCTTCACATTATAGTTGTCTTTGGTCACCGTCCATGTGCTACCTATTGGATAGTAAGTTCCACCCCAAGTCATGAAGTTCTTTTCATCGAAAGTTGAACCGCCATAGTTCTCCAAGGTGATTCTGGAAAGGTTCACCAAGATGGTCGAACCGTCGGCTTTGGCTCTGCGGATACCGAAGTAAGTGAAGACGGCCGGATCGCCATCATAAGAAGTTCCTCCAGTTCTTGTCGCTACCAGTTCGCGACTATATGTCACATCGGCACCTACCACCTTGGCTATAGCCGTGGCAAAGTCGGCATTATCGGGCAAGGTGGGCGTATCGGTGGTCATCAAGTCGTGGCAACTCATAGACCCTTGGGACAGTTTGTACCAGATGTCACTTCCTGTCGGATATTCCACCATCAGACTGGAAGTCAGCGTCACCTCTTTCTCTACCGTCTTTCCCGGTTTGGAAGGGAACGTAAACGTGAGCTTCACCTTGCCCTTGCGCGTCTCAGTGTCGGTCGGTTGGATGGTTTCAAGGGTGAGTTTCGCGTTTTCATTATCGAAACTGTCCGACTGCACTCCGCTGGTGCTACCTTTCAGCGTCGGCTTGCACAAGGCCGGTGCGGCGCTGCCGGTGATGCCGTTCGGGTCGCTCAGTGTACACTCCCAGTCACAGTTGCTCTTCACATAAATCACGGCGTCGGCACCCGAAGCCACGAAGACATCCTTGTTCAATTCCAACTCGACATTCTGGTCGAGCGAGATATTATATGTAACCGCTATTCCTGCTACCCAATAGCTATAACCAGACCCATTAGCCATAATGTCCTTCAACTTTGCACTCAATGTCTGTTCTACCCCATTCATCACCAACGTCACTTCCAAACGGGCTTCGCTGTCATCTCCAAATGTCTGCGGCATCATGAAGAAAGTCTCGCCCTTTCCCGTGAGTTCGGTCTCGGTATTCTCGGCTACCTCCTTTCCATTGGGAAAGTCCAAGGTGAAGTCTCTGGTGTCAGCATCCGGATTCCAAGATAATATAATGCTGTTATGTGCTTGCCAGTTATGATAGCCTTTGTATTTCACTCCTTTCAGGGAGATGGACTTGACGGTGCAGGCAGGGATGTTGTTGCTCGTCTTGAACTTCACCGCCGTGAGCATATGTCTGAAAAAAATCGGCACGCTTGATGTCTCGCTCACTTCATAGCTGTTGGCCATCATAAAGTCCTCTTGGTCGGCTACCTGTTCGGGTATCTCGTAGAACAGCTTTGTATCCTTGACATTGTTGTCTTTCGGGATGGTCAGGTTCTTCGAGTTGTAAGGATACCAAGCGAAAAAAGTCAGTTTCTTGCCGGTAGGCCAGTAATACGGCGTTCCGGTAGTCCATGTGGAAGAGGCGTTGTCTTTCGCCACCTTCACGTTGTACATCACATCCAACGTCTCGGGTTCAAAAACGTTAGCATCTAAAATAGCAGCCGACACGCTAAATTCATCCACCTGTGCGCCCCCCGTCACCTGCGTACCTCGTGTCAAGGGTTGGTCGTCACCCGGGAGACCGTCAGAGACTTCGGCAGTGAGGTAGACGTTTTTTCCGTCCAGCTTGCCCTGCATCTCCACGGAATTGGTCTCGTATGATCCGGCGGCATCCGGAAGGCTGCCGTCCGCCCGTGTCCGGGCATCGGGGGATTCCGTGCCCACGGCAAAGGTGATGCGGTGGTCGTCCGTGCCCGAGTCACGTCCTCCGTTCTCCACATCGTCCGTACAGGCGGAGAACGCCGCCAATAGGATGAGCGACAAGCCCATCAGTTTGTTCTTGTAGTTCATATCTGTCATTCGTTTTTTATTCGTAATTCGTTTTCTGTCTTACTGATTCACGTCCTGATGGCGAATCACCCAGTTATTCACCGTAACCGTGAAGCGGATGGGCTGTCCCAGCACCGGTTCACCGGGATCGGGGCTGTCCGGGGGCATTACCCCTGCACCGTTACTCAAGTCGAGCGTGTAGACAAACTTGTCGCCCGGTTGCCAGAGGTTCTTCTTGCTCTCCGCGTGGCCTCCGATGGACACTGCCGCCCAGCCGTATTCACCCTCGGCGGAGGGATAGACCTGTCTACCCGCTTCAGTGGTTATCTTCAACAGCAGGGCGATATAGGAACCGTTCTTTTTGTTTTCCTTGTCGTCTTTCGTGTCCCATGCCGTAAGTTGTTGCGGAAGGAGCATCGCCGTGCCACTGTCGTCCATCAGTCCTTTCGCGTCAGACGTGAGGCGTATCGGATCTGTCAGCTCTGCGGTGGTATAGGAGGCGTAGCTTCCGTCCTTCAGTGTCCAGCTGCCGTTGGCATTTGTTTCCGAAGGGAACGTGTAGTCGCCCGTGGAATGGACGGAACCGATGCGTACCGCCTTCACGTCGTAGCGGTAGGTCGCATTGGTGTTCTTGGCACGTACCTCTACCTGCGTGAGCACGTGGCGCAACTCTATCTCCGTCTTGGCGGCATTGTTCCTATCGCCCGAGGCATAACCTGCCAGCAGGTCTTTTTGTCCGGTGATGTCCGCTACCGGACTGAAGCCGGTCACTTTCAGCTCACCGGGCTTTTCGCCCTCGTAGGTGCCACCCCAAGCAGAGGCTTCGGGACAGACCGCCACGAAGCGCAACTAGCTGCCGTCCTCCGGCCAATACTTCACGGGGTCAGACGTCCAGTCGTTCTCCGTGCCGTCCTCGTGCGTGAACAGCAGGTCCCGAAATCCGTATTTCTCCTCGTTGTCAGTCGTGGCGAACGCCGACACGCTGAAGCCGGCGGCTTTCAGCCCGGCAAGGTCGGCAGGGAGGGCACGGGTGCTCATGCCCACTACCGTGCGGAAGTGGATGTCCGTCCCGGAGGCTACCTGCACCGTGTCATCGTTGGAACACGAGACAAGGAGCAACGCCGCTGCCGCCAATACATGAATCGCTTTATTTGCCATAGTTATTCTTTATTTTAGATTGTCTTTTCTGTGTGACCGGAAAAGGAGCCGCCCCGTATGTGGGCGGCCTTGCATTCAACCTCGTCCGGCCTGATGGGCGCACTCCCTACCTTGGCTGTACTGTGCTATCCAGCGGACAGCCACCGGGCGGAAGTGCGGTTTGGATTGATTCTTGATTATACGGATATCGGATTACATATTGATACCGTTATCCTTGGGATTCCAAGGAGTAACCGTAACGGTGAACTTGATCGGATCGCCAAAGATCTTGTCTCCCTTGTCCGGGTCTTTTCCGTCCGGTTGCGGTTTAACGTCTGGTCCGGGGGTTACAGGGTCAACACGTCCGGCACCGTTGGTGAAGTCCAAAGTATAGACATACTTGTTGCCCTTTTCCCAAGTGAATGAAGCAGGAACGGCAACCCAACCGTAAGCATCATCACCTTCAGCAGGGAAAACATTTTCAGTACCTTTCTTGATTTTCAACAGTACAGAGATGTATGTACCTTTGTTGGTATTTATCTTGTCGTTTTCAACGTTCCAAGCCGTGGTAGCTCCTTGCGGGATCAGCATGAGATTGTCACTGTAGTTAGTGCCGTTATCCGGCTTTTGTTCCATAATGCTCTGGGCAGTACCATTCAAAGTTACCGGAGTGGCATACTTCACTTCATAAATCTGGTCGTTTGCAGCGTTGTTGCTCCACGTACCATCTACGACATTGAAGTTGGCCTCTCCGTCAACATTTGAGATACGGATACCTTTCACCTGGTATGTGTAGACCGTATTGTCGCTCTTTGCAGAGATTTGGATCTGGGAAAGGGCGTGTCCCAATGTCAATGCGACACCGTTCGTTTCATTGGCAGCCTTGGTTCCGGTCACGCCTGTAACGTATACCATGTCTTTTTGGTCAGCTACTGTACCTGCAATCTTCACACCAGCCACGCTGATGGTATTCTTGTCTGTAATGGTTTTCGTTCCTGTCCAGTTGTCAGAGAAAGCGGTGAAACTCAACACTTCATTTTCATCTTTTGGCCAGAATTTTGAAACGGCAGAATTAAATACACCACCATCCTTTACATAATCAACTTCAGTATCAAAACCGTCGTACTTGTTGTTGTTCTTATCCCAAAAGGCTGTAACCTTGAGGGCACTCAGGTTGGCTGTTGTCACTTCAGAGGCACGTGTGTTTAGTCCTGTTACGGCACGAAAACTGATGCCTTTCTGCTGTGCCACTTCCACAGTCTCGTCGTTTGAACATGATGCCAGCGTCAAAGCAGCCGCTGCGCACAAATAATTGAAAAAAAATAAAATTAAAATTAAAATTAAAAAATATTTGATTGATAACCTTTTGTATAATTTTTCAGATATAAATAGATTTGTTCATATACTTGTATTTTTACTTTTCTGTTCCACTTGTTCTCTGCTTAGCTCATCGGCAAGCTGATGTGAACTTCCTCCCAGTCCTTTACGGTAGGCTGCAAGCCTCCGCCGCCGGTGATGGGTTTCGGAAGCGGCAGTTTGTCGATCACGATGACGATGTGCGTCGGATCCTGTGCCGGATCATGCAGCTGGCCGGTCACGTCCGCCTCGAAGTAGTAGGTGTTGCCGTCTGACATCAGCGCGTAGATCATCAGCTTGTGCTCTCCGGCTTCCTTCGGGCAGTGTCCGAAGAAGCTCAAATCGCCCGTCAGCATAGTCTTGTCCTCGTTGGCGCATACCTCGAACGGGATGGTCACCTTCTCAGTTGTCAGCTCGTCAATTCCTGCCAGCCAGCCGCCAGCCATGCCCGTCAGCGATGCGCTAAGGGCACTTACGTGACGCAGGTTCTCCACGTTCCTGACCTCCACCGAGCAGGTGTTCACCCGTGGCTTCGGGGTCAGGACGATCCGCCTCACGCCGCTCGCCGGGCTGATGTCCAATCTCTCGGCATGGTCGCTCCACAGGGCTTCGGGTTCCATTACGTTGCGTTCCTCTTCTGCTCCGCGTGCCTTCGGTGCCGTTTCCGACCTCGTGGCCAGTGTCCCACGCAGTGAGCGGGTGTTCCCCGTTGTCACTTGAAATGTCTCCATACGTTCCTTGTCAACTATGCGGTGCGTCTCCTTGTCGCTGTTTACGCAAAGGGCATCGTACATACCCTCCGGAACGACGATGGTACCGCCCTCGCGCTTGGTGAACTCGTAACGCATCGGCTCGGAACCGTCCTCCGGATAGAGGTAAAGGCTCATCGTGGCAGGGTGGGCGTCGGGAGCTTCCGTCCAGTCGAACACCACCTCCACGCTCGCCGAGTGCGGATGGTCGTAACACAGATCCTTGTGCTCACAGGCCGTGAATAAAGGCAGCAGCATTACCGCCAGACATCCTGCGATTACCTTGCGCAATTCCTTGTATATCCGTATATGTGTCATTTCGTTCCTCCTTTCTTGCTATTCTGATTGCCGTTTCCCAGCAACCAAATAAGTGAGATTTCAGCCCGGGTCGGACCGAACCAGTGGCGCTGTTTTGTCTCTTTGTACACGTAGCAATCGTCCTCCGGCTCATATACCTTGTACTTGCCGCCACCGTAGCCGATACAGAGACCGAAGTCTATGTTCAGACGCTTGGCGACAGGCAGCGAATAACCGTATTCCAACCCGAAACCGTAACTGAAGTTGCTCAGATATCCTTTGCCGCCCGTCTCGAAGTCGAAGGTCAAACCTTGGGCGTACACGCCGAGGTGGTGTCCCTGTAATGGCTTTTCGGCTGCCTTCCGTCCGAAGTACTTGCGGATGTCAAGCTCGCCGCCGTAGATACGCCAGTAGCGGTGACGGGTGTCGTTCTTCCACCAGGCGTACATCCAGTTCCCACTGATACTCCACCCCTGGCCGAGGTAGAACTCCAATCCCACGTTCGGAACGAGGGCCACGTCGTAGAGCAGGTTCGTCTTTACCGCCATGAAGAACGGTTTCTTTTCCGTTTCTTCCTTGTCCGCGTTGTCCTGCGGAATCGTATCGTCCTCCTTATTATAAAGTGTGGCTGTCGTATCGATCTCCTTCTCGGTGGTGTCCGCCGTGTCATCGGGGTTCATTACGTTGTCGGATGCCGGTTTCAATTCGGCCTGTGCCGGCTCGGGGTCCATCACCCGCTTGATTCGTTCCACCTCGCATACTACCAACACTCCGCTACGTAAGCTATCAAAGAGGTTCTCCTTCATGTATTGCCATGCGCGTCCGCCGGCAAGGTTCATTAGCTGACGTTTGCGACCGTCCACCACCTTGCCCTCGCGTACCACCCACTCGGGTGTGTCACGGATGATGGCGATTGCCTTGTCGCGCCAAGGGGCATCGGTACGTCCAAGCTTTTCAGCCAATTCGCTCCAGCCCTCTCCTTGCGGCTGGAGTGTGAAGATGCTGTCGGGCAGAGAGAGGTTGTCTTTTAAATAATCCCGCAAATTCTCGCCACGTTTCCGGGCGAGTTCCTTGTTGTACTTCGTGTTACCGTCGGGAGAGGCGGACCCCTGAATGAGGATACGCCTGAGCACTACAGCAGGGTCGGCTCCCAGAGAACGGATGCTGTCGCCCAGTGCCGCAAGGTGCCGGTCGTTGTCCATGTAGGGAAGCTCCAGCCGTGCGTTTGCCGTGCGGTAGTAGATCGTGGTGCGGAGGCTGTCCGACACGATACCCGCTTGCGCCTTTCCGGCGAGCAGTGCCGCCAGCAGCAGGGACGGAATGATTTTTTTTCTCATATCGTATTTTTTAATTTATTAATTCTCATGTGTCCATCGCCCGGTATTTTTCGGCTGATTTATTATCTTATTGGTTTGCAGGGTTTTACCCCCCCCGAAAATTCTTCCGTGGCGGCGTGGTCTTCGAGCGAAACGCTTGACAGCCGCGACCGAAGCTCGTCGAGCATATCCCGGAACACTCCGCAAACCCGACTGCTGTCTGTCTCGCACGAGCACTGGACGCAGGGGAGAACCGTGCGACAGCAGTCCATGCGGAAGTTGCCTTCCAACGCACGCACCACCTCCAACATCGTCACCTCCTCCGGTGCACGGCTGAGCATGAAGCCCGGTCTTGTTCCTCCGCATTGTGAGCGCAGGATGCCTGCCATCACCAACCGTCGCAACGCCGGCGAGAGGGCACGCACGTTCATGTGGTAACGCGCCGCTATCTCGGGGGCATTGAGCCAAACATTGTTGTGCCAGCCCCATACAAGGTAACGGCAGGCGATTAGCCCGTATCGTGTGGGGTTACTCAGCATGACCCGCCCCTTTCCTTCGTCATTTGTTTCATTTTATCGTCTCCTTATGTTTTCTTGCCTATTTGCCGTACATTTGCGAATAGTACGGCAAATACAACGGTTCACTGTATTTGGATGGGAAAAAGAAACAGGATTTGCTTTCCTGTCTATTTTTTTTCGCTTTTCCATACATCTTGGTGGCACTTTAATGAGCGTCCCTTTCTTAGCAAGAAAGAGACATTACGGGAAATAAACTTATATAATTCTGTGATACAGGCGGTTGAAAATGTGTTTCGCATCGCATGGAAAGAATAGAGGGCGGAAAGGCAGGAAGAAATATCAGGTGAAACAGAAAAAAAAGCGGAAGAAAATTTGCTGCAAATGTATGAAATATATACCTTTGCAGCGAAAAATATTACGGTGTTCACGTGACACGAAACGAATGTCTCTTTCTTGCTAAGAAAGGGACATTTTTCGTTTTCGGGAGTTTGGGAAACATGGGGATGTGTGTTCCCGTTTTCCATCGGTTGCGATACAGGGGATTCGGATTTTCGATGGCAACCGGACGGGATGTCCCTTTCCTTTCTTTTATGTTTGGGCTTCCGTAGCATACGGTCGTACATGCCGTCCACAGCAGTATCAACCTTCCGGCTACTGATACGGGAAAGGTAGATCTGCGTGGTACGTATCGAGGTGTGCCCCATGCACTGGCTGATCAGTTCCACAGGCTGGCTGTCTTCCAACATTAATGTTGCCCACGTGTGGCGCAGCACGTAGGTTGTAAGAGGTACGGAGAGTCCCACTTTCCGCCCTATCATACGGGCTGTACGATTGATTCGCCGCAAAGCGGATTCTTCCGGCAGCTCCTTTCCGGGACATCCTTTCCTTGCCTCGTGCAGGAAAGGGAAAACGAAAGGCGAATCTTCCCGATGGTACCGTTTCATGATTTCTTCCAGTTCCGGCACTACCTCCACATCAATGGGCACGCCTGTCTTGCTGCGCAGGTAACGGATGTGCCGGTCCGTCACCATCCGGTGGGTCAACCCGTACACATCCTTGAATACCATTCCACGGGCGTAGAAGATGAACAATAACACATCCAACGCCTCACGCTGGTTCTCCGGCAGTGTCTGCCGCAAGCTGGGCGAGAGCAGACGCTGTACTTCTTCTTTCCGGAGCGCACGTTTGGCAGGAAAGCTGCCGCCGGTGTGATGTCCGCTGAAAGGTTTCCCGTCCGTGCCCTCGGAAGAAAGTGCCAGCGCATGGCCGTACACAGCCCGGAACGTGCGAAGATAAAAGTCTACGGTCTGAGGCTTGTCGCCATGGTGGCTTTCCAGCCATGTGGTGAATCTGTCCGTCCAACCTCTTGTGATGTCTTCTACCGTCAGATGTTCCCATCCATCACCCACAAATTCCTTTACCTTATTTATACTACTATGGTAGTTCTCCAATGTTTGCATGCTACGTTGTCCTTTCAACGCATCCAGTGTCCGCTCCAACAATGGAGAAAGCAACCTTTTCTTTTTCCTATCCATCATTATTCCTTGTTTTTAGTTTACTACTGTATTATAATGGTAAAGAAGGAAAAGGATTTTGGATAATTGGGATATTTAACATTTAACAGTATGGACATGCTGATAGCCGCATCCATGATTTTACACTCATGTGATGCAATTGGGAGGAGGCAAGTCATTTAAAGGAAATTAACGGTTTCCTATCAGGATAGTAAAATCACGATCCTGACAGCAAAAGAACAAACTAATATATTTATTTGAATAACCCGTAATGACAAATCAAGCGACTTCGGAGCTTAGGAAGCGGACGGTTTAGCGGCTTAATTGCCGTTAAACCGTCCGGTTTTCGTTTAACGAAAACACAACTTGCTGTCCGCAGGAGCGGACCACGTTTTGAATATCACGCTATATCCTGATAATGCTATAAAGCCTTTTGTCAGGGGCAAAACACATATGTTTTTTGCCAGTTTTTCCGTATTTTCGGTCTTTTGAAGACAAATACTTCATATCGGCTATATGGTTATTTGCGATAGTACTATAACCATATAGCCATATAAGAAAGAACCGGAGGTGAAATATCATTGATTGGCAGTATAATTCACCTATTTTTGGGAAATGTCTTCCCCATAGTCTTTAATTCGCTATATCACTATCGGCGTAGCTTCGCCTATCCCAATATCACGTCCTATGTGGCTCGCCATATCATGATATATTACAATCCGGCTAACCCGTTATACCGCTATCAGCATAACCCGGTCTATCCATATTCCGATATCATGTCCTATGCGACTCGTCATATCATGATATATCACTATTCGGTTAACCCGTTATACCGCTATCAGCATAGCCCCATCTATTCCTATTCCGATATCACGCCCTATGCGGCTTATCATATCATGATATACTCCTATCCGGCTGTTACGATATATTGTCGCCTTTTGTCATCCTGAACTTGCGGCTGATAAGATTCAGAAACCTCAAATAAGGACTTTTAGCCTAAGATAAAGTAAGCTAATAGCATGATAATAAGGCTCTTATAATTACGACTTCTCCTATAAAAGCATTACCTTAGTAGTGTAATAATAAAGGAGTTAACAAGTTATGAACGAGCAAATTAGAAGCATTTTAGCACAAGAGACAACGAAGACAAGCAAGATCCAGCAGCTATTTCTTCTGGGGGTTCCCCGTGCGGAAATCGCGAGGATGGTGACCAACGGCAATTACGGTTTTGTAGTGAACGCCCTGCGCCGGATGAGGGAACGTGAGGAGGGTCTGAATATCCATCCGGCGACAGCCGCACTGGATTACACTTTCAACCGCAAGTTTGGTATTGAGATCGAGGCTTACAACTGCTCCCGTGAACGGCTTGCACGCGAGCTCAGGGAGGCCGGTATCGAGGTTACGGTGGAAAGCTACAACCATACCACCCGTCCGCATTGGAAACTCGTGACGGACAGCAGTATAAGCGGTAACAACACCTTCGAGCTGGTCAGTCCGATCCTGGTCGGCGAAGCCGGCCTGCGGGAACTGGAGAAGATCTGCTGGGTGCTCGACCTGTGTGACGTGAAGGTGAACGAGAGCTGCGGGCTTCACGTACATATCGATGCCGCCGGTTTCAGCATGGAAACCTGGCGTAACCTGGCCTTGAGCTACAAGCACCTGGAACCGGTCATCGACAGGTTCATGCCGGCATCCCGCAGGGACAACTATTATTGCCGTGGATTGGGCCATGTCTCTGACGGGATGATACGTTCCGCCCGGACGGTGGACGAGCTGAAAGGAAGGATCGGCGACCGTTACCATAAGGTGAACCTCGAGGCCTACTCACGGCATAAGACGGTCGAGTTCCGCCAGCATTCGGGAACGACCAACTTCACAAAAATACGTAACTGGGTGCTGTTTCTCCACAAATTGGTTACCTTTGCCACAAGGGAACATGTGCCTGCGGCCACCACGCTCAGTGACATCCCCTTCCTGGACAGTGAGCAGAAACTATATTATAAATTGAGGACTAAAAAATTATCGGCATGAACAAGCATATGTATATTTTGGCGGACGGCGGCAGGATTGCCGCTTCCGGCCCTTCCGAGTTTGTACGCCTCCTGCGTGAGGGCAGCTGGTTTGACAGCGAGTGCACCGACGAGGAGTACATGGTGAATTTCTCCGGGCGGTACAGGGAACTGCACGGGGTGACGGTGAGGACCGACACGCCGGAGCATTTCATGGACGACCTGAAAAAGTACGGTTACATCAAGGGCTGAGAGGCCCGTTCCTTTATTGTTACGTTCCCTGCCGGTTCATTCATCTCCGGTGGGGATTTTTTTCTTTTTTCACGGTATCTGATCTCCGCCGTATCCTGTTTTCCGGAGGCTGGTTTCACGACCTCCTTCCTCAATCATTTTTTTCTCTTTTCATACTGCTATCAACGGATTGTCGTACTTTTACACACAATCCCGGCAATATCGGGAAGAATCCCGGGCTCTCGCCGGACTGCCATTTGTCATATCTTTTGCCGGCATTGACTATTTATGTCTATATATGACTATAACTGACAAGGTATTCCCTCATACATTTACTCTTTTTTTCTTTGCGGCGTAGGACGACAATCCGCCACCGGGAACGTCCGCCTGACCAAACACCCGGTTATCACATGGAATTAATGTATAAATCAGAAGTTATGGTTATGGACAGCATTGAAAGGAACCCCCAAATCCGTATCATATCGACGGGAAGAAGATGCCGGATATACGTTGCTGCTAAAGGTTCATATTTGAACCGCATTTCCGGGGACCGGAAAGAGGTGGCGCCCACAAGGACTTTTCATCACCGGTCGGAAAGTAAAAAGGCGATAACGGAGAAACGGTAAAAAATATATTGAACTCCTTCTTCAAACAGCTCCGGAGGGGGAGTCGGAAACCACGACACCCAGCCGGAAGTGCCTTTGGAAAGTATTTTGAACTGTATTTCAATAATTTGAGTTTCTGACAGGAAGCTATTTAAAATGGAAAGAAAAATGGACTATAATAAGAAAACTGAATATGGTTAACGATAATTAGTATATTTATGCAGTTGTCGTGCATGGAAAGCTCGTCGGGGCTGACTGCTCAGCCCCTATTCTTATGGATTACGCAAGCGAATTTTGATAATTTCTCGAAAAAAAAG
>ERZ780195.840-NODE-840-length-28834-cov-3.878071_pt1 | contig 28834 bp, 53 predicted proteins | sample MGYA00511017_ERZ780195 | MGnify/ENA primary metagenome ERZ780195 (study PRJEB29588, sample SAMEA2159974) | human gut metagenome | biome: human gut; feature: human-associated habitat; material: faeces | place: Denmark | collected 2008/2010 ...
AGACTGCATCTGCATCTGGAAAAGCTGCTGCATCAGCGCGGCTTGCTGGTTCGCGCGGGATAGCTCCGCCGTCTGGAATCCGCTGTTGACCGCCTGCGTGACTCCCGCAAATCCGTTCAGGACGCTGGTGTTCATCCCATAGAAGCCGTCGCACAGGCCGTTGTTGACGCCGTCAAGCTTGCGCTCAATGTTGGCGAAATCGGATGCAAGGATGTATCCATCCGTCGCACCGCCGCCATTGTTGTTGCCCCAGCCATTGCCGCCCCAGCCGCAGAAGATCGCGAGGAACAGGATGATAAACCACCATCCGCCATCGCCGCCGAAGCCGCCCCAGCCGTTGCCGCCCATGCCAGTAGGTGCTACCGGCATAGTCATAGTCGTACCATCGGTAAGGCTCATTTTGTCGTACTCCTTGAAGAAAATATATTATCAACCGTGGCCACGGATTGATTATTGCAAAAGACCCTGAAACTGCCGCGCAACGGCCTGAAGCTGGTTTAACTGCTGCTGCGTGAGCTTGCCGGATTGCATCATTTTTTCAACCTCGGCTTTCGGGTCGCCATTAAAGTTCGCCTTGAATTGCTGGAATTGCTGCATCATTCTCTGAAACTGCCCCATCTGGCCGGGCATTTGCGGCGCTCTGCCGCCGCCAAGCGCGTTAAACAGTGGGTTCGGCATTGTGGTGTTCCTCCTTCTTGTTCTCCGCGCCAGCAGCCGCCAGCGCGTTCACACGTGCTTCCATCGCTTCAAACTCTCTTCGGGTGACAAATTCCCCGCTGGCCGGTATGATCGGCTGTGCTGGTGTCCTCGCGCCCGTGCGCTCCGTGTAATCCAGAACCCTCATGGACGGAACGCCGGACGCGTCCACGCTCTTGATATAAATGCACGGGTTCTCGCTATCCCACAGTGGAACCGTGTTCCCCGCCGCGACGAGGTAGCTCTTTGCACCCGCGTCACCCTGCACCCAAATCATGCTCTGGGCAGGCTGCGGCATTTGCGCCATAGGCTGGGGCGGCTGCTGCGGTTGATACTGTTGGCGAAGCTGCATGAGCTGGTCTTGCATCGGCGGCTGATAAAATGGTTGGTAGCTCATCGGCGGTTGGTACTGTCCATACATTCAGATTCGTTCCTTTCCCAAAAATAAAGCGGTGTTTGGCTTCCGGAGTTCCATGTGTCAAACCAATCTCCATCCCTGACGCAGACCACATGGGTTGCAAGCGCAAGAATGTATGTACCGATCGGATGGTCACGCGCGAACTCCGCAACTGTGTATGTGTCCGGGTTGGAGCTTGGTACGCCATGCCGGGCATAGCCAAGCTGGTTCAGATACGCTCCCCAGACAGCGTTTGCGGAGGGCATATCGCCAACCTCAAACCCATGAAGCGCAAGCGCGACATATACCTCATCCCACGATTTACCGGTCGCCTTGCAAATCGCCCGAACAGGGCAATCCCCAACCTGACGCCGCGCGGGATTTGGATTGTAAAAAGAAAAACCCATACCGGACACCTCTCAACGTGTCCAGTATGGGTTATTTTTCGGGTTTATGTGCCGCGATTGTGCATCATTTTCGCCCGTTTCGGGTTTAACTATATAGTCGGCTAGATGTCTTTCTCATTCGGTCGAGAATTCCGGGGAGCCGCCGCTGCACGGTAGCTCGCCCAAGATACAACTCAGATGCAACGTCAATCTGAGGGCGCTTATCGATATAATAGAGCTGTGCAATGCGCTCATTTTCCTGCCCGAGGTTTGCTTGGGAAATAACGGTCTCCATTTCTCCACGCATCAGGCCGGATAATTCAGGCGGTAGATTATACCGCGCCTGCGGCGACATCAAATCACCCCTTCTTGGTCATCAACACCGGAACGTTCCCCTGATTGGAAACGGAAAGACCGAGCGCCCCGGCCACGTCGCGGATTTTCACATAGTTGGTTCCGTTTTTTAGGATACGTTCAACCTCGACGGGTTTTCCGTCAACAATCATCTTGCACTTGCTTACCATTTCAATCCTCTCCTTTACCATCTCACGGAATTTCTTGATACCCTCCGGATCGTCCACCCAGTACTTCGGGCAGAGCTTGCCCGTCACATCATAGTGCCGGATGATATGATCGACCGGGATGTTATACTTCTCGCAGAGCATTGCGGTGAGGTCTGCGGCATTGGCGATAGTCTTCGCCGTCGCCATGACCTTCCCGTCGCGCTTCGCGTCGCACATCTCGATCCCGATGGAATTGTAGTTCCGGCAGAATGGGTGTGTGTAGTGATACGCGCCGCAGTGGTAGGCTACATAGTCCTCCGGCACGGAGATCGTAATGGAATCATCGTCCACGAAAAAGTGGGCGCTTGCCACAGGATTGAGCGGATTCTGGAAGTACTTGCCGTTGCTGGTATCGGAATCCCCGTCGTTGGCCGTGTAGTGCATGACAATCCACTCAACGTCCCCGCCGCGTTTCGTGCCGTAGTTGGCCCGATGGGCCAGCATCGTTTTAATTGGTACCATTTGCGCCTCCGTAAAGCTCATGGTGGAGCGTAAGCACCGCAGACTCGATCATCTTGTCCACGGTATCAGAATCAAACTTGATGCCTCTCTCGGCGAGGTATTGCAGCACATACGCCTTTTTCTCGGCGCCCTCGTTGGCATTGTAGAGCTGCTCCGCCGCCTTTACCGCGATCTCCACATACGCCTGCCACTTTTTGAGCTTGTCCGCGCCGACGCGCTCCTTGATCCACGGGATCAAGAACGCCGATACCAGCGCTGAGATCAGCGCGATCACGGCCGATATGATTTCTGTGTAGTCCATAGCTTACTCCTTTCAGTCTTTCAACACAATTTCCATGATCTGAGCCACGGAGTCAGGGCCGTATTTCTCGGCCCATTCGTCCATGAATTTCTGCGCGTACTTCGCGCGGTTTTCATTTTTCGTTTTCCACTGGTAGACGCCGAGCGCCGTCGCCAGCAAGCCGATCCACGCAATGGTGACTTCCACCACCGGAAGGCCGCAGGCGCACAGCACGATCAGCACGACCGCCACCACAATGATGAGCGCCAGCGCCGTCTTTGTGTAATTAACTTTCATGCCGCCCGGCCTCGCACTGCTCTTCGAGCTTATGGAGTGCTTTCTTCACATCCCCATTGCCGCCGCGATTGACATACTTCTTCCCAGCGATCAGCCGCTCCGACATTGGCATTTCCTCCGACATGATCGTGAGCCGCAGGATGCTTAAATACTGCTCATCCTGCAATCTCGTGAGCTTGTCGATCTTCTCGTCGATCTCCTTGAGGTGGGCGCTCTGCGCGTCGCCCTTGCCTTTCTTTTTCTGGATCGCGCTGACGATTGCCTGCACAATGGTCGTCAGCGCCGACGAGCCGAGGATTGCTACAATGATCGTGATAATTCCAGAATCCATATTCTTTCTCCTTATTTCGGTTTTCCCACAACGTACTCGACAATGTAAGTTCCGGATACACGGCAGATTTTAACTCGATCTCCCGCACTGAATGTAACGGACGTGTTGCATTTATAGTGCTTTGCGGTTGCCTCCGTCTGCCCGTCAAAGATCAACGACAGTCCATCGGTATACTTTGCGCCAACGGTCGCCAGCATAAATTCAGGTTGGGGCTTCTGCGCCGTTTCGTCTGTATCAAAAAAACTCGTCACGCCAATCATGCAATCACCGCCCTCTTTGCCGTATGCTTCATCATGCTGCCTTCTTTCAGCTCGATATACCATCCGGTTTCTTCGTAGATTCCACCGATAGTCGGATGATCGATTGCAATAACATCCCCGATGCCGTGCCCCGGCTCCGCCAACGACTGAAACGTGATCGTCTTCGTGCCGAGCATGGATTGATTGCGGATGTTTTCGACATACGCCTGCAACGCAGATTGACTGGCGATATTATCAACCTTTACAACCTTTGTGATCTTCTGGCCACGCTTGAACGTGGAAATAGAACTCGATGGATTATCATTCTCTGCTCTGGCGACCATAGGCGCGTCTAAATCCGGGTTTGAGCAAATTGCAACAAACACATTCGGTGCATCAAAAAAGTCGTTCTCTTGGCTCGCTGACAGACCGACAGGAGCGCGAAAACGAATATCTGTCGTGCTGTACTGGTGATCAATATTCGATGCGCTCGGCGTCTCATGCGGAGTCAGACGCGCCACACCGTTTGCATCAAACCAAATGGGATCATAATTGATCTCATCAAGCAGCGCGTTACAGATTGTAAGATAGTCAGTTCCAATTTGCCAGTCTTCCCGGTCGGTTTGTAGCGTCGCTTCAGATGGTGTCGCAATCACAAGAGAAATCCCGGCCTCCGTCAGCATTTGCCGGACGATAGTTATGTACGACGAGCCAGCGGAAAAATGCTTGATGCCTTCCGTTTTGATCGTGGACAGTTTCCAGCTCCGATCGTATGCTTCAATCGCCACCCAGCGCCCGTCTTCTTCGGTCGTTTCCTTGTACGTCGTGATACGGAAAATTCCCAATGAGTTTTCCACGCCATTGATGGAAATTGTGGGTTGCAGCTCATCAGATAGATAGTTGATATTTGGATCGTAAAGAAATGTCCCCGCAAAACTCGATTTAATTTTTGCGTTTTTATCCGTATATACATTTGGAGCAGAATCGCGTTTCCAGCGGAGGGACGCATAATGCGCCCCATTCCGCAAAACATTTACAGAGAAGGAAATGTCACGAATCAATGTCAATCTCCTCCTCGTACTCGATTTGTGTCACCATGAACGAATACACACTCTTGTATTGGTTGACCTCTCCCGAAACCTCATTCAGATACCCGATGCAGCCTCCCGACGGATGCAGTTTCAAACAAACCAGATGTCCGATCATGCCCTCGAACTTCTCGGCGCTGTCTCTGTTTAAGAATACGACATTCCCGTCATAGGTCGCAGTTTTCGCTTTACTGCGCTCCGCAACTGGATATGTGTACCCGGAAAGTCTTACCTCTGCAATCGAGCGGCTAATACTTCTAGTAACCGGCTGATTGGTCAGGCCGCTGTACTTCATGGTCAGCCATTCTCCGGCGTCCATATCATACAAGACGTTGTATTCCGGCGTGACCGAGACAGAGACTTCGGCAGAAACGCCGTAATAATCGTTGTCGGAATAGCAGCCGCGCACCTGATATGTGCAGGCGCCAATCGCCATGTTATCCACATATCCGGGATCTTCCGCCTTTGCAATCGGTGTCCCGTCCCGGTATACAATGTAAAAATCGTAGTTGCCGGAATCCACCCATGCAAGCGTTACTGCATTTTGGGCACTTGCCGTCAGCGTGATCGCGCCGCCCGGTATGTTTGTAATCGGGAGCGCCGCCGTGCCCCACGGCGACCAGAAGCCGTATTCGTTTTGCACACGGACGCGCACCGTGTAGCTGCCATCGGCCAGATAAAACGGTGCCTTCCACGTCTTCCCGGTTCCGAAGCGCGTGCCGGAGGCATAGACGCCGTCAATCTCGACTTGGTAGGCTTGCTGCTCCGTTGTCTGCCATGAAACGGACGGTCTAGGCGTGGCCGATTGGACCAAGATCACAGGAGCATCCGGTGTTCCGACACAAATAAACTCTGCGGCAGAACTCCAATCACTTGCGACACCGTCGCCGTTGTAAGTGCGCACTCGCCAGAAATGCGTACCCGTTTCGATACTGCCTGCTGCTGCGGTGTAATATGTATCCGCGCCAGTCACCGTAGCCAGCGCCGTCCAGACCGTTCCATTGTCCGAAATCTGCAATTCGGCTTTCGTTTGCGGCGTACCGGTTGTGATAACGTGAGCCCAGCGAAAAACAGCATCCGCATTTTTATCGACAATGTCATTGACAGGGCTAATTGGAACGGCCGTTGATTTTTCATCTTGCAGGGTGATGGTCAGCCATGCGTCCGCAGTGCTGGTTTGGCCATTATTGCTGGTGATTTTAGGACGAATCTGAACTTGCGATTTTCCTGAAAATGTACCAGCTGGGATTACAAGTTGCTGGGCAGCGCCGTTGGCCATTTGTATTTCCTGCTCAGAAGTAGATCCTACATCACGCCAAATGACGGAAATACCTGTCTGGTAAACTTCTGCATAGCAAAGTCCAGATTGTGTTGTCGGAACAGATAATTCGATGTCGGCCCCGGCTGTTTTAGATATGGTTTTCCCGCCGAAATTTGACGCCCATGTATTTGCATACATTTTCACAATATCAGAATCATCAATTGTCAGGGTCAGTTTCGGCTTATATGCGCCAGATGGTGTGTAGACAGAAAATTTCCCAAATCCAGAGCGGAATTCCACGCCATTTATAAATACAATTCGATGGTAGATGTACGTTGGGTTTTTCACCAATGCCAGTGACACATTGCCAGCCACAGTAAAATTGGGGGAAGTAGCTGTTCCCGTCCCGCGACTTGGCATATTGAAAAAAGTTACGGTATTGACATCATAGCCTTTATCCATAACTCCGCCCTGAAATGTGCAATACCCAGTATATGACGGAATTTCCGTTATAGAAGCTATATACAGTTCCGCAGAGATATAAGAAATTCTGTTATACTTCCACGAATAATTCCCATTCGTAGAAAATTTACAAAAAAGCCTGTTTCCCCCAGAGAGAAGCACACTTGAGCTTGTATGGTCATTTTTGGTCGTGTCGTTTTCGTTGCAGAATGCAAACACATCCATTTGCAAGGTTTGCGTGCTCATCCTGTCGCACCTCCCATCCGTACCACTCTGCGGCGCTCCTGTTTATAGCCCATATTAGCCGCCTCCCATTCTGCTGGTTCTGCGCTGATTTTGCGCGATGTTTACAACATCGTTAAATTGCTGCACGTTAGACGAATCAATGTTGATGTTGTAATTATTCGTCGTGGAATTGCTCGCCGAGTAAGGCACATACTTCCCGGTTCCAGCCTCAATATAACCACCCGTTCCAGTCCATCCGCCTGCGGATTCACTATAAGACGTGCTCTTGAGCGTATCTCCATAGACAACCTTCTGATAGGTAGATAACTGGCCCTTCGAAACATTCATACCGAGTGCCGTGCCGATCCGGTTGAAATCCCATGTAAAAATACCGGCTACGACGTTCGCAGCATCAGCAATTAACGCGAGCACTTTTGCGACAGGATCAAGAGCAACCTTCAATGCCGGGAGGAAAGTCACGATCAGATCTGCGAGCGGGTCGAGCAATCCAACTGCAATTTCGAGGATCGATCCGATTGCCTCAATGAGGCCAGAATCGTCAAGGGCCTTTGAGACTTTATCGATAAACTGCATGCCTGCATCCATAACCGTGATGAATGTTGGGGTCAGTTTATCGAGGAAATTGTTTTTCAGTTCTTGGAACTTCTCGCCGAGTTTCGCGGTCGATTCCTGCAGCTTCACCTGATTTTCGCGTGATTTGATTACTTGCTCGTTATTTTTGTAGAAAGAATCCGCCGCATCGGAATATGTACCGGACAGAGTATTCATGATCAAGCTGTTCCGCTCCGCCTCGCCGGAGCAATTCGCAAGTGATTCATTGAAGTCATCCTCGGAAATACCGGCCCAGTTCAACGCATCCGCCAGAACGCCCGTAACCTGTCCAACCTTTGCCGTCTCGTTTGCGGCCTCAATAAGTCCGTTGATGGGAAGCGAATCACCGAACGTGCCGTTTACACCAGCGGCGATATTCGTCCACGTTGCGAAATCTTCTTGGTTGCGTGCCAGTTTCGCCATGAGCTGCGCTGTTTCTGTGGCGGTATCCGTGTCACCGAGGATTTTGTAAAGGCCAGTGTAAGCCTCCTGTGCCGTCTCAGCACTATATCCAGCGGTTTCAAATGCAGTATTTAGTTTGCCCTGCGCCACGATGTACTCGCTCGTGCTCTCAATCACTTTCCCGATTACATCAACAACCTTCGTGATTGCTGTTTGCGCTGCCGCGAAACTTTTCGCAGTCATTTTTGACGCTTTCTCGACGTTGTTCTTCCATGATGTTGTTTTCTTCTTCGCGGAATCCATTCCATCATCCACGCCTGATGAATCAGCGGTGATCTTCACCACAATATCCAGTAAATTCATTCTTCCACCACCAATCCACACCGCCGCACAATATCAGCTGTAATTTCCTCGCAAGAGCGCGTGTCTTCTTTCTTCGGACGCAATATTTCATCAAGATCCGACTGCATATACCGTCCGCCCACAAGTTTTGCAGTGTTCTCTGTTAAAACTCTGGCACAGCGCGACATATAATCATCAAACAACCACTTTTCCCTCCGCTGCCGAATCAAAACGGGAAGGAGTCGAATGAGTGCGGGCGCTGAAATTTTCGGCGCATCCAGAAGGGAGAGTGTTACTCTTTCCCCTCCGATACGCACGATGAGAAAAAATCAATGAATTCCTTGTCCTGCGCGATTTCCCTGATTTGCCGCAGTGTCTCCACGATCTTCTGCTCCCGGATGTCATCGACATTTTTTTCGTTCAAAACTGCAAGGATGCCGAACACGTCTTCTCTATGGTTTTTCAGAAGCATCGGCACCCACTGGCTGACGCGATTTGCCGCCATTGCATATTTCTCTGCAACGGTTTTCGCTTCCTTTGTGTTGAGTTTCAGAGATGTGATGACATCCTCGTCGCTCGTGATATTGAGCAGGAAAACGGAAATCTCGCACAGCACATCCGCCGCGCGATCCGTACTCAGTTCAGAAAGTTTCATGTTTCCTCCTTATGCGTCCGCCTCGCCAGCCTTGATGTAGATTTCATACGGGACTTTGGTCTGCTCCGCCATCGCGAAGTGTGCCGTGTACTCAAACGCAAACTGGCCCTTTGCCTTGTCGCTGGTTTTCATCTGGAATCCGCCGGTAGAGAGTGCGTTCATCATGTGGATTGCGATGAAGCCGCCCTTCTGCTCGCCGTTTTTGTCAGAATAGTCACCGACGATCCAAAGATCATCGAAATCAGAATCGGCCAAATCAAGGCGCGGAACGATCTTCGTAGAATCCTGTGCGTCAATGTCCGCCGTAGCAATCAGAGACTTCGCAACGGCGGTGGACATGGTGACAAACGTGCCGCTGGCCTTCGCCTCAATGGATTCCTGACGCTTCAGTTCCTTCATATTCTTGGGGCAGTTGTCAACGTCATCACCATAATCGGAAAACGTCGGCGTAGCGGTGAACGTGACACCTCCGGTTGTCGCGCCGAGCTGGTCAGCGGCTTTGAACGTGCCAGAAGCCGGGGTGAAATCTTTTAGAATGATGCCCGCATTGATCTGAAGCTGTTTGAACGTATCGGCGGGGATTTTCGTAAACTTTGCCATATAAAATCAGTCCTTTCAGTTTGGTGTGATAAATTCGGCGGTGATATTGAGATACCGCCGTTTGACGTTTGGCTCAGAATCGTCTTTAATCGCCTGACACCACGGAGTGCCGCGTTTCAGCCAAATCGCGCCCTCGTCGCAAGAAACAAAAACGCCTCCCATTCCAATAGCGTCCGCAATCTCCTGTGCCTTTGCATTTGGGGTTGCTTCGCTCTCGGTGTAATACCAGAGGTTTACCGTGATTGATGCTTCTCCGCTGTCCCACGCTCCGAGAATAAGATCATAGGTCAACCACGGAAAAACGGCGTCCCCCGGCACGGAGGACGCCGGATAGGCGGGGAGAAACTGGCCGAACCATGCGTGTAATGCTTTATCTTTCGTCATGCCGGTAACTCTTTCCTTTCCGCCGTAAAATATTTCAGGGCGAAACTCGCGGAGCGCGGCGCTTGCTTTTCTTCCGGGTTTGACGTTACTCTGTACGTCGTACCGGTTTCTGTGTCCCGGAAATAGTCGCCGTACTCAATCGGCACAGCCTTGTCAACGAGCGCCGAGTAGACGCTTGTAACGCCCTCTTTCTCCGCACGGCGAGCTTCCATCGACGTGTCCAGCGCTTGATAGTTCGAAAACGCCGCGCCCTCCGTCCATGTGGTAACATATCCACCAGCACCGTCCGGCTCCCTGTGTTTCTCCATGAGCACGCAAGGGCGGGCGAAGTCATTCAAAAGGCTCATAATTTCCTCCACTGATTCAATCTGCTGCGGAATGCGCTCTGCCACGTCACTGCGCCGCCAGTTTTCTCATCCGTCGCCCGTGAGTAAGAATACCCGCCGAACGATTCCGAGCTATACGGTGACGCTGCTGTGTCGCCGTTCTTGTCCTGCCATGCCTCGATTTCTGCGTCAAGGGCCAAGACGGACGGCGGTATTGCAAGTGCCCACACAGCGCCGTCAAACGCCTCGTCCGTTAGCCCATAGGCTGGGTATTGATGCACACCGTCGTTGAACGTCGAGCCAAGAATCCTAAAATACTGTCCTTCCCGAAGAAAAGGAAGCGCAATACTGCCATTTTCTACGGTGAAGGTTCCGGCATACCGTTCACGGTCAAACCAATTCCTCAAATGTCCGCATAATTCTGTCAGCATTGCGCCCCTCCTAAATTACTTTACGGTAACGGTTGCGTTGCCGGATTTCAGCGCGTGGAAGTTGCCATCGCACTCAACAACAGTGACCTTGTGGCCGCTCGTGATGGTGAGATCAGACTTGCCATCCCAGTCATTCCAGCTCTGCACGTTCTCTCCGTATACAACGATGGGAGCCGTGGTTTCCGCCGACTTATACTTGTACTTGTTGCCCTTTGCGGCCTTCGCCGGGGAAACAGTCAGCTTCGTGTCGCCGGTAGCGGTGCCAGCTGCGGACGTCACGGTCAGCGCACCAAGTGTACCGTTGTCAATCGAGCCGACAACAACACCATCAAGGCGCTCTGCAAACAGCACCATACCATTGACTACCGTGTCAGAGGCGGTCATGTTGGTATAGTCCGGCTGCTCATGGATACCGATATATCCGGTCGCGTCGGAAGTAAACGCAAATGCTTCGTTGAGGTCGGCACCATTGACCGGGATGTAGTAGAGGACGATGTTGTCCTTCGCGGTGGCGTAAATCTTGCCCTTCGGGACGCTGGAATTGAGAATCACCGTGCCGAGGCCGAGGAAGTTCTCGACGTAGGTCATGCCGAACGCGGTCTGAAGCGTGATGTTCGCGCTCGCCAGATAGTCTGCGACATCCAGCGGATTGAGGAAGTAGACCGCGCCGATCTCGTCGTCCTCAAAGAGCACCTGAAGGTTGCCCCACGCCTGCGCAAGCACGCTCTGGAAGTCCTTACCGGACACAGCGCCGGAGCCGGTCGCGAGGAAATCGAAAAAGCTCTTACGGATGCTGCGCTGCACATCGCGGAGCATTTCGGTAGTAGTCATTTCGACCGCCTGATCGTAACCGCGATCGGTGATTGCCTCGGCGGACGTGGCCTTGCGCCACTTTTTGAGGGTGATCTCAGCATAGTTCACAGGCTCGACTTTGTAATGAGACAGCGGGATGGTCTCGCCCTCACCGACATCGCCGCTCTGCAAAGTACCGCTGGCCTTGTAGGCTTTGAGCACGGTACCAGCCTGCTTCGGAATCTTTCTGGTCACGCCGAGCGCCTCGACGAGCTTCTTGATGGAATAGCCGAACTGATCGACAAACTCCATTTCGCGCTCACGCGCAAGATCATTTTTCTTGATAAGGTTAGTTTCAGCCATATACAGTCTCCTTTACTGTTCGTTTTGCAGGAGCTTGAGACGTGCCTCTCTGCGGGCCTCTCTGTCCGGCAGCGCCGCGATTTCCGCTCTGGTCATCGTCTCGCCTCCAACGTTATTGGGCGGGTTCTTTGTGTCCGCGCCTTTTTGATCAGTTTTTACAATAAAATCGGCCCATTCTTTCTCGATGGACGATTTCAGCGTATCAGCGCCTTTGATTTTCCCGTCTTCCAGTTCGACCGTGTCCAGGTCAGTAACGCGCATAACCGCGTCGAGACGTTTGTCGCTGATACCGGCAGCCTTCAAAAGTTCACGATACGCGGATTCCTTCGCGCTTCTAGTTTCCTTTTTCGTCTGCTCTGCCTTGTACTCGTCAAATTCCCTTTTGACTTTGTCGTGCTTATCCTTCCAACCATCGTCACCTTTGGCTTTCAGGTCTTCCAGCTCCTTCTGCACGCCGGGGAGCTTTTCGGCGTCCGCCTTGTACTTCGACAGCTCGCCTTTCAGGCCATCGACTGTGTCGGAGTGTGCCTCAATGATGGTGTCCATCTGTTCCTCCGTCAGCCCCATGCCTTTAAGGAGTTTTCGGGTAAGTGCCATTTTCAGTCTCCTTTTCTTCGGTGCCGGTTCCTCGGCACGACTGTTGTATAAAAACCGCATTACTTCGCGGTGTTTACCATTTACTCCTATCATTTTAATGCAAAAAAAGTCCGTAACGCCCACAGTTGTGGGCGCACGGAAACTTTTAAGGTTATTCTGCATTTTCTAGCGCACTTGTGATGATTGATCTATATTCGTCGGCGTGATCGGATAGCGCAGGCTTTAAAAAAGGCTGCGCTCTATTGCCGCGCGTGTAATGCCAGTTTCCTTTCGCATCCTGATACGCCCACGGCGTTTGCCTGCCTCCGTCGTAATAGATTCCCGTGCCGAGTTCAACATACGCGCCATATTCAAGCGGCGTCCCGATATGCACGGCCTTTTCCGACGGATATACTTGATGCGTTATGCTGTTGCGGAGCGCGCCAGTGTCAACAGGGCAGAGCATCGCGGCGTATGATTCGCACTGAATCCCGCATGTTTCAAGTGCGCGGAGCAGAGCTTCTGAAATTCCCTGTCGAACTTCTTCGCTGTGATCATCGATTTCGATTTGCAGACTGTCCGCTTCCATTTTTCTTCATCCGCTCCCATTCCTTGTATGTGATATTATCCACGACGACATTTCGACCATTTTCGTCACGGATGCGACGTTTTGCGCGGAACTCTACGCCGTTCACAAGCTGGATCATACGGCAACGGCAATTATAAACCTCTGCAGGCTTTCCACGCGGGTCACCGGGAAAGCGGCAACCATTTGAAAAAACATCATCATAGTCAACCGTCTCTCCGTCGAGATGCGCATGCGAACGACGCGTTCTTCCGTCAAGCGTGGCGACCCACTGCTTCTTTATTTCGATCCCCATTTTGTGTGCGGCCTCGCACGCATCCTGACGCCCCGCATTCTGCGCACCAGTTACAGCTGTTCTTGCTGTTCTGATTGCAGATTCTCTATCCATTGTATAGATTCTGGATTGGAGATCGTCCGCGATCCCGCCGATGCTCTTCCCTTGCAGGATGGAACTTGTCACGCTGGCCGTGATCTGCCTGCGCCCATACGCAAGATCAATGCCGCGCTTTACGGCCCGTTTGGGTGGGTAGTATGGCATAAGTTCTGGATTCTCGATAAGGAGCCGCCGCACCGTGGCTTCATTCCACAAGGTAAAATCCACGTTCGCGCCTGTCTGCTCGATCTGATACGCCGAATAATTCCGGTTCAGCGAATAGATGCCCGGTGTCGCATCGTTGACATACGCAACGGCGATCTCATGTGCTTTCGTGATTCTCTCTGCACATTTATCGCGAAGCGCCGAAAATCGTTTTCCGCGCCCTATTTGTGCCAGCCTCCATTGTGTGTATTCCTGCTGCGTAACCTCTCCAGCCTCAACACGTTTTTTCTCTGCTTCGTCCCGCAGACGGAATTGTTCGAAATATTCCTTGATGGTTTTCTCAAGTTCGCGCTGTGCGGCACGGTAAGCAGATGAAATTTTTTTTTCGAGCTTCTGAAGCTCTTTATCCGTCATTTTATGCCCGTAGTCCACCGCACGCCTCCATTGTCAATTTCCGCCGAAATGGCGGATTTTTTTATTTACACTTCGGTAAAATACAGCCCCACCAGCTCATGGGGCAAAAACTGCAGCGTCACCTTGCCGCCCGGCTTCTCGCCAGTCCGTTCGCAGAGGTACAGGTTTCCGTCCTCCGGGTCGGTGTAATAGAGGCCATAGATGTACTCCATGCCCTTTGCGGCGGGGATGGGGTCGTCCTGTGTGCCCGCGTGGGTCTCGTCGATGACGGTAAACAGCGCCGGGACTTTGTCCGGCTCCCAGCCCTCCTGTGTCGTGTGGGCCTGTGTCACGCGATAGAGCCTGTCTGCATAGACCAGCCGGTCGTTGACCTCCACGGCCATTCCTGCCGCCCAGCGGTCATACAGCTCCTTTGCCTTCACGGCGTCCGCGTCCGTCAGACTGGCGCTCGCTTTTACGATATAGGGCCGCAGCGCCCTCGCCCTTTCTGTATAGCTCATCATTCAGCCTCCCCAAGTAAAATTTTCGCCGCCAGTTCCGCGTCGGCTTTCTCCGCTCGTAGCGTTTCCGTCTCTGTCGGCTTGCCCATCATGCACGTCACTGTTCCATCCCGGTTGTCCGTGATGCTACCGGCGACCGAATAATCCGAGTTGTCAAAAGTCTGCGTCTCAGTTTTTGTTTCGCCCGTGGGCTGGCCCTGATCGTCAAAAACCGGATAGGTGTTGACCTGCTTGATACTCCACGCGAGGCCGTCTACAAACAGCCCCACAGCCTGATCGTGCGTCATTTCCAGCGTGATAGACTTCGTATCACGCCTGTCCCATTTTGGATTCTGCAATACCCCACTGATCTCAGCAGGGTATTCCACTTCATGAATAATAACGGATGTACTCATTTGTTCATCTCCTTCAATTTATTACGCTATGATCGTTCCGTCGTCAGAAACCAGCGTATCAGACGGAAGAATGAATACCGGACGGATGCCACAGTTGATGGATGGGTCGAGGGTGCTGTTATCGCCAGGGATGGTGACGTACCACACGTAGTTGATGAAGTTGTTGTTTGGCGAGCGGAGCCACCAGTAGATAGCCGAGCCTCCCATGTACGCAATACGCTTGGAGTTGCCACCCCAGCCTGCGGCGAAGTAGTCCAGCTTTGCTCCGTCCACCGGGAAGCCTTCGTTGTCGCTGGTCGTCCAGCCTACTTCGTAGCCAGACAGCAGGAAGATCTTCGCGGACAGGCCGTTCGCACCAGACGCAACCGCAGAACCGCCAGTGCCGTTGACATACGGAATCTTGACCTGCTTGATTGCGTTTTGGATGTTCGAGTCGAACATCGCAAGGAAGGTGCTGTTGAGGTACGAATGGATGGTGCTGTTTGCGTAGTCGTTGACATTCGAGCTGTTCCACTGGCGCGTCTCATAGACGTCCTTCATCAACAGCCAAGTACCATTGCACGAATCATCGTAGAGAGAACTCGGCAATCCTTGATGCACAATCAGGAAATCCCGAAGTGTCCCATTCACTGCAATTTTCACAGTGTTTCCCACCGGAAGCTCCGAAATTGGCGTCCCACTCAAAAGCGAAACGTCATACCCCGTCCCACCTATCAGCGTCCTGCCCTTTTTGATGGCGTAGGCCGTGCCGCCGACAAGACATTTCCCTGCCTTGATGTCATAGCCTGTTCCGCTGACTTCTACCTTTTGGCCCATAGAATCACCGCCTTAACCATATTGCCACGCAATACAGCCGTTGACACTCGGCGTTGTTTCTGTCGAAAACAGAGCCTCGCCCCGCGCCATGTACGTCGTGTAGTTGCTGTCCGACGCATTGACATTCGTCGTGCGGTTCAGTCGCGTGTTGATCGATACGTTGTCCACGTTGCCAAGACCTACGTCCGACTTTGTCACCGTCTGCTTCGGATGCACATGATCCCCCCTAGCATACGCACTCTCCGATCCAGCCGACGCCGTCCCCGGCGCCTTCGGGGTGGTGTTGGAGGGTTGCGGTTTACTGCTCCATGCGGCCTTGTTGTTCTGGACGTCAGACACCGCCTGATCGATCTCTGCGCCAGTGTGCGCGCTGTTGTACTGGTCTGCCACAATATCACTCCTTCATACACAAAAACTCTTTTCCATCCGACGTTTTCATGGTATGCGTCGTGCCGGAAGGAACAAATCCATAGTTGTCGTTCCAACTCCCATCCACGCCTTGCGCGTAAAGGGAAATGCGATATTCTCCGTCTCCATTCAGAAGGAAATCGTCGTAGACCTCAAAGGTGCGCTGCGTATTCGCGGGCGTCTGGGAAAAGGACGCAATGAGCGTCCCCTTCCCCAGACCCCAAGCCTCGCCGGATTTTGTCGCGCGGCACTCGAATGCCTGATACGAGATGTCCGACGAGAATGCCACCGTGATACTGTCGTACCCTGAGACTGCGGAAATCTTATTCCCAGTGATGGAGAACGTCAGTCCCGGCGCGGCCATTATGCCACGCTCCAAGTCCCGGCGGCGTTTTTCACAAAGACCTTGATGATCTTCGTACCGTCGCCGGAGGATGCCGTCGCAAGATCGGCGCCCTTGATGGTGCAATCAATCGCCGTGGCCTTCTTGTAGCCGCCAGCCGTGCCGCTGGTGTTGCTGGAACCGCCAGTGGTGGGAATCTGCGTACCGGCGTCGTGGAGGCTGCTGGTGCTCGGCACAACACGCACCGTGTATTCCTCGAAGTCCACGTCGCAGGTGAAGGAGAACGCGCAGGTGTCGAAGCCGGAGACTTTGGAGATTCTGGTCTTGTCGGGTCCAGTGATCGTTATCACCGGAACTGCCGTGTTGACCGTGATAGAAGCTGTGACTGCAGCCGTTTCGTTGCCGACATCGTCCCGCACCTTGATATGCACGGTTTTCAGGCCATCGCCTTCCGTCAGGATGATGGACTTGCTGGCCGCGAAGGTCTCCCACGATGCGTCCGCTTCCGTTGCAGCCGCTTTGATGCCCCAGAGCTTCATCTGGTAGCCGGTCTTGGTTTCATCCGTCAACGTGATCGTTGCGGTGACGGTGTTGCTGGTTGCATACGTCGCGCCGCTGTTGAGCTTTAAGGCAAGCCCAGCCGGTGCCAGCGTATCAAGAATTAGATTGAAAAAACTTGCCATAGGTTATGCCCCTTTCTTTTCGTTCAGTTCGATGTATAAATATCCGCCCGGGCGGGTATAGATGGGTTCTTCGCCGATGCAGGCCTTCTTAATGCCCATCTCACCGACAAACAACTCCTTGAGCTGCTCTTCTCCGACTGTGATCATTCCGTCACCCCCGAATCAGATACAGTGTCTTCGCGTCCTTGACGGCCAGCGCGTCATATTCTGCCCGGTCAAGGACTACAATGGTGTTGATCTGCGCAGATGAGACGTTGCCGCCGCCTGATACCTGGACCGTTTTAGCCTGTTCGACTTTTAACCTTACCGGTTCACCTTTCACTTTCAGTCTGATCATTGGTACCCCTCCGTTTTCAGGAGGTCTTCCACGTCAACCTCAAGTTTTTCTGAATAGTCCGGTGTGCCATTTTCCCTTGTAAATGCGAATTGTACCATGCACGGCGGAGATTTCAGGCCATTCACAATTTTCTTTGGTGTCAGCTGCATTGCATCCTCAAACGGGATGCGGACAACCATCGTTTTTTCGTCCACAATTTCAGGGGTATACTGAAAAAACTTATTCGCCTGACGGATGTAGAACTCCGGTTTCGAAATCGTTGTGAGATCGACACCATCGACAGTCACGGCCAAATCATTCCTGATCTTGGATTTCATCGTTGCCACCTCCGTCGTCAAAGTCTTCTCTGGAAATATCCGCGTTTTCTCTTCGCTGCATGATCTGCTCAACCTCCTCCGGCGTCAACCACGGCAGCTTGTTCAGAATGGTTTCATCATCCAGATATGCCGCCGCCATGAGAACCATCTGTGTTTCCTCGAGCTGGTTGACGATCTTTGACCGGACGAAGGACGGCTCATCATCAATTCCGACGATCTCAAAAAGAAGGTGCAGGAAGTCCCGCACACAATATTCAAACTGGTCAACCTTATTGTCCATCGGCTGATATGCCGCGCGAATCTCCGTCGCTGTTTTTTGCCCGCCCTGAAGCGATTTCACATCGAGCATTTGCGCATCGCGGTATAGATCGTCACTTAGGCGATTCAAAAGTGATTCTCGCGCGTCGACCGGAACTGTCAGCGTGTGGGCGTCAACCTTTGCCCCATCTTCATCGACCATCGCAACGCCGAGCTTGCGCATGGAATCCTTAAACTTCGCCATATCGATTTCATCCATGCCGCCAGCATTGGAGATCGTCCAATAAATAATAGACGCTTCATCCACGGTGTTTGCAAATCCGGAAGAAATGAGATCATAACAGTCAATTTTCTCCCGCATGCCGACAAGCTCAGACTGTTTCGCGCGATTCGCATACATCGGGATGACCGGGAATCCGGGATAGTTCCGGTATTCCATAATCTCCGTCCCATCGACCACCGAGGACGCCACAACCGCCACATAGCCGCGCTTCGGCTTGAGCACTTCCATCTGCTTCCCCTTCCGGCGGATGTACTGCGTGAATCCATCGACTTCAAAAAGCGTCGCACGGAGCGGTTTATCACTGGACACCTGCCACCATCGGATTCCCGCGCGTAAAGCGCCGGTTTCCTCGTCGAGCAGCGGCACAAACTCGAGCGCTGTAAACGTTTCAAGGTGGTCGAGATTCCAAAAGCCATAGGCCACGCCAGCAACAATCGAATCGTGCCCGATATCCTGAAGGCGATTGTCAAACGTTGGCCCGAGATGTTCCTTGTGGCTTGCATCTTTCAGCGTTACTCCATTCCCGAGCAAATATTGCGTCTCCTGCGTGGCAAATGCCGAAAAGAAATTGCTACGGAGCTTATAGTTTGCGGAATAATTGTCCGGTATCGCCTGCCCGGACAGCGTATAAAGGAGCTTCTGATAGTTCATGATTGTCACGTTTCTGTGCTCATCATATTCCCGAGCTGTCAGTGCCGTCTTATACAAGTCCGTTGCTTTGTACGAATCAATCGCAGATATCACAAAATCCATCCGCGCCTGTTCGCCCTTTTCGGCGATCTCTAAAAAATCCTGATATGTTTTCATTTCTCACCTCATAACGCCAAATCTGGAATCCATTCATGCGGCTTAAACGCCCGCCGCAGAACCGTCATGGCAAAATAGCGTGTTTCGTCCATCGCGTGGTCGTTCTCTTTTATGGGTTTGTCGTTGTCCTGCTTCTCGTCCCAGCGGTATAGGCCGAACTCTCGGATTGTAGCGGCGCACCGACGATGGATTATGATTTTCCCGTTAAGCAGATAATCAGCCACACAGCGGATTCCGTTTGCAACATCGTTGTTCGCTTGCCGCACCTTGAACCCGCTGCGCCGCCGTAGCGCCTCGATAAACGACGCCGCAGACGGGTCAACAATAACCGCAGAAATGGCGCGTGCGCCCGCCAGCGCCGCCACCATATCACAATATTCCTCGTCCGTTTTCTGCTTCTTCAGCTCGCGCCCGTTGTAATAGACCTCATTCACACGGACGGCACGACCATTCCCAACACGCCACAGGCCAGCAGAAAAGGGATTCATGGTGCCATAGTCGATGGAGATGTACCACTCGCCGCTGTCCGGTTCCTCGTCCGTGATACACTGCTCTCCGAACATGGGATAGATCAAACCCTCCGCAATGCACCGCTCACCGAGGATGTCGCGGCGATACCAAATACTGCCCGTGTCATACTGCGCTTCAATTTCCGCCAACCGCTGCGGCGTGATCGTCGCATTGTCCCGAATGGTAAAATGCTGGTAGTTGTACCGCGCACCCATGCTCTCCGGGAATTTGTCGATGTAGTGCTCATATATCCAGTGGCCGGGTGCCGATGGGTTCAAATCCCAAAACACCCGCCGAACCCGCGCCGCGAGCTGACGGTTGAACGCTTCCTTGATTGTATCCTCATGGTGAAGGTTGATCTCGGTTGCAATCCACATCCCATAGGAGTTGCCGCGAATCTTCTTGAAGCTGTCCGCTTTCGCACCGCCCGCGAATATCACGACGTAATCCCGCTTATGTGAGCGGATAACCAGTGCTTCATTGCCCTTATACTTCGTCCACCGGCAGCGGCCACGGAAAAGATACTCCAATCCGTAGCCGTTCGCGTCCCCGATGTTCAGTTTCGCGTTTGCCGCTGTGGAACCTGTCGCAAGGTGGATGCGGTCAGGCGTCCCTTTCTCGATCAAATAGGCAAATGCCGCAATGTTGTCGATGGTCTTACCGGCACGGACAGCGCCCTCCGCTACGGAAATCGTCGCCCGCGTCGCCGCCGCGATATATGCCTTATGCTTCTCGCCGAACGTCGGATGAATGGTCTGTGTAATCATTCCATACCGGCTTCCACCAGATACGCGGAAGTGTCCTCCATGTCAACCGATTCCTCTGGGTTGTCCTTCTGGCCTAGATACTGCTTCCCGAGCCAGATTGCCATGTTTGCATTTTTCTCCGCCAGTCTCCACTGGCTTCTTCTGAGCGATATTTTCCCGGCTCCACGCTTTTGTTTGAAAACTTCGTAAAAACCAGCGCCATAGGTGCGTTTGCACCATGCCTCAAGCGTTTTATCTGCTACACCGAACCATCCGCAGATTTCCTCAAGCGTGCATTGCAGGCCGCATAGATTCTCGAACTGCTTTTGATCTATCTCCTTTTTCGGCCTTGCCATATACGCCCTCCTTCCTTCGCTGGCGTTTGATGAATTTCTCCATAGCGATTTGCTTTTTGTCGTGCTTTTTCGCGTTCCCCGGATATGGGGTGAGTTCAGATAATTTCCTGTTTTGTACGTTCATTGTTTCTCCTTCCTCTTCCTTCTCCTTGGAGCTACCCGCCAAACTCCAAATATCCCGCATAAAGCACACCAAATACAAAAAGGAGGTTCCGCAGATTCCGCTGCGTAGCCGGTGAAGGAAGAAACCGTAGGGGGTCGGCAAGCCCCTACGGTTACATTATCGCATATATTCTTCTCAAAATGCCCACAATAGTGGGTTAAAGGAAATTTTGCCGCCCCAAAAGGTAGTCCGTTGACACTTCGAAGAAATCCGCGATCTGCGCAAGCGATGACGCCGTCGGCTCTCTGTCCCCACGCTCATACTGGCTTATGACGTTTTTTGACATCCCGCAACACTCGCTTAACACCTTGCGCGAAATACGCCGCCGTTCACGCAGCTTTTTGAGCCGAACCGGAAACACATCATTCGGGTGTTGCTGCTCCATCGTGCCCCTCCACATCGTCCTCGAGTGAACCCAGAATTGCGTCCGCTCGTCGATATAGGCTTTTTGCCTTAATGCCTACCGCAATCCCCAGCGCCGCCCACTCAATCAACACCAAGATATTTAGAATATCGATAATCAAGTTATCTCCCCTCCGCTCTTCAAACATTCCTCGCACGGCAGCGGCCCGTTCTCATTCGAATCCAGAAACCGTTCATAGAGATCGCACCACCACGCGATGCAGGATTCACAGCTATTACAGTTCTTCATCACTGTCACCTTCCAAGATTCCTTTGATTACATCCGCGTTGGCCTTGATAATGTCCATTACAACGTCACTCAAGATATTCGCCGCAAACACAGCTTTGTCTTGCCCTGTTGCGTTGTAATACCCCGTCTTCGTTGTCCCATCTTCTGCGGTAGCAACAATGCAAATTGAAGAGGGCTTGAATTCCAACACAGTTTTCAGAGATTCTTCCAGCCACGCGGAATATTCCTGCTTTGTAATGTCTTCCATTATCGCCCCGTGCTCCCGAACCCGCCGGTTCCTCGCTCGGTGTCTTCCAACGAATCCACCACTTCCAGCTCCGGCAGCAGGCAGGGCAGGATCACAAGCTGAGAGATTTTATCGCCCTTCCGCACTCTGTATGTCTTGTCCGAATGGTTGTAGAGCTTGACCATGATGCTCCCTGTGTAACCAACGTCGATCACACCCTCGCTGGTAATCCCATACTTGACGTTCAATCCGCTCTTGCTCTTGAGAAAACCGACCGTGTTTTTTGGAAGCTGGATATGTACCCCTGTATCAAACAATTCGCTGTTTCTTGGGTAGATATAAACATCATCATACGCCGAATAGAGGTCAAGACCAGCGTCGAACTCATGCGCCCGTGTCGGCATGATCGCCCACGGTTCCAAAACAATTTTCATAGCAGTTTTTCAATTCCTTTCTGACCGCATAGAGCTTGATTTCCAGCTCCGTGATTTTCTCCTTGATCTCCTTGTATTCCTTCTCGTCGACCTCCGCAACAGAGATCACCTTGTGGCATTTCCGGCATTCGTACCGTCTCCGTTGCAGTATGCCGTTCTTTTTGTAAGGCCGGACTTCCAGCGAGTAAAACTTTCCGCCACAATCGCATCTCATTTATCCCACCAGTCCTTTATCAGCTCATTTCGCTCAAAGAACGACTGGAAGTGCCCGCCGCAGACCTTTTTGAGCACATAGTCGATTCTCGCAATCGCTTCGTCGGATTCCGGCCTGCACTGCCATGCGACGCCGTACTCGGATTCCAGCTGCGTCAAAGTCTCCATCAGCTTCTTCGCCTTTTCGGGCGTGCGGATAAAGCCGCACTCATAGGCCGCCACCAGAAGAAGGTCACACGCCTTCTGCGTCCCAGCGTCCACGCCGGCATCAAAGTACTGCTTGTTGCTGCTCCTGATCCGTTTTGCCAGCTTTTCCATGCTGTTCCTCCCTTTCGCACTCTTTCACCGCCCAGAACAGTTTGAGATACGCTTCGCGCTCATCGTCCGTATCTAGCGGCATGAGCTTCGGGGCCATAATCCTCCATGCCTCCATGTACGTCATGCCTGTCCCTCCTTGCACGGCTCCATTTCCGGGCACTCGTCCATAAACGCGCACGGCGGAGCCATCAGGCCACGGAATTCCGGGCAATGATCGAGCACAAGCGTCCGCATCCTCTTGACGATCTCCTGTGTTGCCGGGTCTGCCTTGCGGCACAGGCGCTTGCTGGCGACCGTCAACAGTTCTTCCGCGTTCATGTACCAGATCATATCCACTGGCGCGTCCTGCCGCGCTGCGTTCCTGTCATAGTCGCTCTGACGGTCGTTGCGCTGGCTTTTGATGAACGGGACGGAATGGACGTGCCGCGCAAGATGCGTGCTGACGTAATACGGCACGTTGTGGAGATAAAACGCGAAATTCAGCGTCCGAATTGGGCTGTGCTTCGCCCGGAGCATCTTGTGCTTCCATTCCATGTCCGGTGCTTTTTCCGCGTGCTTCCCAATCGTGACCAGCGCGCAGCTCTTGGCAAACATCCAGTCTTCTTCCCCCGGCCACTTCAAAAGTGTGATTTCAGTGTTCATTGTTCCTCCTAACAGCTCGGTGTCATCAGCCGTTTCCGGTTCTCGCAAATCAGTTTCTCCGCTTCCCGCAGCGACACCGGCGAATAGTCCGCTTCACACCCGATCGCCGGTTCCACAAATCCGTCATTTGTTCCGTATGTTCCGGCGTGCTGCGCAAAGTCTCCCCCGTTTGGAAACCGAATCGCCCAGCCGTCGTGCAGCCGTTCCAGTCGAGCATCCATCCTGACCTCCACGCAGTACTGGTACAGTTTCAGAATCTCCCCATACTTCCGCCGAACCTTCCCACGCTTCGCCTGCCGAATCCGCGCCCCGCAGTTCGGGCAGTAAGAAAAGCTGTTTGCTCCGCAGTCAAAGCCACATACAGAGCATTTCACCAGCATTGAACCCGCGATCCCATTGTCACCCCACTTCCCATGCACCACCGGCGCAACGTCGGCAGCAGCCATATCCGCAAGCACCCGCTTTGCATCGGCAATCGTGGCGAATGGGTCAGTAACTTCCAGTGCTGTCAGCTTCGCAATTGCAATGCTTCTCAGGATATATTCGTCAAACATGGTCGACCTCCTTTCCGTCTCTCCTGTTCCACGCTTCGCTGACTTCCAGCCTGCTTATGAGCGGATTTGTGACGATAAATGCGCATCCGCACCGCTTACACTTTATCGACTGCGTTTCTCCCAAAAACGCCGCTTCCCCGCCGCAGAACGGGCACGACTTTAACTTATCCATCCCGCACCTCCACATTTGCGTTTTCCAGCAGATCATCCAGACAGGACTCGTCGCTGCACCCGATAAACGTCCCGTCCTCGTCGTAGTACTGATAGGCGGTATACGCTCTGGCCTCGATCCCGGCATATTTTCGGAGCAGGTCGTGTCCGTCCTCGATGTCAAATGAGCACGCTTCTTCGAGTTCATCCATCTGCGCCTGAGTTATGTATTTAGCCATCCTTCATACCCTCCTCCGTCGGTTTTATCCATTCGCGAATACGCTTCCCGCATGAGCAGCAAAGCTCGATTTCTCCCGTTGGATCGCGATAGGCGCCCCTTACGTTTACATACGTTGCCGAACTCGTGGGGTTTATTTCGGCTCCGCATCGGTCGCAGATTCTTTTTACCATCATTTTCCCTCCATTTCTTCAAAGTAGAACTTGATCGGCTTTTCGTTTTCAATGACATTCCCGTAAACCACGCCCACCTTGTAGATGTAATTCTCGCGGAGCTTGCGCGGAATCTCCGCAATATAGCGCCGGAAGGTTTCCAGTGAGTTTGCCCGCTTGTAGTGGTTGCACATCCGGCATGCTGGCATGAGGTTCGAGAGATCATCGCTTCCTGCATCCTCATCGTCCCACGCTCGCAGCGGCCGGAAGTGGTCAACCTGCATGTCTCGGATGTCGATAGACCGTCCGCAGTAGGCACAGTGGCCGTCATACTTCGCATAGACCGCTTCTCGCGTTTTCTTGCCGAAGCTCATACTCCGTCCCCTCCTTCAAAATACCGTGTCCGTTCTTCCTGCGTAGGCCAGTCTGGGGCGAGGCCACGCTTGCGGCGGTTCCGTTTCCATCCGCTGTAAATCTTCGCATCGCGCTCGTCGATGCTGTACCCAACGCCGCGTTCTGCCCGGTTGTGAACCAGAAGTGGTCGCGGGTAATTCGGATTTCGTGCCCTCAGAACCTCGTACTCGCCGACAGGTTCTTCGATTTTCCAGCCGCTTTGCTTCAAGTATGCTCTGAGGTCGGACAGCATTCCGTGTCTGACCGTCAATCTGTTCTTCATCTGCTACTCCATTTCCCGCAACGCCTTTTCAGCTTCTTCTCGCGTCAGGAATACGGTTTTGCCAAATCCATTTAGCGCTACGCCATACTTCCGCCCTCTGGCGCCTATTGGCTCAAGTCCAACAAATCCGATCTCATTACCAAGGCCGATCTGCTTGATCTCGCACTCGCTTATATGCTTATCCGTGTCCAGCAGGGCAAACACTCGATGGCCAACCTTGCACGGCAGGATGATTGCGCGCCCCTCCTTATCGGCCACGGCCAGCTCCCGCAGGCGGCTAGGTTCCACTCCCAGCGCCTGCGCTGCCAGATTTATCATCGCGTCCTCCGTAAACGGAGCCTTGATTTCCTCCGGCGTCAGGCCCGTGTCCTCGTAGGCTTTCAGCCGTCCGTACAGATCGCGGGCCATCTTTCGGAAAATATCCTTGCCAAAGCCGTTGCTCGTCGGGCCGTTGATCAGCACGTTGAGCGTGCTGTCCCGGCACTGCTTCCAGTCGATTTCCTTTCCGCCGATCACGGCGTGCAGAAATCGGTCGGTGCCCGGGTCTACGTTGATATTAGGCCTTGTCAATCGTTCCATTTCAAAACCCCTTTCCCAACATATCTGCAATACGCAATTTCCAGCTTCGCGCCCTTACTTTCCTTCGCATCCGGCAGTGCGAACAGAATATCCGCCGCGTCAATCATCCCGAAGCACAGCCGCATGTAGTCCTTCGGTGTCAGCCCTTCCGGCAATTCCGCCGGATTCAAGATCACCGCGCGAGGATACATCTCCTGTATGTGCTTCGCCGTCATGCGGAATTTCATCTTGTAATTCGGATCTCCGGTGATCTTACCGGCCATGTAGATTTTCATACCTTGCCTCCTTCCTCCGGTGCTTCCGGAAACCCGCGCCATTCCCAGCGGCTGGAATCGCAGCACCGCAGCGCCTGCATGATTTCTTCATTCGTCACGTTTTTCCCTCCAATATTCGTTGAACTTTTTCCCCGTAATGATCGGCCTGCACCACTCGCGCTGGAAGCGCCGCCAATCCGGATCATATTTTCCATCTTCTCCGCGAAACAGCATTGCATACGGGACAAATCCTGCCTGCATTGTCTGGATCAGGCGTAATTCTGCCGCATCAAAAGAATCTCCATCGTATCCACACAGCACATAGCAGCACATTGTGTGGCTCGACGGTCTGAATCCTGCCGCGCGGAGTTTTCGCCCCATTTCGATCAGCGGTTCCAGATCGTCTTTCGTATCGTAGGCCGTGTAAATGCGGGCCGGTTTCACTTCGCGCAGCAAATCCGCCTGCCACTGCTGCAAAAGTGCTGGCTCCAAGCCTCCCGTAAATATCGCCGGATGTGCTTGCCGCTTAAGCATCTCGCAAACTGCCAGGAAGTGCCGTTCGGACGTGCCTAAAATGTTATCATCGAGGATGTTCCATCCATTCACAATCGGCAACTCTTTGATTTCTCCGTGTGCGCAGCGCGGCACAGAGCAGAACCAGCAATCCTTTGTGCAGCCGCGAGATGTAAAAATCATCCCCTCGCGCAGATACAGCCCAGGCGTAAAGTCTCCCATGCGATCATCAAACGCCGGGCCGCCCACCTCGACAGGCACGCCCAACACCTGCCACGCATAGTACAGTTCCTCCGCCGTCTCTATATCCCAAGTGAATGTCACGGATATGTTTACCTGTATCACATTTGCCTTGATGCAATCTGCGATGTTTTCGATGGTCGGAGGGCCGAAGAATGCGAGCGCATCCGTCGGAGAAGCGTTCGTTTTTCTTGGAAAGACGCGAGCAATCATCGTTTTCCTCCAATCAAAAGCTGATTCTGTCGATTGCACAAGCGCAAGCTCATATCAGAGGCCATTTTCAGCCGCTCAATCGCGGTTTGTTCTAAGTCCATCGGTTCAGCTCCTCCATCAATGCCTTAAAAATCGGGTATGCCTGCTGCGGCACTACGGCGTTTCCGAGGCCTTTAAGTCTGTCCACCCTGGCGGGAATCCCATGAGCCACTCTACCCACGTCGGGTTCAGCTGCCCAGCAACGTCCGTCCGCAAGCTCCTGTGATTTTCCCCACCGTGCGCCCCCTGCGCATCCGCTGCACATGGCGTCGTAAACAGATTCATTGCCACTCTCTGCGTCAGATTGCATTTGCCCGGATCTTTCTGCCGGCTTGGCGGCACAGATTGCAGCGTGTCTTTGTATTCGTTCGCACGCGGCGTCGGCCACATCTGCGATTCCGACGAAGAATACCCTGGATCGTCTGTGCCACGCTCCGACAGCCGCAGCCTCAAAATTAAACACGACGACGTGATAGCCAGCACGCTCCAGATCCTTGACCACCTGCCCGGCGGCAATCTTGATGATTCCAGGAACGTTCTCACCGACAACGCAACGCGGGCGCAGCTCGGTGATAACTCGGAGCATCTCCGGCCAGAGGTATCGATCATCCCCTTTGCCCTTTTGCTTTCCAGCCACGGAGAAGGGCTGGCATGGGAATCCGCCGGAAATAACGTCAACTGTTCGTAGGCCTGTCCGCTCATAAAAGCTCTCCTTTGTCAGCGTCCGGACATCACGCCAGCGCGGAACGTCCGTCCAGTGCTTCTCCAGCACTTTCGTCGGGTAGTCGGCAAACTCACACTGCCCGACGGTCGTAAATCCGGCCCACTCGGCAGCCAGATCAAGCCCGCCGATCCCGGAAAACAGGCTCAGATGCGTCAGCATCGTGCCTCATCCCTCCCCGTCGTCAGCGCGAATGGTCTCCGTTGCCTCTTGCAAATATGGATTTTTCATGGTATACTCTCCTTGTGCTTATAGTGTTATGGGGAAGTGTAGACCTCTCCTCCCTCGTCCGGCCGCAACCGGGCGAGGGCATTTTTTATCCGATCAGGAACTCCGGCTTATAGTGGAGCTTCAACGCCCTGGCGTTCTGGTGGTACTCTGGCGCGCTCCACTTATAGCCCCAGTATTTGGCCGCCGTAAAGATCGCGGCCAGCTCGTCTCCCGCGCGTACCGTAATGCTCTGATTGCGGTACGCGACGGCGTAATAATTTTTCCCTGTGTACCCGGCCTGCGCGATCACGCACTGCCTGCGCGGTGCCCGCTCTCCCGAGTAATCGGTGCTATTTTGCCGCATACAAATGCCCCTTCCTTACAGCTCATACAGCACACTCCCCAGTACAGCGCTGATCGCCGCCGCGCCGCCGAATTTTATCCCGCGGGATCGACCGATGCTTATATTGAGTATATGGAGCTTTGCCGCCGGGTGTCGGACGTGCTGATACCCTTCCGCCGCACGGTCTTTCACGGCTGCGCGTTTCTTTGGCGCGGACGGGTCGTGCTCCTCTGCGCGCCGAGCGGCACAGGCAAGACGACGCATTATGTGCGCTGGAAGCAGCTTTGCGGTGATGAGATACAGATCCTGAACGGCGACAAGCCGGTGCTTTTTGCCCGTCAAGAGGGCGATGTTACCGTTCACCCTTCTCCGTGGCACGGCAAGGAGGGCATGGGGCAGCCCATCTCCGCGCCGCTCGGCGGCATCGTGTTTCTCCGCAAGGCTGCCGAAAATACGATCCGCCGCGTTGGGGCGGAGCTTTCCGCCGGGATCCTGTTCCGTCAGTTCATTTTTTCGTCCGAGACCGTCGAGGCGGCGCGCGGCGTCGCCGAAATGGAAGACATATTGCTGCGCAGCGTTCCCGTATGGGAGCTTGCCAACCGCGGTGACGCGGCTGCGGCGTGCCTGTGTCACGATACGCTTGAAAAGGAGTGGGAGCCGAAATGAAATATCATGTTTGCCCGGGTGTGGTGATCGTTGATGTTTGCGACGAGCATCTTATGATCGCGACAGGCGAGGCGCGCGGCAAGGTGCCGTATGTAAAAAAAATAAACGCCACCGGCGTTTTTTTCTGGCGTCTTTTCGAGCGCGGGCTTGACGGCGAGGGCATAGTGGCTG
>ERZ780195.863-NODE-863-length-28338-cov-4.848708_pt1 | contig 28338 bp, 29 predicted proteins | sample MGYA00511017_ERZ780195 | MGnify/ENA primary metagenome ERZ780195 (study PRJEB29588, sample SAMEA2159974) | human gut metagenome | biome: human gut; feature: human-associated habitat; material: faeces | place: Denmark | collected 2008/2010 ...
TGCTCAATGACGATCAATGCGCCAGTTCTTGCTTCTCCCATATCAAAACATGCCTTCACAAGCTCATTGATTGTTTTATCTGTAAATCTTTCCTGTACCTCTTTGCCGGCATCCAGGTCGTTCAGCAGCGTATGCAAAACGGAAAAGCGTTTTGGGAGCTTGTGCAGTCGGTCAATGGATTATCCCCGTTTTCTGAAAAGTGCAATCTGGAAATGCTGGTTTGGAATCTCCTTGACAACACGGTGGCAATGGCTGCCAAGGTGCTTAGGGGTATTTATCCAAACGATGAGGTCAATGTCAATACCGTGTATCATATGGTCTTTCAGCCGGTGTTCTCCGTGTTCGGACAGAATAGCGGCGATGATAACAAAGCAGACGGCAAATAACCGCCGACCGCTTCACACAGCAGAACATTTAGCGATTTTTTGAGTAAAGGAGTGAGTCGAAGTGGAACAGAAAAAGAAAATCAAAATCATAATTATCGTTCTGGCAATTCTGCTCGGACTCAGCCTTTTAGCCCTCGGCGGCACACTTGTGTATAACAAGCTGGCGAACAATACCCCTGCCACCGTGACCGTGCCGGATAATCTGATTACGCCGGATGAGGACACGACCAAGCCCGACAGCAGCGAGAACAACAGCCAAGCGCCGGACAGCTCCGATACGCAAGCGCCGAGCAGCTCCGCCGACACTTCTTCCTCTGCCGTGCCTACGCAAAGCACGACCGCCGAAGTAAAAAAAGCGGCGACCATTGAGCTATATAATAAACAGCCGGAGGAAAACACGCCGTTTCAGGTGGGCAATATGTTCCCCGGCGACAGCGAAACAAAATACTTCCGTGTGCGGGTATCCTATCACGATAAAATCACCGTGCATTACAAAGCCACTGTTCGCCCCGGCTATGAGAAATTAGCCGAAGTGCTGAAGGTGCGGATCAAGCTGCTCTCCACGGGCAAAACGATGTATGACGGGCTTATGCGGGATATGCCCGAAAGTCTGACGCACAAATTGGCGTCCAAGAAATCCACCACCGACGAGCTGTATTACGAAATTACAGCATATCTCGATACAAGCGTAGGCAATGACTATCAGAATAAGGACTTGATTGCCGATTTCAAATGGTGGGTCGAGGAAACAGGAAACCTTGACGACTCCCCGAAAACAGGCGATACCTCAAACATTCTGCTGTGGGCGGTGCTTGCCGCTTGCTCCGGCAGTATGATGATTCTCCTGCTTGTAACCCGTAGGCGTAAGGAGGATGAGGAAAATGTCTGAAACCAAAACCGCTAAAAGGCTGACGGGCGGCATTATCGCCATTATTATTCTTGCCGTTTGCCTTTGCATTACTACATTCGCCCTTGTGTACGCTTCCGTTTCCGTTGAAAATAACCTGTTCCACACGGGCGAGGTCAAGATAAACCTCAACGACGGCAAGCCCGTGATTCAGGAACACGAATTTATTTTTGAGCCGGGAATGACCGTTGTAAAGGACTTCTTTATTGAAAATGACAGCACTTGGGATGTGTATTACCGCCTTTATCTCGATAATGTTTCGGGCGGTCTTGCCGATGTGCTGACCGTGACGATAAAGGACGGCGATAAAGTTTTATACACCGGCACGGCAAACGAACTGACAAAACAGAATGTTATTGCCGCCGATGATACCCTCAAAATAGGGCAGCGCCGCAATCTGATTGTTATATTCCACTACCCCGAAAACAGCGGCAATGGCACCCAAAACCTCGACCTCACCTTTACGCTGTGCGCCGAGGCAACACAAACGAAAAATAATCCGAATAAGCTGTTCGGATAAAAAGGAAGGAACCGAGCAATGCAAACACCCAATACAGAAACCGACAAATGCGCTTTTTGCGGATGCGATACCGGCATCCCGAAGGACACGCCGATTTCTAACCGCAAGTATTACATTCAAGGCAGCGGTCAGCTCTGCAACAAATGTTATACCGAATTGTATGTTCATAAAACCGAGGACGAAACCACCGTTTCCTTCAATGAAATGAACGAGTTGATCCGGCTGAGCCGGGGATAAGCCAAGGAGTGAGCAAATGAAAGCATTAAAAATAATCCGCAGTATATTTGTGTGGCTGATGGTGGCGCTCGCCGTTTTTATGATGATATTCACCATCATTTCGGTATCCACCTTTGACCGTGCCGACCGTAGCTTTTTCGGCTATAAGGCGTTCATCGTTTTGTCCGACTCCATGAGCAAAACCGACTTCAATGCGGGCGATTTGGTACTCGTGAAAGAGGTTGACCCCTCCACCTTAAAAGAGGGCGACATTATCGCCTATACCTCGCAGAATACTTCCAACTACGGCGAAACCGTCACCCATAAGATACGAAAATTAACCACCGACGCAAACGGCGAACCGGGCTTTGTTACCTACGGTACAACAACCGATACCGACGATGAAACCGTCGTAACCTATCCGTATGTGCTGGGTAAATACAGCAGTCATATCCCGAAGGTGGGTACTTTCTTTCAGTTTTTGAAAAGCACACCCGGTTATATCGTTTGTGTTCTCATTCCGTTCCTGCTCCTCATTCTGTTAGAGGGCGTCCGCTGCATCCGTCTGTTCCGCAAATATAAAGCCGAACAGCTGGCGGAGCTGCAAGCCGAGCGGGATAAAATCGAAGCTGACCGTGCCGAAACGCAGCGTATGATGCAGGAGCTGCTGCAAATGAAAGCGCAGATGGCGCAAAGCAACGGCGGCGAAACGCCGAAAACGGACGAAACACCGTCCGACACCACTACGGTGTAATCACGGAAAATCCGTGTTTTACATATTGTCATTGAAAATATTAAATAAGGAGGTAAAACAGCAATGACAAGTAGTAAATCTACCAAGCGGGCATTGATTACCAGCGCACTGGCTATCCTTATGTGCGTGGCAATGCTCATCGGCACCACCTTTGCGTGGTTCACCGACACCGCATCCACTGCGGTAAACAAGATCCAGGCGGGGAATCTGGATGTCAAGCTCATGTACAGCACCGATATGCAGACATGGAAGGAAGCCACCGATCAGACCAAGCTCTTTGACGACAATGCCCTGTGGGAGCCGGGTTACACACAGGTGGTCTATCTGAAGATTGTAAACGCCGGCAATCTGGCTCTGAAATATGAGGCCGGCTTCTCCAAAAACTACACCTCCAACAGAGGGAAAAATGTTAACGGCGATTGGTACCGTGTGGACAATTATCTGAAGATTGGCACTGCCGAGACCGCGACCAAGTTTGCAAACCGCGAGGATGTTTGGTCTGCCATTGCCGCCACCGAAAAGACTTTGGCGAAGGATGTTATGCTCACCGACGGATGGATTACTCTGAAAGCAGGAGAAGAGTCCGAACCCTTTGCCGTAGCAATCTACATGCCCACCTCAGTCGGCAACGAAGCCAATGCTTCAAGGCACAGACCTTCCTCTGTCTCCGGCCTCGGCATTGAGGTGCGCGCTACTCAGGCGACTGTGGAAAGCGACAGCTTTGATAACAATTACGATGCAAATGCGGCTACTGTGCTCAATCGCGTGGAATATACTGACGGCGAACATACAGTGACTGGCAACATTCAGGCAAACGGCACAGCCGGTGCAATTCACGGAACGGGTACTGCAAAGATTACCGTAGATGCTACAACGGTTTACGGCACTTATGTCAGCAACTACGCGATGGCCGTCTGCGCCTCCAGTAGATCCGAGATTATCATCAAGGGCGGCGAATTTGCAAATCAGGCTCCTGCGGGTTCCGCGCTGTCCCTGATTTATGCAGAGGACAATGCGAAGATCACCATCGAAGGCGGCACCTTTAAGTGTGTCAACCCGGCTTGGACGCTGAACTGCAATGACAACGATGCTGCCACTATCACCGTTAAGGGCGGCTCGTTCTATCAGTTTGACCCGTCCAATGTCACTGTCGGCGAAGGTGAAATCTTCATTGCTGACGGCTACAAGGTCGTTCAGAACGGCGACTGGTACAATGTTGTTCCCGAATAAATTCTGATTTTCAAGTCCCCTCCGTCCTCGGGCGGAGGGGCAATCAAAGGGCATAAGTTATGCTTGTGCCTTTTGATTGCTTTGGTGTAATCACCGTAAAACCGGTGTTTACATATTGTCATTGAAAAATTTAGAATAAGGAGGTAAAACAACAATGACAAGCAGTAAATCTACCAAGCGGGCATTGGTTACCAGCGCACTGGCTATCCTTATGTGCGTGGCAATGCTCATCGGCACCACCTTTGCGTGGTTCACCGACACCGCATCCACTGCGGTAAACAAGATCCAGGCGGGGAATCTGGATGTGGAATTGGAGTACAGCAAAGATTTCACCGAATGGAAAAAGGTGGACGATACGACTAAGGTGTTCGAGGACAGCACACTGTGGGAACCCGGTCGTACAGAGGTCGTATATCTTCGCGTCAAGAACGCAGGAACGCTTGCACTGAAATATACGCTCGGCATTTATAACCTTTACAATAGCACCGGCAAAAATGTTTTGGGCAACAAATATAGTCTCAGCGACTATGTGAAGCTGGGCGTAGCGGAAGCCGATGCTGCATATGCAGACCGTGCGGCGGCGATCAGTGCTGTGCAAGACAGCGCCAAAACGCTTAATAGTATTGGAGACACCGGTGTTGTCGGTGCAGACCTTGCTACCAACACTACAAAGGTCTATGCAATGGTGCTTTATATGCCTACGGAAGTCGGAAACGAAGCTAACCCGAAAAATAATGATCCGTATTGGGCGGCAAAGGTTTCCTTCGGTATCAGTGTAAGCGCTACACAGGCAATGTCTGAATCGGATTCGTTTGACAATACATACGATGAAGATGCTGCCACCATTCTGTCTGCAATCAGCTTTTCTTCCGGAAAGCACGAAATCACCCAGAATATGCAGGCGAGCGGACGCTTTGGCGCAGTACAGGCGGAAAGAACCGCTCAGTTTACGATCAATGCCGATGTATATGCCGTGTATACTAAAGATACAAGCGGCACTACCGGCGGAGCCATGGCTGTTTCCGCTGATGGAAACAGTAAGGTCATCATCAACGGCGGTGATTTCCGTCAGGTCGGTGTGCCTGCCGATGACCCTGTATGCGACCTGATTTATGCGCTTGGCAAGGCTCAGATTGAAATCAATGGCGGTACCTTCAAGGCTACTGATCCTACCAGAACTCTGAACTGCAAGGACGGCTCTAACGCGAAGATCACCGTCAAGGGCGGTAGCTTCTATAAGTATGACCCGTCTAACCCGACCCTTGGAGACAACGAAGTTGTCGTTGCTGCAGGCTACCATGTAGTACAGAACGGCGACTGGTTCAATGTTGTTGCCGATTAACTGAAAATCAAAAAGAAATCAAGTCCTCTCCACCTTCGGGTGGAGGGGCAATCAAAGGGCATAAACTGTGTATTATGCCTTTTGATTGCCCACACAAACACAATCGAAAGGAGATACATCATTATGGACAACGATAGCGGCGCTTTGATACTCTTGATCGTTCTGATCATATCTGCCTTTCTGCTGATTGTCATAAAACTCGCACAGTTTGTCGATCATTTCAGGCGTGAAAAGCGGTATCTTTTAACCGAGATGAACCGTGCAGCAGACTACAACGAATATCGCTATTGGCGCAGAGAACTCCGCTGCCTTTACCTCTGCCTTATTCCGTTTGTGACCGAACGAAATGTAATGAAGGTGTACCCCGTATTCTTCCACCGGGCAAAGCACGCCACAAAGGAAAAACGCTCGGACGGTCTTATGCACATTCTCGCTCCCTCAATGCTTGCTATCTGCATCTGTGCTATCTGCCTTTGCGGTGCAAGCTGGGCTTGGTTCACCGCAAGCACCTCAACAGGCACAGCGGCAATTCAAGCTGCCTCCTATTCGGTCAATGTATCTGCTGAAAACGAGTCTGTAAAAATTGCATCCGAGAGCGGCACAGTCACGGTTACCTTTACCACCGCAGGAAGTTATACTATCACCCTCACCCCTTCCGGCACAGCCGGCACCGGGTACTGCAAAATCAATTTTGCCGATGTTGACCACTATACCGACCAGCTCACCTCCGACAGCTTGCGCTTTACGGTAAACGCCGATGCGGACAGCAAACTGACCATCACCCCACAGTGGGGATGTTACTCCGGCACAGCCACAATTCAGGGCGGAGATGTTATCACCGTCACTGCCGACGGCTCACAGCAGAGCAATACCCAAACGCCGGACAACAGCGTGACTGCCGAGCCGTCAGCCGAGCCGACTGTACCGACTACACCGACAGCTCCTACAACGCCGAGCAGCACTCCGAAAGAAAGCACAACCACCACACCCGAACCCTCGGCAACCGCACCGACCGAAACCGAACCCACCGACACAGAACGAACTCCTGCGCCGGAAACGGCAACACCGGAAAACACCACGACAGCTCAGACCGAGCCGCCCACCACCGAGGAAAGCGAAAACAACTGAATAAAAGCACAAGCCGCAACGGATTTTACTCCCGCTGCGGCTCTTTTTATATCCTTTGTATCTTTGGTTTTGCGCAACCACGGAATTGTGCAGATGGTGTCTGCACAATCTACCGAGATGCTATTTCAAAAATCTGTTTTCATACTCCTGATGGCGCAGGCAATAGCCCTGTGCAATCAGTGCGTCCGTTTTTAATGCGACAAGGTTTGTGTCCGAGTGCATTGCACGGGCAATCTGCTGTATGTCATAGCCGTATCTGATGTATTCGAGTATTTCTTCATCATCCAATGATACCTGAGAAGCAAAAACATTTGCTTCGTATTCCATTCGGCTTTCCTGCATATTGAAGATGTTAAATTCCTTAAAGCCCCCTGCTTTTACGGCTTCCTTGCGGTGCAGGGTATCGTGTCCGATCTCGTGGAGCATTACAATACTCTCCATAGCAGGGTGCAAGTCATTTTTGATGAAAATAAAGCGGTTGCGAAGTATCACCTTGTAAGCTCCACGCTGCCGCTTGTAATTCATAGGAATTACCTCTATGCCAAGCTCACGGGCAATCCTGTGCGGATCTCTCGTTCCGAGCGTATCGACCAGCCTGTTTGCCGTCTGTACGATTTCCAAGGTTTGAATATCCAAGAGCGAACACCCCCTTCTTACCTATTTCTACAACTTTATTCTAACATAACAGGTGTCCCATAAGCGGGACTAAATCAAATTTATTGGTTCTTGCGGTACTTTTTCGGAGTGTATTTCTTGTTCTTTTCCTTTGCAATCCAATAGGCTTCTTGAATACCTCTCATCATCTCGTCCAAATCCTCGTCGGCAAGACCGCCGCCGGAAAAAAGACCGCTGACTTCATCTACCAGCTCTCTTGCCTGCTTTGCACCCTTTGCCCCATATTTTTTGGCGGCAGCAAGCATAAATTCCTCGCCTTCATTGAGGAAGTAGTTTTCTTCCGTATGAAACAGCTCCGCCAGCTTGTAGTAGACCTCTCTCTTTTTCGGATAGCGTTCGCCGGACTCATAGTTGGAGATCGTTCTGAGGGAAACCCCAAGAGCTTTCGCCAATTCCTCCTGCTTTAAGCCCGCCTTTGTGCGGGCTTCTTTTAATTTCTCGCAAAACTTCATCTTACCGTCCTCCGTGGTGTGCAAAAAATGTTAGAAATTAAGTTGCCTGTTTCTATTGACAAACGCAAGTAAATTGCATATAATATATACGCAAGTAAGTTGCATATATATCTTACCCCAAGTTGCGTGTTGTGTCAAGGGGGTTTGAGAAAGATGTTGCAATTTATTTTTATGCTGACCGATGATATATCGCTTTTATTTAGTATGCCCGATTCATACAGACAAGGAGGAGCAATGGGACGAAAAGATACAAAGGCAATTAAAAGCATCACAAAGATGTACGAGCAGTTAGAGCTGGCGCAGGACGATATTTTTCATAAAACAAAGCTGCTTTTGAGCATTTATCGTGATGTGGTATGGGCAACCCTTTCAAGCTGCGACTGCGTAAATGAAGAAATCTATTACTACGGCGACGATCTGAACGATGCCCTTGTATATTTAGAGGAATTTGCTCCCGACATCGAGCGCAGCGAATTTGAAAGCCGAGTGTGCAGCCTTTTTGAAAACAAATGGATGATTGACCTGATTGACAAAGCGATGAGCAAGGTCTATGACTACCATAACAACGGCAAGCTATACCACGAAATACTCTCAAAGAGCTATCTGACCGCTTTCCGCTATTCCGAAAGTGAGCTGTTGGAAATTTTGGGTATTGAGCGCAGCACCTTTTATGACCGTAAGAAAGAAGCAATAATGCTGCTCGGAATTGCTTTATGGGGATATGCAATTCCGGCGTTCCGTGGTATTTTTGATGTGGAAGGAGATGAGGACGAAATTCCTGAGTTTTTCATAAACGCAGCGCAGTCCGATGTATGTCCGACGAAAGTACGATAATTGTCCGAGCAAATCCCTACTGAATGTCCGACTTTACCTATGCTATACTTGCTATGCTGATGAATTGCAGCCGTTTTTTTGCGGCTGGCACTAAAAAGGCAGAAAAATGTCACAAAGCTGCCACTGACACGGGAAAAGCACCGTGTTATAATAGTATCGTCGAATAGTGTGGGCAATTTACTTGCCATTAAATCACTTGCCGATAATACTGCCTTTGCAATCCGTCAGAGCAGGCAAATGAATACGACTTATTAAAGCAGTTACAGCCTTAAACGAGGTTTGTAGCTGCTTTTTTGTTGCCCGTTTGCCGTGATTGCACAGTGAAAAATGTTTTCTTGAAACGAGGCGGTATTTTTCACTAAGTTATAAATAGCTTAGGCGAAGCGAATTGAATACGACGAATTGAGAATGAAGCCGTTGTAGCCATCAAGTGTTGACTTGAAAACTGCAACGGCTATTTTTGTACCCTTTTCGCTTTTTTCTGAGCAGAAGGGGTGAAGTTATGTTTTTACTGCATTGGCAGAGCGCCGTGTCCCGTTATCCCTGATTTTCGGAATTAAATTTTTAATTTGACTTTATTAAAAAATTTCGAATTTCAAGGAGAACACAAAAATGACGAACAACACAATCAATATCGACATCGACGCATTGACAGAGGATTTTAAGGCGCATTGCAAGGTTATTAAGCTGGGGTGCGAGTACCCCGGCTACACGGGCAATGAAAAGTATGGCATTATCAGCGATCTAAGCTATGAGCAGATCACAGAGCGGTATGCGCCTATTGTAGAGTGCTACCTGCCCTTCGTGCTTCTCAGCAAAGATATGGGCGAGGTATTTGCAGAGTTTAACCGAAACGAGGACAAGTTCTACAAGCGTATGCGGCGGGATGATGTTTACGGCTTTGATGACGGCACGACCGAGCGCCACAACATTGAATGCTGCGTCCCCGATTTTGCGGAAGCCCTATTTCGGGAGTGCTTTCCGCAGCAGCTCGTGGAAAAAGCGTTTGCGCTGCTTACCCCTATTCAACAAAGCCGTGTGAAACAGCACATTTTCGGGAAAAAGTCTTTTGCCAAAATTGCCGCTTCGGAGGGTAAGGCAAAGAACACAATTCAGGAGTCATACGACGCCGCAATCAAAAAGATGAAAAAATTTTTGAAAAACACCCTGCCAAAAGACACCCCTTATTCAGAGTAAGTGAAGGGGTTATTCCTGATCCGAACAGGAACGCCTTTCAAAAATAAAAGTATGAGAGGTATACATTATGGAAAACAAGAACACAAACAGCAAGGTTCAGCGTGGAGAAATCTATCTTTACGATTTCGGCAATAACGGAGGATCAATCCAAAACGGAGTGCGTCCTGCTTTGGTCGTACAGTGCGATGAGGGTAATGCGGCAAGCAGCACAACGATAATTGCCGCAATAACTTCCGTTATCAAGAAGCAGTTTCTTCCGACGCACATTATCGTAGGCAACCGTTTCGGCTTGAAAGTGCCGTCTATGGTGATGCTTGAACAACTGAAAACCGTCAATCAATCCGACCTAATTGAGTATATCGGCAAAATTGACGACGAGCATTGTATGAAGAAGCTCAATATCGGTATCAAAAAGGCGTTGGGGCTTTGGGTGGATAAGCCTTTACGCAAGCCTGCAAGCGTTCGTTGCCTTTGCCCCAAGTGCTTGCAGGACTACAAAACCAGCGGCGGTTATATTGTCAGACGTGTCGATCCCTTCGTTCGTGTTAAAGAGAAATGCGATAAGTGCGAGGGCTACGGCTATGACTACCTGATTACCGAACGCAGCACGGGAGGTGAAGAAAATGTTTGAGGATAGAATTGCCGCTATGAACGCCGATACAGAAGCCGTTCCCGTCCTTTCGGGCTACGAAAAGAGAGTTTACACCGTAGATGAAATACAAGACATTTTGGGTGTGAGCAAGACAAGCGCATACAACCTTGTGAAATCAGGCGTGTTTCACTTCGTCAAGGTCGGCGGTCAGTATCGGGTATCGAAAAAGAGCTTCGATGCTTGGCTTGATGCCTTGGATAATACACCCGTCGAAAGTCAAATGTGCGATTGAGAAAATCGCATCATTTTCAAATCCTCCGAAAGTCAGTATCATATAGCCAAGCCAATTAGCTTGGCTATATGACGGCTGACAAGCCGTTAAATAAAACAGCCACGGAGGTTCCTAATGGAAAAAGTAAATACAGCAAATGCGGCGGCGCAGCTGGAAAAGCGCATCTATACCGTAGATGAAATACAGGACATTTTGGGTGTAAGCAAAGTGAGCGCTTACAACCTTGTAAAGTCCGGCGTGTTTCATATCGTTAAGGTCGGCGGTCAGTATCGGGTGTCAAAAAAGAGCTTTGATGCTTGGCTCGAAGGACAGGACGGTGACTGCGAATGATAAAGAAAACTATGTCGGTTCGTGAAATGGGTGCGCTGCTCGGTTTGAAAAAGGTTGATTCCTATTGGCTTGTTCACAAGAATTACTTTAAGACCGTTCTCGTAGCCGGAAAGATGAGAGTTTTGGTGGATAGCTTTGAGGAATGGTATGCCGGACAATTCCATTATAAGAAGATCGACGGCACGAAGCCGGGGCAGAAATACGCCCACACGATGTCGGTTCACGAAGCGAGTGCGATTATAGGGGTATCTGACGGAGTGATGTATGACCTGATTAAAAGGTATCCTATCAAGACCGAGATTATCAACAATCGCACTCAGATATACATTGACAGTTTTGAAGAATGGTATGCCACACAGGACAAGTACCGCAAGGTCACACCGGAAGGAGGTACGAAAGATGTTTGAAAAGCGGATAGCAGAACTCAACGGAACAGTAAAAGTGAAACGCACTTATACCGTCGCAGAGATTTGCGAAATTCTCGGCGTCGGGAGGGTTTCGGTATACAACCTCATAAAAGAGGGTGCGTTCAAAGCGGTTTTTGTAGACAGCAAATATAGGGTTATCAAAGCGAGCTTTGATGAATGGCTCGACAGCGATAACGGTCAGGAGGTATAGATATGGCTTCAATAGTCAAAAGGAAAAATCGGTATTCAGTGGTTTATACCGTGAGAGATGAAAGTGGCAACACCCGTCAAAAGTGGGAAACCTACGATACAAATTCCGCAGCAAAAAAACGGAAGGCGCAAATTGAATTTGAGCAGATGAGCGGCACATTCATTGTGCCGTCTGCAAAGACCGTTGCCGACCTTCTTGAAGAATATACATCTGTGTACGGTGTCAGCACTTGGGCAATGTCCACTTATGAAGCACGGCGTGGCTTGATGTTCAATTACATCATTCCGATTATCGGGGATATGAAGCTGGACGACCTGAACACCCGTGTAATGGATCGCTTTTATCAGAGCTTGCTTTCCGTGAAAACAAAGGTCACGAATAATCGCAAGCCGACAAATGAATTTCTCACTGTGCATACCGTTCGTGAGATACACAAGCTGCTCAGAAACGCCTTTAATCAGGCGGTCAAGTGGGAGCTGATGTCAAAGAACCCGTGCGTCAATGCGACACTTCCCAAAGAGGAACATAAAAAGCGTGAAATATGGACGGCGGAAACCCTGCAACACGCCCTTGAAGTATGCGACGATGACATACTTTCCCTTGCTATCAACCTTTCCTTTGCCTGCTCTCTGCGAATGGGAGAAATGCTGGCGCTGACTTGGGATTGCGTGGATATAGACGAAAAAAACATTGAAAAAGGCGATCCCTCAATCTTTGTAAACAAGGAGCTGCAAAGGGTCAGCCGTCAGGCTGTGCAAGCCCTCGACAGCAGAGATATAGTGTTTACCTTCCCCCATATGTTCACGACCGGAACGACTGATCTTGTGCTGAAAGCACCGAAAACAAAAACGAGCGTCCGCAAGGTCTTTCTTCCGAGAACCGTTGCGCTTATGCTTACAGAGAGGAAAAAGCAGATTGAGGAATACAAAGAACTGTTCGGAGAGGAATACACAGATTACAACCTTGTGTTTTGTCACCCGACGGGCAGACCGATGGAAAATCAAGTTATAACCCGTGCCTTGAAGAAACTCATCCGTGATAACAATCTGCCGGATGTAGTCTTTCACAGCTTCCGACATGCCAGCATTACCTATAAGCTGAAATGGAACGGCGGCGATATGAAGTCAGTGCAGGGCGACTCAGGACACGCAAGGGTTGAAATGGTTGCGGATGTTTACAGCCACATTATTGATGACGATCGCCGTTTCAATGCTCAACGCTTCGATGAGCAGTTTTATAAGGCAAAGGCGCTCTCGCCGGAAGCCGAGGGGAAAACAATCCCTATGCCGAAATTTGAAACCGTGAAGGACTTACCTGACCCGATGGCAGTCACACAGGAGGAAATGGAAAAGACCGCCGAACCGCCGCAGGAAACAGTACAAGAGAAAACTGCGGACGCAGCAGAAAGCAACGCCGAGCTTTTAGCGAAGCTGTTGCAGAACCCCGAAATGGCGGCGCTGCTGAAAACACTTGCGAAGAATTTATAAGAATAGGGTTATATGAATAGAGGGGCAGTTCCGGCTGTCCCTCTTGATTTTTTGTCGCAGAGTTGTTATAATGAGTATACTTTATGGCTTGCGTTCACAGAGTACCGTTGGTTTTATCTGAACAGACCACCATAACCCGCTTAGCACGACCCTTGCTAATGACCTGCTAAAAACAGCAGTTAAAATTAGCAGAAAACAGATGAATTTAGTTATCAGTCCAAAAGCTCTCGAAGCCTTTTATATCAATGATTTCTAAGGATTTTTTACCCCTGTTTTTCAGCCCAAAAGGCGTTCCGGGAGCGTCTCCTAAGGGTTAGTTGTGAGTTCGATTCTCGCAGGGGGTGCCATAATTAAAAATCCGTACATTGCCGTGATGTACGGATTTATTTTTATACATTTATCGATAATATCCGAACTATAAATTTGTTACCCTGTTTATCTCTGACATTAATAAAAAGTACAAGAAAACTATCACAAATGCGTATCAAAATACTTGACAAAGGAATATATCAGAGTTATAATTAAATCAGATTATTTATTCATTACGGTAATTCCGTTTATTATTTCAGCAAAATTTCCCTTGTATACCACTATATCTAACATACATTATATTGAAACGTCCGACAGAATTGCAGATTATATTACAACAGTATTGTACGCTTACTGTTTCGGACGGCAAGAAAATTTATCACAAAAAAAGAAATTATTAGGAGATTGTCAGTATGAACATGAAAAAACTTTTAAAACCTCTGACAGCATCGTTTCTTGCTCTCATCATCTCCGGCTGTTCATCAGCCCCTGAAGCTATATCGGACGGGCTTGTCAGTGCAGACTTTGAGATCTCGCAAAGCACCGATATATCGGCATCGCAAAATGACCGTTCCGAAGAAGACTTAACGCCTGAGGAAAGATCCGCAAAAGCACGTGAAAAACTCATTTCACTCGGAAACGGAGGCGTGTTATGCGACATAAGTAAGGATGTTGAATATAACGGCGGCGTAATGGAATTGCCTTGCAGTATAGAACAGAGCTGTAAATCGGAAGAATCTTTCACAGATGTATCAACAGGATGCCTTATAGCAATAAATGGCGTACTTCAGAAAATATCATACGGCGACCAAAAAGATCAATATATGTATGTTCAGACCTATGAAAAGGATGATTTCGTAAAGGAAAACGAGGATTACACTGCACGCAAAAAAATCACCTTCAGCTTTGAGCCGCAGATAAACGAAAAGGATAAGGACCTGACAAAGCTGCAGATTACAGTTATTTCTGTAGATAACCCGCTTTTCAGACTTCAGCCTGAATATCCTGTGGGATTTTTGATGCATCGGGCAGCTACTTGTACGGTTCGTACACTGACACTTAATTCGCCGATAACCAATTACACCAAGGATAAGATTTCAGAGAGCGGTATTACCGAGCTGGATTTAACCGATGAGGTTATAGAGAAATACTCGGAAATGGCTAATATTGCCCCAAAAGCCATAACTGAAAATACACGCCCCTTTGCAAATGTCGATTCCGAATATCATTCACATTTTAATTTTGATGAAAACGGAAAGCTTGATCTGGGTTTTATCACATCGGTAAGTGAAGACGGTGAATTTGACTATGAAATATCTTCACAGGGAAGATACCTTGTTTCTATGTTTGTAAACGGTGCTCCCCACGCTTTTCCGGACGGAAGTATTTATAAAAGCATAGATATGAAACCGGGAAAGCTGTATGTATATGAAGCACAGGATTTTTCGAAAATACTGGGCGAATGTGACACGATAGTCTTTTTACCTGTCGCCTGCCTACGCGACGACGGGAAATGCATAATGAGTCATACTGTTCAGTCTGAAGCTATATGGCCAAAGGATAGAGCGTAACCAAAATTACGGATGATCAGGTACTGACAGTTAAGGCAACACACTTTCAGCAGAAGAAAGCATACAGCACATTATAAAGATGCACTGTATGCTTTGAATTTAACAAACGAGGGAAAATAATGGAACTTAAATTAGAAGGTATCACAAAATCCTACACAAAGGGTAAAAAACGCAAAAACGCTCTTGAAGACTTCTCTCTCACTCTTACCGAGGGAGTATACGGACTTCTCGGACCCAACGGTGCGGGAAAATCAACGCTGATAAATATTATCACGGGGATAATCGGCAGGGACAGCGGCAATATATCCTTTACCGACGGTAATGACAACAGCTTTTTGTCGCATCTCGGCTTTATGCCGCAAGGTATGGACTTTTATCGCAACTTTACCGCAAAGGACTACATAAAGTACATAATGGCACTGAAAAAATACTCTCCCGATAATGCAGACGAGTACGCTTTGACAACGCTCGGCAGAGTAAATCTCCGTGCGGATGCCGACAAGAAAATCGGCGCTTTTTCAGGCGGAATGAAGCAAAGACTCGGCATAGCACAGGCTATAGTCGGAGAACCGAAGGTGCTTATATTTGACGAGCCTACCGCCGGACTTGACGCAAAGGAGCGTATACGCTTCAGAAATGTTATAAGTTCTCTTGCCGCAGACAAAATAGTAATACTTGCAACTCATATCGTGACCGATATTGCGTATGTAGCAAAAACTGTCGTGCTTATGAACGACGGCAGGATAATAAAAACAGGAACGCAGGAGGAGCTTTGCTCCGATATTTCAGACAAGGTATGGGAGATAACCGCACAGAGTGACAAAGTAATGGACTATATGAACCGTATGCGTGTATCAAACGCAGTGTCTGACGGCAATAAGTATACCCTGAGAATAGTATCCGATGAATATCCCGAAAACGACGCTGTTTCAGTACCGCCTACACTTGAGGACGTATGTATATATTATTTCGGAGATATGTGATATGAAACTGTTTAAATATGAACTGAAAAAGAATATACTGCGGCTTCCCGTTCTGCTGTTGTTTGCGGCTCTTATACTTGTAAGCCTGTACAAGCACAATGAAACCGTTCAACTATATGGCACACAGGATTATCTTGCCGACGGTCTTATGCACAATATATATCAGGCGTACAAAGGTGAGATCACCGATGAAAAAATACAGCGGATAGCCGCATACAGAAATGAAATGTCGGCTATTGTAAGCTCATCGGATTTCGACTATCCGACTACGCCCGATGACAGATATTATACCGGCTTTGCCTTCGGAGATAACGGGTCATCGGAAAAAGTTATCGAAGAAATGAAATATGCGATAGAATACATAAACAATATCATTGTGCTTAGAGAGAAAACACAGACCGCAATTGCGTTTTACGAGGGCAAAAACGACTACAAGGTGAGAGAGGCTCAGCAGATTGAACGCCTGTACGGAAACCGTCATATAGACGTATACGGCAATTACGATACTTACGCCCTTTACTTCGACTATGAGTTCTCTACCTTTATTTCGATGATAATGGTGCTGTTTGTATTTGCTCCCTCGTTTTCAAAACAAAAGGCTATCAGCGATGACAAGATAATATGCGCCTGCGGAAAGGTCAAAAGCGTATTTTTGCAAAGCATTTGTGTATGTACGCATTTTGTGCCGCCATTACGGTGATAATGACATTTACGGATATTTTATCCTTCGGCTGTCGGTACGGCATTGAATTTTTGGAGCAGCCGATATATGCGATACACAGCTTTACTTATGCGCCGCTTGACATAAGCATATTTACCGCAATACTTATTACGGCGTTTATGAGGTTTCTGCTTACTGTGTTTATCGGTGAAATTGTACTGCTCATATCCTCTACCCAGAAAAACATCGGCATTTCCTATGCCCTGAGCTTTTGTGCAATAGGTGCGCTTATCTATCTGCACGGCTCTGTGCCATCACAATTCTCTCCTTTTTCTATGATATGTATGAGTAACTTTTTCACCGATGCGAAATTTGTTAATGTGCTGGGCTTTCCTGTGCTTAACATAATTTTTCTGCCGATACTTACAATACTTCTTTGCGTTACAGTAAATCTTATTTGCTTTGCTGTCGCCTGTCCGCAACGTGCGATACGGCTTACCGGAAAAGCGAGGAGTAATGCTATATGAAAATATTTGTATATGAGATGAAAAAGATACTGATAAAACAGTACGCAATAATAATTCTGGCAGCTGTAGTAATAGTAAGACTGCTATCTTCTCTGCCGCTTGCAAAGCAGACATACGGATTTGACTCCGCCACAGAGCGAGAGAAATATTTTGAGATAATCTCTCCGTTTATAGGAGCAGTGACCGAAGAAAAAACTGACCGTGCAGACGAGCTTGAAAATCAGCTGAAAACGGCAAGTCAACAATACGATAAGCTGATTGATCAGCGTCTGGAACACAAAATATCGGATATTGAATATTACGAGCAGATGAAGCTGTACGAACCGACGCTCAATATCAAAAAACAGATTGAAAAAACTGTCGAACAGGTACGGCAGGCGCAAGAACGCCAATGCGATATTCTGCCTGTAAGCTATGTCCCCATAATATGTGATGCGTCGGCCGATTACCTTTTTGTGCTTGCAATCTGTCTTATATGCAGTCTGAGTGTAATCACAGAGTATACAAGCAAGACAAGATATATCCTGTGTACTACTCCGGCAGGACAGTCACGCAGTATGGCGGCAAAAACGGCAGTTCTGCTCTTATCGGTCGCAGTGGCATCGGTTTTACTCTCGGCGGTTGAGGGATACTGCCTTTCAAAACAGCTTCCCTTTGAATACTGGGCGTATTCCGCAAGAGGCATAGTGATAATGACGAATCGTACGGCGGAGCTTTCTATAGGCAGTCTGTTTATTCAGACCCAGCTTATTAAACTGGTGGGAAGCATTTTTATCGCTTCGGTTGCAATTCTTATTTCCGAGCTTTTTAAAAGCTATTCCGCAAGCGTATTTTCGCTTGTAACCGTGCAGATAGTTGTCGACTATGTCGGCAACCGCTCAAATCTCAGCTATCTTCTGCCGACAGGGGCTATGCGTGGCTACGGTTATTTTTACGGCGATGTCACGCCGACCGCCGAAAACAATTATATGCAGTTTTCGGGAGTGCCTCTTTGGTATACTGCAGTGCTTATGTGCGGTTTGCTGATTTTTTCTGTGGCAGCTTGTGCAGGAACGATTCTTTCCTGCAATAACCGACTGAAAAGAAAAAGGAAAAAGATACGCAAGCCGGCACTTTTGTCAACGATGTGCATTGTCACTTCACTGCTTCTGTCCTCGTGCAGTGTTGCGAATAACCGCTACGACCCCGAAGATACAATGAAGCTTGTAGGCGGCTCATATACCTTGATCGGCGAATATAACATCCCTTTTACAGAAGGACTGAAAACAAGCAAATATGAAATCGTTCTTGAGACCAATCAGTCTTCCGGTGGATTTTCAATATCGCTGATCGATCTTGCAAGCAATGAAAAGCTCGATATTCCGCAGAGCTATTTTTCGGACGAAACTTTCATTCATTGCTTTATAACCGAGCATTACATTTTAGTCGAGTATATCGCCAAAGACGGAACCGAAGCAATGCGGTACTATGACCTGAATGACTTTTCGACACAAACAATTGCTCAGAACACCCGAGGAGTAGAAAAAAATCTGTTCGGACTTACCTTTAAGGACAGCGAAAGCATATTTACGACAAGCTCCTTGGTTTTCACCGATGACAGAGATTTTTTCTTTGTTACAGACAGCGGTTTGTATAAGGTAGGCGTAAATAAAAATGCGTCACTGATAATAGACGAGCCTGTAACTGAAGGCTTGATTTACGATGCTCACAGCATCTATTTTATCAGCGAAAAGGACAGCATCAAGCGTTACGACCTTTCAACAGGCATTCTCAGCGAAATTGTAAGCGGTGAAAAAATAATCCCACGTTCGCTGTGGGGAGATTACGATTATATTTATTACACAAGCGAGAACGGCGAACAAAAGTTAGCAAAATAGCACTGCAATCACCGCAATAAATCCGCAATTATCCGAGTTTGTAAATTCAAATTCAGCTATAACAGCTTAGCCAAAACCCCGATTTGCTTTTTGATCGGGGTTTTGCCATAGTCTGCACTCTGATAAAACATACCTTTGCCAAACCACTCAAAATGTGTTACAATAATATCCGAACATTCATCGAATCAAAAGGAGTTTCTTATGTACAGATACGAATTGCATATGCACACCAAAGAAGGCAGTGCCTGCGCTGTAAGCTTGGTAGAAGATATGATAAAGCAGTACGTTAAAATCGGTTTTTCGGGTGCTGTTGTAACAAACCATTTTATAAGAGGCAACACCTGTGTTTCACGTTCTCTGCCGTGGGAACAGCTTATTATGCAATACAGCAAGGCATACACGAACGGCAGAAAAATCGCCGAAGAACTTGATTTCGACCTGTTTTTCGGCATTGAAGAAGGCTACGGTAACGGCAAGGAATTTTTAGCATACGGCTTTGAGCCGGAATTTCTTTTATCACGTCCGTTTCTGAGAAATGCCGATCTGAATATATGGGCGCAAGAGATCCACTCAGTCGGCGGATTTATAGCTTACGCTCACCCTTTCCGTGACAGAGATTACATAAAAAATCCAGATGAAGTACCGGATATTTCGATAGTTGACGGAATTGAGGGCTACAACAGAGGAAACCGTGATATTGAAAACGAAAAAGCAATCCGTGTTTTCGGCAACGAAGATACGGTTATCACCGCAGGAAGCGATCTGCACAGCACCGACTTTGACAGTGCCTACGGAATAGAAACACAGCACAGGATAAAGAGCAACGAGGAGCTGGTGAAAACGTTGCTTGAGAGGAATTTCAGGGTCTATCTTGGGGGATGAAAACTGTCAGATAGCAGATCTTACAGTTTTATGCTCTCGTAAAACAAATTAATAATTATGGCAAGTCGTAGAAATACGGCTTGTTTTTATTTTCTGCCCCACTTTTGTGCATAAATTTCTTCTGCAACATAACAATGTACTGTTTTTGGGACAGGGGCTTGTGTATAATTGCATTATAAGAAATCTGAATTGTCAAAGTGAAGTTGTGATGTTAAGTCGGATTGCGTTCACTTTGCAAAACAGTATTTCAAGCCGCAAATCTGCTCATATTTTGCTTAGTAAAACAGGTAGTATTTATTTACCGCTTTGCCATTTAAGCCAAGTAGGTAAGTTAGTAGTTTATCCGTTTTTATGTATTGCTTTTTTGATATAATTACAGTACAATAAAATAAAACGGATAACCGAAAACCGAATCTGTTATCAGATAGCGACACGATATTTTGATAATCTTGTAAAACGCAGTTGACATATCAGAATATCTGTAAGTCTGAAATAACAGTATTGTTGTAAAGGAGAAGAACATGGGATTTCAAATTACAAATGACGGCGTTCTGAAAAAATACATAGAAGAGAATGGCGTGTCCGAGGTAGTTATACCGGACTGCGTGAAAGAAATCGGTGAACGGGCATTTGAACATTGCACCTTAAAAAGTATAACTATTCCGGATTCGGTCACAAGCATTGGTGAAGGTGCATTTAGTTTTTGTATAACCCTCACAAACATAACCATTCCGAATTCTGTTTCAAGTATCAGCAATGGTGCGTTTGAATATTGTGAAACCCTAACAAACATAACCATTCCGGATTCAGTCAATAGTATCGGTAACTATGCATTTAACAAATGTAGCAGCCTTACAGACATAGCCATCCCGAATTCAGTCAATAGTATTGGTAACTATGCATTTAACAACTGTAATAGTCTTACAGACATAACCATTCCTGATTCGGTCACAAGCATTGGTGAAGGTGCATTTGAAGGCTGTAGTAACCTCACAAACGTAACCATTCCCGATTCAGTTACAAGCATCGGTGCCGATGCATTCAGAAGCTGCAAAAACCTTACAAGCGTAACCATTCCTGATTCGGTTGAAAGTATTGGTGATAAAGCATTTGAATGTTGTGAAAGCCTCCCAAGTATAACCATTCCCGATTCGGTTACAAGCATCGGTGCCGGTGCATTCAGAAGCTGCAAAAACCTTACAAGTATAACCATTCCCGATTCGGTTACAAGCATTGGTGAAGGCGCATTTAGTTTTTGTATAACCCTCACAAACATAACCATTCCTGATTCGGTTATAAGTATAGGTAGCGGCGCTTTTTTCGGTTGTGCTAACCTCAGAAGAGTAATCATTCCAAGTTCGGTTACAAGCATTAATGATGAGACTTTTTTTCTTTGTTCAAATCTTACAAGCGTAACCGTTCCCGATTCGGTTACAAGCATTGGTGATCGTGCATTCAGATCCTGTAGCAGTCTTGCAGACATAACCATTCCCGATTCCGTGACAAGTATCGGTGGGGGCGCTTTTGATGGTTGCGGAAGTCTTAACAGCATAACTATTCCGGGTTCAGTTACAAGTATCAGTCCCTGTATATTTTACGAATGCTACGGGCTTAAAAGCATGATCATTCCCGATTTGGTTACAAGTATTGGTAAATGTGCATTTTACGGTTGCAGTAGCCTTACAAGTATAACTATTTCGGATTCGGTTACAAGCATTGGCGAAGATGCATTTGACGGTTGTTTTAGCCTTACAAGTATAACTATTCCGAATTCGGTTACAAGCATTAATGATGAGACGTTTTGTCTTTGTTCCGATCTTACAAGTGTAACCATTCCTGATTCGGTTACAAGCATTGGTAAGGATGCGTTCAGATTCTGTCACAGTCTTACAGCAATAACTATTCCCGATTCGGTTACAAGCATTGATGAAGGTGCATTTTACGGTTGCAGTAGCCTTACAAGCATAACTATTCCCGATTCGGTCACAAGCATCGGTGCCGGTGCATTCAGAAGCTGCCAAAACCTTACAAGTATAACCATTCCCGATTCGGTTGCAGATATCGGTGAGGGCGCATTTGACGGTTGCGATTCAGCAACTTTTAACTATATCAAAACCGGAAATAAAGACGAGAGTCAAAATAAATGTTGATGGTTTAAAGGAGAAAGTTATGATTACAGGAATTATTTTAGATGATACTCAAATAAAAAATGCACTTGATTTTATGTTATTCTCATATTTCAAAGCAACTTTTGATGTAGGTTGCCTTTTTGAAGGAGCCGTGAGAGCGGCATATAATGACGCAACAATGCGAAACGCACTTGTTCTTGAAAATCCATCTAAGAAAAATGAAGCCGACTATCAGAAAGCGTATGATAAATGTGAAAAAGAGCGCAAAGCTATCCATTTCATTGTAAAAGAGCAAATTATTAGAATCACGATGAAAGCTGTCGATGACCTGTCAAAATATACAGGCAATTTTAACAAGTGGCATGAAAATATCTGTAACAAACTTGTAAACGGCGATAAAGAATATATCGGTTTTGATAAATCGTATGATGAACTTTCTAAACAGTACAACAAGAAGTTTTATTATCTTGATAAAGATCACCCACAGTATTTCACAATCGGTAATGCCCAGAAGCTTATCAATATGACTTTGAAAAACCTCTATATAATCACAACTGTTTCTTCTCTTTGTGAAGGCAATGAAAAAGCACAGGAATGGTGCGATAAATTCAGCTGGATTTATGATATAAATTTAGATATTCCTATTGACAGCTACATATTAAACTATACCGGTATAAAAAAAGTTACATGGAGCAAAATTTCGGAATATAATAGATATCTAGAACTACAAAAAGAAATAAAAGGCAATTTAAAAACAGTTGATGACGAGTGCCCAGCTTGGATTGAAAAAGCAGATGATGAAAAGAAAAATGACATAGATAAAATAATCCACTCGAACAGTAAGATACTAGGATTAAATAAAGATGAATATATAAAATTAATATAAATAGTTTTCCCCGCCGTACCCTGTACGGCGATTTTCTTTTTTTATCTATCTTCCACATATCCCCTCAACCGTCAACTTCTTCTACTTGACATTACAATAAATTCTTGCTACAATATCTTTTATACAATATAACCTGAGGTGAAAAATGAAAAAATTCTTGATACCGCTGTTATGCACCGCAATACTGCTTTTATGCGGCGGCTGCGACCTAAGCGACAAAGTGAGAATCGGCACGGCGGCTGAGGGCGGAAATTACTACATTTTCGGCAGTGAACTGAATGCTATAGATTCGCTCGAAAGCTACAATATCAATATCAAAAGAACGGCAGGCTCTGCCGCAAATATGCGTCTGCTCTCAGAAAACTATCTTCAGATGGCAGTGGTTCAGAACGACATAATAGACGATGCGTGGAACGGCAGAAACGGCTTTAAAGAAGAATACCATGATTTCGGCGCAGTAGCAGGACTGTTCACAGAAAGCTGTCAGATCGCAGTACGCAGTGACAGTGATATAAAAAGCGTTTCGGATCTTAAAGGAAAGGCTGTAAGCATCGGTGAAGAAGAATCCGGTACTGCGCATAACGCAAGGCAGATACTGACTTCATACGGCATTGCCGAGGATATGATAAAGACGGTAAACCTTGATTACAAGGATGCCGCAAGTCAACTTGAAAACGGCACTATTGACGCATTTTTCTGCACTATCGGCGCACCTAATCCTACTGTAAAATCACTCTGCGACAAGGGCGCTGCTCGTCTTGTTTCGCTTGACAGCGATAGAATAAACGACCTTGTAAGCTCCTATGACTACTACTCTGCCTGCACGATACCGGCAGGCACTTACAACGGTCAGACAGAAGACATCAAGACTATAAGCGTTACCGCTGTACTGCTTGCAGGAAATTCTTGCTCAAAAGACACAGTGAAAGCGATAACTAAGGCGATTTTCGATAACTCACAAACCATACAAAACGCACTTCCCGTAAATATCGTAACCGACAGAAAATCAGCTGTCAACGGCATCAATATCCCGTTTCATCCGGGTGCCGCCGAGTATTACGGCGAAAACGGAATAAACGTAGAAACGGAGTAACAAGATGAGCATAGCACTTGATATGTATCAGACAGTAGCAATAGCTGTGCTTGTCCTGATGCTTGGCGCATTTCTGCGCAAAAAGATACATTTCCTTGAAAAGTTCTGCATTCCCGCACCCGTTATAGGCGGTCTGCTGTTTGCAATACTCACCTGCATCCTGCACGGCACGGGTCTTGCAGACGTCAGCTTTGACGATACGCTGAAAGAAGTCTGTATGGTACTGTTCTTCACATCTGTAGGCTTCCAGGCAAACCTTAAAGTCCTCAAAAGCGGCGGAAAGTCGATGATAGTATTTCTGATACTGGTCATACTGCTGATAATCGGACAGAACTTCACCGCACTCGGACTTTCAAATCTGCTCGGACTTGATCCTCTTATCGGTATGTGTACCGGTTCTATACCAATGGTCGGCGGTCACGGTACGGCAGGTGCGTTCGGTCCTGTTCTTGAGGATCTCGGAGTATCGGGAGCTACCACGCTATGTACTGCGGCGGCTACATTCGGACTTGTCGCAGGAAGCCTTATCGGAGGACCTATCGGCAGACGGCTTATAGTAAAGCACGACCTATTAAAGACAGTCGTACCCGAAGATGACAGCCTGCTTGTCGAAGAAGGCAAGAAGCACGAGCGTCACTTCTCTATGTACGCTCCCGCCGTATATCAGCTTGTACTCGCTGTCGGCGCAGGCACGGTAATCTCCTACCTGCTGACTATGACGGGAATGACGTTCCCGATATACATCGGTGCGATGATTGTTGCCGCTCTTATGCGTAATATCGGCGAATACACGGGCAAAATCACCATTCATATGGGCGAAATAAACGACCTCGGCGGTATATGCCTGTCGTTATTTCTCGGAATAGCAATGATAACACTGAAGCTCTGGCAGCTTGCCGACCTTGCATTACCGCTTATAATTATGCTCGGCGGACAGGTACTGCTGATGTTCCTGTATTCCTATTTTGTCGTATACAGAATTATGGGCAGAGATTATGACTCGGCAGTGCTGACAGCAGGTATGTGCGGCTTTGGTATGGGTGCAACACCAAATGCAATGGCTAATATGCAGGCTATATGTCAAAGGTATGCGCCGTCTGTAAAGGCGTATCTACTTGTTCCGCTTATAGGCAGTCTGTTTGCGGATTTTCTCAACAGTATCACCATCACGTTCTTTATAAATATGCTGTAAACCTGCGGTGGTTTACTTTTGGAGGGGTTTATATGTTCGGCAAAGATAAAGACAAGCAGAAAAAGAAAAAAGTTTATTAAGTTGTAACCTCTTTCCCTGCGATAATCGTTTACTAAATAGAACAGTAACTTGACCTGTTGCTGTCTTTAGGAAACAATCAACTGAAAGGAGAAAAGAACTATGTTCAAAAGAAGGAAAAGCATATTATGCCTACTGATCGCTGTCTTGATGATGGCATCGGCATCAACGGCGGCGATGGCTGCCTCACCGTATGAAACACGGTATAACAATACCGTAATGGCAAGCAGCGTTGCGTCCATTTCTGAAAGCGGACTGTTGACCGTGGATAATCAATTTCAAGGAATTAGAGGAAAAACGACTAAAGGCGAGATCACAACTTATGTTGAGAAGAAAACGCTGGGGCTGTTTTGGACGCGCGTTGATATTGGACAGCCCAATAATCAATGGGTCGATGTTGTATATGATTATTTATACGACGGAACCCATACATTCCAGTTAAGCAATCACGGGACATATCGCATCACGGTTGTTTATGTGATTTCTGGTTCGGGAGGCGCTGCTGATACCATCACGCAGACCATGACAAAGACATATTAAAGACATCACCAAACATTCGCGCAGGAAGGGGATGGTGCTTATTTGGATTCTTTAATTGAATAATGCAGACAAATGAGAATGCCTGCTTCACGACAGAAACTGTTTGCTATCTGAAAGGAGAAACATCATGAAAAAACTAATCTCAACAATACTAACACTGGCATTGATTTTCGCTGTAAACACAACGGCATTTGCCTCCGAAGCGAACAAGGCATTGCCTGCAGCCGAATCGGTAGAAACCACAGAAGTATTCTTTGGTAACACCGACGCTGTACGTATCGGTTCTTCCGAAGAAACGCGGTCAACATCCTTGCCGACAAGTTATTGGAGTCTGGCACAGAAAAGCTATACGGCAGATCTACAAGTCGTTGGAAAGCACTGGTTGTATACGAACTATTATTATCATCCCAATGGTGACGGCAAAATATACGTTGATTACAGTGTTAGAGCCGACACAAGAACTACAACATTTTACATTGGTTTATATGACTTGACCCAAGACAAATTGGTTGTAGAATTCACAGTTAATGACGTTAGAACAAGCGGAAAGACTGGGAGTATGAACTTTTACAACCTCGTTCAATCGCACAACTATGCTGTCTGTTTTCGCGCTCATCCATCTTCACTAAATGGAAGTGCTGTAATCAAACATTAACCGTAAAAAAGAAAGGAGATCACACCATGAAAAAACGTATACTTTCTTTACTCCTTGCGCTCGTTCTCGTTATGCAATTTGGTATTGTTGCGTTTGCCGAGGAAAGTAATCGCGAGACATCAGCTGATTATTATTCAGAGCAGGAAACCAAAACTGGCAAGGAAGCACTTTCTGTAATTGACATTGAGAGAGTTGCAAAACACTATGCTGACGTTCAAGAAAAAAACGGATATGAAGTTGTATCCGCAACCAAACAGACAGTATATGTTATCGACACTCTGAATGACAGAGGCGAAGTCTATAATAGTAGGCTAATGATAGTAACCGAAGCTTTACAGTATAAATCTGATCTTAAACTGAAAGGAAACACATGGGTTGGTGAGGATGGAGAAACTCATCAGGGCGGAAAGCTGTCCATTTTCCTTGTAGTTTATAAAGATTCAAGTCGAAACTATTACGCCTATGGAACCGCAGATTGGGAAAACGGTGTATACTCTGGAGGCATAAACGGTCCTGCTGCTGGATATGATTTTCTTGCTATTACATGGGGCGGCGGTGGTGAACTCAAAAACACCGACAGAAGCATATCCGGAGCATATCAATATAATCAAGGGAATATCTCGTTTAGTAGGGCACAGTCGGATACTTATTGCGGATATTGTTGGCAATTCAACGAAACTAAAGGGGCATATTTTGCCGACTATATTGACTGTTATGCAAAGCTTCAAAAGACATACAGTACCTATAAGGGAAAAGAAACAAACATTCGATTGACTTATATCCACACTTATCAATCAACAGTAGGCAGTATTTCCTTCCAAGGTGGTTCCAGCGGTGTAGCTGCGGGAGTTAGTCTTTCACGCTGTGACAAACAATGGCAAATTGAGATTGATGTACCAGGGATCTATTATTAACCACAAATGTTTGTGGGGCTATGGAATCAATTTCCATAGCTCCACAAGAAAGAAGCTTTACCGGTAAGTGAGAATATGAATAAGAAGAGCCGGAGCATTATAAGAGCTATTATAATTACTCTATCAGTGTTTGCTGTGATAATAGTATCGTTGTCTTTTTGCTTGATGAAGCATCTTATGGGTGTTTCAAAAGAAAAGACCGAAGCAGAGGCGCGTGCGTTTCATAATATTGATGAAAGCTGGCAAAGCATTCAAGCCACGAATGATGATGTCTCGGCCATGCTGTTTTTTCCTGCCGACAGAAGCAGTCATTTCTATTCGATTTACTGCAAGCACAAAGGATTATCAAAAGGGTTTTTTTTCAGGATTGGCGGTACGATAAGCGAAATAAGCAGCGAATGTGTGCAATTCGTTTTTGAAGATAATAATAGCCAAATTTACGCCTCCATGAACAAACAGAAAATCTGCAAGGCAGAGATAGACGATGGCGATCATGTGAATACTATATCGCTGAATGAGGATGATCCGTTTATACTTGTCTTCCCATCAAACGCAGGAAATGTAACCTTATATAATACATACGGGGAAGTCGTTGCCCCCAGGAAAAGATATGTGCCATAATAAAAAGTATAAAAGCATTAACAGTGGTATAATCCTTCGGTTGCTATTTGGAGCATACTGTATAGCGTTATTTCTTGTACTCTTCGTGAGAAAAAGATTTAATATTGGTGATGAGCAATACTGGGAACAGGTGAAAATGAGCATAAATCTCGTTCCTTTCAGAACAATTTACGGCAGCGTCTATATAATTGTTCATAGAACAAATCCGTATCTGATACCTCATGAGATTATCAGTCTTTTGGGGAACTTCGCTTTATTCATGCCGTTTGGTTATTTCATTCCGAGACTGTTTGAGAAATACAGGGTGTTCATCAAGTTTATCTTGTTTACTTTTGTGGTTCTGCTATCCATTGAGACAATTCAAGTTCTAACAATAAGAGGCTGTTTTGACGTGGATGACATCATATTAAACCTCGCGGGAGCTGTCATCGGCTTTTTTATAGCAAGAATAGCGATGTCT
>ERZ780195.864-NODE-864-length-28265-cov-3.631372_pt1 | contig 28265 bp, 38 predicted proteins | sample MGYA00511017_ERZ780195 | MGnify/ENA primary metagenome ERZ780195 (study PRJEB29588, sample SAMEA2159974) | human gut metagenome | biome: human gut; feature: human-associated habitat; material: faeces | place: Denmark | collected 2008/2010 ...
GCGGAGTTCGTGGCGAAGTATTTCCGGAAGGGACAGCGGATCATTATCGCGTCCGGCCGGATCAAGGTTGACCCGTACACCGACAAGGACGGAAACAAAAGGACCCGGTTTTCCGTTGTGGCCGATGAAGTGGAGTTCGCGGACTCCAAACGCGCCCCGGAAGATCAACCGGCCGGAAGCCTGGCGGCCGACTACATGGCCAGCGGTGGCTTCGAGGAAATAGACGAAGAAGACGGCGATCTTCCCTTCTAAAGACTGCCGGGGAAGGAGGTGAACGGCATGGACGCCAAACCCAAAGCAAAGAAGAAGGACAAGACGGAGCAGACCCGACGACGCGTCTGTGACATCTTGAAGAACCACGATCAGGAACTTCTGACCATAGAAGCCCAGATCGAAACCGAGCGCGCCGCCCTGAAAAAAGATCTGGAAGACATCAGGGCCAGGGCCTACCCGCGCGCCGTCCGATATGACACGCCCCGCGTCCAGTCGTCCCCCGACCCAGGCGCACAACTGGCGGAAATGGCCGACGCCATTCGCGGAAGAACCGCCAGGACTCAAAGGGCAATAGACGCCCTGGAAGAACAACAGCGGCAAATAAAGAACGTCCACGAAATCGTCCTGGCTATGGACTCGAAGTCGAAGATCGTCCTTCTGACGCTGTACTATCCCTATAAGACCTATGCGAAAGCGGCCGAAGCCCTGGGCGTGGACGTTTCCACGGTAAGCCGACAGCGACAGACCGCCGTCGACCGCCTGGTTCGGAAATATATCCGCCTTCATGGTCCTGTCAAGTGATCCGCCTATCTGGGCGGAAAACTTTTTGCACATAAATGCACATAGTTGCATATGTTTGCATATGTCTGCACTTGTACCAGGGCTAAAGATATGCGAAAATGCTACAAGGGAACCTTGCCCAGTTCCCGACCTCCTTTTTTGATAGGGACGCGGAAAGGGACGCCTTCGCCGGCGTTCCTTTTCTGTTGTCCCGATTTTGTTATGACCAAGACCGAGCGGAAAGGACGGTGAAAAATCGTGGCAAGGCTAACGAAGAAGAACGAAGTGTTCTGTGAAGAATACTTGATCGACCTGAACGCGACCCAGGCCGCGATCCGCGCCGGATATTCCGTGGAATCGGCGGGGAGTATCGGAAGTGAATTACTGAAAAAACCTGAAATCCGCGCGCGCATAGACCGCGCTATGGCCGAAAGGTCGAAGCGTACAGGAATCAACGCCGACCGGGTCCTTTTGGAACTGGGGAAAATCGCCTTCGTGAACGCGATCGACGTGATCAATATGAACGACGCGACCGTTCTTTCGGACGCGCCCCGTGACGACACGGCCGCGATCGCTTCTGTGAAGGTGAAAGTGATCCCAGGAGAAGACGGCGACGGAGTGGAACGGGAAATCCGCCTGGCCGACAAATTGAAGGCCCTGGAACTGTGTGGAAAGCACCTGGGAATGTTCAAGGACAGCCCGGACAGCGCCGCGCCTGTGACGGTGGTGATCAATTATGACTACGGCCCGGACGATTGAGTTCAGAGCGTCCGCCCAGTTCAACCCCGTTTTCCGACCTGTGAATGAATGGCGCGGGAGATACCGCATTTTGAAGGGGTCCGCCGGTTCCGGAAAATCCGTGAATATAGCCCAGGACTTCGTCGCGAAGCTGTCCGACCCGGCCTTCCAGGGGGCGAACCTGTTAGTCGTCCGGAAGATTGAAGAAACGAACCGCGACAGCACCTTCGCAGAGTTACAGGCGGCGATCTATCGAATGTTCGGCCCTTATGCTGACCGCTTCTGGAAGGTCAATTTGAACCCCCTGGCCCTGGAATGTCGGACCACCGGGAACCGGATCATATTCCGGGGCGTGAAGGACCAGCGACAGCGTGAGAAGGTGAAGTCGATCACCTTCAAGAACGGGAAACTGGTCTGGATATGGTGCGAAGAAGCGACGGAACTTCTGTCCGAAGACGTCGACATTCTGGACGACCGCCTTCGCGGCAACCTGGACGACCTGAACCCGAACCTGTTCTATCAGATCACAATGACCTTCAACCCGGTCAGCGCGACCCACTGGATCAAGGCCCGGTATTTTGACAAGGCCGATCCGGACGTCCTGACCCATCATTCGACCTATAAGACGAACCGTTTCATCGACCCGGCCTATTTCCGCCGCATGGAGCGACGCAAGGAAGAAGACCCGGAAGGCTATCGCGTTTACGGCCTGGGCGAATGGGGCGAACTGGGCGGCCTGATCCTGACGAACTTCGAAGTCCACGACTTCCCGACCAGTCGGGACTGTTTCGACGGCTTCTATTACGGCCAGGACTTCGGCTTCAACCATGCCGACGCCCTTCTGGGGATCGGCTGGAAGGACGGCGAAATCTATGTCTGTTCGGAACTGTATGTCTTTGAGAAGGACACAGAAGAAATTATCAGCCTGGCCCGACAGGCGAAGGTCGATCCCCGCGTGGAAATGTTCTGTGACTCCGCAGAGCCGGACCGGATCAGAACGTGGCAGAAGGCCGGCTTCCGGGCTTATCCGGTGAAGAAGGAGCCGGGAAGCGTAAAGGCCCAGATCGACTTCCTGAAAGGTCGAAAGATACACATACACCCTTCCTGCGTGAACGTCCTGAAAGAAGTTCAACAGTGGAAGTGGAAAAAGGACCCAACCACGGGCCTTTATATCGACGAACCTGTGGAGTTCATGGACGACGCTATGGCGGCCCTTCGCTATGGCGTGGAGCGTCCGCGACGCGGTTCGTCCATCGAAGTTTTGAAGTGAGGTGGAGGAAATGGAACTGTCTGTCATGGACCGGATCAACATGATCCTGTCGGACCCTGAAAAAGCAACTATGACCCTGGCCCAGATTGTCAGCGAAGAAATACGGGAGTTCAAGAGGTCCCCCCAGTATCAGATCATGGTGGAAGCCGAAGCATATTACAGGAACAGGTCTTCCGTCCAGAAGAAGACGGTCGACGTCGCCAATCGGTCGAACACAAAGATCGAACGGCCAATCCTGAAAAAGCTGGTGGACCAGAAAGCGAACTATCTTCTGTCGAAGCCCTGGACCGTGGACACTGAAAACGGAGCCTATGGCGACGCCCTGAACGCCGTCTTCGACCAGACCTTCCGCCGGAAGATCAAGAGCCTGGGGAAAGGCGCGGTCAAGTCCGGGATCGCCTGGCTTCAACCCTATTTTGAGGACGGGAAACTGGCCTTCATGCGCGTCCCTTCGACAGAGGTCGTCCCCCTGTGGCGGGACTCCGAACGAACGAAGCTGGACGCCTTCATTCGCTTCTATGACCAGATTATCTACATCGGGACCAGGAAGCACATGATCACACACGCCGAATTTTGGTGGACCGGTGGCGTGAAGTATTTCAAGACGGACGCCTTCGCGGGGACCGGGGCCGGCGACTTCTACGTCGACAAAGACCACGGGACCGAGGAAAACGACTGGACAGAACCACACTTCACCGTCGGCGAAAAGGCGTACAACTGGGACGAAGTTCCGATCGCCTGGCTGAAATACAACGAAGAAGAACTTCCCCTCTGCTACTTCGTGAAGGACCTGATCGACGACATCAACTGGCAGAACAGCGTAACGGCCGACGTCCTTCGGGACGTGGCGAAGTTCATCTATATTCTTCGGAACTATGGCGGGGCCGACCTGGCGGAGTTCTTGAAGGACCTAAAGGAACACATGGCGATCAAGGTCACTTCCGACGGCGGCGTGGACAAATTACAGGCAGACCTGAACATCGACGCCGTCATGTCCTTCCTGGACAATGAGCGGCGCGACATATACGACTTCGCGGCGGCTGTGGACACGAAGGACCCGGAACTGGGGAACGCCAGCGGTTCTGCAATCAATTTCCGATATATGGACCTGGACGCCGACTGTGACTCCCTGGGGACCGAACTGAAAGACACCTTCCACCGGCTGAAACTGTTCATTGACGTCTATTTCCAGATCACCGGCCAGGGGGACTTCACCGGGGACGACTTTGACATCGTCTTCAATATGGACCTTCCTGTCAACGAAACGGACATCATCAACAACGCTCGGAACAGTGACGGCCTGATCTCCAAGCGGACGATCCTTCAAAATCACCCCTGGGTCACTGACGTCGACGAAGAACTGGACCGCATGGACGCCGAAAAGAAGGCCGCTATGGCCGAGTTTGGGGCCGGCCTATTCGACGATACCCTGGGAGCCGGAAACGGCCCACAGACGGCCCAGGAGGGCCAGGAAGGGGCCGCTGGAAAGGCTGGTGGCCTGAATGGCGAGGAATAAGGAATACTGGATCGAACGCGCCCTACAACGGGAGAATGAAGCCTACCTTCGCGGGGTAAACCTGACGGCGAAAATGTTCAAGGAATATGAGCGCGCCGCCCAGGCGATCCGCCGGGAGATCGGCGACTTCTATTCCCGTTATGCGGGGAAGTATGGCCTGACCTATGACCAGGCCGTCCGCCTTCTGACGCGAAAGGAGTTCCAGGAGTGGAAGGCGACCCTGGGCGAATACGTCGCCCGGATCGCTTCGGAGCCTGACCCGCGCGTCAAGGCCCTTCTGACTGCCCAACTGGACGCCCTGTCCACAAACAGTCGTATTTCCCGCCTGGAAGCCCTTCTGGGCCAGATCGACCTGAAACTGAATGACCTGTGGGAAACCGGCGTGACACAAATGAAGGCGGAGTTCGGCGACACCTTCCAGGAAGGCTACTACAAGAAGATTTATGACATACAGTCCCGCGTCGGTTTTATCCATGAGTTCGCGAAGCTGGACGAAAGCGTCGTGGAAAGTGTTCTGTCCTATCCCTGGTCCGGGGCTATGTTCTCCGACCGGCTATGGCAGAACAAACAGGCCCTTCTGTTCCATGTTCGGGAGATTATCACACAAGGCGTCATGCAAGGAAAGAGCATAGCGACCATGTCGAAGGACCTGTCGGCCAAAATGGGCCAGTCCTACAAGGCCGCCGAACGTCTGATCCGGACGGAAACGACCTATTTCCACAGTGAAGCGGACAAGGCCGCCTATGACGCGGCCGGCGTGGAAGAATACGAATATGTAGCGACCCTGGACAGCCGGACCTGTGAAACGTGCGCGGCCCTGGACGGGAAGCACTTCAAGGTGAAGGACGCCCAGGCCGGCGTGAATTATCCGCCCATGCACCCGAACGACCGTTGTACTACGGTCGAATATGACCCGGACGACGCCCTGGACTGGTACAATTCCGGTAAACCCATGCCGAAGGATATGACATACGAAGAATGGTATGATCAGCAAGTGGCCGAACATGGTCCCGGCTATGTTGAAACAGAACGCCAGAAGTCGTATAATATAAAGGCAGACGCGGAGCAGTTCGCCCGGTATGCTGACCGCCTGGGAGCCGACGCCCCGGCCGATCTTGACGCCTTCCAGGAAATGAAGTACAGGGACCCGACCGCATGGGCCGACTTGAAGTCCTTCTATTCCTACAAGGGGCGCGTTCCGGAAGCCGCCAGGGACGACTTCACCCTATACAAGAAGATCAGGGACACCGGCATTTATGGGACCGTCAGAGTTCCGCCGGAGCCTGTCGACGCGGCGTCGCTGTGGTTGAACGCCGAACACGTCGCGGATCACGGCCACAGCGCAACCGAAGCGGAAGCGCGGTCGTTCATCGAAAGCGCGATCTTCTCCCTAAAGCGGAAACACTGGACCGGAATGACCTTTACGAACTACTATTCCGCAGACGGCGCGGCCTATGTGCTGAACGCCGACAACGAAATCAGAACCGCCTTCAAACGGGACCAGTTTAAGGGAGCCGTGAAGGACGTTATGGAGGTGATCGAGAATGGAAAATAAGAAGTGCCACTGTCCGATCGTGGACAGGGAGATCGACGCTATGGACTGTTTCGACGCCGCCCTGGTCTTCGAAGAACTGTCCCCCCTGTCCGAACTGCCTGACTATATGAAGTTCACGGATCGGAACCAGGAAGTTTGTTTGAAGTGCCAATACCACCCCGAATAAAGGAACGTCGCCGCAAGGCGGCGTTTTTTTATACCTGTTGATCAAGGCGTTTCCCTTCGCGGGGAAGCGTCTTTTTCATACCCAAAACAGCCGCACCCGCCCGGCGAACCGGCGGGACCGCAAAGCGTGTGGAAGTCACGATAAAGACAGCGGGGAAAGGAGCAAACCATGATCACAGAGAGCGTCAAAACCATTCTGGGGGCAGACCTGACAAGCCAGGTCGAAGCGGCCTTGAAGGGTAAGGGCAAGGACGGAAAGGACGTGGACCTGGTCGTCGGAAACGACGGAACCTTCGTCCCGGCCGAAAAATTCAATGGGGCCAACAGCGGCAAGAACAGCGCGGAAAACGCCCTGAAAGCCGCCGCCGAAGCCCTGAAAGCGATCGGCGGGTCTGGCGACCCGGCGAAGATCGCGGACGACGTCAAGACCGCCCAGGCCACGATCGAAACCCTTCGGACTGACCACCAGAAAGAGATCGCGAAAATCCAGAAGAACACGACCCTTCGAATGGCCCTGGCAGACAAGGCCCACGACCCCGCCGACATTATTCCCCTTCTGGACCTTGACAAGATCGAGGTGGACGACGCCGGCGCGCTGAAAACGGACCTGGACGGCCTTCTGAAACCCTTGAAGGAGTCGAAGGCGTACCTGTTCAAGTCCCAGGAGCCGGCGAAGAACCCCGACATCAAGGGCGCGAAACCCGCCGACCCCGGCGCGCGTCAGGAGCCGACCGCAAAGGCCGACGGTCCTGTCGTGATCTAACCCACAAACCCACAACAAAACGAAAGGAATGATTTTCAATGGCAAGAACCAAAGCTATCAGCCTGATCCAGAACGGGGCTACGAAGGTCGAACTGGCCGAACTGTCCGGCCTGGTGATCGCCAACATTCAGAAGGAAACCCTGTCTTCCGGCTTGAAGTCCCAGTCCTACACCGGAAACCCCGCGTCCGGTTCCGTGGAGTATAAGCGGTTCAAGAACAGCGCGTCCCAGGCATACGGAACCGCCAGAACCGCCGGCAAGGGAACCGCGCTGACCGTTCCCCCGACTACCGTCAACCTGGACACCCACCGCGAGATCGTGGAGGAAGCCGCGAAGTTCGACCTGGACACCTTCGGCGTCGGTAACATCATGGCGCGCCGCGCTGACAACCACGTCGACACCGTGGCGGCCGAACTGGACGCCGCCTTCTTCACCTGTGCGGCCACGGAGGGAACCGCCTTCACCACCACCGAAACCGACATCGAAGCCCAGGTGGAAGCCCTGATCCAGACCCTTGAAACCGTGAAGAACGACTACGTTCGCGGTGTTCCCCGGAACCTGATCCGCCTGGTTCTGGACCCCACTTATTACGGCAAGATCAGAACCTACCTGGACAAGAACACCCACAACGCCAACGTGGACACCGCCGCCGAGGACTTCGCCCTGTTCCACGGTGTCCGTGTTTATTCTTCCATCAACCTTCCTGTGAAGGCTGACACCCCTTCCGCCGGCAAGACGACCACCTATCACATGATCGCCATGATCGAAGGCGCGATCGCACAGCCGGCGGTGATCTATCCCTACGGGGAGCCGGAGAAGATCCCCCTGTCCAATGACTACGGCGTGTCTATGTTCTTCGACTACGGCACGAAGGCCCTGACCCCTGACCTGATCTTCACCTACTCCACCAGCGTTACTTCCGAGTAATCGGAAGGGCGCGCCCGTGAAAGGAGCGAATCACAGTGAAGTTTATCAACAAACGAACCGGCGTGATCCTGGAACCCAGAAGCCCTATTGTCGAAGACCAGCTTCACAAGAGCGCGGAATATACCCCCTACGACGCCCAGAAGGCCGAAGACGGGGCGGAAAAGTCCCTGGCTAAGATGAACAAGGCCGAACTTCTGGAAGCCGCCCAGGCGGCCGGAATTGATGTCCCCGACGACGCCACGAAGGCCCAGATCATTGACCTGATCCAGGGCAAGGAGTAAGCCGGGGGCCGCTGAAAGGAGGCGGAAACGTGCTTCAACAGATTTTATCTTCCCTGGACGGCCTGACACCCCTTGAACAGAAGGAAGTCCTTCGCGTCCTTATGTCGAAGGAAGGCCGGCTGGAAAAGGTCAAGGCCCTTCTGGGGATCACCGGGACAGACCAGGACGAACTTCTTAAATTCGTCATTCAAACGGTGGAAGACCTGGTCCTGTCCTACATCAACCAGGACACGCTTCCCGCCCCGCTGGAAAACGCCCTGGTCGTCATGTGCGTCAGCTATTACAAGGCCGCCGGCCTGGGGACCACCCAGGCGGCCGTCGGTCCGGTCGCGTCCGTGAAGCGCGGGGACGTCACAACGTCCTTCGCCAACGCTTCCGGCGCTTCCGGATCGGCGTCGACCTTCAACCTGGGCGCGGACGGCCAGGACTTCTTCGGCTGGCGGACGGTCCTGAACGAATACCGGAAGTTAAGGTGGTGATCGTATGTTCGGAAATCCCGCCGCAGAGCGCGCGGCGATCGAAATGACCTACGAAGACACCGCCACGATCAGCCGGACCGAACCCGTGACGGGGGCGAACCACATCACGAAGGCCGTTCCCGTTGTGAAATATTCTGAAATCATTTGCGCGCTGTCGTATTCAGGAAGCGACAAGAGTCAGCAGACGGACGCACAGAATGAAGTCGACTATGACGCCGTTCTGTTCGCTTCCCCTGACCTTCTGGTCCTTCCTGGCGACCGCGTTTCCCTGAAACGGTTCGGCCGTATGGACCCGACCAGTCAGCGTCTTTTGACGTTCGAGGTCGTGGGACGCCCGGACGTGTATGCGACTCACCAGGAAATCCGCGTGAAGGACGGTGATCTGGCGTGACCCTGAATAATTTCACCGAAGCGATCGCGGCGAAGCTGTCGGCCCTGTGGCCGGACCGGAAGGTCTATGTCGACGAAATCCCAAAGGACGCCGACGGCCAGTTCTTCGTCGGGATCATAGAGTCGGAGCAGGAAAAGCACCTGGACCGCCGCTGGAAACGGTCGATCCAGTTTGAAGTCCTGTATTTCCTGAAATCGAAGGAGAACATGGAGTTTAACGCCTGGGCCGAAGCCATGTATGACCAGTTTGAAACGCTGACCGTACAGGAAACGGAGCAGAAGACCCGGACGATCCGGCTGACCGGACAGAAGGCAAAGTCGAACAAGAACGCCCGTGTCTATCAATTCACCTTCGACGCGGACTTCTTCTTCGTGCTGACGTCGCCGGAAATCCCCTTCATGGAAACCCTGGACCAAACGGAGGAAGTGAAGTAATGGCAACAGCAAAGAAAGCGGCGACCGCCGCAAAGAAGGCCCCGGCCGTTGACCAGGCGGCCCCGACCTTCACGAAGGAACAACTGGTCAAAGCGAAAACCCTGAACCTTCCCAGGGACGCCGTCGCGGCCGTCCTGGAAGACGGGAAGGTCTACACAAAGGACCAGGCCGTCCGCCTGGTCACTGATTTTCTGGAAAGGAAGGTGTAAGTCATGCCTATCGGTGGCGGAACTTTTACCGTTCAAAACAAAATCCTTCCCGGCGCGTATATCAACTTCGTCAGCCTGGGAAGCGTCGTCAAAATGGGGACGCGCGGCGTCGCGGCCCTTCCCCTGGAACTGAACTGGGGACCTGAAAACAAGGTCTTTTCCATCTATGCAGAGGACTTCAACAAGACCGCCCTAAACGTCTTCGGCTATGATCCCACGGCGGCCGACGTTCTTCTGGTCCGCGAAGCCTTGAAGCGTTCCAGAACCCTTCTGATCTATCGCGTCAATTCCGGCGGTACGAAGGCGACCGCGACCGTCGGCGGAATGGCCGTCACGGCGGCCTATGGCGGAACACGCGGAAACGCGATCAGCGTCGCGATCCTGACCAACGCCGACGACGCGACCAACGTCGACGTCGTGACCTACCTTGACGGAATGGTCATGGACACCCAGACCGTCGCCAAGACCAGCGGATCGGCCAATCTGAAAGCGAACGACTTTGTCACCTTCGGGACGGCGGCTTCCCTGGAAGCGGCTGTGGCGACTCCGTTGACCGGCGGCACGAATGGGACCGTCAACGGAACCGCCCACACAGCGGCCCTGAACGGCTTCGAAGTGGAGTCCTTCAACGTGATCGGCTACCCTGGCGACGACGACACGATCAAGGCCCTGTATGCGACCTTCGTCAAGCGGCTTCGCGACGATGAGGGAAAGAAGATCGTCGGCGTCCTGTACGACTACAAGGGCGACAATATCGGCCTGATCAACGTGAAGAACGGCGTCATTCTCAACGACGGAACCACTGTTCCCGGCGAAAAGGCCGTGGCGTGGGTCACTGGCGCGTCCGCCGGCGCGGAGATCAACGAAAGTCTGACGAATACCGCCTACGACGACGCTGTGGACGTGGACATCAAATATACGAAGTCCCAGTTCGAAGCGGCGATCCAGGCCGGCGAGTTCGTTTTCTATGCCGACTACGGAACCGCGCGCGTCCTGACCGACATTAACAGCCTAACCAGCTTCGGCGGCGGCGTGACCGAGGACTGGACGTCGAACCGCGTGATCCGCGTCCTGGACGGCTGGGCGAACGACGTCGCCCGTATCTTCGGCGACTCCTATATCGGCAAAGTCACCAACAGCGACACCGGCCGCCAGCTTTTCAAGGCCGACCTTGTGTCCCTGGCCTTACAGTATCAGGCCATCGACGCGATCAGCGACTTCGTGTCCGAGGACATCACCATTCAGCAGGGCAATGGGAAACGCGACGTCGCCGTCGACTCCGCCCTGAAACCGAACGACAGCATGGAAAAGCTGTATATGACGACCGTCGTCAACTAACGGAAGGAGTGTGAACCGAAATGAAAACCCTGAACGCGCCTGACGCCATTTCCGGCAAGGAGGGCCGCGCCTACGCGAAGATCGACGGGAACAACGAAGAACTGTTCTTCGCGAAGACTGTCGAAGCCAATGTGGAGAAATCCAAGTCGGAGATCAAGGCCATCGGAAAGCGCATGACCGGACACAAGACCACCGGGGCCAGCGGTAGCGGGTCCATGACCCTTTACTATCTGACGCCCCTGTTCCGGAACATGGTGAAGACCTGGAAGGAAACCGGCCAGGACATCTACTTCGACATGGTGGTCGAGAACGACGACCAGGAGTCGTCCGCCGGGAAACAGTCGACCCTTTTGATCGGCTGTAACCTGGACAGCGTCGTTCTGGCAAAGCTGGACGGCGACAGCGACGACGCCCTGGACGAAGACGTGGACTTCACCTTCGAGGACTTCGACATTCTGACCCCCTTCACCCAGTTCTGATTTTGAAAGAGAGGTAAAAAACAATGGGTAAACTGCAAGAGTTTCTTATGGAAGCGGAGATCGGCACCACCCAGACGGAAGTGACGATCGCACCCTTCCCCCACCCCTTCGTGATCCGTTCTATCACAGAAGCCGAGAACAAGGCCATTCGGAAGACCTGTCAGAAGATCAGCTTCGACAAGAAGACCCGTCAGAAGCAGATCGACACGGACACCGACCTTTATAACGCCCGACTGGTGGCGGCCTGTTGCGTCGACCCCAACTTCAAGGACGCCGACTTCCAGGCGAAGAAGGGCGTCCGGGGCGCGGAAGACCTGATCAACGTGATCCTGAACCCCGGCCAGTACACCGATCTTCTTCTGGCCGTCCAGGAGATCAACGGCTTCACGGACGACGTGAACGATCTGAGGGACGAAGCAAAAAACTAATCACGGGGGGCGATAATGAAGCAGACGCCGACGGCGAGTCGGTCTATGCTCATTACGCCCTCCACCGGCTGAAAATCCTTCCAGGACAACTTCTGGCCCTTCCCAGACGGGAACGGGCCTTCATCTATGCTTCCATAGACCTTCAAATCGAAAAGGAGAAGAAGGAAGCGAAGAAGGCTGGACGAAGGAAGGGAAAGAAGGGCAGGTGATAACGTGGCCGGCGTATCTACACAATTTTCGATCCAGGACCGCATGACGGCGCGCCTGAACACCATGACAAACGCGGCCCAACGCTTGAACCGTACCCTGGACGCGACCGACAACCTGACCGACACGATCGACCCCGGCGCACCCTTCGAGCGAAGCGCGGCCGACATCGGGGCGGCCAGTCGTCAGGTCGATAACTTCAACAATCGCCAGGAACAGGCGGAGCGTGGGGCGAAGAAGGTGAAGTCCGTCTGGTCGAGCCTGGGCGGCGTCATAAAGTCCGCAATCGCGGCGTTCAGCGCGAAACAGGTGATCGAACTGGCGGACAGTATGACCACCACCCGCGCCCGTCTGGACCTGATGAATGACGGACTTCAAACCACGGCCGAACTTCAAGACATGATCATGGAGTCGGCCAACCGTTCCCGCGCGTCCTATCAGACCACGGCCGACGCCGTCGCGAAGATGGGAATTATGGCCGGCGACGCCTTTTCCAGCAACGAAGAGCTGATTGCCTTTTCCGAACTGATCAACAAGCAGTTCACGATCGCCGGCACATCGGCCGCCGGTATCGACGCGGCCATGTTACAGCTAACACAGGCCATGTCTTCCGGCGTCCTTCGCGGAGAGGAATTGAACAGCGTCTTCGAACAGGCCCCGACCATCATTCAGACGATCGCCGACTACCTGGGCGTTCCGATCGGGAAGATCCGTGAAATGGCCGCCGAAGGCCAGATCACTTCGACCATCGTGAAAAATGCCATGCTTGCGTCGGCGGACGAAATCAACGCGAAGTTCGCTTCTATGCCTATGACCTTTTCCCAGGTCTGGACAATCGCGAAGAATATCGCCCTGGAAGCCTTCTCCCCTGTCCTGACCTTGATCGGACAGGGCGCACAATGGATATATGACAACTGGTCCATGATCGCCCCGGTCTTCTGGGGCGTCGCGGCGGCCGCCCTGGGCTATGCGGTAGCCCTGGGAATACAGACCGTCGCAACATGGATTGCGACCGGAGCCGCCCAGGCGTTCTTCACGACCCTTCTGACGAACCCCCTGTTCTGGATCGCCCTGGCGATCGGCGTCGTGGTGGCCGCGATTTATAAGTGGGTCCAGTCTGTCGGAGGTCTGAAAGTCGCCTGGCTGATCTGCGTCAACGCTGTTCTGACGGCCTGGGACTGGGTAAAAATCGGCTTTATGACCGGCGTTTACTTCGTCATGGACCTGTGGAACCGGCTACAACTGGCCTTCTACACCGCCGGCGTGAATATTCAAAACTTCATGGGCGATATGAAGGCCGGCGTCCTGATGATCCTTCAAAACATGGTCAACGGGGCGATCGACATCATAAACGGCTTCATTAACCTTCTGAACAAAATCCCAGGCGTCAGCATTGATCTAATCGACCAAATGACCTTCGGGACCACGGCACAGCTTGAAAATGAAGCCAATAAGCAAGCCAGAGCGGCCGGCCTGGCCGCGTACCAGGACCAGATCAATTCCCAGATCGCAGAGCGCGACGCCGCCCTGGACGCCATGAAGTCCGAAGCGAGAGCCGCCACAGCACAACGCGAAGCGGAGATCGCCGCCGCCAGAGCGGAAGCGGCCGCCGCCGGGGAAGGTAGCACCGAACCGGACTGGGCCGCATACGCCAACAGCGGGACGGGGGACATCGGGAACGTGGGCCATGTCGGTTCCGTCGGTTCCATTGACGAAGACGTCAATATCGCGGAAGAAGACTTGAAGTTCCTTCGGGACGTGGCCGAAATGCGCTATGTTCAGAACTTCGTAACGCTGACCCCGACCGTTGCCGTGGACGCGAAGATCAGCGAGAAGGTGGACGTGGACGAAGTGGTCAGCCGGATCGAAGACCGGCTGGAAACCGAGTTCGAAGCCGCCGCCGAGGGGGTATATGCGTAATGCGAAACTACGGAATGACACTGATCGCGGGAGGACGGGAAATCGACATTCCCGTCCTTCCCGAAAAGCTGAAAGTAACATCACCGGGAAACAACGACACCGCGACCGTCCTTGTCCTGGGCGACGTCCTGATCCTTCGGAAGAAGGGCCTTCGGACCGTCGCCTGGGACAGTTTTTTCCCGGTCAATGACGCGCCCTTCGTGACCGGCCGGATCACCGACCCCGTGGAGATTGTGAAGGCCATTCAGAAGGCGCGGGACAGCCTTGACCCGGTCCGCTTCCTGATCACGGGAACAGACCTGGACATCAACGTCAGAATGGGCGTGGAAACCTTCGACTATGAGGAACGCGCCGGCGAACTGGGGGACTTCTACTATTCGATCAAGCTGTCGGAGTGGAAGGACTATTCCCCGCGCCGGATCGTTCTTCCCCCGGAGCCAGCGAAACCGGCCCAGGCCAAAGAGCCGGAGCGGACCGGGGAACCGCCAAAACAGAAGACCTACACCGTGAAGGCCGGTGACTGTCTTTGGAATATCGCGAAGAAGTTCTACGGCAAGGGAAGCGACTACACGAAGATTTATAACGCCAACAAGGGGACAATCGGGTCAAACCCGAACCTGATTTACCCCGGACAGGTCTTCACAATCCCATGATCTCCATTCTGTACCAGAACAACGTGACCGGCGACGCCTTCGACGTTACGACGTTGTGCGCCGGCGCGAAGTGGTCGACGAAACGGTCAGGTTCCCCCGCTTCCCTGGAACTGACCATGATCGCCGACGCCGCTGTGGTATGGACCCACGGCGGGATCGTCGCCGTAAAGGACGACGACACCGGGATCTTCTATGGCTATGTGGTGAAAATCGGCCAGGACGAAACAGACCAGGTCACGATCACCGCATACGACCAGACCTGGTATTTGAAGAAGAACAAGGAAACCTATGTCTTCAACGGAAAGCGCGCCGATCAAGTCCTGACCCAGATCGCGGCCGACTTCGGCCTGAAATGCGGGTCCCTGGAAAATACCGGCTACGCGATCCCGTCCATGATTGAAGACGGCCAGACCCTTTTCGACATTGTACTGAAAGCCCTGGACCACACCCTGATCAACACGGGGAAAATGTTCGTTCTGTGGGACGACTTCGGGTCCCTTCGGATCACCGACGTCGAAAAGTCGAAGCTGGACCTTTATGTCGGCGACGCCAGTCTGGCGACGGGCTATTCCTATGAAACGGAAATCGACTCCGAAACCTACAACAAGATCAAACTGGTCCGGGACAACAAGGAAACCGGGAAACGGGACGTTTATATCTTCCAGGACTCTAACAACATGAAGTTCTGGGGCGTCCTGCAAAACTATGAGTCCGTGGACGAAGAAATGAACGAAGCCCAGATCAAGGAGCGGGGCGGACAAATGTTGGAACTTTACAACCGGCCGAAGAAGACCTTCGAAGTGAAGGCCCTTCTGGACCTGTCCGTCCGCGCCGGCCGCGCCCTGTATATCGGGATCGAAAAGGTGGGCGTCAGTTCCTTCTTCATCGTGGAAGAAGCCAGTTCCGATCTGCTAAAGGAGGAAATGACCCTGAAATTAAAGGTGGTGTAATATGGCACTTCTTGACACTATGAAAAAGGTCGCCCAGCAGTCGCAGAACGCGAATGTTCCGGCGGCCTTCCTTTTCGGGAACGTGACGGCCACGTCTCCGCTGACGATCCGAGTCGACAACCGCTTCGACATCACCGGCGACGCGATCGTCGTGATGAAGGAGTTCCGGGCCGGCTACTACCCGACCCACACCCACACGATCGACCCGCATAAACACACAGTCCCGCAACACGCCACAGAGCCGGCCGGGACCGGACCGCACACCCACAGCGTCAACCCCGTCGACACACAGACGACCGGACTGACCACAAACCCGGAGGTCTATTCCGGTCTGGCCGTGGGCGACAAGGTGGTCCTTTTTCGAAACCAGGGCGGACAGTCGTTCCTGGTACTGGGGAGGGTATGACCATGACTTTACTTCCAAACCAGGCCACGGTCACGATCGGCCAGGCCGTCGAAATCACGCCGGCGGCCGACCACCCGACCCGGACCTATAAAGCCGACTTCGACACCGGCCGCGTGGCCGGTTTTGTCGACGAAACCGAAGCCATGAAACAGGCGATCTTCAAAATCCTGCAAACGGAGCGTTTTTCCTTCCTGATCTACTCCTGGAACTACGGAACGGAACTGAACGCCGTTGTCGGGAAAAGTTATCCCGTGTTTGCAAGTGAAATCAAGCGCGTTATTCAGGAAGCCCTTCTGGCGGACAGCCGGATCACCGACGTCACCGACTTCCAGGTGGAGCAGATCGACAAGCGAACGGCGCGCGTTTACTTCGTGGCGGAAACGATCTTCGGGGAAATTCCCGTGGAAAGGACGGTGACAACCAATGTATGAGAACATGACCTTCGAAAACATCATGGACCGCTGTCTGTCCCGCGTGACGTCTTCGGTGGATAAGCGGGAAGGGTCTATCGTCTATGACGCGATCGCCCCGGCGGCCGCCGAACTGGCGATCCTGTATATTGAACTGGCCTATCTGATGGACAGGGCCTTCCCGGACACGCAAACCGGGGACGACCTGACGAAGAAGTGTCAGGAACGAAGCGTCTTCCGGACGCCGGCGACGTATGCGGTCAGAAAGGGCTACTTCGAGAAGGCCGGCGGTTCCGGCTGTGACATGGAGATCGGAACCCGCTTTTCTGGCGGCGACATTAACTTCGTGGTCACGGAGCGGATCGCCGCTGGACAGTACAGCCTGACGGCGGAAACGGCCGGAACTGTGGGGAATGAGTACATCGGGACCCTGTTCCCGATCGACTACGTTCCGGAACTGGCGGCGGCGCGCCTGGCGGACATTTTGGTCCCCGGCGAAGACGAAGAAAGCGACGACGCCCTTCGCGCCCGCTACTTCGAGTCCCTGGAATCCCAGGCGTTCGGCGGGAATATCGCCGACTATAAGAACAAGGTCGAACTTCTTCCGGGCGTGGGAGCCGTGAAGGTCTTCCCGGTCTGGAACGGGGGCGGAACCGTGAAGATCGTCCTGGTGGACAGCGAATGGACCGTCCCTTCTTCCGAACTGGTGGAACAGGTCCAGGAAGCGATCGACCCCGTGGGGAACCAGGGGGAAGGCGTGGGCCTGGCCCCGATCGGCCACGTCGTCACGGTCGCCGGCGTCACCGGGACGACGATCGACGTGTCCTTCACGCTGACCTTTTCCGGGTCCGCGTCCTGGACCACCACGCAGGAAGCAGTAAAGGCGGCGATCCAGTCCTACTTCGACGACCTGACCGGGACCTGGGCGGACAGTGAAAATCTGATCGTCCGCGTCAGCCAGATCGAAACGAAGGTCCTGAACGTGGACGGCGTGATCGACATCACCGGGACCAAGATCAACGAAGGGGCCGCGAATATTTCCCTGGACGCTGACGCGATCCCGGTACTGGGGGCGGTGACAAATGCAGATTAAAGAATACTGGCCCCGGTTCCTTCAAGACCTGATTGAGTTTGACCAGATCGCCGGCGCAGAACAGCCAGAGCTCACAAAGGCCGTCCAGGACGTCCAGGGCGCGCCAGACGACTTCTTCCTGTCCACCCTGTCGGAATATGGCTGTCAGCGGTGGGAAGCCATTCTGGGGCTTCTGGTGGCCCCTGGCGACACCGTGGAAGCGCGGAGGGAAAGAATACTGATTGCATACCTGGACCAGCTTCCCTACACATACAGGACCCTATTGAAGTACCTGGCAACGGTCAGCAACGACTTCAAGGTGGTCCTGAACAATGACGCCTATGAACTGTTTATCCGGATCAGGCTGTCCGGCTACACACAGCGGGACGCCCTGGCGGCTGTCCTGGGGCAGATGATCCCCGCGAACCTGGTCCTGTTGCTACAAACAGCGATCCCCCAGACCGTCCTTCGCCCGGCTTCGGTGGTGGGGGCCGCTATGGTCAACATGGTCAGGCACGAACACCAACCAGAAGGAGGAAACCAAAATGGCACGATTTAAGTCCACGATCACCGACAGGGGCGCGGAAGTCCTGACCGCCTTCCTGGCGGCCGGGAAACAGCTTGTCCTGGTCAGCGCGGCCGCCGGCGACGGCGTCGCAGAGGTCAGCCCGAACACCCTGACCGCCCTTGTCAACCCGATCAGCGTGAACACGCAGATCGGCGAAAAGACCTTCGTCGAAAGTAACCCGTCCTATATGCGTATTCCCGTACAGGTGACGAACGCCGGCCTGGAAACCGCCCAATACGTCCGGGAAGTCGCGACCTATGCCCTGGACGAAAACGACGCGCCCTTCATGTTTAGCTATTCCTGGCTGGACGGCGGGGACAGTGACAACGTCCTTCCCCCCGACTCTTTCCTGGGCCGGGAAGGCATGGACGGCGAAGGCGACACCGTACACATTCACGACGTCGCTGTGGTCGTTACCAACCAGGAGAACAGCGGGATCAGCGTCGAAGTGGGAACCGGGTCCTTCGTGACCACGGCGCAAATGACCGCATACGCGGCCCCCATTCTTCACAGCCACAACGCTTCGGAGGTTCAGGAAAGCACCGGGGAAACGGTGGAGTCCGTACAGCGACGCCAGGACTTCGACATTTCCGCGATCCAGGAACAGCTTGACACCGGCTTCACCGGGACCACCGTGACCCACACCTTCGCCCCGGCGCAGCTTGACCAGTGGAAAGGCTACGACGGCGACGGGCTTCCGGAAGGTATTCTGGACACCGTCGAAAACAGGCTTTATTTATGACCCGCTTCGCCTGTACGCCGGCGGAAACGTCCTGCCTGTTATCCAACCTGTTCACCGAACTTCGGCCTGTATGCGGCCGCTGTGAGGACGACGCCGTCGTTCTGCGCGGCCTGACCTATGAAGGAGAGGAACGGACGGTCGTCCTTCGGGACTATGGCTTCGACTATTCCGGCCGGCGGGAAACCGTGGAACAGATCAGAAAGCGAAGGTGTATCTATGGGAACACGAAGAAACCACCAAAGGAAGGTGAACGGGGCTGAAAGTCCCCTTCATGTCCTTCCCGTTGCGGCGAACCTGATCGACTATACCCTGGACCTGACCGACAACACGAAGCACTTCCCGAAGAAGGTCCGCTTCACCATTGTCAACCGTATTCAGGACCGCGTTCTGTCGATCCGGGATAACCTTGTGGACGCGAATGAAATCTTTCCGATCCTGACGGAGCGGGACCGGGCCGACCGGCTGGTCTTCCAGCGGAACGCCCTGACAGATTGCAAGAAACTTCTGTTTCTGATCGAACTGTCAAAGAAGCGCGGCTACATTGACCAGGGGACCTTCGAACACTGGACGAAGCTGACCCTGGACGTTAAGTTCATGGCCGCCGCCTGGCATAAGGCCGAACAGACCGCCGCCGAAGCCCAGAAGGCCGAAGCGACGGTCGCGGAGCCGGAAGCCCAGGCGGACGGTTAATGATATTCAGGGTATGATCTGTACCCCGAACGCCGGCAACGCGAACAACGTGCGGAACGTCAATTCCGACGGCAGTCTGAACTGGAACAATGCGTACAATGGCAACAACGGCGTTCGCCCGGATTTGGTGGAAAGCGCGACCGAGTAAGGTGACGAACCTGAAAGCAGAGAACCCCAACAAAGGAGATCATATCCTTCCCGACGCCGGAAAGACCAGGGTAAACACATGATTGTCGACGCGAGGGCTTCGGCTTTACGACGCCCGGACTATAAGCGGCAAGGAGGATTTTTTGAAGACAGAAGCACAGATCCCGCCTTCTGACTTCGCGGTCATGGCTGACTTCAACAACCTTTATTCGGCCTACCTGGAAGCGCGCAAGGGCAAGCGGTGGAAGTATGCCGTGGTCCGCTATGAAGCGAATGTTCTTGAAAACATCATGTTTCTTCACTTCATGCTGACCAGTCGGAAATACAGGCCGTCGCCCTACAACTATTTCCTGGTACATGAGCCGAAGGAACGACTGATCATGTATAACGGCTTCAAGGACAAGATCGTTCAGCATAGCCTGTGCGACAACGTCCTGGAACCGATACTGTCGAAAACATTCATCTATGACAACTACGCCAGTCAGAAGGGCAAGGGAACACACTTCGGCCTGGATCGTCTGAAATCGTTCATGCAACGGTATTACAGGCAGTTCGGGGCGGACGGTTGGGTCTTGAAGTGTGATATTAGCAAATACTTTTACAGAATCAATCATGGCGTTTTGAAGTCACAGCTTCGACGGGTCATTCACGATCCCGACGTCCTGTGGCTTCTTGATTTGATCATTGATTCCACCGAAGGTCCTGGAATACCGATCGGAAACCACACTTCACAATGGTTCGCGGTCCTGTACCTGTCCGGTATGGACCACATGATCAAGGAACGCCTGGGAATCAAGTTCTACGGCCGCTATATGGACGACTTTTATCTGATCCACCCGGACAAGGAATATTTGCTTTACTGTCTGGAAGAAATCAGAAAGTTCCTGGTCCTGCTGGGACTGGAACTGAATCACAAGACGGCCGTGTTTCCGCTGTCCCAGGGGATCGACTTCCTGGGCTTCCGGACGTACATGACGGACAGCGGAAAAGTCGTCCGCAAACTACGCCGTGAAAGCAAGAACCGAATCAGGCGGAAATTGAAGAAGTTCCGTCACCTTCTGGACGAAGGGCGGATCACCTTCGAAACTGTGGTCCAGTCTTATTCTTCCTGGGTCGGCCACGCCGCACACGGCAACAGCTACCACCTGATCAGGAACACGGACGAACTGTTCTACGACCTGTTCAGAAAAGAAATGGGGGAATATCATGTCAAAACAACTGTCGACACTTCCCGTCGGCGCGATCGTGAAGTCGGTCAACACGAAGTATAACGGCGCTGTGATCCGCTTCGTCGTCGGACGCCAGTCTTCGGACCGCGTGGGCCTGGTGACGGAACGAATCATTTCCCTGAAATGCTTCGACGCGAAGGAGTCTGGCAACAGCAACAGCGACCGCCGGAATTACGGCAACAACCGCGCGGCCGTTGCAAACCTTCTTCAATGGCTGAATAGCGCCGCCGGCGCCGGCCAGTGGTACAGCGCACAGCACAGCGCAGACGCCCCGCCCAATAACGCGAACGTCTGGTCAAATTACAACGAGTACGAAGCGGAAGCCGGCTTCCTGAATGGCTTCGAACAGGACTTCCGTGACGCCCTTTTGAACGACACGATCACAGTCGCAAAGTCCAGCACAGACGGCGGCGGTTCAGAACAGATCACACGGAAGGTCCGCCTGTTGACCCGGACAGAGGTCTTCGGCGACACCGAAAACGGGATCGCCGAAGGGACCCTGTGGCCCTACTTTAACAGCACCGATCGCCGCAAGGCATACCCGACCGCCGAAGCTGTCAGCAAGTCGGAATATACCAGTTCCAGTCTGTCGTCTTCACAGCCCTGGTGGTGGTGGCTTCTCACCCCGAACGCCGGCAGCGCGGGCAGCGTGCGGCGCGTCCTTTCCGACGGCAGTCTGGGCTGGCACTTTGCGTTCAATGGCGGCGGCGGCGTTCGCCCGGCTTTGTTCCTGGCCCCTGACACCCTGGTATCTGATTCAACAGACACAGACGGGGCTTATATCATTCAGTGGAATCAGCCGCCCACGACCCCGTCGTCCATTTCCCACGGGACCCCGCGCGCCGGCCAGTCCTTGACGATCACGACCGGCGGGTCCACCGACCCCGAAGGCGACGCGATCAGTTATGTCTGGGAACGCCGGGTCGATTCCGGGGCCTACACCCAGATCGGGATCACGTCGGCGAAGTCCATCACAGACACGGTCCCGTCGAGCGGGACGAACTACCAGGTCCGCGTGAAGGCGGTCGATAGCAACGGCGCGGAATCCGCATACAGGACCGGGAACGCGACGGCCATTTCCTACAACACAAACCCGGTGATCAGCGGAAGCGATCAGAATATGGGAGCAAAAACCGACCCGTTTTCCTACCAGTACACCGTCACAGACAACGAAGCCGCGTCCCAGACGTTGACCGTCACGGAAACCGTGAGCAACGGAGCCGAAACAATCACCCTTCGGACATTTAAGGCGACAAGCGGCGTTCAGAATACGGCTGACCTGTCCGGCGTATGGCTTCGGCTTTTGACCGGGTCCCACGTTCTGAAAATCTACGTCACAGACGGAGCCGGCGGAAGCGCGACCAGACAGATCACGTTCAGCCGTACCGTCACCAGAATCGCCGCGTCCCGCGCGATTGCAACGGACGCGAAGGTCGAAAAGGTCTTCCTGTCCCTGTACCCGGCGGATCACCCGGCCGACGCGACACTTCATGTCGAGGTAACGAACAACCCGTTCGACGACAGTCCTGTCTGGGAAGACATCACAAGCAAAGTCGGGAAGTTCGTCCACACCTTCGCGAACGCGACTGTCGTGTCGCCTTCCTACGGCCTGGCCTATCGGTTCTACATGACGAAAGGGACCCAGGAAATCGAAGTGATCCAGGCGACCGTCCGGTTCGCGTAAAGAAAGGGGGAAACATCATGTTCAAACCGGAACAGTGTGACTTCGTCAGCATGGCCGAAGTAAAGGCCCGCGCGGAACAGAACCCGGTCGCCGAAACGGCCAGGGCAACGTCAATCGCCTTCGTGGTCATGGCCGAAGCCGGCCAGATCGACGACATCACGGCCACAGAGAACGCCGGTCAGTTCTCCCCCTGGGCCTATCCTGTGGCCTACACCGAAGGCCAGATCAGGCGGGACCCGCTGGACGGGAACCTGTACCGCGTCAACAAAGGCCAGGGCCACACTTCACAACAGGGCTGGAACCCGTCTTTGACCCCGGCCCTGTGGTCCAAAGTAGGCGACCCGGCGGAGGAATGGCCGGCATGGTCCCAACCCCTGGGAGCGTATGACGCATACAACGCCGGCGACAAGGTCAGCCACAACGGGAAACACTGGACGTCGGACACCGACGGGAACGTCTGGGAACCCGGCGTCTACGGCTGGACGGAAGCAGTCGAATAAAGAGAACGGGCGGGAGAAATCCCGCCCTTCTCCATATCAGGAAAGGAAAAGACAGCCAATGACAGAAGGAATTATTGTCGCCGTCCTGTCCCTTCTGGGGACTCTGGGCGGGTCCTACTTCGCAAACAAGAGAAGTTCCGCCCTGATTGCCTACCGGCTGGAACAACTGGAAAAGAAGGTGGACAAACACAATTCCGTCGTTGAACGGACCTATAACCTGGAGGAAGCCCAGGCGGTCCTGACGGAAAGGATCAAGGTCGCAAACCACCGGATCGACGACCTGGAGAAGCGGCCATGAGCGGGGGACGCCGCGTCAGGAAGCGGGAGTTCTCAAAAGTGATCATTTCCGCCGTGGGGGCGGTCACGTTCGGCGTGACCGTCTTCACCTTGATCATGGTATGGAGAACCGGCGACACGTCGCCCCTTGCGTATTTGATCCCGGCCGTCTTCACCGAAACGGCGGCCGCGACCGGCTTCTATTACAGCAAGGCGAAAGCAGAAAACCGGATCAAACTTCGGAAGAAGTACGGTCCCGAAATTTACAATGACACGAAAGAACTGTAACGAAAGGAAGGAAAGAACATGAACACTGAACAGATTATTTCCGTAGTCGTCGCTATCCTGACCGGCCTGTCCGCCTGTATTCCCCTGGCCTACAAGCTGATCCAGTACGTCAAGAAGGCGACCCAGGAAAAGAACTGGGCCGCCCTTCTGGGGCTTGTGATCAGCCTTATGGAAGAAGCGGAAACGAAGTTCGCCGACGGGGCGACCCGGAAGGAATGGGTCATGGCTATGGTCCAGACTTCCGCCGAGTATATCAACTATCCCGTCGATGTTACGGCCCTGGGTGAACTGATCGACGCCCTGTGTGACATGACGAAGGTCGTCAACTTCGAGGAAATCCCGGTGATCGCGCCTGTAAAGGGGGAAACCGACAATGATGAAAAGTAAAACCTTTATCGAAAAACTGATCGACGCGGCCCAGAATCACAAAACCCTGTACGTCATGGGCTGTTTCGGCGCGCCTATGACGGCCGCCAATAAGAACAGGTACACCCAGAATCACAGCTACAACAAACAGGCGGCCCGGACCGCTATGATCAAGGCCGCCAGCGCCGACACCTTCGGTTTTGACTGTGTCTGTCTGATCAAGGGGATTTTGTGGGGCTGGACCGGCGACAAGTCGAAGACCTACGGCGGCGCGGTCTACGCTTCTAACGGCGTCCCCGACATCGGAGCCGACAGCATGATCGGCAAGTGTAAGAACGTGTCGACCGGGAACTGGGGGAACATGACCCCCGGCGAAGCCCTGTGGGTCCCCGGCCACATCGGCGTCTATATCGGCGACGGCCTGGCCGTGGAGTGTTCCCCGGCCTTCGAAAACGACGTCCAGATCACGGCCGTCGGCAACATCGGCAAGAAGGCCGGCTACAATACCAGGACCTGGCAGAAACACGGCCGCCTTCCCTATGTCGACTATTCCGACGCCGGCGGAAGCGCGACCGTCGTGACCCCGCCCGCCAGCGGCGGCAAAACCGTCTACACCGTGAAGAAGGGCGACACCCTGTCCGCGATCGCGGCGAAGTACGGGACCACCTATCAGGAGATCGCCGCCTACAACGGGATCGCGAACCCGAACCTGATCCGCGTCGGCCAGAAGATCAAGATTCCGGCCGCGACCGCGCCGGAGTCCTTCGCAAAGGGGGACAAGGTGAAGGTCCTGAACGCCGTCACCTATGACGGGAAGTCCTTCAAGACCTACTATGACACCTACGACGTGATCCAGGTCAACGGCGACCGCGTCGTGATCGGCGTCGGCGCGACCGTCACGGCCGCCGTCAACGCGGCGAACCTTCGCAAAGCGTAAGCCGGCCGGAGCCGGCGGAAAGGGGGCGATCCCGTGGGCGTAAAGAAAGAAGACCTTGTCCGCTGGATCGGCGGCCTGGAAACCTTGAAAGACGACGTCCCGGAAATCATGTCCCAGATCGCCGTCGGCGAAGGCCAGTACGCCGTCCGCCAGGCGCGCCTGATCTGCAAGAACGACAGCCCGGACATCGTCAATACCGGCGACTACCGCCGGAACTGGAAGTCCGACAAGACGGCCAGGCGGAGCGGGAAACGCTATATCGTCCGATTTTACAATCCGCTTGACTATGCGAGTCACCTTGAACACGGCTTCCGAAGTCACTTCGTCCCTGGTCACTGGGAAGGGAACACCTTCGTCTACAACCGGGACGACCCGGAAGGCGGAATGTTCGTCGGCCCGAAGGGCGGTTACGTCCGGGGACGCTTCACCATGAAGCGCGCCGCAAAGAAGACGAAGGATTCCCAACAGGCCAGAGTGTCCCGCAAGATCACGCGGGAGATCAACAAGCGAATGAAGACGAAGTAAGAAAGGCGGACGGGGAAACCCGTCCGCCTTTTTGCTTTATCTGACCACCATGTCAAGGGCCTTCGAAAAATATCCCTGTTGCGCCACGGTCAGGCGATAGTTCTTCGCCCCGGCCTGGATCATAAGCCCGTCGCCTTCCGGCAGGATCGCGGAGATCGTGGACAGCTTGCAGTCGAAGCCGTTCTGTTTTGCCAGAAAGACGATCCGCCGGTTTGTGAGAACCGCCAGGCCGTCGAAGGCGTCCGTGACATCGTCATAGACCGTCTGACTGGCCCCGCCGCCGGACCGCACAGACACGCCCTTCGCGACGCGGACACTGACGCCGCCGCCGCTTCCGGTCCTTCCGACCGCTTTCTTCTTCGTGACATACCGGCGCGCCGGCGCGAAGAAATGGGCGACTTCGCCTTCGCCCAGGACCACCGGAACCGACGCAAGAGCCGGAAGAACGCCGCCCTGAATCTGTTGAAGTTCCTGTTCGGTCATATATGTCCCGTTCCCGCCCTGGCGCTTCGCCTTCTTCCCGGCGCTGGACTTCGCCCCTTGCCAGAACAGGAAGACCGCCAGGGCAACGAAAAGAAGCGCGATCACCCATTCCGCCCCTGTCTTGTATTCCGGCGCGGTCGTGGCCGACACCAGAGCCGCCACGGCGGCCAGGACAAGAGATAAAGCACCAAAGATTTTCCAGACCATATAAAAGCCCCCTTGTGAGTGATATTTATGGTTCATACCAATAATATCATACCATAGTTTATGGTAACGTCAAATAGAATATTGCAAGTGACCATAGACAGGGGGACGAAAATGAAGAATCTGGGCTACTACGGACGGCGGAATATATGCGGGGAGCGCGTCAGAATGGCGCGCCTGGCGAAGCGCATTTCACAGGAAACCCTGGCCGCGAAAATGCAAATGAAGGGCGTGAACATAGCCCAGGACGCGATCAGCAACATCGAAGCCGGCCGCCGACTGGTCATGGACTACGAACTTCGCGCCTTCGCGACCGTCCTTCAAGTCCCCATTGAAGAACTACTTGAACCGGAAGAAGAATAGACCCACGGAACGCCCTTCCGTGGGCCTTATTTTTTACTTGACATTACGGTCTAAAAGGCGTAATATAGAAGCAGAACAGAGAAAGGCGGCGATTCAAATGAAATCCGGAAGCACAAAGAGCGAAACGACGATCGCGCGTTTGCGCTGTGAACGGGGGCTGACACAGGCCGCCCTGGCGAAAGGAACCGGCGTCAACATTCGGACGATCCAGAAGTTCGACAGCGGGGAACGGGGAATCGAAACCGCGTCCCTGGCCGTGGCGCTTCGGATCGCCGACTTCCTGGGCGTCCACCCGCGCGATCTGATCTGACAGCACAGCAAAGCCCCCACCCTTGCCACACGGCAAAGGCGGGGGCTGTTTTTCTTTATAGGGGGAAGGAACATGAAGAAGCGCAGATTCAAACACCTGTCCTGGAACGACCGCCTTCGGATCGAATCGTTCCTGAAATGCGGGAAGCGGGTCCAGGAGATAGCCGACGAAATCGGCGTCCACCGGAACACGATTTACAACGAACTGAAACGGGGCCGGTATATCCACCGAAATTCGGACTGGACCGAAGAAGAACGGTATAGCCCGGACATAGCCGAAGCCGCATACCGGGGAAACCTGGCCGCGAAGGGGCCTGGCCTGAAAATAGGCAAGGATCACCGCCTGGCCGCGTACATTGAACGCCGGATCGTCGAGGACGGCTATTCCCCGGCCGCCGTCCTGGGCGAAATCAAGGTCAAGGGAATCCAGTTCGACACGACGATCTGTGAAGCGACCCTGTATTCCTACATCAAGAAGGGCGTGTTCCTGACCCTGGAAGCCGCCCACCTTCCCCGGCAGGGCATGAAGAAGCGCCAATACAAGAAGGTCAAGAAGACGGCCGCCAGGCCGTCGGCCGGCCGGAGCATAGAAAAGAGGTCCCCGGAAATCGACGACCGCGCGGAGATCGGACACTGGGAAATGGACTGTGTCGAAGGCAAGAAGAAGACGAAGGAAACCCTTTTGGTCCTGACGGAGCGGAAGGCCCGGAAGGAAATCATGGTCAAAATGAAGGACAAGACCACCGGAAGCGTCGTCGCCGCCCTGGACCGCCTTGAACGCAGATACGGGAAACTGTTCAGCAAAGTATTTCAAACGATAACAGTTGATAACGGGACAGAGTTTTCGGACGTCGCGGGCCTGGAACGGTCCTGTCTGCACAAAGGGAAGCGGACGACCGTCTTTTACTGTCACCCCTATTCTTCCTATGAGCGAGGGACCAATGAGAACACGAACGGAATGATCCGTCGCTGGTTCCCAAAGGGGACCGACTTCGGGAAGGTCACAGCGAAGGCGATCCAGGCCGTCGAAGACTGGCTGAACGCCTACCCGCGCGGGATTCTGGGCTTCCGCTGTGCCGACGACGTCTTCGCCGAAGCCCTGGCCGCCCTGGTCTAAAAAGTTTTTTCAGGTTTTTTACAATTTAATCTTGACTTTTGCGAACATTCTTTTTCTTCTATCTGCGCCGTCTGCGTCTACGCGGCATCACAACCGGCTTTTTTGTTCCCTGCTTGGGCGCCGGTTCCGGCTGCCCTTGTTCATTGAGTTTCATCGACACAATTTCCGTTTTTGTCCAGCGCATAATTTCATCCAATCGTCCCTGTTCCGTAATGGAAACAAACGAATAGGCTGCGCCTTCCTTTTTGGCGCGTCCTGTTCTGCCGATTCTGTGCAGATACGAAGCGTTGTCCTTGGGAATATCAAAGTTAATCACGGCATCTATATCCTCCACATCTATGCCCCTGGCCGCCACGTCCGTTGCCACCAGCACAGAGAGTTTGCCCTCCTTAAACGCCCGCATCACCTTATTCCGCACGCCCTGGCTCATATCCCCGTGCAGGCAGTCCGCGTCGATTTCCCTGGCCTTTAAA
>ERZ780195.865-NODE-865-length-28245-cov-5.919936_pt1 | contig 28245 bp, 22 predicted proteins | sample MGYA00511017_ERZ780195 | MGnify/ENA primary metagenome ERZ780195 (study PRJEB29588, sample SAMEA2159974) | human gut metagenome | biome: human gut; feature: human-associated habitat; material: faeces | place: Denmark | collected 2008/2010 ...
TGTCCATCGGTCGGGCTCTGATGAATGCGCCTGCGGTGGTGCTTGCCGATGAGCCGACAGGAAACCTTGACTCCAAAAACAGCAAGGAGATCGTAGACCTTCTCAAGATTTCCAACGAGAAATACGGTCAGACGCTCATTGTTATCACCCATGACGAAAGCATTGCCCTTCAGGCAGACCGCATTATCTCCATTGACGACGGAAAAATCACGAGAGACGAGGTGATCCGCAGATGAATGTTTTCAACAAGGTCACCTTGGCTTCGCTGAAGAAAAACCGGACAAGAACCGTTGTTACGATCATCGGCATTATGCTCTCAGCCGCTATGATCTGCGCCTCAACGACCTTTGTTGCCAGTATGCAGAACTTTGTGCTGAGATATACAATCTACAAAACCGGAGACTGGCACGGTGCGGTTTATGACGCCGCATACAAGGATTATGAGGATATCGGCGGCTCCGGAAAGGTTGCGTCAGCCACCTATGCGCAGGTTCTCGGCTATGCAAGGATAAACAGCGCCAACGAGCGCAAGCCGTATCTGTATGTCCTCGGCGGCGACGCGGCATCCGGATATTTTGAAACCATGCCCGTGCATCTTACCGCAGGAGAACTTCCGAAAAACTCCTCGGAGATCATTTTGCCGGAACACCTTGCCACTAACGGAAAGGTGAGCTATAAAATCGGAGATACCGTCACCTTTGAGGTCGGTGACAGAATTCTTGACAACAAAAGGCTGGGACAAATCAACCCTTTTTTCACCTATGACAGCGAAATTCAAACCGAAGTGAAAAATGACGAAAAGCTCGAAAACACCGTGGCAAGGACATACACGGTCGTCGGCATATATGAAAGACCGGCATTTGAGAATACAGACGCTCCCGGATACACGGCGCTTACCGCAGCCGACAGAGGAGCGGACGGGCAATCGCCGATCGACTGCCATTTCAAAATGAAAAAGCCCTCCGCCGTATACGACTTTATGAAAGAGACGGGCTATACGGCTGCCTATCGTTATGCCTATAATACCGATGTTCTGCTATATTCCGGTGTTTCGCGGTTTGACTCGGTTACCGCCACACTTTACAGTCTTGCGGCTATTGTGATAGGGCTGATCGTCTTTGCATCCGTCTCTCTTATCTACAATGCATTTTCCATTTCCGTATCGGAAAGAACAAAGCAGTTCGGTCTGCTTTCTTCGGTGGGCGCTACCAGAAAACAGCTCAGAAGGATGGTCACATTCGAAGCGTTGACCGTCAGTGCCATCGGAATACCGCTTGGTATTGTTGTCGGAATCGGCGGCATCGGAATAACGCTTCTCCTGCTCGGCGATAAATTCAGCTCCATCGTCGGTAAAGAGCATATCCCCCTGCGGCTCTGCGTATCGTGGGAGTCGGTCGTTATTGCCGCTGTGATCGCACTGATAACGGTGCTTATCTCGGCGTGGATCCCCTCGAAAAGAGCCACAAGGGTATCTGCCGTGGAAGCGATCCGCCAGAGCATGGATGTCAGGGCAGACAATAAACCGACAAAAACCTCAAAGCTCGCCTATAAGCTGTTCGGACTTCCCGGGGTCATAGCCGGAAAGTATTACAGGCGCAGCCGTAAAAGGTATCGGGCTACCGTTGTCAGCCTGTTTATGAGCATTGTTCTCTTTATCTCCGCCTCTGCCTTCACCGATTATCTGGTGAAATCGTCGACGGGGGCATTATCCTCCGAACAATTCGACCTGAAGTACACGACAGACCTTGATACTCCCGATTCAAAAACGCCGGACGAGCTGCTGGCGCTCCTCTCGTCCGAGCAGAATATTACCGGCAGTGCATATGCCAAAAGCCTGTTTTTACAGGGCGACATCCCCCGTAAATATGTGACAGATACCTATATCAACCGTTTCGCCGATTTTGGCTCCGCAAAGGATAAAACCGACACGGATACCGTGGGAATATCGGGGTGTCTGTACTTCGTGGATGATGCCGAATTTAACAGGTTGCTGAAAAAATACAGGCTCAGCGAAGCGGACTACTATAACAAAGAAAACCCTTTGGGCATTGCAATTGACAAAAATATTGAATTTGACCGGACACTTGAAAAGTATGTCACGCTGGATACGCTGAAGGGAGACCGTTGTGAGATCGAATGCCTTCTGTATCGTGAGATTGACGGATACTTCCGGAAGGGAAACAAATTCGACGAAAACGACAACGAGTTTGTCATATATCAGTCGCGGAAGGATGAAAAGGACATCATAGAGCTTCCTGATGAGGAGTCGCTTGTCAGGTACACCCTGAGAGCCGAGAAAACCATTGAAGAGGCCCCGTTCTTCGTCAGCCGAAGCACGCCGGTGAAACTGAGCATGATCTACCCTTACAGTATGATGGAAAGCGTTATCCCGAAGGAAGGGCTGAACAGCTTCAGGGAGACAGGCTTCTTTCTCACATCGGACAATCATGCCGCAAGCTTTGAAAAGCTGGCAACAATGCTGACCGAGAACGGGCTCAGCACCAGAGAGCTTACAGACATTGCCCGATTTGCCGAGGCCAACCGTAATATTATAACGATTATCAAGGTTTTTGCCTACGGCTTCATTGTGCTGATCTCCCTGATTGCCGCGGCCAATGTGTTTAATACGATCTCCACGAATATCAGCCTGCGCCGCAGAGAATTTGCCATGCTGAAATCTGTCGGGATGACGCAGAAGGGCTTTCACAGGATGATGAACTATGAGTGCCTGCTGTACGGCTCGAAAGCACTTCTGCTCGGACTGCCGGTGTCCTGCGGCATTACCTATCTCATCTACCGTGCAGTCACAACGGCCTATGAGACCTCCTTCCATCTGCCGTGGGCAGCCATCGGCATCGCCGTACTGAGCGTGTTTCTGGTCGTTTTCGCCACGATGATGTATTCAATGAGCAAGGTAAAAAAGGACAATCCCATCGATGCGCTTAAAAACGAAAATCTGTAAAAAAGAGGTGAAAGAATATGTACAACTGCGAAAAAACCGCAAGCCGGCAGAACAAATGGGTTTCTCTGCTTATCTGCTGGCTGATCATTCTCGGCGGATACCTTTTGATCCGTATGGTCTTTCTTGTATTCGGGCTGCAGCTGCACCTGACCGCTCAGGGCATCTGCCTTGCGCTGCTGCCGTACTGCTTTGGGGCGCTGTATCTGTGGAAGTGTTGCAAGAAGCAAAAACCGTGGTTTTATTTACTCGGACTCCTGCTTCCTGCCGTTGCCGAGAAGCTGACATTGTATTTCCTCGGCGCGTACCTGTGCGGGATCAGTCCCTTCCGTGTCACAGCGGTCATGGAGGCGATCGGAAGGGTCGAACCGTATGCGGTACTCTTTACACGGATGCCCATGCGGTACGCAGCCAACCTGCTGTTCTTTAACGAGACATATATTCTTTGCGGCATCGCCTTCTCTGCGCTCTGCTTTTGCGGCTTATGCCTCAAGAGAAAAGCAGATGCGTTATCTAATCGGCTGTGAGCATACCACGTCAAAAACGCAAAAAATTCAAACCAAATCATTCATGCTTTGAAAAACAGGAATAGCTTAAACACATAAGGCAGCAAAAAGCAGTGCGATCCGGCAGGGGCACTGCTTTTTGCTACAAATTTTGTCTCAATCATTTTCCTTATATATGGTTTTTGCTGATATAATTGGTTAAAACACATCACTGCTCTTCGTCTTAATACTTCCGCTTTTCGAGGAAAGCTTCCTTCGCCTGCAGCGTATCTCCGCTCATATCGGCATACAAAAAGAGACGAGACGACGGCAAACCCTCCTGCTTCGTCGAGCTTAATCATATAAGGAAATGAACAATCGGGCAACATCTTTTCACTGAAGGCTCTATGCAAAAACGCTCTGTTAATATAGCAAAAGTACCATATTTAGTTCTTTCTCTCTCACAAATCTACTATATATTGATTTTCTCATTGACTTTTGCAACTGCATCATGTATACTGATAGTACAAGACTCTTAAACCGGAGGTGATGAAATGATCGGCGGCTTACAGAAGGTGACATTGCTGGATTTTCCGGGTAAAGTCGCCTGCACGGTATTTCTGACAGGCTGTAATCTCCGCTGCCCCTATTGCCATAATCCCGACCTTGTTTTGACAAAAGACAATGGGAAGTACATTTCCGAAAAAGAATTCTTTGAATTTCTTCTTTCCCGAAAGGGTAAGTTGGACGGTGTTTGCATCACCGGCGGCGAGCCGACGCTATACCCAAATCTGACAAATCTGATTCGCCGTATTAGAGAAATGGGTTTTCTTGTTAAGCTGGACAGCAACGGAACCGCCCCTGAAATACTTAAACCTCTTCTGCGCGAAAAGCTGCTTGATTATGTGGCAATAGATATCAAAAACGCTCCCGCCCGTTATGCAGAAACCTGCGGTGCAGATGTAATTGAACAGGTTAAAAAAAGTGCTGCACTGCTGAAAAACAGCAATATCGACTACGAGTTCCGCACAACGGTTTGCCATCCTTTTCATTCACCTGACGGTATGCAGGAAATCGGGCGTTGGCTCCGTGGAGCAAAGCGATATTTTATCCAGCCCTTTGTTGATTCCGGCAATCTGCTCGGCAGCGGGATATCAGCTATGGCAAAGCCGGAGCTAAAAACATTGCTGAAAGCCGTAAAACCGTATATACCTGCCGCAGAGCTGCGCGGCGTGTGAACGATAAAACAAACAATAAACAGAGGAGAATAGCTATGTACACAGTCATCAAACGAGACGGCAGAAGTGCCGAGTTTAATTTAACCCGTATATCTCACGCCATTACCAAGGCATTTGACGCAACCGGTATTCCTTACAGTCCGGATGTAATCAATCTTCTTTCCCTTCAGGTAACGGCGGATTTTGCTCCGAAGGTGAAGGATGATACGATCGATGTCGAATCCATACAGGACAGCGTTGAAAAAACGCTGCAGAGAGCCGGCTACGACAAGGTTGCCAAGGCATATATCCTATACCGCAAAAACCGCGAAAAGCTCCGTAATATGAGTTCCACCATACTGGACTACAAAGGGCTTGTGGACGGCTATCTGAAGGTATCCGACTGGCGAGTAAAAGAAAACTCTACCGTCACCTATTCTGTGGGCGGACTGATTCTGTCAAATTCCGGAGCCATCACCGCAAACTACTGGCTCAGCGAGATCTACGACGAGGAGATTGCCGACGCGCACCGCAATGCCGATCTGCATCTGCACGACCTTTCCATGCTTACCGGCTACTGTGCCGGGTGGAGTCTCAAACAGCTTATCACTGAAGGCTTGGGTGGCATTCCCGGCAAAATCACCTCCGCACCGGCAAAACATTTGGCGACGCTGTGCAATCAAATGGTCAACTTCCTTGGTATTATGCAAAATGAATGGGCGGGTGCACAGGCGTTTTCGAGCTTTGACACCTATCTTGCACCCTTTGTCCGCACGGACAAACTGACCTATAACGAAGTTAAGCATTGTATCGAAAGCTTTGTATACGGCGTCAATACGCCCAGCCGCTGGGGCACGCAGGCGCCTTTCACCAATATTACTCTCGACTGGACCGTACCGGCGGACCTTGCCGATCAGCCCTGCATCGTAGGCGGAAAGCCGATGGACTTCACCTACGGCGACTGCAAGACGGAGATGGATATGATTAACCGCGCCTTTATTGAGGTTATGATTGAGGGCGACGCCAACGGCCGCGGCTTCCAGTATCCCATCCCCACCTATTCCATCACCAAGGATTTTGATTGGAGCGAAACCGAAAACAACCGTCTGTTATTTGAAATGACGGCGAAATTCGGCACACCCTATTTTTCCAACTACATCAATTCGGATATGGAGCCGTCCGATGTGCGCAGTATGTGCTGCCGGCTGCGGCTTGATTTGCGCGAGCTTCGCAAAAAGTCCGGCGGATTTTTTGGCAGCGGCGAATCCACCGGCTCCATCGGCGTCGTTACCGTCAATATGCCGCGCATCGCCTATCTCTCGGCAGACGAGGGAGAGTTCTTTACCCGTCTTGACCGGATGATGGACATTGCCGCACGCAGTCTGAAAATCAAACGCACGACAGTCGGCAAGCTGATGGAAGAAGGACTTTATCCGTATACTAAACGGTATCTCGGCAGCTTTGACAATCACTTCTCGACCATCGGGCTTCTCGGCATGAACGAAGCAGGGCTTAACGCCGCTTGGCTGCGCAAGGATCTGACCCATGAAGAGACGCAGGAATTTGCCGTCCGTGTTCTCAATCATATGCGCGAGCGTCTGTCGGATTATCAGGAACAATACGGTGATCTTTACAACTTAGAGGCGACCCCTGCCGAGTCCACCTCCTACCGTCTTGCCAAGCACGACAAGGTGCATTTCCCTGACATCATAACAGCGCATGAGGGAGCAACCCCCTATTACACTAACTCCAGTCACCTACCGGTAGGCTATACCGAAGATGTGTTCGCCGCTCTTGATGTGCAGGACAAGCTGCAGCCGCTTTATACCAGCGGTACGGTGTTCCACACCTTCCTCGGAGAAAAACTGCCGGATTGGAAAGCTGCGGCGGCATTGGTGCGTAAGATAGCCGAGAACTACGAGCTGCCCTATTACACGCTGTCTCCCACCTATTCCATTTGCGCAGATCACGGTTACCTTGCCGGGGAGCAGGCAGTCTGCCCGCACTGCGGCAGAAAAACCGAGGTTTACAGCCGTATCACCGGTTACTACCGCCCGGTACAAAACTGGAATGACGGCAAAAGCCAGGAGTTCAGGGACAGAAAAACCTATCATATCGGCGAAATAAAGAACGAATCTAAACCCGAGAATAAAATTTCGTCGGTTTGCGATGCGGACGGATATATTCTGTATACCACAGCCACCTGTCCGAATTGCCGTGCCGTCAAGCCGCTTTTGGATAAATCCGGACTTTGTTATACGGAACGGGATGTAGATGAATATATTGAGGAGGCAACGACTCTGGGGCTCAGGCAGGCGCCCACTCTTGCTGTTCAATCGGGAGTTAAAACCGTGTTATACACCGGTGTAGCGCAAATCAAAGCTTTGCTCAAGGAGTTGTCGTTATGACCGACATAGCGGTGATCGGCGGTGGCCCTGCGGGTCTTACCGCCGCCCTGTATGCCGCAAGAACCGGAAAAACCGTTACGGTGTATGAACGGGAATGCATCGGAGGGCAGATAACACGCGCGCCGCAGGTAGAAAACTACCCAGGCACCGGAAGGGTATCCGGCTTGCAGCTCGGCGACAGTATGGCGGCACAGGCAGAGGCGGCGGGTGCCGTGATAAGCCTTACGGATGTACAAAAGATGGTAAAAGAAACTTCGGGAATTTTTCGGTTGGATACAGACGACGGCGAATGCTATGCCAAAGCTGTTATCTATGCCTGCGGTGCGCGGCCGAAAACGCTTGGACTACCCGGAGAAGCAGAGCTTATCGGTCACGGCATCAGCTATTGCGCACTGTGCGACGGCAGCTTTTTTAAAGAACAGGATGTGGCTGTAGTCGGAGGAGGAAATTCTGCTTTTGATGATGCTCTTCTTCTGAGTGAACGATGCCATCATGTAACACTGATTCATCGGAGAAGCAGCTTTCGTGCCGAGCAGATTCTTGTTGAGAGAGTGAAACAGCGCAAAAACATATCTCTTTTGATCGACATGACCGTTTCGGAGCTGATACAGAAAAACGGGCAATTAACAGGCTTAGCACTGAAAAGCAAAATCGGAAAAGACGAAACTCTGCCGGTATCCGGGCTGTTCGTAGCCCTCGGCGGACTGCCGGACACGCAAGTGCTTGTCGGTCTTGCTGCGCTTGACGAAAACGGCTATGTGTTTACTGATGAAAAAATGGCAGTCCCCGAAACACCCGGATTGTTTGCCGCCGGAGACTGCCGCATAAAAAGTGTTCGTCAACTCACGACTGCTGTTTCCGACGGCACAGTTGCCGCAGTTTCCGCCTGCACATATCTCGAACAGCAAAAATAACGGAACAAATCCGATATGAATTCTTTCAGTTCAGGTTTCTTCCGTTATAACTCACCGTTTTAATACAGCAAAAAAGATAGCCCTTGATTGCCTTACGTCTCAGCAATCAAGGGCTATCCCTCACTCTTGATATCTAACATCTTTTCTTGTACCTCTCTTTCCTTGTTTGGTGGCACCTTGCTGTGTCCGCCAAATCTACGCCTCTCCTATATATAAACACCGCAGTGCGATGGACTTGCCTACTAAAGCGGCTTGGCCTGTCAGGCGTTATGTCGTCTTTCGGTGCCGGGGCTTTTCTCCCTGCTTATATACAAGGGAGCGAGTACTTAAGTCACTGGAATCACCCCTTCCTCTTTGCACTTATAGAATAGCATATTTTCCTCAAAAAAACAATCGGCAGGATATACGAATTCCGACATTCGGTTTTGTACTTATATACAAACTTTTTCTTTTTGTTTTGTATGTATTGACCAATCGGCTTCTTGTATGATATAATAATAGTGTTGTGGGGAATCCGACGGAACAGTACCGTCGGACTTTTTTGTGCAAGAAATATCTTATCGTTTTTTCTTCAAAAAACCGTGCTTTCTCCCTCCCCAAAGGGCTATTAAAACAAAAACAGTAGAAAAAGTCACAAATATATGATATAATGTATTTGCTTATCCGGCAAGATCGGTTAAGCAGAAAAGCAATACGAGAAAGGAGATCACGGAAAATGACCAAAAAAGAAATCGTTGATGCGGTTTCCGCAAGCGCAGGTGTATCTAAAAAGGATACCGCCGCAGTCATTGACTCGCTGCTTGCTGCGATTACCGACGCTGTCGTGAAAGGCGACTCTGTCCGGTTCACAGGCTTTGGTACATTTCAATCGCGTAAGAGACCTGCACGCACAGGGCACAATCCCGCTACCGGTGCCACGATCGACATCCCGGCTTCTACCGTTCCGGCTTTCAAGGCCGGCAAGGCATTTAAGGATGCTCTGAAGAAGTAAACCGAAAACAGGACTTACAGCACCGAGGTACTGTAGGTTCTGTTTTTAGGATAAAGTAATACAGATCGGACGGTTCTTAATAATGGATAAAACACAAACCAGCCCCTTTGAGAGTGCACAGGAATTTCTTGTCATGCGAAATCTTTATGAGTCTGCCGTGAAACAGCTGGCTCTGAAATTTGAAGTGCTGAACAGCGAATTCAACATACAATATTCACGCAGCCCCATTCATCATATTGAAAGCCGGGTAAAATCTGCGCAGAGCATTATGGCAAAGCTTGCAAAGAAAGGTATTCCTTTTACCATTGCCACCGCTAAAGAAAATATCAACGATATTGCCGGTGTGCGCGTTGTCTGCAACTATATAGATGATGTATACCGTGTAGCCGAAATTTTTGAACGGCAGAAGGATGTGGAGATTCTCAAAAAGCAGGACTATATCAGGGAGCCGAACTACAACGGCTACCGTTCCCTGCATCTCGACACCCGTATCCCGGTATATCTTTCTGACAGAACGGAGTATGTGGTAGCGGAGATCCAGATTCGCACGATTGCCATGGATTTCTGGGCAAGCCTTGAGCACGACATCCGGTATAAGGTGGATAAGACCAAGCTGCCTGAGGGAATCAACGAGGAAATGTTCGACTGCGCCGGAAAAATAGCGGAAATCGATCGACAGATGCAGGATATGTACCGCAGAATCAAAGCGGCTGAAAAAGCCGATTAAGCCAAAACAAGAGAAACGTCTTCGGATTCCGTAATGTCCGGTTTCCGAGGGCGTAATTTTTTGATTTTATCACCTATTTTCAATAGGCACATATTCCTGAACAGGCTTCACGCCGATATATGCCGGGCGAATGATCTTTCCGGCATTCTGCAGTTCCTCCAGACGGTGGGCGCTCCAGCCGGCAATGCGCGCCATTGCAAAGATCGGCGTATACAGTTCGCATGGCAGATCCAGCATCCGATATATAAGTCCCGAATAGAAATCCACATTCGCACTGACTCCCTTGTACATCTTCCGCTTCTTTGCAATGATCTCCGGAGCAAGCCTCGCCACCAGCGAATAAAGGGCATATTCCTCTTCATATCCCTTTTCTGCAGCAAGGGACGCAGCACAGTCCATCAGAAGCCCGGCTCTCGGGTCGGACTCGGAGTAAACGGCATGTCCGATACCGTAAATAAGACCTGCTTTATCGAAGGCTTCCCTGTTTAACAGTGCCGTCAGATAGCCTGCAACGGCGTCCTCGTCTTTGGTATTAATGCTGTTTTTCATATCCTCGAACATCCTCACAACCTTGATGTTAGCACCGCCGTGACGCGGTCCCTTCAGCGAACCGAGCGCCGCCGCAATGGCGGAATAGGTATCGGTGCCGGAGGAGGTCACGACATGCGTGGTGAAGGTAGAATTGTTGCCGCCGCCGTGCTCGGCGTGCAGCACCAGAGCAAGGTCGAGCAGCTTTGCTTCAAGCGGTGAATATTCGCCGGTGATGCGTAGCATCCGCAGGGTATTTTCCGCCGTGGACAGCCCTTTTTCCGGTCGGTGAATTACCAGACTCTGTCCGCAGTGAAAATGCTGATAGGACTGATAGCTGTATACCGCCAGCATCGGGAATGCCGCTATCAGATGCAGACACTGCCGCAGTACATTTTCGGTGGAAATATTGTCCGGGTCATCGTCATAGGTGTAGAGTGCCAGTACACAGCGGGAAAGAATGTTCATCACATCCCGCCCCGGCGCTTTCATAATCATATCCCTTACAAAGGATTTAGGCAGACTGCGAAATTCGGTCAGCATTTTTTCAAACCGCTGCAGCTCCTTTTTGTCCGGTAATGAGGAAAACAGCAGCAGATAGACGATTTCCTCAAAGCCGAAACGGTTTTCCGAGGAAAATCCCCCCACCAAATTGCAGATGTTATACCCGCGATAGTAAAGCTCACCCGGACAGGTATGAACCGTTCCGTCCGGTGCTTTTTCCTTTGCTTTTATGGTGGATATTTCGGTAAGACCGGTCACAACACCGTTGCCGCTCATATCTCTGAGCCCCCTGAACACGGCGTGTTCGGTATACATATCCGGCGTAATACCGTTTCTCTCATCAGACAGGGCGGCAAGCCGCCGCAGATTTTCCGTTGTTTTTTTCGTATAGGTCATATCGGTTATTCCTTTCATCACATTAGACGGGTAGTCGGTATAATAAATATTAAAGCAGGCGCACAGCTCCCTTTTGTACCGGGTCTGTGCGCCTGTTGTTTTTCTGTCACTTTCTTTACAGCTTTGGCATCGATACAGTCGCACCGGTGTCATATTCAAATTTTATACGAACAAAATTGAAATTTTGTCAATCGGTCGGTAAACCCCGTCCGGCAAAACCGTATTCCGCACGGTTGCCGTTCTGCCATTCAGCGGTGATACGGTAGACATATTCCCCGGTTTTCAGGCTGAAGGTATAATTTCCGTCCGAACGGTCGATATTGCAGATATCCTCAACGCTGCTGCCCTTTTTAAGACATTTTACCGTCACGGTATCGGGCTGTGTGTCAAACTGCAGCGTAGCTTCTGCCGGCAAGGAAATGCTTACTTCGGGCAGATTGATTTCTGCCCCGATTTCGGGACCGCAAGCATTTGTATTTATCATTTGTCCGCTCCCGTCCGATATCGGCACCGTCCAATCGCAGCCGCAAAGCGCGGCGAGAAAACCGTCATTTTCGATTTCTGCGTCCGCTTTGATCTTGATGCAAAGGGACGGAACGTCGGTTTTGGAGTCAACCTCCCCTTTTACCTCAAACTCAAGGCTGTTTATCATCTTTTCGGAAAGCTCAGAACCACGCTGAAATCGAAATGTTGCCCGAAAGCGATATCTCTCGTTAGGGCTCAGCTTATACTGAGCCGGAATCCGATAAGAAAGATCGGCAGTGAAACCACTGTTTATGCTATAGGCTATAGATGGAAACATAAGCTCAGGCTCCGCTTCAATCTTTTCCCATTTACCGTCTTTCCGTCGGAACAGTTCATACGACGCACCGTATTGAATCGGCTTTCCGGAGCGGTTTACCCACCGCAAATCCAGAACAACATCCGAGCCGACCTCACGGACGTTGATCACTTCGAAACTTACTCCCGCAGAGTCGCTTTCGGCTTTCAGAAAGCGAAACTGCCCAAACTCACGAGCCTTATCCGGCGCCTGTCTGCCGTATCGGATATATATCACCGTCGCAAAAATGCAGGCGGCAGCGGTTATCACGGCGAGAATTAAGATCCATATGGCAGAAACTTTTCGCTTTAACATTTTTGGTCACCCCTTTTCATCAGTATTGGAAGCAGAATCAGAACAAAATATCCTGCAGTACATAAAAGTTCGGTCAATGCCGGGAACAGTCTTGTGCTTTGCGTGAATACATAAAAGAACAGCCAGCCCGTTTCAAGGCAGAGAAAGACAAACGGCAACCATCGAAGAACCGTGCCGACTGTTCCGGCTTTTCGTCCTCCCCATAACACGGCGGCAAGTCCGGCGCTGAGAAGCGCGGGAGGGATACTGTACCACAGCCAGCCGGAAATGCTGTGCAGTGCCATATCAAAGAGCGTCTCATACGGTGTACTGCTGCGGTAAAAGAGCCGGAGCGACATATATACCGTCGTCACAAGGAACATAAAAAAGATATACAGCCCCGAACCGATGCAGGCGACATCTCTCTTCTCGCTCCACAGCACAAGAAGCGAAGTCGTGAATATCCAGAAACCGTAAACGGACGTGCTCCAATATGCCGCCGCCCACAGCCCGTCAGACGGAAATTCAGAGAAGAATGCCACCAAAAGGCCTCCGAGTATTCCGAAAACCGCCGTCAGAAGAAAATGCGCCGGACACCCGCGAAGCAGCGCTCTGCCGCAAATCGGGCTCGCTTCTCTTTTTTCAGGACTGCTCTTTCCCACAGCTCTTTTTCCTTTTAATAATCAGCACAACAGCAATCACACCTCCGCCGATCAGCACAAAGCCGACAAAACCTGCAGGCAGGAAGACCGGATTGAACGGAATCGATAGCTTTGGAGACCGGGGATGCTCTGATTCCGACAAAGTGAAGGTCAGCTCTTCTTCCGGCAGACCCGGCAGTGTCAGTTCATAACCCTTTTCCGTCTTAGAGAAACTGCTTTGATTGTTTTCGGTCATGTAATACGGTGTGTTTACCACGATTTTCAGCTCTCCGAACTGCACCCATGTCTTTGCAGGAGAGAGCAGATAGGTGTAAGTATAAATACTCGGCGTGTAGCCCGCATCAATGGCCGGATACAGCGGGGCCGTTACCGTGTTTGTCAAAGTCTGTCCCGGCTCCAGCGACAGGGTATACTCGTACCACCGCATCAGTGAAAAGGCGGATTTTTCGGTGTAAATTCCGCCCCGCCGCCATTCTTCGGAGCCGGCGTTCAGAAATGCGACCTGCGCATTATACCAATCACTCTCCGATATGCCGGAGCTGTTGTCGTATTCCCTGAAAGCAAAATCCCGGAAGGTCATCTGTTCCGAATATTTCAATGTAATATTGCCGTCAATTTTCTTTTTACACGCGCCGTTTTCATAAAGTGACCAAGTGATACCGTCCTTCGGAGGTTCACCGAAAATATATACGGTAAGTGTGTCTCCGGTTTTTGTCCAGCCGGATATTCGGATACCGTCTTTCAGCGTAGCTATGCCGCTCTTTTCCTCCCACAGCACCCGTGTTTTTGAGGGTTCCTCACGCAGAACAAAAGCGACGGTTGCGGCTTGGCTTTCGGCACCGACGCCTTCAACGGAATAATGCTGTACCCATACAGGGAGATCGGGACGGAAAAAGCTATCGGATATATATTCATCCACAAGCTTCGGCATATCCTCATCTAAAGAGAACGGTGTACCTCTGTCTTTCAGCGTATGACGCACGGTAGCCTTGATCAGCTTGCCGTTGATCTTAACACCGTACTTTTCGGCATCCGAAACGGCGATATACTTATCGGTCGGGGAATCGTAGATATATTCCCCGTAATGAGGCAGGTTACCGAACGGAAAGACAAGCGTGGCAGTCACCGTATAGTCGGCGGGGTTGCGAAAGGTGTACTCAGCCGTGACCTTCCCTGTATAGGCGAGGAATTCTTCGGTACTGTTGTAGTAATTCTTCGGGAACTCCTGCACATCAAAGGTCAGAAGCTCTTTATCCACCACAAGCGGACAGTTCTTGTCTTTTAGAAGTGCGCCGGTGCTGTCTGTTCCGCTCCAGTAACGCTGAGCGGAGTTGGCATGAGTCGGCTGAATAAATACGACACTAAGCAACAGAACCGTAAAAATCACTGTAATTACTTTCCGTTTCACCTCTTTCACCCTCCCCTGTTTTCAGCAAACCGTTATCTGTACATTACTTCCCGATATCTGTGACTGTGCCGATAAATACCGGCAGCCCGGTTGCGTTGTCTGTAACGGCATAGATAAACGGACGGTCAAGCGTCACGCTGTATATATCCACTGCAGCAGCGGTTTCCTTAATTTCCACAGCGGTCGCCGCACCGGCTTTTGTGCCTTTCTCGTCCACAGCGATATACGCCTTATGTAGCACACGGCTGATGAATATATTGCCGCTATCGGAAGATCCGAGCGCCGAAAAATCCGCTTTTGACGGTTCAAACGGCTTTGTCATACCGAGCGCCTTCAGCGCACCGCTCATTTCGATGTCATAATTGTAGGAAAACTTCGGCATCGCCGCTTCCACCGGGACATCCTCGGCATTTTTTATCGTGTCGGCAAAGGTTAGCGAGAATCTCCGAGTTGCGCATTTCTGCCTGCACTCCGGTGCAGCGTTTATCCCGGCATATGCGTCTATACAGTTCCCAAAACTTTTCCGCTTCCGGGCCGTCACGGCTGAGCAGCTCAATGTATTCCCGGTTCAGCCTCCCGATATATGCTTCCTGCCATCCTGCGATTCTTTCACGGAACAGTATCCAATCCCGTTTTGATTCCCAATTATTCTGCATAATTTCACCCCGCGCGGCTGAATTATCCGTCATTCAAACAGATATCTCTTCAGATAATCGGCAACCGCTTCAGAAACCTGCTTGACATCTTTACCTGATGTGTTGATAAGCAGATCGTAGTTTTCATGCGCCCCCCATTTTTGTCGGCTGAAATAGTTGTAATATCTTGCCCGTCCTTTATCTATAGAACGAATATTCCTTTGTATTTTGGAATCGGATAAAATTTCATCCTCCGGACTTCGTTCCCTGCAGCGTTTCAGTTTGCTTTCTGCATCCGCGTAGACGAAAATACGGAACGGATCTTTTTCCTTCAAAATATAATCGGCACATCGCCCGACGATAACACAATCGGATCTCTCTGCCAGCTCTTTAATCATATTGTGCTGCTCGGCAAACACCGTAAGACTCCTATCAATCTCAGTATAAGCATAATATGCTGTATGAAAACTCATGCCGGCATGAATGGGATAAGATATATACGGGCGGTCTTCGGTGATGCGTTCCACATATTCCTCGGAGAGCTTTGTGCGCTTGGCAATCTCGGTTACAATCTCCTGATCGTAATAGGCGATCTGCAGCTTCTCTGCAATTCTGCGGCCGATCTCACGACCGCCGCTCCCAAACTCACGTCCTATTGTGATAACCCTTTTCATTTGTCGCACCTCCTGTAAAATGCCGTAAGGCACCGACCCTGCCATGCAAAGCCGATGCCTCGTTCTCTTTTGTTGGCTCGTGGGCTTTGCCTGAACTCCTTTGCCTACGGGTCTGTGTATGAAAGCTTTTCTGTCTCAGTTTGATTCCTTTTCCGCCACGTGGATTCCGATATATTTACCGGTTTTAACACGGGCGTCTGACGGTTTCGTTGCATTTTCGGGGATTATCCAATATGCCCCGGCTTTTTGCGCTCCGGTTATGCGTCCGTCTCCGCAAAGAGCAACCACACGGCGTCTTGAAAGGTGCCAGCGTTCCGCCGCTTCAATAACTGAAATGTATTTTATGCTGTACATCGTTTACATCTCCTCTCTGACTATATTATATTCCCAACTTGGAATAATGTCAAGCGGAAGCAACTGTTTTGCGGTTTTATATGTAAATTCTCGTTTTTTAAAAGCACAAGGGCGGCGCAAACCGCCGCCCCTGCACTGTATGTGTGTCTGTATTCAGGTTTTATTTCTGCTTTTTCTTCTTTTCAGTAACAGTTGTGCCGATAACAGCGCCGCCGCTGATGAACAGCAGTGCGAACCATAACATAAGGTTGCTGTTGTCGCCGGTCTGAGGAGACTTCGGCAGCTTCGCCGTTACGGTGTCGGCCTTGGCGATTTCCTTGGTGCCGTCTTTGCCTCTGTAATACTTATTGCAGCCGCTGCAGTACCAATACTCGATGTTGCCCTCGGAATCCTCGGTCGCCGCCTTGGCCGGGAAATGCTTTAAGTCGGTGTGGTTATTCGGATCAAGCTCACCGTAGGATTTGCCGCAGGCTTCGCATACTGCCTTATCCCTGCAGGTTTTATTACCTCCGATGTGGTTTGTAATCACCTTTCCACAGTGATCGCAGACGTGATCCTTATCCGCGTCCTCATGGTTTGTGATCACCTTTCCGCAATAGTCACAGACGTGGTCTTTGTCCGCGTCCTCGTGGTTGGAGATTGTCTTTCCGCAGAAGTCGCAGACGTGATCCTCATCTGCGTCCTCATGGTTTGTGATCACCTTTCCGCAGAAATCGCAGATGTGGTTATTGTCCGTGTCTTCGTGATTTGAGATTATCTTTCCGCAGAAGTCGCAGATATGATTTTTGTCCGCGTCCTCGTGGTTGGAGATTGTCTTTCCGCAGAAGTCGCAGACTTGGTCTTTGTTTGCGTCCTCGTGGTTGGAGATTACCTTATCGCAATAGTCGCAGATATGGTTGTTGTCCGCATCCTCATGGTTGGAGATTGTCTTTCCGCAGAGGTCACAGATGTGATCTTTGTCCGCGTCCTCGTGGTTGGAGATTGTCTTTCCGCAATAGTCGCAGACGTGGTCTTTGTTTACATCTTCGTGGTTGGAAATCACTTTGCCACAGAGGTCACAGACGTGATCCTGATTCGCATCCTCATGGTTGGAGATTATATTTCCGCAAATGTCGCATATGTGGTTTTTATCCTCATCGGTACAATTATCCGTTTCGACGCCTTCCGTACAGCCGTCTGCCGTGCATTGGCGGGTGTGTGTGCCGTCGCCGTTTGATGTCCATTCGCCAAAGGTATGCCCGTCGTTGACCGTTACGGTCATTTCGGCGGTGTTGCCCGCCCTGTCGGTGACAACGATCCTCTGCTCGCCGTCCGCCGGAGAGAGGACAAAGCTGCCGTTTTCGTCAAGTGTGACCTTCTTTCCGTTTACGGTGACGGTATCCACATACTTTTCGTCAACGGTGACCGTCTGCGCCTCGCAGTAGGTCTTGCCGTTTTCTATGCCGGTGATCACAGGGCTTGTGCCGTCAAGCACAATGCCGTCCGAGCAAATGTAGTCCATGTTGCCCGCCTTATCGGTCAGTTTGACATAGATAATATATTCGTTATCGGGGTCAATGCCGAACGGTGCGGTGTACGCTGTGAAGGTCATGCCGTCAAGCTCCGCTTTTGTCAATTCCTTATTTGACAGCAGATATTCAACCGTTACCGTCTCACCGCTGTTGTCGGCTGCGGTGATCGTCACCGTTTGCGTGTCCTTAAAGAACAGCCCGAAGGTGATATTGTTGAGGAACGCTTTCCAACTGTTCTCGTTGATTTTAATTTCACCCGTGGGCTTTTCGCTGTCTTTCCACTGCGCCGTGACAGTCATATTCTCGGCAGGCATGGTCGTGGGAATTTCCTTATCCCAACCCATAAAGGTGTAGCCCTCTCTTGTCGGGTCGGCAGGTGCGGTAATTGCCGTACCGTAGTCCTGTGTAATGGGTGCGATTTCGCTGCCGCCTGCGGTATCAAAGGTTATTGTGTAGGTATTCGCTGTCCATTTTGCATACAATGTTATGTTATCGGTGACTTTATCGCTTGCATAATTCCACGCCGTGCCGTCGACCTTGTTCCAGCCGCCGAAGGTGTAGCCCGGTGTGGTGGTAGGAGCGTCCGGACGCGTCGCGAGAGTGCCGGAGGGCAAGATCTGTCTGGCATATATTGTTTCGCCGTTCATATAAGTCACGGTGAGACCGATAATCGGGTCGTCGTAATAATTGGTTATACTGCCGTAGAAAATGCCCCAGTCAACACGTGCGGAGTTATGATAAATCCAAAAATTGTCTCTGAAAACGGTGACGCCGGCAATACCGTCGAGACCGGTTACATACGAATTCTTTCCGACTTCAACCACACCGTATATCTCGCCGCCGTTGGCATTCATAGTGGCATTTTCATTAAGCACAACACTATATTTAGCACAGTCTTTGATTACACCGCCGGTCATAGTGAATGTACCGCTGTCAAGGTACACGCCGCCGAAGTATGGCGTGCCGCCGGGGACCGAAAGGTCCCATGATGAGCAGCCCATGATGCTGCCGCCGTTCATGGTGAATGAACCGTTTTCGGAGATGTGCACACCGCCGCCGGTATTTGCTATACAACCGACAATATTGCCGCCGTCCATGGTGAATCTGGCGTCGCCTTCCAGGTACACACCGCCACCGCATGCAACAAAGTATGATGAACCGTTCACATAACAAGGCGTGCCCGTACCGCCGGTGATGACGCCGCCCATAACAATCTCTTTGCCGTTTTGCTCATCCGGTGCCCACAGAATATTGTCGCTGTTGAACCTATGCTCCGCGTCGGGTCTGCTGTCGATGACGGTCAGGTCGCCGCCGCTTACAATTTTAAACACACTACCATTGGCAGTCGTGTCAGCATACCGCAGCACATAGCCGTTGAGATCGAGGGTGACCTTGCGGTTGACGGTCAGGGAGCTGCTGATGTCGATATCTGCCGTCAGGAGAATTTTGCCGACAGAGATATCTGCCAGTGCGTCGTTCAGCTCCTGCTCACTTGATACACTCTGAGTTTTGAGTGTCCAGCGAGCCGTGACGGTTACGTTCTCGGTGACGGCAGTGGTGTAATCACACTGCGCGCCGTCGGAGGTGTACCAGCCGTCAAAGATGTGTCCGGGCTTGGTGGGGTCGTCAGGACGCGTCGCGAGAGTGCCGGAGGGAAGAACCTGCTTTGCGTATTCACTGTCGCCGTCCTTGTAGGTCACGATGACGCCGGTCGTATTGCCGTAAATATACAGACCGCCGTAGAAGAGGCCCCAGTCAACATGGCTTGGATTTACACTGGAAGTTCCGCCGATCACCGTCTTGCCTTTGAAGGCGGTAATACCGTTATCTTCTGCAAGATAGGTGATCTTACTTGACTGATTTAGGTAAACCCCACCGTATACCTCGCCGCCGTTGGCGTAAATTGTGGTCATATACGCAGCATTGATAGCGTATCTGCCGTTGTTTTTGATCAGGCCGCCGGTCAACGTGATCACGCCGGTTGTATCTGCGTTCGCCATCGGACCAAAAGCGTATATGCCGCCGTGAAAGGCCTCTCCGGTCGTTAATCTGTTTGGTGTTGAGCAGCCGACAATGCTGCCGGCGTTCATGGTGAACGAACCGTCAGAGAGAAACAGGCCACCGCCTTCATTGGCTATGCAGCCGACGATATTGCCGCCGTTCATGGTGAGTGCGCCGCTGCCGATGATCACGCCGCCGCCTTCCACCCCGTTGGAGAAGAAGATCCGGCTGCCCGTGCCGCCTGTGATGATGCCACCATAGACGGTCTCTGTACCGCTGTTGTCCAGCACCCAAGGTTCTGCGCCGTTAACCTTGAATTTGTGCTCCGCCGTGGGATTGCTGTCGATAAGGGTCAGATTACCTGTGGTCGTGCCGTTTTTGTCATCGAGGATAATAACGCTGCCGCTGCCGGTCATTTTCAAAACATAGCCGTTGAGATCGAGGGTGACCTTGCGGAGGATGGTCAGGGAGCTGCTGATGTCGATATCCTTCGTCAGCCGGATGACATCCGCTGTATCGTCCGCCAGAGCGGCGACCAGCTCTTGTTCCGTTTCGACTTTCCTGTTTGTCTCACCCGCGGCAAACGCCGTAGTCGGCACAAGGCATATCACCATACAAAGGGTGAGCAGGATGCTGAGTATTCGTTTCTTCATTTGCATTACCTCCGTTTTCGTGTACGTCGGCTTAGTCAAGAGCAATAATGGTTATGTTGTACTGACTGTCGGTAAAATTGGTATTCTGGAAGAGCATATTTGTATATTGAAATGTCAAAGCAATATCCTCTTCGGCACTGTATATAGTGTTATACGACATACCAAGTCTTGCACTTTGACCGTCATCTATCATACTCACATAGGTTCGCGTCTCAAGCATCATTTCAGAACTGTTATATCCGTCAATGAGTGATGCACCGCACAACTTATAATTACCGTTAGCGCTGATCATAACCGTTCCGCTGAACACCATACTGTATGTGTGACCTTTTGAAAGGGTGATTGTTTTGCTTGATGAGTTATAGGAGATCAAATCTCCGCTTTCTTTTTTTACATTGAACGAAAGCGGTGTTCCCCAAGTGTATACTCTGCCGTTTGCTGCAAAATATCCGGCGCATGATCCGTCTTTGCCGTCTGCACCTTTCAATGCGGATAAATCATATAGATTCAGCCAAATGGTCTCGCCTTCGTATCGCCATTGCAGCTGATTGCCATTTACCCGAAATTCGGGAGTTCTACCGTCTTCGCCGTTTGTGCCGTTTTGTCCGGAGGGACCTAAAATATCTGCGAGAGCCACAAGGTTTTGCCACTCGCCGCCCTTGTAACGCCATTGAATATACAAATCTGTCTTTTGGATTTCAATTTCCTTACCATTTGTACCGTCAATTCCGTTTATACCGTCTTTTCCGTCGGTACCCGCCGCCTTGATGCCGGTGTCGATTTCTCCGATCCACCAGTTGCCGTTTTCGCCGATAAAAGGTGTTTTACCGTCTTTGCCGTCAGAGCCGTTTTGTCCGTTTGTTCCGTCCGCACCGTTCCTGCCGTCTTGCCCGTTCCTGCCATCTTTACCGTCAATGCCGTCTCTGCCATCCGCACCTTTTAATGTGGTAAGATCGTACAGGTTAAGCCAAATCTCGTCGTCGACATAACGCCATTGCAGGATATTTTCGCTTACGCGAAATTCAGGAGTTTTTCCGTTTGCACCGTCCGTTCCGTTCTGTCCGGCGGGGCCCTCTATATCGGCTATCGCAACAAGATTTTGCCACTCGTCGCCCTCGTAACGCCACTGTATGTAGGATTCGACTCGCTGCACCTCTATGTTTTTGGCGTTAATGCCGTCCTTGCCGTCGGATCCGTCTTTGCCGTTTGTACCGTCGGCACCGTTTTTACTGTCAACGCCGTCTTTGCCGTCAATACCGTTCTTTCCGTCAATGCCGTTAATGCCGTTAATGCCGTTCTTTCCGTCGGTGCCGTTAACGCCGTCTTTTCCGTTTGTTCCATTTCTTCCGTCGACACCGTTCTTTCCGTCTGTTCCGTCCTTGCCGTTTTCTCCGGCAGCACCTCGCAGCTCGGTAAGTGCCACAAGGTCGCGCCATTCTTCTTCAGCGGGGTATCTCCATTGGATCGTCGTGCCGTTGTTCCGCACCTCCGGCAGTGCAGCGGCGTCGGTTTTTTCCGCTTTGCCGCATCCTGCGACAAAAACGATGAAAAGCACCAAAAGCATACCTGTGAGCAGTTTTTTTCCTGTTTTCATCTTCTTTCCTCCGTTTTGCCATCGTTTGAAAGCTTAAAATCATATTTCATTTCCAACATGGCAAACAGTTTGTGCATAACCTTGGCGGAAATCGCCTGAATATCAATTGAGCCTATAAAAGCAAGCACCTTTTCCTGATCTTCTTCCGGCACAAGATAAACTCGCATCGCTGCAGTTAAAAATCGGCTGAGCTTGCGCTCAAGGGGAAAATGAATGTCGCATTTTCTGGCCATATAGTTACGCATTAAACCTGCCGTGCCTATTTCCATTTCATAAAAATCGCTGTCACTGTAATTGGGAAAGTTTGTGCCGAAAATCTGCCTCAGCTCTGCCGTGGTGTGCAGATATATATATTCTGCCGTGTCCGGAATTGTGTATGCTTCAATATAAATCTCTCGCAAATTTTCGTTTAGCTCGGTAAGAGTAAGCTGTATTGCAGTTTCAACCGCATAGGCAAAAACCGGCGGCAAATTTCTGTTTGCAATGCTTCTTGCCACATCGAATTGCCCTCCAAACATGGTTTGGGTTAATTCAAGCAAAATTTTGTCCTTAGTGGGAAACAAATTAAGATAGCTTCCTCTTGCAACCTCTGCCTCTTCAATAATTCGGCTTACAGTGGTGTTTTTATATCCCTCCTCCAAAAACAATTTGACGCATGCGGTCAGAATTTTTTTCTTTGTTTCGCTGCTGCTTCTACGCAATTATATCACCTGTTAATAAATGTATTAGTATATATACCAATAATATCATGTTTGAAATCAAAAAGCAAGTGCCAAGCTTAGTTTTGGGCTGCAAAGCGTGATTGCTTTGAAAGCGGCAACGCGCAGGCCGAAATCAGAATAGCAAAAAGAAAAAGCCGAAAAGCGCTGTATCAAGGCTTTTCGGCTTTTTGGCGTCCCGGAGAGGAGTCAAACCTCCGACCTACCGCTTAGGAGGGGTTTATTATATCCATTTAACTAAGGCGGCATTTTAGTGCATAGTGCATAGTTGCCTTTAAAATAAAAAAGCAGCATCAAATTTTGATACTGCTTTTTGGCGTCCCGGAAGGCAGATATTATTTTACCGAAACATTCAACTTACGCAAATCCGTAGAAACAAGCTTGATTTCAGGCTCAAATTTTATATTACCCTTATTATTTACAACAACATCAACATTTTCGTTATCGCAATTTACATCAAACTCTAATTTTACGCAGTTGTTTTTTAAGTATTCAAAGGACTCGCCGTCATCATTAAAATAACGGGCAGTAAATTTGCCGTTTTTAACAGGATAAACGGTAAAAACGACTTTTTCTGCGGATTTGTATGAGCACTCGCCCTCATCAACGGGAAAAACAGAGCCGGAACGAATAAAATAAGGCACAGGCTTATCTGACGGCAAATCGACCTTTACCGTGCTTCCGCCGCAATAAAGCTTTTCTGTTTCATTCAGATACCAATCGTCGCCCTTTGGCAGGTAAACATCTGCCTGAGCTACACCCTCGTCAAGCACGCAGGCTGCCAAAACATCTCTGCCAAGCATAAACGCATCGGTATTTACGTCAATATTTTCATCATTGTAATAAATATAAGGCGGAGCTTGCACGGGGACATCATTTTCCACGCTGTTATAAGCACAATTATATAAATAAGGTATCAGGCTTTTGCGTTGTTTTAAAATCGCCTTTGCGCCGCACAAGCCGCTTTCGTAGCTCCACGGCATAGTAGCAGAGCCGTCGCCGTTCCAAGAATGAATTGTAAAGCGTGGCTCAAAAACGCCGTGCTGCATCCATCTTAAAAGCAATTCTTCGGAAGGCATTTCGCCTGAAAAGCCTCCCAAATCGTGACCGTAAAAATAAAAGCCTGAAAGGGACATTGTCATTCCCACATAATGGCAAAAACGCAAATCGTGAAACGAAGTAAAATTATCGCCGGACCAGGTTTGCGCCAAGCGTCTTACACCGCTGTTTCCGCTTCTCGTAGATAAAAACGGACGCTTATTGGGATATTTTTTCATTTGCGCCTTGTACGAAGATAATACCATTAAATAAGTTAATATCGGACGAATTCTGCACGCAGAAGCTTTTTCGCCAAAGCCTGCGGCAACAGCGTCGGTTGCCTTAATATCAAACTCGTTATTATCATTCCATGTAGCATCAATTCCGAAATCAAGCAGCTTTTCGGTTACCTGACTGCCCCAAAAATCGAAGGCGTCGGAATTTGTAAAGTCCAAATAACTGCCCACGCCGTCCCAAAACTGCGTTACATAGGGTGTTGAGTCTGCATTTTTAACAAAAAATCCTTTTTCAGCCAACTCATCATACATTGGATGAGAGGTCAAAAAAGCAGGCTTGATATTCGGAATTAAATGTATTCCTGCATTATTGTAATCGGCAACGAATTTTTCAGGATCGGGGAATTTATCGTAATTCCAATTAAAAACGCAACGCAAATTCCCTATTGAAGTATATCCCGATGAAAGATAAAATCCGCCGCAGCTCAAATCAAGGTCTTTAATTTTATCCAAAAAGCCCTGCATCTGATTTTGTGCGTCAGGTGCATCGGTATATGCCATTGTGCTGCCGCAATAATCGAAGCTCCACTTAGGCGGAAAAGCCTGCTTGCCGCACAAGCGAGCATATTGCTGTAAAACAGAAAGCTTGCTTCCGAAAAAAACATAATAAACCAAGCAATCGTCATCCGTCTTAAAATACTTGAAATGGCAGTAATAATTATTGATTTCCCTGCCCAAATCAACAAAAGAGGTGTCTGTTGTATCGTAATAAATACCGTAAGCACCAACAGAATTTTCGCAAATATAAAACGGAACGTGCTTGTACAGAGGATCTGTTTTTTCTGCGTCAAAGCCCATACTGTCCGCCGTTTCAACACGGTAAACCTGACCTGCTTTATTTATCAGGCCGCTTTTGTCGCCAAGTCCGAAAATATGCTCGTCATCTTCTCTGGTAATATAATGATAAGACCCATTGCCGAATTCGCCTTCAAAATTATAGGCAAGCGGCGCTCTGTCTCCGAACAAAAGCTTTGACTCTTTACTGTAAGACAAAATAAAATTGTGTAAATCAAGGTCAACGGTAACGCCGCAATCAAGAACAAATTTCTCTTTATTTTCAAATTTTTCAACAACAGGCGCAACACAGTCAAATCCGTCCACGGATAATCTGTTTCTGCCGAGAGAGGATAGGTTATTATTCGGATTTACGGTAAAGGTCGGCAGCATTTCGGCGTTATCGTTAAAAACAGCCACACGCAAAGCACTGCCACTTATGAAATCAATGTTGATATTAACGTTATCGCACTTATATTCACGGTGCGTTTCGTTTTCGTTTGTAAGCTTAAAAATATGATTAAATCTCATTATATTGATGCTCCGCCAATAAATGTATTTTTCAAAATCTGTGGGGTATTCCAATGTGCCGGCCTTGTGTTTTCACAAAAAGTCATAACCTTAGCCGTGCCGGGCTTCCACGCCGGTATTTCATTGCAATTGGGATTTCCGTTTTTTGCAAAAGCAATAAAAGATTTTGCAAGCTGATTTGAAATTTCATAATCAACAGCCTCAAAAGGCCGCCAATTTTTATCAAGAGTTGAAAAAGCATAAAGCAAATCGCTTGAATGCCAAGCACCCTTTTCATCGCCCGGCAAGCTGCGTGCAAAATAATAAATATAGCAATCGCTGTTTTTATCACAGGAAACCCATTTTTTATCGATAGCCTGCAAAACGGCAGGCACCATATCATTTTTTGTAACACCTATAATTTTGGGCATTTGAGGAATTGTCCTTTTGTTAAAATTTGACTGTGTGATTATTTCTCCGTCGCAAACCGGCAGGGTGTAAAGCATACTTTTAAGCTTATCCTCCTTGCATGCCTTATCCCAAGCACGATAAAGCACCTCTTTATCCGCTTTTTTTAACTCGGCTATACTTTTAACTCCTGCATTTTCAACAATCTTATCCCAAAAAGCTCTTGTTTTTTCAGGGGTCAGGGGTTTTGCGAGGAAACGCTGTAAACCGCCGCCGCTCATCATTATCGCTCCGGAAAACCAACCTTTGCAAAGCGGATTTGAAAGATGAATGTCAACGCTCATAGCCCCTGCGCTTTGACCTGAAAGCACAATATTATTCGGGTTTCCGCCGAAAGCTTCAATATTTTCCCTAACCCATTTAATTGCGGCATATTGGTCAAAAAGTCCGAAATTACCGCAAACTCCGTTTTCATCGGTTAAATCAGGGTGTGAGCAAAAGCCGAAGGCATTAAGCCTGTAATTCATCGCAACGAAAATCACGCCGTTTTTTGCAAAATTTTCGCCGTTGATATGTGCCTCGTTTGAGCTTCCGCCTGTAAAGCTGCCGCCGTGAATAAAAATTAAAACAGGACAGTTTTTAGCCTCTTTAGGCATATATATATTCAAAAATTGGCAATCCTCGCTGTATGTAAACGCCAAACCGTCTCTGAATTCATAATGATAAAAAGGGTTAACCGTTGCATCATCATCAAACCCACGGTGCTGATATGAGCACTCCTTAAAACAAGTTGCATCAAAAACACCCTGCCACTTTTCAATCACCTGAGGATATTCCCAACGCTTGGCATTTGCGTACTTTATGCCCCTGAATTCAAAGCAGTTTTCGCCGTCTATGCCTTGAATTTTTCCGCATTTTGTTTGCAATTCGACTGTTTTCATAAAATTATGCCCCTAAGTATATCAATCGTTTTTATTGCCGTAAAGCTGCTTGTGCAAATTCTCGATTTCCGATTTGCCCAGCTTGTAGCAAAAAGTCGTCAAAATAAACATAAGCAAAAGAATAACCGACGGAACTATTGTTGCCGCATCAAACATTTTCGTTAAAACCTGCTGCGATTGTACGGCTTGCGTGCCTTTGTAGCCGATAGCCCCAAGCACTGCCGGAACGCCTGCACCTGCGGCTGTTTGACCTAATTTGCGAACAAAAGAATAAATACTGTAGGTTGTGCCCTCTTCACGCCTGCCCGATAAAAGCTCCTGATAATCCGTAACGTCCATAACAAGCGCCCAAACCTCAAGCACAAGGAAGGTTTGACCTGCACCCGAAAGGAACACGAGTCCGAGGAAAACATAAGGATTGTGAGCAAACGGGGTAAAACGCAAAAGGAACATCAATGCGCTGATAACAAAGGCAAAGCCCAAGCCTGCGCCGCAAATTTCCTTTTTGCCGAATTTTCTGATAAGCTTACCCATAAACGGTAAAAACAACGCCATAGGCAAATATGTGCATATGGTAACAATGCTGTAAAGACCCGGCTTCTCAAAGTAATTTTTGAAAAGATAATTATAAAACGTTTGTGTGTACATTTGAAAACAGATAAGAAACATAGATATAAAGCAAAGCACAACAAACGGCTTGTTTTTAGCAAGAACTTTGACGGTTTTCAGCAAATTATAATCGCTTGTTTTTTGAGTCGGCGGAAGCTGAATTCGCTCTTTTGTCAATCTAAAGTGGATAATAAAAAGAACGATCGTTAAAATCGAAATTGCACCTACGCACAATGAAAGCTTGTTCCCGTCCAGCACCTTTGACGAACTGCCGTCGGCATTGATTACAGTCGTGAAAACAACAAGCGGCATAAGAATTTGCGCCGGCAAGCCGCCGATTCCCGCACCGACAGAGCGCCACATTGAAAGAGATGAGCGTTCAACCTCGTCATCCGTAATGGCACTTGCCAATGAGCCGTAAGGGATATTGACGCCGGTATACATCATTCCGTAGAAAATATATGTTATATAAGCATAGATTAAGTATTGGCCGTTTGACAATCCGGGGATTTTACAAAACATCAAAAAAGCACCCACGGCAAGCGGAAAAGAAGCCCCTAAAATATAGGGTCTGAATCTGCCGTGCTTTGTCGGCTTTCTTGAGTCTATAAATGAACCCCACATAGGGTCATTTACAGCGTCCCAAATTCTGGCAACAAGCATTAAGATTGTTATGCTTGCGGCTGAAATGCCCAAAATATCGGTATAAAACATTGTTAAATACGAAGAAACAAGACTAAACGAGAGTATTCCGCCCATATCGCCCAAAGCATAACCAAGCTTATCCTTAAATTTAATTCCGTGCGTTTCCATAAATAATCCCCTAACAAATTGTTAAAATTAGACAATAATATTATACATCGCTCGTTTTTATTGTCAATAATTACAAATAAATTTGTTGACCGATTATGAAATTTGTGATTTTCCGTTTTTGCTGTTTCTTCGTAAAAATGAAAAAACGCCGGAAGCCCTTGATTTTACCGGGCTTTCCGACGGAGTTTTTGGCGTCCCAGAGAGGAGTCGAACCTCCGACCTACCGCTTAGGAGGCGGTCGCTCTATCCAACTGAGCTACTGAGACATATTCTGTTTTTGTTTCCGTCATATTATAGCCCAAAGAAATATTCTTGTCAACAAAAATCATAAAAGGCAGCGGGGCGTCTGAATTATCTTGCAGATTTAAACGGCACCGTTTTAGGGCGCTTTGCGCAACAGTT
>ERZ780195.867-NODE-867-length-28236-cov-4.693730_pt1 | contig 28236 bp, 47 predicted proteins | sample MGYA00511017_ERZ780195 | MGnify/ENA primary metagenome ERZ780195 (study PRJEB29588, sample SAMEA2159974) | human gut metagenome | biome: human gut; feature: human-associated habitat; material: faeces | place: Denmark | collected 2008/2010 ...
GGGCAGCACCGTGGACTTTACCTTCGCGTCAAAACCCGACAGCTTGTAGCCGCGTTGGGCAAACGCAGCCGCCACGCCTACTTTGACGTCAAACACCGCCGCGCCAAGGTATTTATTGCTATTCGTGTCAATGTCATACGCTTCGCGCACGTTGATGTCCTCTGCCATGGCCCCGATCACCTTCCGCATGTCACCGGCAAGCACCGTATCATCCGCCACGTTGTCATCTACCAAAATGTCCACGCCGTAGATTCTCGCGCCGTCATACGTCCCTTCGAATCTCACCAAGGCGTTTTTGGAGTTGTCTTGCAGCGGCAACAATTTGGTGTACAAGGTTTTCCGATTGCAAAGCACGGCAATGCCCTCGCCCTTTACGCTGCCCAGCAACGCCTGAACCGTGGTTGCCGTGATGGACGTGCCTGCGGAATTTGTCGTGGCCGCAATGGCGGCTACGATCTTTTTGTTGATCGCAATAGCAATGGCCCTGCCCAGATTTTGGGTCAGCCAAGTGTTGAATGCAGGAATACTCATATCCTTAGAACTCTGGCTCACCTGAATCATTTTGACGATTTCAGCCGGTGACAATTCAACCGCTGTCAGCGTATCTGCCGCTGCCGTGATTGCCGCGTTTTCCGTATGGTCCGCGGCTTCCGCCGTGGTTCCCTCGACATAATAGGTGATTTTGGCCGCACTATACACCATCGTCACGCGTTCCATCAGCGGCGCGTGATCGCGCACCACGCTCATGATGTCGTTGGCCACCAGCTGCGAAATAGCCCCGTTGGCCGTGGTAAACGCGCGCTTTTCAACATCGCTCATGGACTGCTTGCGCAGCGCTTTCAGCCAGGCCGTTCTGTATTCTTCCGTGTCAACGCCATAGGCGTTTTCCGGCTTTTTCGGTTCAAAGCGCCGAACTTCAACGCCCAATTCGCCGTCTGCAATCGCTTTCCGCAGCTCCGCGTGCTTCTTCGCTGCCAATTCAATGCCTTCCATTTCTTTTTTTAGTTTTCTCACTTCTTCTGTCAGCGCGTCAATGTCCGCGCCCTCCATGTCCGCTTCTTTGGCGATTGCTTTCAACCGCGCTTCAATCTGTGCTTTTCTTTCACTGTGAATCATCTTTAACCCTCCATCATCAATTTTAGTTTTTTTACTTTCCTCGCCCGTTCCAGTCGCTCCGCCTTGATTTCGCTGATCACTCCGTCCGCGAATCTCCGGGCACTAATCGACGTGGCATCATTGGCCGGTATGCTTACTGCGCTCACGTCGTATAGTTTCTTTATTTTTGTAATTTTCCTGTTCACGGTTTCTCCGTTTTCTTCCGAAACGGTCACAATTCTTTCGTCTTCTTCCACTATGAACGAAAACGACATTTTGTCCGTATATCCGCCTTTAATCTCCTGATAAAGCTGGCGGCCGATGTCCGTTCCTCCAAGATCGGCCGTGATTTTTAACCCTATGCTATCAACTGCCAACCATAATGTCCCGTTTTTGTTCCGCGCAAACACACGGCCTTCATGGTCGTACTGCATGATCACATCTGCCATATCGCATTCTTCAAATGCCGTCGGCGCTACGCTCTCCAAAAATCTATAATCCTTGCCCTCAAAAAGGACATATGGCTGGTTGAATGTGGTGGCATATCCTTCCACTATCATCTTCCCGTTGTTTTCTTCGCCCGCCCGAATCTCCATTGTCATCGAGCGATATTCTCTTCCGTTTTCAATGCGTTCAAGTATTTTCTTGTCCATTCGTCAAGTCATCCCCCTTTTTTGTCACGGAACCATCCTCATTCAACAAGTAATATTCGCCGCGTATCGTATAAGCTTGCCCCTGCCCGTTTGGCAGCGGCGGCAAATTCCAGATTTCGCGAATTTCATCACGGTTCATAATTCCACGATCTGCCATTTGAGCTGAAACATTCAGTTTTTCGCTGTTACTCATATACTGCAACCTGTTGGCCGTTGCCATCAAAAACGCGCCTGCCGCGCGTTCCCTATCCGAAAACAGCATTTTTGTGGCCACTTCCGAAAACTGGATGGCAAACTGCTCAATCGCACCTTCATAAAACGCGCTCCACTTATCGCCATATGCCTTGTTCTGGATCACGTCTTCGTTTACGCCGAAATAATTAAATACGTTTGTTTGGATCATTTTCATTTGATCCGCGTCCACGATGAATGGGCTGCTTTTGATTTGTTGAATGTTTTGGTATGTGTTCGGAAACAACAACATGCCGCCGCCGCTTTGCAAATTCTCCCTTGTGAATCGTTTCCGTTCCTTTTCCAGTGCTTCCGGTTTTGAGAAATTTGACAGTTGGGCCATGAAACGATACGTGGCCGCGCTCTTCACGCCTTCCTTAATGCCTTGATCTTGGATGTTGATCAATTCCATTGTAGGTGCCAGTGCCAAGTTATCCTCGCCGAAAAAATCGTCTCGGTATTGAAACTTGTTCATGATCCCGCATCGGCTTAATTCAACGGATGCATACTGCCCTGTTTGAAATTGGTATCGCAGCCACGGCTCGTTTCCATATTGAACAATCGTGCATTGGGTCGGCAGCACCGGAAAGATCCCGCTTGTTTCCAAATAATCATCCATCACGGGAACAATAAAGGCCGTGTTGTTTACATCCAAAATTGTTGATAGCCGGTATAAAAACTGGCCCCAGGTTTGCCATTCGTTCGGTCCCGTTCGAAGCCTTGTTTGCAATCTCGGTTTTGCGCTCCCTTGCACCTGGACAGACAATTTACTCACGTGCGTTGCCCGAGCGTTTATTGCCGCCCGCACCAATTCACTTTCATAGATCTGCCCACCCCAACTCGTGAATGTCGGCGTGTATGCGGATAGCGTTTGAAAAAATCCGTTAGGCGCGTTGCTCGGATTTTGTTTTTTGAATATCTTGTCAAAAAGCCCCATTTTATCCCTCGTTTCTCAACTGTTCGCCGATTTCTCCGTAATATTTCTGGCGGACAGTCAGCGCATCCAGCAGCGCGGCCCCGCCGTCTATATGCGCCGTGTTGTTAATTTTGATAATACGACATCGCGCATTTTCTGATTCCGTTTTTAACGCCGTGTCCAGTAAATGCATTTTTAAGAGGTCATTGTCCCCTATATCAAAGGCTCCGTCTTTGAAAAGCCCTTCCGCTTCGCGGATCACCGGCGTTAAATTCGTCCCTTGATATACATCGTCCATATGGAATCCGTATTTCTGCATATCCTGCACCAGATACTGCGCCGTGTATCTGTCATATCCGATTTTTAGCGGAAATATCTGGTATTCCTCCACCAGCATCCGGAACCAGTCAAAGCAATCTTGATAATCAACAAAGTTATCCCCGGACGGTTTCAAAAACCCGCGTTTGATGTATGCCTTGTATGGAACGTTGTCCCGCTCAATCGCGTTGTCGATTCGTTCGCTTGGCAAAAAGAATTTTGCAAATATGTACAGCTTTTTGTTTTTCTCTATGACAGCCACGCAAGCTGTCAAGTCTGTTGTTCTTGAAAGGTCGATTCCGCCCACGCAATAGCTGTTTTTGAAATCTTCCAGGCGCAGCGGCTCCCCGCTTGCCTTGTCCACATCCTGCACGGAAAGCCATGCTTGACTGCTGCTCTGTTTGACATTACAGTATTTTGTCAAAAACTCCGCCTTTTTTGATAAGCTTCCTTCCGCAATGGCAATTTCTTCCAACATATAATCCACAGAAACCGACACACCCAAATTTGGATTGCTTTTCCGCAATTCGTTTATGTCGTTCCATTTTTCTATGTTGTCGATTGTGTATAGAAAAGGTGCCAATCGCTTTTCTTTGCTATCCCCCAAAAGCACCCTTGTACTTCTTTTAATCAGCTCATCATAAATCCCTTCATTGATGTATCCGGCCGTTGATATGGACATCAAAAGCGGCTGTTTCCTTGCTCCAAAGCCGGATTTGATTGCTTCGTAGAACTTAAGGCCCTTGTCCCCTTCCCAACTTGCGAATTCGTCTGCCACACAAAAGGTTACGTTCATTCCATCCGATTTTTTGGCGGAAAACGCCAGCGGCTTGGCCGTGCTGTTTGATGTTTCTATATAAACATCTGTTCGCCGTTTTCTTGCCAGCGGTGAAAGCTCATCATCCTTTGAAATCATCTGAAAAAACGCATCGTAGCAAAACCCGGCTTGTTCCAGCTTTGGCGCGGCAAAATAGATCCTCGCCCCATATTCGCCGTCCATAAATGTGCAATACGCGGCAATGGCCGCCGCAAACAGCGTTTTGCCATTTTTCCGCGCGATGACACAAACCACCTCGCGGAATTGCCTGTTTCCATCTTCGTCCAGTATCCCGAAAATTACAGATAGAAACGCTTTTTGCCATAATTCCAATTTAATCAAATTCGGGGCCAACGCTCCTTCGTGGTGGCGGCAGAAAGTCTCGATGAATTTGATTGCCTTTTCCGCTTTCTTTGGCTCAAAGAAAAAAAGGCCGCTTTCAAGCCCCTTGATTATTCTTTCATACCAAATCTCGATCCACTTGCCTACCACCACCGTGCCGTCTTTTATTTTTTGGTAGTACTCGTAGATGTAATTATTCATCCATCAGCATCCCCAGCTTGCTTTTCTTCCGCTCCGGCGGCAGCAGTTTTTCAAGCCTGTCCGAAACTGTGTTGAAATTTTTAATCAAGCTATTGTATGCTTGAAGCTCCGCCGATGCTTTTTGACCGAACTGATCTTTTCCGTTTTTGTAAACATCACAGCAGCCGTTTTCGTTAATGCTTTTCTGCAATTCCTCCAGCGTTATTTTCATAAAAGCCAAGTTTTCCAGCAACGGAAACACGATTTCCGTCTTGTTTTTTGGCAAATCCGCATAGATCTTTTTTAATCGTTTTAACTCTTTCTTTATCTTTATTTCTTTTTTATTTTCTTGATTGTTTTCCATTCCAACACCCCCTTCGCGCGTCATGTCCAGTTTTAAAACAGTCCGCCCCTCGGTCTCCTAGAGCCTAGATTTTTGATCGAACCAGGGGGGCATATCACGCCGCCATCACGTGATCACTCTTCCTCTTTCATCAAGTTTGTATCTCTTCTTTCTTTCGCCATGCTCTTTCGCGTGGCAATCTCGGCATAACAATTTTAAATTACTCCAAGCCATGGATATGCTAGGATCGCTTATGTTCTCCTTTGTCAGCGGTACGATGTGATGCACGATCACGCCGGCCTTGTATATTCCATTCGCCATGCATTCCTCACACAGCCCGCCCACGCTTGCGATATATGCCGCCCGATTCCTTTGCCACGCTTTTGATTTATAAAACGCTTTGGCAAAGTCTTTCACTTTGCTCTGTGCTCCACGATACCCCCCTGCGGGATTCCCTCGTTTGTAAACGTCACAATCGGCCGCCCCAGCTTATCTCTCACGGCAAACTCCCTGAATGTCGTTTGCTTGCACGGATTTTGACAACGTGTCTTTTTGCACATTTTGTTTTTGCCGGGATCGCATTTATAAAAAATCGTCAGCATGTTTTTAGCTCCCCTTATTGCGCGGCCCCCACCCCGGCCTCTTCGCAATGTTTCCCAACGAAAAAAGAGCGCCTATTGTGGTCGCTCTCTTTTGATTTCCTAGTTTAGATTATTTCACAGTTTGAACTGTAAAAAACTGTACACTTTTCTGTTTTTCCTTTTTGGTATTTCTTGTCTCTTTTGTTTCGTACAATAAAAAATTATTAAATTTTCTTATGTTTTTTGCATTTTTCTATTGACAAAATACTCATTGGGTGGTAATATGTATATGTAAGGAGGTGATACGAATGGGAAGAAATAAAAAGCACAGTGACAAGCAAATTGCTAAACTCAGTCTTGCCACCGCGCTAATAGCCTTAGCCACCCAAATCATCAATCTTTTAACAAAGATTATAGAGTGGTTAAGCAAGTAGGAATGGGGCGCAAGCCCCTTCCCACTTAAATCTTATCAGATCTTCCCGTTCGCCGCAATGTCAATTTTAAACATCATCAGTATCGTTCTTTCCGTTGTTGGTATTGTTGTTAGCTGCTATACCATCCACCTTTGTTTGCGCGTGCAAAAAAAGGACGATAGGTAGGAGGTGCCCCATGAACGCAATTAAATCTTTACGAGAAAAAACCGGAATGACACAAAATGCTTTCGGCGATGCTCTTGGCGGCATCCCTGTTCGCAGTATTCAAAACTGGGAAAGCGGCGTTCGTACCCCGCCGCCTTATCTTCTGTTTTTGATCGAGTATTATGTTGAATCCGTTTTAACCAAGAAAGAGGGCTAACAGCCCTCTTTTTCTATCCCCTTTTTTACTGCCGCGTTTATCTTCAATACCCCGTCTATGGTGTATCCTGTTTTCCTTGCCACTTTTCGCCATGGCCAGCCGTTTATATATCGCCAGCGGATCACGTTTTGCTGATACGGCTTTAACATTTCAATCCACGTTTCCACCGCTTTGATCTCTGTCTCGCGTTGCCTGATCCGCGCCGCCAACTGTTCTTCCAGCTCTATCAGCTTAATTGTAAGGTCCTCTGTTTTGTTCTGGCTCTTTCCGGAGCCGGTCGGCATGCCTGTAATCGCTTGGGTCATCCGTTCCCTGTCACTTTTTATTCCCTCGATCCGCTCCCGTATGGATTCTATTTCCCCCTTGGCCGCTCGGCATCTCTCCAATTCCTCAACCGTCAACCGGCATCCTCCCTTCTCTTCCTCGCCCGTTCGTGTTCCTCTCGGTTTTTCTTTTGGCTTAGCTTCTTCCGGTGCTGCCTATGCCGCCCCTGTTTTCGTTTCCCAGCGTGTCCACTTCTTCAATTTCAACCTCCGGTTGATGTCCGATAATTCTAAATTGACAGATCCGTTCGTCCTTTTTGATTTCCGTGTCGCGCATGGCATAGGCAAGGAAATTCCATTCGTCATCATCGCCTTTATACGATTCATCAATGATTCCGATGCTGTTTGCCAATATGATGCCGTATCGCTTGAATGTGCTACTCCTCGGAACAACCAATGCTTCATAGCCTTTCGGCAGCTCCATGGCAACGCCCAGCGGGATCATCTTAAATTCGCCCGCTTTCATTTCCACCGTCTCCGCCGCTCTTAGATCGATCCAGTCCCCCACGCTGATTCTCTTGATCTTTTGCACGTCCCTTAGATACTTTACTTTTATGCTTTTCATTTTTTCGAATTACTCCCTTCTGGTCAAAGCCAAACCGCTTTGGATTTCGTTTCCCGATTTCTTTCTTATCGCAGTTTTCCACGTTGCAACCTCTCAAATGCCCCGTGAGCAATAAATAATCACAGCACTTAGGGCTTGACCCAGAACCGCCTATTGTGCCCAGGTATTTACATCCGCCACAATGCTCTTTGTTCACTTCCATTTTTTGTTTCCTCCAGAAGTTTTTCTATATACCACTTGGCTTTTTCAATGTCCTTTCTGCCGTTCTTCTGTTTCCAACGCCACAAATACTTCATGGCATTCGCCACGCAAACGGCTTCAATGCCGTTCAGCCCTTTGACCGCCGATTTAATCGCATCGATACATTCCACCTCGCCCGGCGTGTAATAGCTTGGATGGTTGATTTCGTTTCCGTTTTCCGTCCAATAAAATTCAAGCATTGTTTTGATCCTTTCCTTCACAGCTTCTGCAATTTGTTTTCCTTTTTTCTTCTTCCGTCATTTCTCCGAAGCACCGCTTCCACTCTTTCGTCCCACTTTTTCGGCAATACGCTCTTGTTCCTTCCTCGTCGTATATCACTTCACAGCCCGGCCTTTCCTCCGGCATATCCGGCAGCGGCATCCAATGGGTTACTTGCGCCGTGCCCCTGTGAACGATTCTGTCTCCAAATGCATAGCCCTTATCGACATTTCGCACCCCTTTTTTGCTGATCGTGCAAACCAGTATTTCGTTTTCATCGTCTGGCCATTTATCCCTGATGTTAATCCATTCCATTGTTTTCCTCCTTTATCCCCATTGATCGGCCATCGCCTTTGCAATTCCAAAAAATGTTTTTGCCCTCACTCGCGGATCTCTTTCTTTCCGCCACTGGGCCTTCCTGTAATTCCCATTCTTGTCCTTGCACCCGCCATTCACATATGGCTCATGTTCCTCTATTATCTCCGTCGGCATGAGTTTTGGAAGATTTTTAAGCCACAAACACGTTCTTTTGCTGTATGGGTGACCAAATTCATATGGCTGGATAACTTGGTCGCATTTTGGCAGCTCCGCGATTTTCATTGGCGTAGGATTTTCAACCGCTATTTTTTCACATTTTGCTTCTAATATTTTCATGAAAAATTCTCTTGCTTTTAGTATTTTTTCATATCTTTCTCGCACTATTTCCCCCTTCACCCTCATTCTAACCGCGCCTGCATTTGTTAAAAATGTACACGGCGGATGACCGATAATCATGTCCCACCTGCCCAGGATTCCATGTTTCTGTCCGTCTGCGCTGTTAAATTCACAATTCCCGTTTAGTAAAGGCAAAACGTCCTGCACGATATGCCACTCCGGATGCCCTCCTGAACATTCAATTATGTCGCACGAAAACGCTCTATGGCCATTTCTTCTGAATGCCATGCATACCCTTTGCGATTCTTCGCATGCTATCAAAACATTCATTTTATCCTCACCATGCAAACGGGCATCCCCCGTCTGTCCTTTCCATTTTGTTTGTTGATATTCCGCACCGCAGATATGTCCGATGTAGTTTACACCGCTTTATTTCCTCGCCCGTCTTGTCACAGCCAAGGCAGTTTGCTTCTGCTCCAAAGCCGATCAGCGCCAGCATATCTTCCTCATTCACTATGTATATGCCTTTTGTTGGTTTGGCTCTGTTGACCAGCACCAGCTTTTCTGCCGCGCACCGCCGCTTGATTCCCTCTATATTGTCTTCATCCAACGGCTCCAACAGCGCGTCCTTAATGTCGTTCGCATGTTTGGCAATCAAGCCCAACTTTCTCTTGAACGGCTTCATGTACGGCTGCTCTTTTAATTCCTCCATCGTCCCTGCCATGGCCGTGATGATGATTATATTCCGCTGCATTTCTGCATTGGCATACGCCATCACAGTTGCCCCTTTCTCGCTACCGTTCTCAAATACGCGCATACTTCCTTATCCCCGCCGTGATTTCGCTGATACTGCATGTAGCTCCAACACGTCATATGACATTCCGGTTCCCGTTTCCTCGTGCAGTGAATGCACGGCTCCTGCTCAACCGGTTTCGGTTTTGGCGCGTAATAATTAAACATCATCCATCTACCTCCTGAATCTCGATTTCTACCCTTGGTTTTTTACTGTCGATTGCAAAATCATCCGTCCAGCTTTCAATCTGCGCCCACCCGTCGTTTGGCAAAACCTTTTCATTGACAAGCGCATCTTGAATAAATTTCTTGGCGAACGCGATATTGTCCTTATCCCGCCGCCGGTCCTTTTCAATCCACAGGTATTTGATTTTGACGGGCTTTGAAAACCGTACCCTTCCCCGCCATTGCGCGCGGATGCAAAAGCGAATATCTCTTTCGCATTGCCGTTTCATCCCTGCCGCGGCCTGTCTATGGCTTCGTTCCGCTGCGATGTATTCATTCAGCCCCGGCATTTTAGGCAAAATCAATTTCATTTTCTTTGCTCCCCTCAAAACGGCAGCTGGTCATCCTCGACATATGCCATCGTGTCATATGGATCCCGTTCGGCCGGCGGTTCCAATCCTCCCGTGCTGTCCGCTTTCTTTTCGCAGAACTCATGGTTTTCCACCACCACTTCCGTGGTGTACACCGTCGTTCCGTCCTCTTTGACGTATCGGCCTGTTTGAATCCGGCCTTCAATGGCAATTCGCATGCCTTTTCGCAGATACTTATACGCGAATTCCGCGCTTTTCCCCCACGCGATGCAGCCGATAAAATCCGCCGATTGCTGGCCGTCTTTTTTGAAACGCCGATCTACCGCCAGCGTATACCGGGCATATTGCGTGCCGCTTGATGTTTCTCTGATTTCCGGCACAGCGCATAGCCTGCCGATTAAAATTACTTTGTTCATTTTGCCGCCGCCTTTTTATCGCTTATGAAATGAGGGCAGGATAACACGGTATAGCTTTTCTCTTTCCTGCCATACCCCATATCAACCTTGTCGTTTTCTGCTTCCCAGCCTTTGACCGGGGTCAATCCGTTTGACCACGAACACGCGCCGCAGGCCCTCGCGCAAAACCAACAGATCGTTTCCTTTTTTGTTTTCTTTTTCTCTTTCGGCTTCTTTTTCTCCGGCTTCTCCGGCTCAATACAGTCCACCCATTTTTTGAGCTTTTTAATACTCCTTACGATTTCTTGTATTTTCCCGTCGGCCTGATCCAGCGCCTTTTTCATGCGCATGTTTTGGAATTTTGCTTCGCTGAATTCCAAGCTTTTCAAGATTTCATTTTTCTGTTTATCTGTCATAGCGCCCCCACATATTTCCTGTATAGCGCTTCAATTTTGAAAGCGCTGTATTTGCTTTTCCCGCTTTGTATTTCTCGGATTTCGTCAAATGTTAGCTTTTTCCCGTTCCCAGTGCTTTTCCATATGGCTTTCACCATCTCTTCCGCCGTCGGCTTTTCCTTTTCCGGCGGCTTGTATATGTCACCGTAATAGCTTATTTTCATTCCCTTCGGCCCCCCGTTCCATAGTCCATGCCGCCGATTTTCAGGCAACGCATGTATTGCATATAGCCCGTCACGTCGGAAACATAGTATTGCTGTTGGATCACCTTGTATCCCTTTGGCGGCTTCATCGGCCTTGGCTTCTTGTCAATCACCTTCACCGTCACTTTAGGCTTTTTCAAATTTCTGCTCTGTTTCCATCGTTTCCCTTTGCTTTCGCCTGATTCCTTGGTAATGTAATTTGCCAGGCCTGTGTAATCCCCTTCTGGTTCCAACCGGCTTACAATCACCCGTCCTTGTTTCCAGAGGTCAATGGCCTTTTCCATGTCCATTTTGTTAATCACAACATGATGATGCAGGCGCTTGTCCTTGCTTTCTGTCACCGCCACATATTTCAAAGGCGGCAGCTTGTTTCTTTCCCTCCACCTTTTCAATCGCCTTAGATAATTTGTCAGGATCCTGTCCCCTTCCGTCCTATCCTCCGGCTCCTTGGCATAGGTTAATGTGATGAATAGATCCCCTTTCCCGAAATTGGCGTTGATGGTTCTTGATATTTTCTTTCTTGCATTTCGCAGATTGATTTCCGCTTGTTGCTCTGTGGTAAGATGTTGATTTTTCCCACGCGGGATTCTCTTTCCTCGTGCTCGCGGCGAAAAATATTCCTCCACTTCCAGCACGTCCCCGCTCTTATATGTCGTTCTGTAATATGGCATTCTTAACCTCGCTGTGTTATGGTCACTAAAATAATCTGATTAGCTAGGAAAGAAAGGGCTTGTCCCCGCCCCGTTTTCTCTCCCGTTTGGCCAAATTTCTTCCGCTCGGTATCTTTTTCGTTTTGAATGTGATATAATATAGAAAAGAAATTCCTTTTCATTTTCTTTTGGCGCTGCTTGGTGGTTCATGCAGCGTTCTTTTTTTATTTGCATTTTTCTATTTCCTCACCATATGCATCCATGCCCACTGTCGCGGCGTATGCCAATTCAAGGCGCGCGCCTTTTGATTTCTCATATCCTTTCAACGTATATATGGCATCACACTGCATCAGCTGGCATAGCCCCATGTCTATGTATTGTTTGTAGGTAAATCCCTTGTCCTTGACCGGATTGATCACCGTATGCCCCATGGCTTTCAGATCCTCTTCTGCCTTTTTGAATCGCTCCGCATAATCCGGCACGCCTGTAATCGGCCCGGCAATGTATAGTTTCATTTTTTCGCCCCCATTCTATTGACTTCTTGAAACAATTCGTGCTATTCTCAACTTGAGCTTCAGCGCGAAATTGTCTGTTTGAGAGTAGTGTAAATCTTTAACGTTTTAGACAATTTGCTTGAGCTTTTTTATTTCCATTGTGAATCCAGCAATTTCACCGCCAACTCGCACGCCATCATATATGTAGTCTCGTGAATCGTGCCGCCGTGCGTTTTGTGCAGTTTGGTTTTGAACTCGTTAAGCGTTCCGAAAAAGCAACCAACGCGAATGAAGTAGCCCTCTTCTGCTTTGAAAAAATATGTTTTCCGATGCTTGCGGCCGATTCTATCAACTGCGACATATATGCTGTTGGTCAGCCCTTCATGGCTACACTTCTCGCCAAAGCTACACCTTTCGCCAAAGCTGCACCATCTACCAAATCCGCATCCACCACCGAAACAACACCTTTCGCCAAAGCTGCACACATAGCCAAAGTTGCATGCATCGCCAAAGCTACACCTCTCTCCAAAGCTGCTCAAGCTTCCAAATCTGCTGAATGCACCAAAACTACACTTTTCTGGGAACACCCTAATCTCTGTGTAATCCCCACTAGGACAGATTAACCGTCCATTTTCGTCCCGTTCAAATACTTCAAGGTCTTTTTCCGTGTATTTTTTCATCATGATTCCTCCTTATTTCAGCACTGCCCAGACAAGCCAAGCGGCGGTTTTGAACAGTTCAAATCCGATGATTGAGCATAGGCCTACCATTAAAAACCATGTATCGCTGTAGGTTTCGATTTTTCTTTTCATTTTTCCATTCCCTTTCATTTTTTTAAACAAGCCACACAACCGGCAGCACCCCATTGGTTGGTCTTGACTTACGGTCAGTCTATTTATTTGTAAGGAGTGAATCTCATGCATCCGTCTGGCACCCGGAATGAAAAAGGTTTGTTCGGGGTGCCGCCGGTTGCATGGCCTGATATTTGTTTTTATTGTTTTTTCTCTGCCCGCTGCTTTTCGATGTCTTCAAAGACCATCGGCGCAAGCATCTCCGCGATGACCTGTATCATCTCCTCCGGCAGCGGCTGGTCCGGGTCCACCGGCGTTCCGTCTGCCCAATACATTTCATGAACGATTTTGCCTTTCTTCAGCATTTATTTTTTCCTTTCTCTTTCAATTGCTTATTTGCAAACTTTGAGATATTCTTTTTGTGAAAAATACTCTATTTTGGAGGTATGTTCTCGTGAATGACTTTGTAACAGATGATATGTATAAGATTCTTCGCCATTTATATAAACGGCCTGATTGTATGGACGTTTATGAAAACCTTCCTAAACCGCTAAAACACCCTAGCAAAAGAGCTTTGATTACGCAGATGTGTTTTAGTGGCTTCATCGGTAGGCGTGAGCCCGAAGGTGGGCCATTTTATTCTCACGTCACGGAAGATCATGACGGAAAAATCTTCTACCTCTTCACAAAGGGCGTTGTGTATGTTGAAAACAGAATCACTGCATTTCGTACCTGGTTTATTCCTGTTTCTATATCCCTGTTCTCCGTCGCATGTTCCATTGCAGCTATCATCATTTCAGCAATAAAGTAACCATGAGAGCTACGATTGAAATCACCAGCCCAACAACAGAGACCACCGTTGCCACCGTGTATGCTTTTTGGGTTCTGCGCCTAATATCATCAGATATGCTCCAAACATCGCTTTTGGCGCTGGCTACTCTGGCATCCAGTTCCGTCAGCAAGTCACCTTTTTTTATCTCGGCCACTTCCCAGTCGTCTGCATGCGCCTCTTGGACAGTTGGAATATATTCTCTTCTGTTTCTATCAACCAACAATCCGCCTCGGTAGACGATATATATCTTATGCGGTATGCTCCCACCAGTTTGCCAGCACTCCCATGTTCGATACACATAACCGTCTATTTCTTTTGCTTTTTTGATCGCTTCATCCAGCTTCATTCCTCTGCCCCCTCGCCCGGTTCTTTTTCATAAAATCTTGTCCAATCAAAACCCAGCACTTTTGCTATCTTTTTAGCCGTGTTTACCGTAAGCGGTTTTCCTCTTTCTCCAATTTCTATTGCCGCATAGTAACTTTGAGAAATTCCACATTTTTCAGCCACGTTGTATTGGCTCATTCCTTTTTCCTTTCTTATTTCTACAAGCCATCTTCTCAAGCTTTTAACCTCCTTTTATTTTTTAACCGATTATTTCTATCTGTGTTAATCTTAATCCTTCATTCCGTGTTTGTCAACACTAAATGAAATAATTTAACTCAACATATTGAATGTAATTGCATTTAGTGGTTAAATACGGAAAAGGAGTGTTTCATGTTTAGAATTCGATTAAAACAGCTTAGAGAGGAAAGAGGTTATTCTCAATTTGCTTTTGCAAAAAAACTTGGCGTGGCACAATCAACGGTTGGAAATTGGGAATCCGGCATTCGAGAGCCAAATTTTGAAACTGTACAAAAAATCTCCGAAGCGTTAAACACTACCCCCTCCCATTTGATGGGATGGGATAATGATCTTTCTTCCGAGACTAAAAAAGACAATAGTGAAATAGCCTCTCTCGTTATTCGTTTGCGAACGGACAGGCTTTTTTTGGAAGCTGTAAAAAAAATTGATAAATTGGAACCTGTGAAAATAAAAAGCTTACTCGCTTTGCTTTAACAATTGAAATATTAAATCAATCAAAGCGAGATCGTCTGTTTTAAATAACATGTCTAAAATGGCGCAAATGGTTTCTCTTTTGTTCATTCTAATTCCTCCAAAAGATGAATTTGAACGATTGTTTGAAACACAAATTTTATTATTTCTATTATATCTCCAAAAAACAGTAATTTGACGAATATTTACGAATAATTTCATTGTATGTATTTTTAAGGAGGCTTCTAATTATGAAAAATGGCAAGCGCTTGTACAAGGGCGTCAGTCTTTTAACACTTCCGGACGATGACTACACGGTCATTGACATTGAAACGACCGGCCTTGATCCCTCTGTTGATGAAATCATTGAGTTGGCCGCTATTCGTGTAAGGAACGGGGAAATCTCTGATTCTTTTTCATCGCTCGTTAAACCATCCTCCCCTGTTTCCTCCTTCATCGCTTCCTTTACCGGGATCGACAACGGCATGCTGGCGGATGCTCCTCCTATAAATAAGGCGTTGCCCCAATATCTTAACTTTATCGGTGATGATATTGTGGTTGGCCACAATGTCCATTTTGACATCAACTTTATTTATGACGATGCCATGAAATGCATGGGCATTCCTTTTGTCAATGATCTATTTGACACGCTCCGTATATCAAGGCAAAAAATTCACGATGTGAGCAACCATAGTCTTTCTGCCATGCTTTCTTATTTTAATATTCATCCTGAAACAGCTCATCGCGCTTTGAAAGATTGTGAATCAACAATGATTTTGTATCAGCGCCTTTGCGAAATTGATAAAAAGCATTTCTCTTCCGTTGAAGAAATTCTTTCCGGCTTAACTTTTGAAAAACGCGAATCAGCACAGCAATATTTTTCCGGTAAAAAAGTATGCGTAAAACGTTTGCACGATGGCATTGATGTTGGTACGGCTATTTCTGTTTTGAAAGAACTTGGTGCTACCCCAACGGATACTTTTTTCAGCGATTGCAACATTCTTTGTCTTTCAAATCCTATTTATAAAAAATACACGCGGTACGGCCCGTATGATAAAAGCGAGATTGTCGAAAAAGCAAAACATCTTGAATCCACCAATGGGCTTACCGTTATTTCCGAAAATGATTTGTTGAAAAAACTCGGCATCCCCGTTCATTCAAAGAAAGGCAAAACCAAAGACATTCTTTCACTTATTGAAAAGCAAGATGGTTTTGAAGATCCCGAAAACCCGCTTTACGGCAAAACATGTGTTTTTACCGGCACGCTTTCCGAAATGCCCCGCAAAGAGGCCATGCAAATTGTTCTTAATATCGGCGGGAAATGTTCTAATTCCGTTACCAGAAAAACAAATTTTTTAATCCTTGGTACGCAAGATTATTCTCGCATAAACGGAACCAAAAGCAGCAAACAAGTCAGGGCAGAACAACTTATGCTTGCCGGTTCGGATTTGATGATTCTTTCTGAAAACGTTTTTTACGATATGCTCGAAAACTATGCCGGTGAAATCTAAATAAAAAAGGCCCTCGCCGGGGCAAAATATCAAACAAAGGTGGTGATTATATGAAAAAGGCCGTCGCGTATGCACGATTCAGCAGCGACATGCAGCGCGAAGAATCGATCGATGCGCAGGTGCGCGCCATTAAATATTTCGCAAATCAATATGGCTATGATCTGGCCCACGTATATGCGGATCGGGCGCAGAGCGGCCGCAGCGATGCCCGGGTTGAATTCAAACAAATGATTTCGGATAGCGCTTCCGGCGCTTTCGATGCCGTCATCGTCCACAAGTTGGACAGGTTCAGCCGGTCCAGCAGCGATGCCATTTTTTATGAGCGCATTTTGAATCACAACGGCGTGCAACTCGTGTCCGTCATCGAGCGTCTTGATTCTTCGCCCGAAGGGCAGCTCATGAAAATGGTTATCCTTGGCATGAACCAGATGTATTCCCAGAATCTGGCGCGAGAAGTGATGAAAGGTCTGAAAGAAAACGCCTATCAATGTAGGCATACGGGTGGCACTCCCCCGCTTGGCTATGATGTAATTGACGGAAAATACGTCATCAATGAATTTGAAGCGCAAGCCGTGCGGATGATTTTTCAAATGTATGCCGCCGGATCCGGGTACGGCGAAATCATCCGGGCCATGTATGAAAACGGCTTCAAAACAAAGCGTGGCAACCGTTTTGGGAAAAACAGCTTGTACGATCTTTTGCGGAATGAAAAATATACCGGTGTTTATATATTCAACAAAAGCGCTTCCGCTGATATTCGCGGCAAATATAACCGGCATGCTCTTAAGCCGGCGGATGAAATTATTCGTGTAGAAGATGGCATTCCACAAATTGTTGATAAAAATTTGTTCTGGCAGGTGCAAAAAAAGATGAATGATAATAAGCACAAAAACGCGCGGCATAAAGCAAAGGTTTCTTATCTCCTATCTGGCAAATTGTACTGTGGCCATTGCGGCCATGCGATGACGGGCGAAATGCATCGATACCGTGATCGGGAATACGGCTATTATGTTTGCCCTTCGCAAAAGAACAAAAAAGGCTGTAATAAAAAAAGTGTTCGAAAAGAATGGATAGAACAGGCTGTTGTGGATGATATAAACAATATTCTTTTCAAGCCGGAACGCTTGCAAAGCATAGCAGAGAATATATACAACGCTTCACATTCCGGAAAACCTGATGAAAGGCTTGTGGAACTTAAAAAACAGGTTACTGAAATTGATCGCAAAATCGGCAATCTAACCCGTGTGTTGGCGGACGGGCTTGATTCAGATTCCGTCCGGGCCGCTGTTGTTGAATTGGAAAATGAGCGTCGAACGTTGTCGGCTAAAATCTATGAACTGGATCTTGTGCCGGACGCGCAGCGCATGAGCGTTGCGGAAATTAAAAATTCCATCAGCAAAATGGCAGACTTTTCAAAAATGGATGATTCCGGGAAGAAACGATTTATTGAATTGTTTGTGCAAAGAATATATCTATATGATTCGGATGACGGTTTTCGAATACGGACCGTGCTTTCCGTCACAAATCCTGTTGATTCTCTTGATATTTCAGATTTCCCTGATTTTTCAAATAAAACTGGCAGTGTACCTTCTCCGCCAGTTGTATCCGAAAACAATATCCAATATTTCCCGCTTGGTATCGTTTGTTTGGATTCCAAAAGGCCGTTTCATTAAACGAACCGGCCTTCTTTTTTGTTTTTATTTGAATTGGCCACTTGACGGGCATCGGCGCGAAATGAGCGCCGTTCTTTAACGCAAGTATTCAGCATATAGGTGGCAAACGCACTGTGCTGTGCTTATTGTGTAAATGTTTTTAAAGAATTTTCGATCCAGGATAGCTTTTTGAGCGACGGTTACCATGCAGCACTGTGCGGCCGGATCGTATTTGCTGTATTTTTCGCGGTCGCTGTTCAAGCGGCGATAAAAACTGACGTGAACGGTACAGGCGTTCTTGTCAACGTCGATCATGTACAGTCTCCGGCCGAGTCGGCATTCTATATTCTGGGTCTTTCCGAAAGGCATTTCTGCGACGAATACGCTTTCTTTATTTAAATTGATCATGGTGTACCTCCGTTTTTTCGTTTCCGTTTTCTTTTTCTCTTTTTTCAGATTCAACCTTGTACTGAATCAGTCCTCTTATGTATTCCGTCGGCTTCCTGTCTCCAATCTCCCACGATTGTACCGTTCGCCGCGGAATGCCGCACATGTGTTTTCCAAATTCCTCTTGTGTCAATCCGGTCATTTCTCGCAATTCTTTAATTGTTTTGGTTCTCATCATCTTCCTCCATTCTCATCTCCATTTCCCAGGTCAACATTTCCCGCTTACGTTCCATGCTATTGATCAATGCGTTTACCAGATCGAAAAATACCTTTTCTTTTTTTGACCCAACTTTGGCCCACGCATATCCCCAGGAATTAACCGATAGGCATTCGTTTCCGATCTTGCAATATTCGCCATATTTCCCTTCACTTGTTCCAATCGTCCAATATTTCCCGCCATCGCATGGAATTGTGTAAAACCCGTTTTTGTTAGGTTCCAAGCGCTTCTTTGCTTTTTCCATCGCTTTTCTTCCCCAGCGGTAAAATTCGTTTTCACCTGCATGGATAAATCGTTCGTCTTTAAATATTCTTCTTTCTCCTCCTTACATACTTATAATAGCTCACATTGTGTACGTTGTCAAGTGTTTTTTTGTAAAAATAAATAAAAAAAAGGGCCGGATTGCTCCGGCCCTTTTCTCTTATTATTCTCTTATTTCACTCGCGATTCATTTACTTTGGAAATTAAGTCGTGTACAAAATTGCTACCTCTGGATACCAGCGCGCCTGTCAATAGTTCTCCCGCAATCGGCGCTCCCATGTTGATTCCAACGATTGCGAACAAATCGATATGCGCCAGCATGCACACGGCCATGCCCAGCAGCAGCGCCCCCAGCGTATCAAGGCTGAATTTTCCGTTTTGCCAAACCATCTTAAGACTTTCCCAGACTGATTCCACCAGCAAAGCCACTGTCACAAACTGCAAAAACAATTCCATTTTTCTTTTCTCCTTTCAGTAAAAAAACACCCTTCCGGTGTTGTTTTGTAGTTGATTCAAAGCCCAATTTTCGCGGCAATCAATCCAAGCACAAGCAGCGTGCCCCAGTTGATCGCCGTATCCAATACCTTTTCCCACTTTTTCAGCGGTTTTTCTTCCAAGCGCTTCACGCGCGCATCAATGTTTTCCAAGCGGATCACCAAGCTCTCCAGCGTGTTTGTTTGTTTGTTCGCCACATCACGCATCGCATCAATCTCACTTCCGTGGTTCCCGATCCGCCGCTTCGCCTCGTCTACGCTTTTGTGCCTTTCATCGCAAAATTTCTGGGTAACATACTCCATCGCTCACCACCTCGCCCTGTGTCCTCTGATGTCGTTGTGAGTAAAATTCTTGTATTTTCCTACGCCGCCCCGGCTCCCCACTATTTTATCGCAGATCTTGTACACTTCCGCCGGTGCCATGCCCTTCACCTTAATGTCCGCCGCGCTGGCCGTCAGGTGCTGGCTACGCGGCGCGCCGTCGCGTCGCTCATTGTATTCTTTTGTTCGATATCCGCTTTGAATTCGAATGGCCGCATTCCCGCATGCCGCGCGGATCTCTTCCAGCTGGAACATCAGCTCTTGCACGTTCCCATAATATTCCGTTGGCACCTTCGTTCCATTATGGCATTTAAATTCCGATAGTTTGAAATGCTCTGTTTTCGGCTCCGTCTTTGTTTTTAAAAACAACGCTTCAAATGTTTTTAAACCGGCCATCCCGTCCACGGCCAATCTGTTTCCTTTTTGGAAAGCTTTTACGGCCGCTTCCGTGTTTTTCCCAAAAATGCCGTCCGCTTTCCCGCATTCGCATCCGGCTGTGTTTAAAAGCTTTTGCAGCTTTTCAACCATTTTCCCCCGGCTTCCCTTTTTTAAGGTTTTCATTTTCGTTTCTCCTTACACGTTTTTAGCGTTTTCAAATTCGCCGCCCAGCGCGTTATAAATCTCTTCGCGAACGTCTGCGCCGATCTCGATTGTCATCTTCGTGTCCGGCTGGCATGTCCGGCATTTTGGCCGAAACGCCATCAACGCCTGAATGTTCAGATTCTCAAATTCAAGCCGCTCATCCTCTGTCAGCGCTTCCCTTGCTGCCAATTCTTCATACCGCGCGATTTTGGCATTGTTTGCTTCAATCTCCGCTTTTTCTTCGTCCCGATATGCCTTGCTTGCATAATGGGCAATATACACATGCTGCTGTCCTTTGTCGTAGTCCTCCATGGTCATTCTGATACGGTGATAGCTCCCGATCAGCGCCCCGTTTTCTCCCGTGATTTTCTTTCCTAACGCCATTTTCTGCCCCTCCTTAATATTTTCTGCCCCTCCTTAATATTTAATAATGTAGTTCACCGCCGTATACGGCGGCATATTGTTGTGCGCCTGTCCGCCGCCGATGGACAACTTCGCTGTGTTGTACGAAACCACCTGTGCGTAGGCATCCACGTTGACCGGCGCGCTTTTGTTTGTTTGCAGCGAAAAGCACCCGGATGCATATCTAATAAACCCGGCATCCCCTGCATAGGCATCTATGTTGCCTGTGATTTCTGGCAGTTCTCCGCTTAATAATGTATGCGCCGCTTCGCCGCCCGTGTTTCCAAGCGCATAGGTGCTGTTTGCGCCCACGCCCATGCGCCCCGCCATATCTGGCACGTTAAACGTGGTTGATCCGTTTCCATTCCCGTAGCTCGTTCCGATTTGTTCAAACAGCCAGTTATAAACCGTTCGACTTACCGCCGCGCCGTCACACAGCAGCCATCCGTCCGGGATCGCGCTTCCCGACCACATTTGGATGGTGCCCGGCGCGTTTCTATAATCATTGGCCCCCGCGAATCTGTGTGCTGTATTTTGCAAATCCGAAATGGCCAATTCTCCCGCCTTATATCGCGCCATTTCGAATTCATAAATCAGCCCGTCGCTGTTGATGTCCTCTTGTACAAGATCCGGCAGTGTAGCGCCCACTTGTGTCGCGAAATAAGCAGGCGCTTCTGTGTTCGCCATATCTATTCGCAAAATCAACCGCCCCAGCTTTTCCCCGGACGTGCTCAACTCTGCCGAAACCAGCTCGTTTTCAACGGTCACCATGCGCCCGCATACCATGATCCTGCCCGTGGCCACGCGTAATTGGTTGGCCCCTATGATTGTGGTGGTCGCGCCCTGCACGATTCCGGAATCGTTGAAAATCGATTCATATAGCACCGCATCGTCCGTTGGCAGCACCGTGCTGCCATTGTATTGCTTTAGCGTTACCATGTCTTTCCCCTCCTTTGGAAATTTAATATCGTGGTCAAATCCGTTCTGGCAAATCCGAATGTCAGGTTTTTCACTCCGTTTCCAACGGATACCGCCGTCAGTCTTGCGTTGTATACGCTGCCGCCGTGGCGGATCTTCACCTTTTGCCCCAGCTGATCCACGCCCAGTTGTACCACTCTGTCCGTTTCGCTGAAAGCCAGCTCTATTTGCTGGCTATCCGTTTCCGGTTTCAGAACCTCCCGCGCCTTTTGTTCCCATACATTTTCATCCGGCACTTTGTCCGTTGTGTTGTATCCGCTTCCAATGTCCGCATACGTCACCATCAAAGGCGGCGATATATTGGAAAGATGGTAGTTTGGCGGTGTTGTGTCCACAATAGATCCATCCGAATTCAAGGCATACCACCGTTCCGTTTTTGTTTCTGTTTCGCTGTCTATAAAAAACAGCCGCGCCAAATTGTACCGCTCCCCGTCCCCATCAATGTTAAATGTCTTGGACACCACGTTTTTCAAATCCGCTTCCACGGTCGTTTCTTTTTCGCTTCGTTCGATGTCAAACGTGAACGTTTTCCCCTGCGGATCAAAGGCCGCTTTGATTTTCACTCCATAGCTTTGAAGCGCTGTTACGGCGAAATCGCTCATGTTCATTGTATCGGCCATTTCCGGATCTCTGTCCTCTGCAATCGCCGTGCTCGTCAGCTTATTTACTTCAAATCCTTTGAAACTTTCCGGAACGTTGTCGTTTCCGGCATAGTTTGTTTCCAAAAAATGCGCCAACCAGCCTTCAACCGTTTTGTAAGTTGAAATATATCCGTCTGTCGAAAATGCCCTGTCCATCAAGGCCAATAGCGGCTTGACCGTCACTTGCATCAGCGCATCCTTTTCCTGTTGAAATCCGTATACAATGCCTTGGAATACGATATTCCCCGCTTCATCCGTCACATTCGCAAAGTGGTATTGCTTTAACCCGTCTATTGGATTCACGCATTCCAGCGTGGACGCGTCGTTGGTTAAATAATCCATGGATATGGCCGGGCTTAGTATGGCTGAATGGCCCACTAGGCTGAATTCGTTGTCGAAAAATTCCGCCTTATACTGTTTTTGCACTTTGTCTCACCTCAACAAACGCGTTCACTTCCGACACGCCGTCATTCAACACACGCACGATGGATTGTCCTGGCGGGATCATCAAAAACCGCGCTGTGTTGAAATTGCTATATTGATATAGATCGCGCACATACACGTTGTTGGTGGTGTATTCCGCGATTTCCATTTTGGCAGGATCGCTGTTTATCACAATTTTCCGCCCGTCCACAATGCTGGCCGTCAACGCACCATCTGCTGTTACCTCCCCATTTTCCAAAAGTGCCCAGCGCGGATTTAACACCGGCCCGATGATATGCAACGAACAACTCGATTCCATCGTCCCGTTGTTTTGTATCATTATATCCCCGGCCACCGCTTCGGCATATGTATACGGATATGTATAATCGTATACTTTCCCATCCCCCACGCTTGGATTCGATTTGAAAAACGTTCTGTCGCTATGCCAGACGGATTTTCGCACAAACGCCACAGCGCAAATCAGCCGTTTGCTTGTCACGTCAATTTCGCCTTTGCTGATGGATTGTAAAATACAATCCGCTTCATACCATGTGTCAAGCGGGCAATATAGGATGGTCATTTCGTCCGTGAGGAATTTTATAAATTCTTTGTACCGATCGTATCCCTCAAAATACATCTCTCCGGATATGGTCATCTGCCCGGAATATTGATATGTATTCACATACTGATCGCCCAGCTGCGCGAATTCAATTGTTTCTTCAAAGCCCAGCCCGTCCGGGCCGCTGAAAAACGCATCGCGGCGCATCAGGTCAAAGGTTTCCCCGTTACTGTTTTTCAATTTGAATCTTCTCATCGATACGCCAGCCCCAATTCTCTGTTTACCATCCGTGCCACCCGCTTGGCATCGTTTGTGTTAAATTGGCCGTTATTGATCGTGATCCCCACATTCACCACGTTCCCGCCGCCACCGCCTTGCACGGCCTGTTTTTGGCGCGTTGTCATCGGGATTACCGTGGCTCTTCCACTTTGCACGCTCAAAAACTCCGGTCCTTCTTCGCCCACCACGGCCAGCCCGCTTGTGAGCGTGCCGCCCTTTGCGAATCCGGGAAGCCCTGCGTTTTTGGCGAGCGCCTTAAACTTAGGATTTGAATTGATTGCCCTTTCAACGCCGCTCATCATCCTTTGCGTTGCGCTCGAAACCTTCCAGGCGTTGTTGCTAATCCCATCGCTCATGCCGTTCGCCAACGCAGATCCGGCCTTGTTCCCGTCCAGCTTCCCGATTTCCTTGTTCGCGCCGTCCACCATGTTGGTCACATCGGTTTTCACGCCGTCCGCTCCCGTCTTAACGGTTTTTTCCATGTTTGTTGCCGATGAACCAACGGCACTCAAGTCGTTTGAGATGTTCGTTTTGGCGTTGCTAGTGACGGCCGTAATGTCCTGCATCGTGCCGTCGTATTGCCGTTGCAAGCCAGCCACGGCTTCTTCCTGCGTTCCGATGCTGGTTTGCAAGGCCGCTGAGCTTTGTTGCAGTCCGCCCCACGCCACCATCAGTTCGCTCACTCTGTCGCGCGCTGCTTGGTTTACAAAATTCAAATTCCCTTGTGCTAGCTGCTGTTTGCCGATTTCAGCCGCCGTCATACCCGTCAGGCTTGCCAGCTCGGATTCAACGCTGTTCAGCTGTGCCGTGTTTTCTTGCAGCATTTTCCGCGTCTCCAGCACCTTTTGTTGTTGCTCATAGAGCGCCCTATATTGTTCCGTCGCGATTCCGCGCAGCGCTTCCATCTTGATGCTTTTTTCAAGATTCACCATGTACGCTTGCAAGTTTTCCGCGCTCTTTTGTGTCAGCTGGCCTTGCTTGTCCAGTTCCAAATTCAAATCCGGATACTGTTCGTTCAACATGCCCACCAGCGTGGCCAGCTCTGCTTTTTTCTCCGCATCCAACTGCTGGGCAGTGTTTAATTCATTGACCCGCGCCACCATATCTTGTGTCATGGCCAAGTCCGCCATTTTCTCCTGTGCGCTTTCTTTCGCGGATTCAATGGCCTGCATGTTTGTTTCCTGCATTTTCTGAACTTCGGAAATGTATTCGCGCGTGCGCTTGGTCATCGTATCCATGCTTGCGATATATGCCCCGAACGCCAAACTTAATCCGGCGAACGCCGCCAGGATCCCGCCGCCCGGCAATGTCAAGTTTGTCACGGCATTAAGCGCCTTCCCAAGCAAGCTTGTGTCCTCCGCCGCATCCAGTGCCGGTTTGACAATGGTTTTCATTTTGTTGGCCACTTTTGAAATGTTTTCTGCTGCCTTGGCCCCGATTTTTGCAATTGGCGAAAGCGACGCGGCAAACGCCAGCATGCCCACCGTTGTTTTCTTGGCACTCGGCGAAAGATCGTTAAACCAACCTACCATGTCCGCCACGGCATCCACCACCGCCGTTACAAGCGGCTGCACTGTTTCCGCCAGCTTTGAAAGCGATTTTTGCATTTCCAAGCTGGCCTTTTTATTGGCCACCAGTTCTTTGTTGTTTTCTTGCCATCCTTTATATGTATCCGCCAATCCGGCTTTGGATAAAGTTTCCAGCGCGTAATTTTGCTTTTCTGCTTCCGTCTTGCACTTTGCTAGGCCCTTTGAAAAGTTTTCCGAACCGATCCCTAGCCTGTCTAATAGCTCGGCAAACTGGCCCGTAGCCTGTTTGGTGGCCAGTGTTTCTTGTAAACTGTCCGCCAAACTTTCCACCTTCATCGTGTCCGGAAACCGCAGATACGCCCCTGTCAGGTTTTCCACAGCCTTTTGCAAATTACTTTCCGTAAATCCCGCTTGCAACAGGTTTGCCGTAGCTTCCACAGAACTGTCCGTTTCATCGCTGGCAATCGTGAACGCTTCCCACGCTTCGCGCGCCTTGTCCACGCCTACTTTGTGTTCTCTGGCATTTTGATCCAGCTTTGAAAGATCGCTCCGCAGCTCTTCCGTGCCCTCCACGGCCGCCACGGCAGCGGTCACCGGCGCCAGCTTATCGCCCACCTTATTCAGTTTATTCGCTGTTTCGTCTGCGGATTTCGCGATTTTGTCCAGCGCCTTCACATTCGAGCTGGCTTCCCTCGTCAGCTTTTCCAGCCTTTGTTCCGTCGCGATGATTTCGCGTTGCAATTTATCATATTGCTGGCGGCTTATTTCGCCCTTTTTGAATTGCTCCTGCGCAGATGCTTCCGCCTGTTTTAAGGCATCCAGCTTTGTTTTGGTTTCTTCGATTGCCTCTCCCAGCAATCTTTCCTTCTGCGCCAGCAGCTCCGTGTTTTCCGGATCCAGTTTTAACAGCTTTTCTACTTCGCGCAGCTCCCGCTGTGTCGCGTTGATTTCTCTGTTTATCCCGCCAAGCGCTTTTGATAGGCCTGTTGTATCGCCGCCGATCTCAACGGTAATGCCCTTGATCGTTCCCGCCATTTTCTCACCGCCTTTTTATCGTCAAAAAAGCGCCCTTTTGGGCGCTTCTTCTTTTTCTCGTTTACAGTTTGTCTATATCTTCTTGCGTTGCCAAGAACGGATATTCGCAATCATCATTCCCGTATTCCGTCATGATGTCGTAGGCCATGCCCATTGTGATTTTTTCTAAATCCTCAATTTTCATCCCTATTTGCAGGCAGCGCAACATAAACAAGCCGGTCGTATATTGTCGTGTTGTCAGTCTATTTTTTTTTTGCTTTTTGCTGTTGTTTTTTCTGCCGCGCCCCACACCTCCATGATTTGCGGAATTGCTTGCAATATATCCAGCGTTTCAAATCCATCAAGCCAATCTATAATGTTGCTTGGCACAGTTTGGCTGTCCGCATGCCGCGCCATGATATAGGCCATGCGCGTGAAAAGCATTGTATTTCCGCCGTTGGCCGTCTCTGCCATGTCCACCAGCATGTCTTGTCCGAACGTTTCTCGATAAAGATACGGCACCGCTGCGGTTGCCCGCAGCTTTACCGATTTATTCCCGATTTTGATTTCTTTGATCATCTCATTACTCCGTTGCCGGTTTCCAAATGGTTGTAAACCAAGCCGTTTTCTTTGCTTCCGGCGTTTCTGCCGTTGTTTTTGCTTTTACCAAATTTAACGACGGCAGGGATACCGCCGAAATGGTCACCGTCTGCGTATTGGCTTCAAAGCTTTCCTCCATCGTGGCCCCGCCCATGCTCGGCCGCGTGGCCGTGCAATTATAAAAGACGTGGCAAGTATCGCTAATATCGTTTTTGACTTTGAACACAAATCCGAACGATTTGCTCTTGTCGCTATCTTTTTCCACCAATACTTTGTCCGTGGCTTCCAATGTTTGCCCCAAAACATCCGTCATGAATGTGTCCGGAAATGCCATCAATTCAAGATCACCTTCATATCCGTTGTTGCTTGCTGTCTGGTACCAAACAATGTCATCCGCATATACTTTGGTCACTTCGCCCTGCTGATCCAATGTCAAGCTCACCGCGCCCGGCATCATCACAATATCCCCATAGGTTCCCGTGTCCTCATCCGTCAGTGGCGCATATCCGGCTTTACTCAATCCGAAATACACTTTTTCCTGTGCCATTTTTTATACCTCCGTTTCGTAAACCTTTTGATAGATTTTTTCAGAATCTATGTAGGTTTCTGCCGATTCAAAGAAGATCCCCGCACTTGTCAGGGCCTCTTCCAGTTTTTGTTCCGCTTCTCTGTCCTTTGGGGCCGTGTAAAGTTCGATTTGAACGTGATTGATTTTTTGCCAAACAACGTTGTCCGCGCTTTGATTGTTTGAATATGCTGTCAAATAGCAGATATACGGCGGCTTCTGCGGCGTTTTAAAAAAACGATACGCCACAGGATACCCTGTCGTTTTCAAGATTTCATTCAGCTCTTCCAGCGATTTCATTTTCTTCTCACCGCCACTTTCGCTTTTTCTAGCAGACTTTTCTTTGCCCTTTGTTCCGCCGGGCCAATGTGCGCTTTCCCTTCCACGCGCCCTCCATTCACTTTTACGTGACCGTTTTCCAGCAAGTGTGTCAGCTGACCCAATGTTTTGTTGTATATGACGATTCGCAAATCTTCATTGTTTTCGAATACCACTTCCGCCCGCCATCCTCGCCTATATTTCCCTATTCTTTTTGGCGATTTCTGTTTGATTTCCTCCAAACATTCTTTGGCAACTTCTTGCACGTCTTTTTTGATTTGTTCCGCAACCTCTTGCGAATATTTTGCCAGCTCCGTTTCAATCGCGGTTGAAAGCTTATCAATGGGTATCCCTTTAGCCATCACACGCCCGCCTGTTCTTCGACGTATAGTTCCAGTGTTTCGTTCGTGCCCACAAATGTTCGATACACCGCATATCTGGTTTCCTTGAATTCCACGATTTTTTCGTTTTGGTAGTCATACCGAAACATCGTGATTCTCAATTGCGGCTGGAACCCCTGCCGGGCCGCTTCAAACCATTCGTTTCTCGTCACGCTTGAAACGTTACAAAACACGTCCCGTTTTGTTTCTTGGGCCACTTCTTGGCCGATTTCGTCCTGTACAAACGCTTGGGAAATGAGCGTGACAATATCAGATCTGTCCATTCTCATCCCCCCAATCCGTGTACCCTGTTGCCGTTTGGAGCTGCGCTTTTTGCTCATCAAATGCAGCTTTCAACCGGTCATAATCATCCGGTTGTCCGAAATTTGTTCGGCAAAATGTAACCACAGCGCGAATGATAAGCGGATCGGTGGTTTCCGGTCCGCCCTCATTGATCACGCCAGCCAAGCCAAGGTCCGCCAGCGCTGCCGCGATTAAATCGTTTAATTCATCGTCAAACGCGTCTGTTGTAATTCGAAGCGCCAGTTTTACCTTGTTCAGCATTTTTTAAATCCTCCTTATGCGGCGGGTGCAATTTTGGCAAACGCAGC
>ERZ780195.876-NODE-876-length-28118-cov-17.077362_pt1 | contig 28118 bp, 22 predicted proteins | sample MGYA00511017_ERZ780195 | MGnify/ENA primary metagenome ERZ780195 (study PRJEB29588, sample SAMEA2159974) | human gut metagenome | biome: human gut; feature: human-associated habitat; material: faeces | place: Denmark | collected 2008/2010 ...
TGCATACATTTATCCACATAGTCAGGAAGCATATTTCTAACATCTTTATTTTCATCCAATGCTTTTACTTTCGCATAATTGGCGCGCTTTACAATACCAACTTTGCCAGGTACACTCAAGCAGCCTTCCTGTCCGATCTGCTCTCCGCTAAGTTCAATGATCTCCGGATTGACCAATACGATCGGATGATCACATTCCGGTGTAACATCAATCACGCAGATCTGCTTCAAAATACCAACCTGAGGTGCTGCAAGACCTACGCCCTCTGCGTCATACATCGTCTCTAACATATCCTCGATCAATGTTTTAATCCTAGGTGTCATCTCCTTTACCGGGCGACACTGCTTTGTCAATATTTCATCTCCCATTACTCGAATTGTTCTTAATGCCATTTTTTTTCTTCCTTCCTTTATTCATGATCAAAAGAAAACTGAACACTTAAATGCTCTGACAGTCCTCTTTGCCGAATGTACTGTTCTAATCGATCTTTTTCCCGTACCAAGCACTCATACTCCGCCGATTTTCCATATATCATTGGTTCGCCGCGCCGGGAGAGGGCGTGCCCTCGGCCCAGCTGCCGTCGGCCTGCTTGAGCCACGCGGTGTTCTCGTGCAGCAGATCGTAGTCCACGCGGTCGGCAATCCGTCCCTGCGGGTCGGCCAGCACGGCGCACTCGCCCTCGGTTCGGAAGCCGAAGCTGGCATGCATCTCGGTTCCGTCCGACTTGTCCAGCCCTGAGGCGTAGACGATGCGATACTCGCCCGGCTGGAGCGCAAAGCCGTCGGGAATGCGCCACTTGGCCGGGCGCTCGGCGCTGTCGGACAGATACCATCCGCTCAGGTCGACGATCTCGGAGGACGCGTTGTGCAGCTCCAGATAGTCGTGGAACCGGCCGTTGGCGTCCGGCGCGTACTGCGTGTTGGAGGCCACGACTTCGGTAATCTCCACCGGGCAGTCCGTCCGCGGCTCGTGCAGCGCCTGATAGCTCTCCGCCGTGTTACTCAGGCCCGGCGTGGGCTGATTACTGACCGCCCATTCCGACGCGCTCTGGCGGGCGTAGGTCGTGTCCGGCGCGAGAGCCGGGAAATTCACCGAGTCAATGGCTGTGCCCGACGGGCTGAACAGCATCAGCGTGCCGCCCTGAGAGGACAGCCGGAACGGCGCGTGGTACTCGCCGCCCGCGTCGCTGCGCAGCGTGCTGTCGGCAAAGACGATCACCGCCTCGCCCGGCTCCAGCCGATGGCTGGGAAAGGTGAAGGTATTGGTGGAATGCTCCGTCCGCGCCAGCACGTAGCCGCTCAGGTCGACGGCGTGGCCGCTGACGTTCATGACCTCGATCCAGTCGGGCGTTGCGCCGCCTGCGTCCATCAGCGTGCCCGAATTGGAGCTCATCAGCTCGTTCAGGCGCACTGGGCCGGTGCCGTGAATCTCGCTCACGGCGGTTGCCGCCGTCTGCTTCTGGCCGGTTTCCATGGGCATGCCGTTGGGCCAGAGGCACTGCAGCACCACGCCCAGCGCGAGAATCGCCGCGCCGGCGATGATCCACCGGCCGAAGCCTCTGGGCAGCGTCCGCTTTCCCGCCGGCCGCATGGGCGGCCGCGCCGGAGCGGGCCTTCTCGCCGGAGCGGGCCGCGGGCCGCCCGACGGCGTGGGCCGACCGGCGTTTCCCCGGGGTGCTCCCGGACGAGCGCCGCCCGACGGCGCGGGCCGACGTGCGCCCTGGGGCGCATGGCCGCGATTGGGCGCGCCCGGGCGATTGTATTGCGTCAATGGACTCCCTCCTCTTTGCTCAGAATGCCTTTATCGGAGGAAATCTCAGGCGGTTTCGCCCTGATAGGAGACCAGCGTCGCGTCCTGCACGCCCGCGACGCTCTGCAGGCGGTTCAGCAGCGCGTCGGGCTTGTCCACGCGAACCTCGTAGGTCATTTCCACGCCCGCGCTGGACACGGTCTTGCTCTTGAGCTTCTGCACGCGGATGGTGCCCACAATCTGGGACACGGTGCGCTCGGCCTCTTCGCCCGCGCGGACGACCAGCAGATAGCTGTTCAGGCCCCTGGTCTGGAAGTTCACCAGCAGCGTCAGGATGCCCGCGATCATCACCAGCGCCAGCACCGTCAGCAGGAACTGGCCCGCGCCCAGCAGGATGCCGGTGGTCAGCGCCCAGAACATGTAGGCCGTGTCCAGCGGATCCTTCACGGCGGTGCGGAAGCGGACGATGGACAGCGCGCCCACCATGCCCATGGACAGGGCGATGGAGTTGCGGATGCACAGCACCACCGGCGTGGTGATGACCGTCATCATCAGAAGCGACAGCGCGAAATTGCCCGAATACATCACGCCGCGATAGTTGCGGCGATAGACCATGGTGATGACATAGCCGGCGCCCAGCGCGAAGAGCATGGACACGACGACCGTCAGGATGGACGAAAAGCCGATCGTCTGGGAGCTGAAAACCTCGGAAAACGCATTGTTCATTGGAATCTCCTCCTCTTTTGTTCTCACTTGCCCAACGGTTCGAAGCGCCGGCAAAGGACGTATTTGGACACGGCGCTGCGCTCGGCATGGACGCCATCCAGCAGGCCGATGATGTGGTCGGGCAGATAGCGGTCGAACTTGACCTCCAGAATCTCCTCGGTGCCGTCGTGGGGACAGACCGTGGGCAGATCGGGATTGAAGAGATCGACGCTGGAAAGCCCCGACCGGAGCTTTAAGTCGAAGGTGATGCGGACGTTCTCCGCCGGATGCAGATAGGCCTCGCGCTCATAATCCACGATAACCCGCGGCCGCAGCAGCCGCGTGCGCATCTGCACATACAGATCCTGCAAAAGCGCGTTGGACGAGCGATACAGCCCCCGGGGATCGCCGCTGACAATCTGGTCGCACAGCCGCCGGGTGATCTGCGTGGAGGATTTCTGAATCAGATCGCCCAGCTTGCGCTTGCGTTCGATGAAAATCTCCTGATCGGAATGGCGGTAGATGCGGATGCGGTACTTGTCGCGGTTGGAAACGCCGGCCTCCTTGTCGTAGTAGGCGCTGTCGTCGATATCGTCAAAGTACAGCGAGCGGATGACGTAGGGCCTGCCGCCGACGCAGTGGGAGTCCAGCGTCATCGCCGGGCGAAGGCGATTGCGCAGCGCCTCCACCTCGGCGGGATGGATGAAATACTTCAGCTCATGCCGCGCGGGCAGCTGATTTCTCTTTTGCATGGTTCCCTCCTCACGAGCCTGCGCTCTGGATTTTGGCGATGGCGTCGCCGAAATAGTGCTGAAGCTGCTCGTCGGTCATGCTGATCTTCGAGCCGGAAACGCCCCTGCCGCTGAAGTACTGGATGATCTTGGTCGGGCGCTGCTGCGCGTACTGGATCATCACCTTCATGGCGGACTCGTAATTGCTGCGCGACTGGCCCCACTTGGCGAACTGATCGTCCAGCAGCGGATCGAGAATCTGATAGCGCTCCTGCATCCGCGCCAGCACGTTCTCGGTGGAGAAGGTCGTGGCCAGCTGCTGACCGAAATAGGTCAGGAACTCGTCCCGGAACTGGTCGTTCTTCATGCAGGCCACGAACAGCGTGTTGTCCGTGCGCGAGCCGTTGCCCATGCCGCCGGGCGTGACCCAGCGGTTGATGGAGTTGGTGTCCGTGGTAAACGCCCAGTCGAGATCGAACAGCACCCAGCGCCAGCGGCCGTCGGCATTGGCGTTGCGATAGCGCTTGACGTTCAGCGTGTCTGTATTGCCGGAGAAGATCTCCACGGCCATGTATTCGATGTAATTGCGCACGTCGATGGCGGAGCTGAGCTTCTCGTAGAAGTCGCTCGCCGTGGGATCGGTGCTCTTGACCCAGCTCAGCAGCGCCGCGAAGGTGTCGTTGGAGCCCTGCATGACGTTGGAATTGGCCTTGACGATGTCGATGTCGTCCTCCTGTCCCTCCCAGCCCTCGAACTGGCAGATGGACGCGGCGTTGATGCGCTCGCGGAGGTTGTACTGGCCCCAGTACTGGCCGTTCAGGTACATCACGCAGACCTCGGACTCCTGATACATCACCGACGTGTCCTTCGCCAGCGCCGTCAGCACGGAATCGCGCATGCGCGTCTTGTCCGTGTCCTGACCCGAGGAGCGCAGCAGGAAGGACTGATACTCGGTGTAGTCCCGGTTGGAGAACAGTTTGATGGGGAATCGGTTGCCGCCGTACTTCGACCGGGCGATGATCTTGAACGCCTGCTGCTTCTCCGCACGGCTGTACTGTCCGTGCAGCTTGATGCCGCAGCCCTGAGACAGCAGGTTTTCGCCGTCGCCGCCGAAGATCTCCACGTGACCCTCGCGCTCCCAGTCCATCCAGAAGTTCGCGCCCACGTTCATGGAGCCGTAGGGATACTGGGCCAGTGCGTTGGGGCCCTTGACCATGATGCCCTTCTCGTCGCTGACGAGGTTGTCCGGGTCGGAGACCACCGAGACGACGTACACGCCGTTTCCATTATTCACGTCGTAGAGATAGCTCTGGCTGTCGATGAACGAGGGCAGCAGCCCGTCGCCGTAGACCCTCGTGCGCAGCACCGTCGTCTGGAAAATGGAGATCGGCCCGGTGTAGAGCGTCGCGCTCTCGTCGGGATCGGAGCAGTCGGTGGTGTAATAGACCCGCGCGCCCGCGGGAGCGCTCAGCGTCACCGTCAGCGCGTCGCCCGTCCGGAACATGCCGCCCTCGGTGGAATACTCGGGCGCGGAAGCGCGGCCTGTATAGGCCGTGGAGGTGTTCGCCGCCTGAGGCGTGGGCACGTCGAAATAATAGAAGCCCGAGCGCCCTTCCACGCGGCCATAGGTCAGATCAGCATACTGCTCAGGCAGCCACGCGCGATCCACCAGCGTACCGTCGGCGCGACTGAGCGTCACCGTGTAGCCGCCCTCCAGGCTCAGCCGGAAGTCGGCGCAGAGCTGGCCGGAAACCTGCTTGTCCGTCAGAAGCACGCCCAGATACTGACCCGGAGCGATGGTGGTTCCCGACGGGAACTGCCACTTGCGCGGCCGGCCGGCGCTGTCGGAAAGGCCCCAGCCGCTCAGATCGACGGCCTCGGTTCCGGCGTTGTACAGCTCGATCCAGTCCGTGCCCACAGTGGACGAGGACGCGGCGATCTCGCTGAGAATGACGTTGGCCGCGCTTTTCGCGCGCAGCGCCGCGTCGATGGCCACGGCGCCGCTGAAATCGTTGCTCTGTCCCGGCGTGGGCGAAAGGGCCTTCGTCCAGCCGCCGCCCTGCTTCGACCAGGACTGATCCTTCTCCAGCGCGGGCACATCGGCCATGCTGGCCGTCTGGCCGTCGGCGCAGGTCAGAATCACCTGCGTGCCCTCGCCGGAGAGGCGGAAGGACGCGTGCAGCTCCGACGCGTCGCCGGACGTGCCGGAGCAATAGACGATCAGATAGCCGCCCGCGGGAATGGTCGCGTCGGGGAAAGTCCATTTGCCGCGCTTCTGCGCGTCGTCGGACAGTGACCAGCCGCTCAGGCTGACGGGCGCATTCGACGCGTTGTGCAGCTCCACCCAGTCGTGGGCTCGGCCCTGCGCGTCGGGACAGTAGGTGACGTTGCGCGTCATGACCTCGGTGATCTCCACCTCGCCCGCGGCCGCCTCGTCCTGCGCCGCCAGCGCCGTGACCGCCTCCCGCTCGGCGATGCGGTTCGCCTCGCCCGGCGTGGGCGTCCGAGTCATCTGCCATTCGTCCATCGCGTCGCGGCAATAGGCCTCGTCGCGGCCCAGCTCCGGCGTGACCACGCGATCCACGCGCTGACCGGAGGCGTCCAGCAGCGTCACCGCCGCGCCCGAGGCCGCCAGCGAAAACCGCGCGTGCAGCTCGCCGCCCACGCTCCGACCGCCGTCGCAGTAAACCACCAGATAACCGCCGGCGGGAATCACCGCGTCGCTGGAAAAGCAATAGAGCTTCTTCGGCTCGCTCTCTGGCATCAGCGACCAGCCGGACAGGGAGACGGCCTTCTCGCCCGCGTTGTGCAGCTCAATCCAGTCCGGCCAGCTGCCGTCGCTCAGCGAAAGGGTCGAGGCGTTGGACGTCATGACCTCGCTGATGCGCACGCCGCCCTGAGGCGCGAAGGTCTGCGCCGCGTCGGACGAATCCGAGCCTCCCGACGCAAGGGCCGTCAGCCCCAGCGCACACAGCAACAGGAGGATCAGGACGAACCACAGCGCAAAGCCGCCGTTCGTCCGCGCCTCTCTTCTTTTTTGTATTCTTTTTCCCACGATAGGCCCCCGTTGAAACAGAATTCACTGTGAGTATATGATTCTATGATACACTGAAAAGGCTGAAAAAAGATGTCGAACTTCCTCTATTTCCCCGAAAATTATGTAAATTTTTCGCAACAAACCGCTTTCCGCGCGGAAAGGCCGCTCATCGGGCACGGACGATTCAGTCCGCCCGTCATCATGCCGTACAGCCGGGAGACCAGCTCCTCCCGGTCAGCGGCAGATCGCCCAGCGTCCACATGAGAATGACGCTGCCCGCGCCGCAGGTCAGATAGCGGCAGCCCGCCGCCGCAAAGAGAGGATCGGCTGTCCAGCCGCTGAGCACGCGCCGGAAATCGTCCTTCCAGAGCTCCATGATCTCCGCCATGGACAGCGACAGCTCGTCGTTCTCCACCAGCAGCTTCAGCAGCTTTCGATACTCCCACAGAACGCCGCAGATCTGCCGGATGCAGTCAGGCAAATCCCCGGACAGCTCGACTCTGCGAAGGCGAATTTCGTCGATCATGTCGTTCTTCAGACTGGCCAGCAGCTCGCGCGTGCCGTTGAAATAGCTGTAAAACGTGCTGCGGTTCACGCTCGCCCGGTCGCAGATCTCCTTTACGGAAATGTCCTCCAGGTGCTTGTCGTTCAGAATCTCCAGCAGACTGTCCTGCAAGAGCCTGCGCGTGTGCCATACCCGACGATCGACCTTCATGCTCTTCCTCCGTCATCAATTGCCGTTATGCCTCAAAAAACCGAACGTTCGGGCTTATTTTACCATCAGCGTCAGTTTTGTTCAAGCATTTTCAGTCATGTAATCAATGATTTTAACGACATTTTTATAGTTAGAAGCATAAAGCAGAGGGGCAGACCCTCTTTCGAGAATCTGCCCCCTGCTCTATACCACTGAAAAGAGCGCCGCCTTCCGGGTATTTTGGCGATTTCCTCCATCCATTGCGGCGGGGAAATCTGTCCGTCAGTATAGTGCATTCCTGCCGTCGGTTCAATGAAAACGCGCGCCCGCGTCACTCGTCAATGCCGAACACCCGCGCGCCCGCGTCGCCGAAGCGCCCGACGATTTCTTCCTCGGCGCGGTCGTCGAAGGGCAGCACCGGCGGCTCGGCCGCCTCGTTGGCTCCGTACTGGCCCAGCGTCTGCCCCAGCGTCTGGACATAGATGTTGCGCGCCATCTGCGGCAGACTTTCCTGCTTCTTCGCCACCAGATGCAGCATGCGCTTTCCCGCGCGGTCGAACAGATTGTCGTGGATGCGAAAGTTCTCCGCCGTGTTTTCGTAGCTCCAGCCCTTGATGTGCGCCGGCGTGTCCTTGTTGTGGCGCTGATTGCCCCAGCCATAGCCGGAGAAGCGCAGCATGTTTCCGCAGATTTCGATATCCGACATCCTGCTGTCGCCCGGCTCGGTCTTTTCCAGAAAGTACTCGATGGAATAGACGCAGTTCTCCACCAGATTGTCCCGATAGAGCACGTGCTTCATCGAATACTCGCGCCCGAAGGTGGAGACCTGATGCGTGATGCCCGCGTCGTAGGCCTGATAGACCCAGCAGTCGGACACCTCGTAATCGTCGCAGCCGCCGTAGATCTCCACGCCGTTGCCATAGCGCGTCACCGTGCCGCGCCCGCCCTCGGGATAGTTCGGATCGGTGCCCAGATAGTGCTGAATGCTGCCGCCGATCCATCCGATTTCGCAGTGGGTCACGTGCAGCCCCTTCACGCAGCGCCCGCCCGCCGCGACGGCGTGCTCGCCGGTGTACTTCAGGCAGAGGTTGTCGATGCGCACGTCGGCGTTCTCCCCCACCACGACCAGATGGCGCCTGGCCAGCAGCTCGATGGAATCGAACACCGCACCGGGATTGCCCGCGTCGCAGCGCAGATAGAGATCGCCCAGGCTGTCCGGCCTGAGCTTCGGAATGGGAAAGCGCTCGCCCCGGGACGGCTCCTCGGTCAGCACGTCGTCAAAGCGGCAGAACAGGTCGAGGTCCTGCGTCATCTCCCGCCGCATGTCGAATTCCGTCTCCGGATCGTCCCGGCAGACGAATCTGCCGTTTAAATAGGATGGAATCAGCTTGCGCGAATGGCGCCGGCCCTCGTTGAACACCAGCGTGCCCGCGTCCAGCGTCTTTTTCGTGCAGTGCCAGATGTGCTTTTCCGCGTCCCAGAGCTCCCACAGCGCGGGATCGGCCAGATTCCAGTCCCATGCGTACAGCTTCGGCTTGTCGCCCTCGCCATAGGCTCCGTAGGTCACGCCCGGACGGGTTCTCAGCTGGCCGCGAAAGACATCGCCCCGGCGCAGCAGCAGGCCGTCGCCAGGCTGAAGCGCGGCGCGTCCGGCGCGCGCGAGGGTTTTCCACGCCGTCTGCGGCGTACGGCCGTCGTTTTCGTCCGCGCCGTCCGCGGAGAGATAGCGGCGCTGTCCCGTAATTTCCAGCGCGTCCGGCGAATGGAGAATGGCCTGCCGCCGCGCCTCCGCCGCCGCGTCCAGCCGACTCAGGAACTCCGGAGTTGCCTGTTGCATGTTCTTCCTCCTGAATGGTCGTTGAAATGGCCGAGGAGCGGCCCGGGAGAACGCTCTTCCGAACCGCCCCTTTCGTTTTTGATGATCCGCCGAGCTTCAGCGCGCCGCCTCCGACGGCGCGTCCTTCACGCAAGGCGGCGCACAGACCGCAAAATCCCGGGTCCCGCACAGTCTCATCCGCGGGAAATGCGTTGACGCCTCTCCCGCCGGATTATTCACAGAACACGCGCCGGATCGCCTCCAGATACCCATACCCATACAGATCGTCGGGTTCGAGATAGCTGCTCTCCGTCCACTCGTTCCAGCTGTTGATCGTTATCAGCGGCGGCTGCTCCGGATGACGGTCGGCATATTCCTTCGCTTTACGAAGGGCTTTTTCGATGTTTTCAGGAACACAGTTGCGGAGAATTCCGTCGACACGGCCGACAAAGCGCGGATTGTTATCCCAGCCTACGCTCACATGCGGGAAGTATGGAAAGCCCAGCTTCTTTTCCAGCCTCTCCATTTCTTGGACGACGTCGGGCAGCACGTCTTCATAATCGCGATCGATGTTCACAAAATGGCAGTACTGATAGTGGGTGCAGCTGTCAAAGCCGATTGAGTCAAACTCCTCCACAGGAACGTCCTTCTCTCCATCGACGCCGCTGAGATTCAACGCCTTTCCACTCCAGAGGGCAAACTGAAGATGCAGTCCCGGCAATCCCGCCTTCGCGCACGCCTCCCGGAACCATCGAATGGCATCCGCCGTCTGCTCCACGCCTCCAAGTCCCCTGACAAGATTCGGGACGTCGTAGATCATGAACACCGGCTTTCCGTCAATCGTGTAATAATTGGGAAGCCTGAAGTACTTCTCAATCACGCGATTCATCGCACGCTCAAATTCTCTCCGGTCCACATCCCCGTTCCACACGATGGTATCGAAATCATGCGAATTTCTCTTGTCCCACGTCACGCCTGCATTGTGGTTCGCCCACATCAGGTAAAACTTCATTTTCCCATTGTTCTTTGCGCCCAGGAAGCCGTCGTTCAGGCAGTTCTCCAAAAAAGGCCTTCTATCGAACCAGTACCAGTCATAGATGAAGACATTCACGCCATGGTCGACGGCCGCTTCGATTTCCATCTCCATGACATACGGATCCGCTTCGTTGACATAGCCCCACAGCGGCCTGCGCGGCCATGTATGCCCCTCGAATTTCTTTGTCGCCGTTCTTACCGATTGCCATTCGCCAATTCCCTCCGGCCAGAAAATGCGGGTTCGAGGTTCGTCTCCCGTGTATGCGGGCCAGATATAAGCGGCCACATCGTATCTGCTCATTTTGTTTCCTCCCATCTGTATTCCTCAGCCCTTCACGCTTCCCATTACAAGGCCCTTCATAAAATACTTCTGAACAAAGGGATAGACGGCCAGAACGGGCAGCGCGCCGATGAATATCTGCGCGGCCCGCAGCGTTCGATCGGACACCTTGCCCAGCTCCTCCAGCTGCGATGACGTCATTCCCATGATCGTGGTCTGATCCATGACCACGACCATATTGCGCAGGTAAGTCTGAAGCGGATAATTGTCCGGGGACTTCATGAGAATCAATCCGTCAAACCAGCTGTTCCAATGGCCCACCGCCACAAACAGCGTCAATGTCGCCAGCGAGGGCAGCGACAGCGGCAGGTATATATTAAACAGAATCCTCGCCTCGCCCGCGCCGTCCACATACGCCGCCTCATTCAGTTCCTTCGGCAGCTGACGGAAGAAATTCAGAAGAACAATCACATTATAGACCGGCACTGCGCCGGGAATAATGACTCCCCATATCGTATCCATCAGACCGGTCTGCCTTATAACAGTATACCACGGAATCAGGCCGCCTGAAAAGATCATCGTGAAAAAGAAAAACCATGCATACGCCATGCGTCCCGTGAGCTGCCGGCTGTTCTTGCTGAGCGGATAGGCGGCCAAAACCGTAAACAGCATGTTCACGCCCAGCCCGAGCACGACGCGCTTCACAGAGATGCCGAACGAGCGGATAAACTGCGCCTTCGTCAGCGCGTATTCATAGGCGTTCAGCGTAAACCCCACGGGCAGAAACTTCACCTTGCCGGCCGCCGCAGCCGCGCTGCTGCTGAAGGACAGGGCAAGCACATTGAGGATCGGAAGCAGGCAGAACAGCGCCACAATTCCCATCACCGCGATGATGATGACGTCGGCGGTTCTCGAGGTTGTGCGCATTTTCTTTGTGTTCATCTTTACAGCGTTCACCGTGCACCTCTCCCATCAGAAAATTGTATAGTCCGCATAGCGATAAGCCAGACCATATCCAATCGCAATGAATACAAAGGACACTGCGCTCTTGAACAGGCCCGCCGCGGTCGCGACGCTGAACTGATTGTTCTGCAACCCGATTCGATATACGAAGGTGTCGAGAATATCGCCGGTGGAATAAACGATCGGACTGTACAGAGTGAGAACCTGATCCTGTCCCGCGTTGAGGATGTTTCCCAGCGAGAGCGTCGCCATCAGCACGATGATCGGCAGCATGCCGGGAATTGTGATGTGCAGCATCTGCTGACAGCGATTGGCGCCGTCCATCAGTGCGGCTTCATAAAGGAAGGGATCGATCGACGTGATTGCGGCGAGATAGATAATCGTGCCATATCCCGCGCTCTTCCAGACGTCGGTGATTACCAGCAGATATGGAAAGGCCACGGGATTCGCGAGCAGGAAGGGCGTTTCCACGCCGATCAGCCTGCACACGGAATTGATAAGACCCGTGCTGGGGGAAAGCAGGTCAATGAGTATGCCGCCGAGGATGATCCACGAAAGGAAATGCGGGATGTAGATAATCGTCTGAATGGTTCGCTTCAGCGCGGAGATGCGAATCTGATCCAGCAAAAGCGCATAGACAATCGGGACAATCATGCCCGCGACCATTTTCATCAGCGAAATGAACAGCGTATTGAACAGCACCTGTTTGAAATTCGGCATCATCATCAGGTAGCGGAAGTTTGCCAGCCCCACCCATTTCGAGCCAAAGAAGCCCATCCGGGGATTGTAATTCTGAAAGGCGATGCTCAGGCCTATCATCGGATAGTAGCAGTAAACCAGGACGACGACGACGCAGGGAAGCAACATCAGGTGCAGCGGAAGTTGCTTGCGAAAGCTCGCCCGTTTGAAGCTGTATTCTGCAGGCGCTCTCAAATGTAGCAGCCCCTTTCTTCCATTTTTATGAAGCATGGAGAAGGGGAAACGCCCCTTCTCCACGCTCGGCTTATGAAATCCTGCAAAGATCAGTTCGCATTGACTTCAGCGGTAATCATGTCTCCGCCCAGCGCCTTCCACTGCTCGACATAGGTATCGAAGGCGTCCAGCTCGTCTTCACCGGTAATAATTTTGGTGAACATCTCCAGCCGAAGCTGATCGAGCGTAGCGTTATACATGGTCATGGAATCCGTGTCCGCGCCAGTGTAAGCGTTCGCAATGAACATGTCGTTCTCGTCATAGAAGTGGATGCGGCCTTCGGCGGAGTAGTCGCCCGGTCCGCTCCAGATATAAGAGCTGTAGTACGTATTGTCGCCCGCAAGGTAGTTGTCAATGCTGTTGACATTATCTGAGACCCAGCCGTTGCTCATTTCGGAATCGTCGCCGGCATAGTGCTTTTCAACGCCGATATGAATGTACAGGTTCTGAATCGGATAGCCCGCGAAGACCGCCGCCCACTGATACCACTGCGTAATCTCAGATTCGGGTTCTGCATCCAGACGTCCATGGTAATCCGGATTGTAGTCGGGGCTGACCGCAACATCATACTTATAGAAGAGGTTGTACATTCCAACGACCTTTTCCGGGTGCTGGCAATCGGGATTAATCACATAGAATTTCACCGCCGAGCGCTCCATCATGGTCTTCGGAACGGATCCGTCATCGGAGACGATGGAGATGGCCACCCACTCCGCGTCGTTGTTGGCCTGATAGGAGCGATTGATAAAATCAAACGCCTGCCAGTGCCCGCCGGAGACCAGGCCGATTTTGCCCGCCACAACGTCCTCGCTGACCTTGCTGTAGTCCTTGACGATAAACTCGCGGTCAATCACGCCGTCCGCATACAGCTTGCGCAGCACCTCCAGCGTCTGCTTCATCTCGGGCTGAATGCTGCCGTACTGGATCTCTCCATCGCGCTCGACCCAGCCGTCCGTATAAGCGCCGAGGCCTTCCGCCAGAGCTTCCATGCCGTTTGAGCCGAACAGATCCTTGGTCATCGCCATGCTGTAGGTGTCCGCCACGCCGTTGCCATCGGGATCGTCGTTGACGAAGGCGTACATGACCTTCACCAGCTCGTCCAGAGTGGTGGGGATTTCAAGCTCCAGCTTATCCAGCCAGTCCTTTCGAATCCACCAGAAGGAGGCGCCGTCGCGAGTGCTGGAGCACAGCGGAATCGCATACAGCCTGCCGTCAAAGGTGGCCTGTTCGATGCCCTTGAATTGGTCGAACTCCATCATTTCCATGGTGAAGTCGCTGGCATACTCATAGAAGATCTCGGACAAATCCATCGCCATTCCGTAATCCACCAGCTGCTTCAGCTGAGAGGCGTTGACCTGGAAGAAATCCGGCAGATCGTTCGCCGCAATCTGGGCGTTCAGCTTCTCGTCATACTGTCCATCCGGCACCGTCCACTCATACTGGACATCCGCGCCCAGCTCCTCGCGGTAGGTATTAAACCAGATGTTATCCGTCAGAACGTCGCTTTTCTTGTCGATATAGGTCTGCAGCCTGTCGCCGATGCTTCTGGCCGTCGTCAGCGTCACCATCTCCTCCTCGCCCGCTGCAAAGGCGCCGCAGGACAGCGACATCAACACGGCGAGCAGAATTGCCAGGTACTGTTTGAAGTGGGACATGGGAATACCTCCTTGTTTTATTGGGATGTATTCATTATAGCAGCCTCTCTTTTTACAGACAGCGGCACATTTTTTACTTGCGTGCTCCTTTCTTTACCTGTTTTATCTATTTTCGTTTATGATCCCGATAGGTCTGCGGCGCAAGACCGACATTCTGCTGAAACACCTTCGCAAAATGCCTTGAATTGTGAAAGCCGACCTTCGCCGCAATATCGCCAATCCGGTCGTTGGACTTTTCAAGAAGCATGCATGCACTGCGCATTCTCGCCTGAAGGATGTATTTATTCAGATTGATGCCCATCTGCTCCTTGAACGCTCTGGACAGGTAGCTTGCGTTGTAGTGCATGAGCTCGGCGAGCGCCGTCAGGGAAAGCTCCTCCTCCAGATGATTGTCGACATACTCCGCCAGACGGTAAGCCATTCCCTTCTGGCTCTCCTGAGAATCATTGTCTGCGTTCAGCACGGTGCGCGCGGCCTTCCGCAGATACTCAAACGCCTCGCCGCACGTCGAAAAGCAATCCGGCGAACAGGCGGATAAGATTCCCATTCCATTTACCGCAATCGACGCAAGATCGTGCTGCTCGGCATACGTCTGCAATTGAAGCATGATCGAAAAAAACGCCTGATTGCTCTGGAACTCCTTTGAGGGCGCGCCTTCCAGACTGCCGATCACCTCTTCCAGCGTCTTCAGATAGTTTGCTTCGTCCCTTCTGGACAGCATGAATTCCATGGACTTTATCAGCGTTCTGCGTCTCTGGTTTTCCAGCTTGGATTGCCCCGACCGCTCCTGAACGTTGAACGAATCAGAGGCAATCACTCCGCCCGCAAACGCCCTGCGCGAGCACACTCTGATCCAATCGTTCACCGCCCTTCCGATCGCCATAGGCCGCACCGCCTCCGCTCGAATCACAACCTCAGCCGTTCCGCTGGTTGTATTCTTCAGCTCGCCGCAAAAGCGCTCCGCCCTTTCCACAAGCGCCCCCAGCTTCGCGCTGCTCTGGATCATCCAGACCGCTTTCTCTTTTTCCAGCGCCAACTGAACCGGGCGGCCGCCCCCGCCGAAGTCGTCGAAGATCAACTTTTCCATGCTCCGCTCCGCAAACGCAGTTTCTCCATCGCGCACGCGGATGTATAGCAGCCAGACCGGAAGATCGGGCTGCAGTCCAAGAGCGTTCAGAAGCTCGCCGTTCACCAGCGCGCCGCCGAGCAACGCATTCAGAGCCTGCTCGCGCCGAAGGATGCCGTCAATCCGATCATTCGCATCACCGTCGCACATGATCTCATGGAGCATCTCCCGCACCGTGCGAACGATCACAGCATCGTCTTCCGTCTTGAGGAGATACCGCACGCCCTTCTTCTGAATCGCCGTGTAGACATAGTCAAATTCTCCGAATCCCGTCAAAAACAGGATCCTGCACTTCGGCCAGTTTTTACAGACCTGCTCCATCAGCTGTATTCCCGTCATTCTGGGCATTTGAATGTCGGCCACCAGCAGATCGATCGGCTCGTTTTCCAGAATATGCATGGCCTGTATCCCACTGTAGGCTCTGCGCACCGTCAGCTCCGGGAACTGCTCGTGCAGCAGGTCGAAGAGCCAATCGACAATATATGCTTCATCATCGACGATCAACAGTTTCATTTTGCACCCTCATCATCATACAATATCATTCGCACGCACAGTCCTCCTAGCGGCGAACGCAGCAGCTCAAATCCGAGGCCGTCGGTCGCCCTCAGCTGAAGGCGATGGCAGATATTCCGCAATGCAGTGACCTCGCCGACCACCTCGTCCATGGATTCAATCAGGCGGTTCAGCGCCTGCTCCGACAGGCTCTCTCCATTGTCCTCTACGGTGATTGCGCACCCTTCCCCTTCCGCGAAGAATCGAACCCGAATCAGTCCGTTCTCTATGGTGTCCCGCATGCCATGCTCAAAAGCGTTCTCCAGCACCGGCTGCAGAATCAGTCTTGGCGTAGGGATCTGCCGCAGCTTTTCTGGAATTTCTCCAAAGTCCACCCGAATCCTGTTTCCAAAGCGCATCTGCTGAATCTCGGAATACACCCGCGCATGCTGGGCCTCTATCTCCAGCGGCACAAGCTGTTCAGCATTTCGAGTGATATAGCGGAAATACTCTCCCATGTAGCCTAAAAATTTCTCAGCGTTCTGCCAGTCCCGCCGCTTTACCATGGTACGAAGCAAGAAATAGCTGTTGTACAGAAAATGCGGATTGATCTGCGCCTGAAGCTGCAGAATTTCAGCCCGCTGCAAAAGCAGCTCCTGCTTCAGAACATGATTGACATATTCGTCCAGCTTCTCCGCGGTATCGTTGAAGCACTGGTACACATCGCAGAACTCATCGCTCCGGCGATGATCGATTCTGACCGTCATATCCCCCTCGCGGATCCTGTGAAAGGCGTTCATCAGATTGCGCAGCGGCTGGTGAATCATCACGCGAGTCCCATTGCACAGCACCACCACCAGAAAGAACGCCGCGATCGTCAGACCCATCAGATAAGGGATATATTTCGACGCAACCGATGTCAGGCTCTTCTCCTGAACAAAGCTCTGGATTCTCGCCCGCAGGAAAGGCGAATATGCGCTGATGATATAATACGCTTCGCCGCCTATGGAAGCCCTGCGGATGCCCCGGCTCGGCAGGCTTTCCATCTGAGAGCCCGCCTGTTTCCACAGCGTCCGCGCTCTTTCGGAGCTGGAAGCGAGCACATTGTCCCCGTCAAATACGATCAGGCAGTCTGCCGGAACGCCGCTCTCCAGATTCAGGAGATCCTCTCTCAGCTTCTTCCGGGATATTTCCGTCGCCAAGGTATAGTACGGTTCATTCATCGTATCTCTTATGCATACGACGGAATACAGCGCATCCTCATCCATCCGCATTGCGCTTCGCGGATTTCGCTTAAGCTCCGCGATAAAACTCTCGTCCTCCGAGGTCATCAGATCCAGGCCGGACGCATCGTTCAGCTTCATCTGCATGGGTCTGAGATAGATCGACGTCGTAACCGCATAAGCGCTGGATTTGCAGATGCCGCTCAATCGATCGCGCAATGTATTGATTCTGCTTCCCTGTTCATAAATGCTGAAATAATCATAGCGGGTGGCCAGACTTCCGACCGCGCTGTCGTTAATCAGTTCCGTTTCCAGCGAAAACAATCGCTCCAGATCGTCCTCCAGCGACTGGAGATAAAACTCTATCTGCGACTGTTTGGTTTCAAGCGTTTCCATGCTCAGCCGTCTTCCGCTTGTATTGTACAGCGCCAGCCCGACCGCATACAGAGGAATCGTCGCGGCAAAAAACATAATGAGCATCTTGGTCATAATTGAATTCTTGAATTTCATACAGCATCCTCTGTTTTTTCCTTTATTCCGCACTCAGCATACGCGCAGGACGGCGCTGTCCATCCATGGGTTTCTATTTCAAACAAGTGTCCGGATTGTTTTTCTCGCCACTATCATACCTCTTTCTCCATAAAAAGCAATACAGAAAAGTCTCCAAAGCGCTTTCAGAGGATCGAATCACGGATAACCCATGCACAGCAGACAGCTCGCCAGCCGTCCTTATCGGCGCAATGCGCAGTCCGCGCGTGCAAAAGGAAATCCCCGGATATTCTATCAACATCCGGGGACTCGGGCGGCAGACGGCCGAAAGCTCATGGTTTTCTGCGAAAAAAAACGCCGCATCTCAGATCAATGCTGTGAGATGCGGCGACAGGCGGAGGCGTTCACGTCCCCGCCGCCTTTGCACTATGCTTCTCCGCCCGTCGGCAGCCGCCGCCCGGTCACGTGAGCGAAGGCGTCGCGCAGAATGCGGCGGTCGCGCTCGTAGGTCAGCCGCGCCGAAGCCTGCTCCACCGGCACCCAGACCGCCTCGGCGATCTCCTCCGGCTGAGGGTTCAGCTGCTCCTGATCCGTGACGGCCGCGAAGATGACGGCCAGCTTCTGCGTATCGTGGCGAATGTTGTATCGGTTTTCCGCGCGATAGCGCCGGTCGATTTTCACGCGCAGCCCGGTCTCCTCAAAGACCTCGCGCTCAGCCGTCTGGCTTTCCGTCTCTCCCGGCTCCACATGACCCTTGGGAAAGGAAACGTGCCGGCCCTTCGCGTGGCGCACCAGCAGGACGAACCAGCCCTCCGCCCTTCGGAAAATCACTGCGCCGCAGGATTTTTCGTACTTCATGCGTTCCTCCGTGCGGCTTGGGTCACAGCGCGGCGATCTCGCCCGCCATCTCGTCCAGCCAGTCGCCGTCGAACATCTCGATCTTTCCGGCGTCGCAGGCGGCGGCCAGCGCGGGGTTCAGCGGCATCCGCGCCGTGCGCGGGATTTCGCACTCGGCGGCGATCTCGTCCAGATGGCTGCGGCCGAAGATTTCGTGCTTCTTGCCGCACTCGTCGCACTGGAAATAGGACATGTTTTCCACGATGCCCAGCACGGGCACGTTCATCATCCGCGCCATGTTCACGGCCTTTTCCACAATCATGCCCACCAGCTCCTGGGGCGAGGTGACGATCAGAATGCCGTCCACGGGCAGCGACTGGAACACGGTCAGCGGCACGTCGCCCGTTCCCGGCGGCATGTCCACGAACATGAAGTCCACGTCGCCCCACATCACGTCCGTCCAGAACTGCTTGACCGTTCCGGCGATGACAGGGCCGCGCCAGACCACGGGGTCGGTCTCGTTTTCCAGAAGAAGGTTCAGCGACACCAGCTTCACGCCGGTGGTGCTCGCCGCGGGGCAGATGCCCTCGTCCGTCGCCATCAGCTGCTCGTGCACGCCGAAGGCCTTGGGAATGGACGGGCCGGTGATGTCCGCGTCCAGAATCGCCGTGCTCAGGCCGCGGCGGCGCAGCAGCACCGCCATCAGCGACGTGACCATGGACTTGCCGACGCCGCCCTTGCCGCTGACCACGCCGATGACGTGTCTGACATGGCTGTGGGCGTTGGCCTTTGCGGAGAAATCCGGCTTGCCGCCGGTGCGGCTGGCGCAGTTCTCGCCGCAGGTATTGCAATCGTGGGTGCAGTTTTCGCTCATAATTTCCATCTCCGAATCCAAATGTTACCTTTAATCATACCCTCATTCGCCGCTTCCGTCAAGCCCATCGGCGTTAGTTTTTCCAAACTGCGTACATCCCGGGCGCAGACTCGCTCACCATTCCATCCGCAGCTGTCCTTCGCGCAGCGATGCGCGCTTCCGCTCCGTCACGCAGTCGCCTTCGCTCAGCGCGTCGCACAGCAGCGGCGACGCGTCGTTCCGCCGGGCCAGCCGTTCCCGCAGCAGCGACGGGCTGAAATTGGCGTAGCAGTAGACGCAGCCGTTGGGACAGGTGTTGTACGCGCCGAGATCCACGCTGACCGCGCAGCCGCACTCCGCGCGCTGGTTCGGATCCCGCGGCGCGCGCAGCGGAATTCCGCCGATCCGCCCCAGCAGCTCCGCGTCCACGCAGCGCGCCCGCGCCACGCCGCAGCCGCCAAAGTCCGTCGGCTCGGCGCAGGCGCAGGGCTCCATGCCGTTCGCCCGGGCCGTGCGGGCGATTTTGGCCGCCAGACGGTGCATGGTTTCGCCGTCCGGCGCGGCCGCGCCCGCCTGAAGCAGGCGGCTCCGGTTGCGGGCATAGATGTCCAGAAAGCTGATCGTCGCGCGCCGGGTACAGCCTCGCAGCGCCTCGGCCAGCCGCCCGAAGCAGTCCTCGTGCCACGCCTCAGAATGGACGCGGCTCAGCAGAATCGGGTCGTATCGCCAGAGCACGCGCTCCGGGCCGATTTTCCCGGACAGCGCGCGAAAGGTGGCAAGCCGCTCCGCCACGCCGGGCAGATTCGGCTCGATCTCGGGGCCATAGCCGTTGAGCGTGAACTGAAAGTAGTAGGCATAGCCGTCGAAAGCGTCCAAACGCGCCATCAGCGGCCGCGGATTCTTCGACCAGAACACGATTCCGTCCACGTCCTCCCGCCGCAGCGAGACGCGCGACACGCGGCGCGGGTTCATGGGATTTCTCACGAGCGTCTCGCCCGCGCGAAAGCGGGCGCACAGCCATTCGGCATGCGCGCAGGGAAGATCGGTTCGGCGGCTGGCGCTGAGAATCATGGCTTTCTCCCTCCCGTTCATGCTGCAAGCGCCGCCGCCTGACGGCGGCGGCGCTTGGATGTGCGCTCAGCGCTTGGCTTCGACCTTGAAGCCGTCCTTGAGAGCCACAGTGCGGTTGAACACCGGCATGGCTTCGGTGGAATCCCTGTCCTTGCAGAAATAGCCCATGCGCAGGAACTGGAAGGAGGAGCCGACCTCGGAATGGGCGATGAACGGCTCGCAGAAGCCCTGCTTCACGGTCAGGCTGTTGGGGTTCAGGCGGGACATGAAGTCCGCGGCCGGCGCGGCCTCGGCGACCTTGCCGTCCTCGTCCAGCTCGGTCTCGGCGGACTGCGCTTCCTCCTCCACCTCTTCGGAGAGGATCGGCTCGTAGAGGCGGTATTCGCAGGGAACGCCCTCGGCGGCGCTGACCCAGTGCAGCGTGCCCTTCACCTTGCGGTTCGCGCCCTCGCTGCCCGAGCGGCTGTCCATGTCCACGGAGCACTTCAGCTCCACGACCTCGCCGTTTTCGTTCTTGACAAAGTCCTCGCACTTGATGATGTACGCGCCCTTCAGGCGAACCTCCCTGCCGGGGGCCAGGCGGAAGAACTTCTTGATGGGTTCCTCCATGAAGTCCTCTTTTTCGATGTACAGCTCGCGGCCGAAGGTCACGGTGCGGGTGCCCATCTCTGGATGGTCGGGATGGTTCTCCACCTCCAGCGCATCCAGCTGATCCTCAGGCCAGTTGACGAGCGTGACCTTCAGCGGATCCACCACTGCCATGGCACGGGGCGCGGCGTCGCTCAACGCCTCGCGCACGCAGTGATCCAGCAGATTGCCCTCCACCTCGGAATCGCTCTTGGCCACGCCCACACGGCTCATGAAGTCGTGAATGGCGGCGGCGGGATAGCCTCGGCGGCGCATGGCCACCAGCGTGGGCATGCGGGGATCGTCCCAGCCGCTGACCACCTTTTCCTCCACCAGGCGGCGCAGATAGCGCTTGGACATGACGGTGCGCTCGATGTTCAGGCGGGCGAACTCGATCTGACGCGGCGGCTGATCGGTCACCTTCGCCTCGCGGACGAACCAGTCGTACAGCGGGCGATGGATCTCGTATTCCAGCGAGCACAGCGAGTGGGTCACGCCCTCGATGGCGTCCTGCACGGGATGCTGGAAATCGTACATGGGATAGATGCACCACTGGGTGCCGGTTCGATGGTGCGCATGGCGGTTGATGCGGTACATGGTCGGGTCGCGCAGCAGCACGTTGGGCGCGGCCATGTCGATCTTGGCGCGCAGCACGCGGGAGCCCTCTTCGAACTCGCCGTTCTTCATGCGCTCGAACAGGTCGAGGTTCTCCTCCACCGAGCGGTCGCGATAGGGGCTGTTCACGCCGGGTCTGGTCAGCGTGCCGCGATTGACGCGCATTTCCTCGGGCGTCTGGTCGTCCACGTAGGCCACGCCGCGGCGGATCATGTCGCAGGCAATCTCATAGAGCTTTCCGAAGAAATCGGACGCGAAATGCAGCTCGTCCCACTTGTAGCCCAGCCATTCGATGTCGGCCTGAATGCCCTCGACGAAGGCGGCCTCCTCCTTGGTGGGATTGGTATCGTCAAAGCGGAGATTGCACTTTCCGCCGTACTTCTGGGCAATGCCGAAGTCGATGCACAGCGCCTTGGCATGGCCGATGTGCAGATAGCCGTTCGGCTCCGGAGGGAAGCGCGTGCGCACATGGTCGAAACGACCGTCGGCAAGATCCTCGTCGATAAATTCCTCGATGAAATTCGCGGCTCGCTTTTCCGTAGTTTCCATAAAAGAGAAGCCTCCCCCAAATTATATTGAAGCCATTATAACACTTTTCCCCCGCCATGGACAGCCCCAGAAACGTAAAAGTTTGTGGCGAAGGCCGGCCTTTGAACCGTTTCTCGAACATCCCCATAATGAAACGGAAGCCGCCCCACAGACGTGGAACGACTTCCAAAGGTAATCCAAAAACGTCTCCCAGCGGTCAAGCGCCGACCACCGGCGCGCAGAGCGCGTCAATTTCAAACTGCCCTCGCCCAAGAAACGCACCGCAGGAGGCAAGCCGCCACCACGGCGGCGCAGCCTCCGTCTTTATTGAGCGGCAGCAGTTGGATGCAAACTCAGTTTGCAGGTGGCGATCTCGAAGGGGCGGAGGTGGAGACGGATGGTGGAGGCTTCCACAGGCTCGCCCTGTGGCTCTTCGAGGAGGTTGCAGCGCTGGTAGGAGGCCATGGCAAAGCCGGGAGTCAGCTCCACGTCGGCCTGGCCACCGCGGCACTCGTGCACGCGCAGAACCAGCTCGTCGCCGTCCTCGGCCTTCTTGATCGCGTCGAAATAGACGTGATCGGAAGAACTCAGGAAGGTGGAGAACGCGTCGCCGGCCATGTTCGCCGCCGCGCGCACCGGGAGATTCAGCTTGACGCTCTCCTCGATGACGTCGCTCTCCGCCACGGAGCCGGCGTGGGGCAGCAGCGCGTAGGTGAACTCGTGATGGCCCATGTCGCACTCGGTGCCCGGGTTCTTGCCCGACTTGAGCAGCGTGATGTGCATCACGTTGTCCTTGACGGAATGGCCGTACTTGCAGTTGTTCAGCAGCGCCACGCCGTAGCCCTGCTCGGACAGATCGGCCCATTTGTGGGCGACGACCTCGAAGCGGGCGTAGTCCCAGCTGGTGTTGAAGTGGGTCGGGCGCTCCACGTGGCCGTACTGGATGTCGTAGGTCGCCTTGGTGGAGCGGACGTCCACCGGGAAGCCCGCCTTCAGCACGCGATGGCACTCGTGCCACTCGGCCTCGGTCCTGAAGTCGATGCGGCGGCTGTCGGCATAGACGATCATGTCCTGCACGAAGGTGGACCTGCGATAGGCATACTCGAAGCGGATCACCGCGCGCAGCGCGCCGTTCTCCACCAGCACGGGTTCCCTGACCAGTGTCACATCCTCGTGCTTGAACAGATGGAAGATGTCGATGTCCCAGTTGTCGTGGGCCACGGGCTTGTCCTCGTAGACCTCCAGCGCGTTGGCCTGCGCGCCCTCGGGCAGCACCTCGCGGCCGTTCTCGCGGTCGAACAGGCGAATCAGGCGGCCCTGCCCGTTCCACGCGACGTCGTAACAGGGCGTGCGCAGCGTGCGGGCGGCCATGTCGATTTCGAAGGCGCTCGCGGCGGCCCTCTCCTCGCCCGGAACGAAATGAATCGTCTCGGCGGACAGGGGCAGCAGCTCCACCTCCACCCAGCAGCCGCCGTCCACGCGCTGGGCGGGCAGCTTCTCGTCGTCGGCATTGCGGAATTCGCCCGCGCGGGTCTCGGCGATGAACACCTGATCTTTGCGCGCAAAGCTGCCGAAGTGCCAGAGCATCCACGCGTCCTGCTCGGGATGAGCCAGCGCGGCCAGCGCGTTGGAGCGCAGCGCGGTCAGACTGGTCTCCACCTCGCCGTACTCCCTGTGGCAGTCCTCATAGACCTCGTTGATGGACGAGCCGGGAATGATGTCGTGGAACTGGTTGCGCAGGATGGTCTGCCAGCCGGAGACCAGCGCGTCCTGATCGTAGGCGCCGCCGGCAAGCATGGCCATGCGGCTGAGCCACTCGCTCTCGGCCAGCATGAACTCCATGCGGCGGTTCATCATCTTGTTCCACGCCTGAGAGGTGTAGGTGCCGCGATGGTACTCCAGATACAGCTCGCCGTCCCAGACGGGCACGTACTGATCGGTGTGCTCAATGTTCTCGTGCATGCGGCGGAAGAAGTTTCCGGCGCGGTCGGTCCGGACGTTGGGCAGACCCGGCAGCTGATCCATGGCGCGGCGCATCTTGAGCATGTTGCGATTCACGCCGCCGCCGCCGTCGCCGTAGCCGTAGGACAGCAGCGTCTCGCTGGACAGGTTCTTGTCGTGGAACTTGCGCCAGCTGCCCAGCACGGAGCGCGGGCTGATCATGCCGTTGTAGGTGGCGAAGCGGCTCTGATCAAAGTCGCCCACCTCGGGCGTGGTGATGAAATAGGTCATGACCTCGCTGCCGTCGATGCCGCGCCACTTGAACAGATCGTGAGGCATGGAGTTGTACTGATTCCAGCTGATCTTTGTGGTCATGAAGGTGTCGATGCCCACACCCTTCAAAATCTGCGGCAGCGCCCAGCTGTAGCCGAACACGTCGGGCAGCCAGAGGTATTCGCACCTGTGGCCGAATTCCTTCTGCAGAAGGCGCATGCCGTAGAGGAACTGGCGGGTCAGGGATTCTCCGGAGGAGATGTTGCAGTCCGCCTCCAGCCACATGCCGCCGTCGGCCTCCCAGCGACCCTCGGCCGCGCGCTGCTTCATCTGCTCGTAGATCTCCGGGCAGTCCTTCTGGATGTACTGATAGAGCTGGGGCTGGCTCTGCAGGAAGATGTACTCGTCGAATTCCTGCATCAGGCGCAGCACGGTGGCGAAGGAGCGCTGGGCCTTTTCCCGGGTGTGCTTCAGCCGCCACAGCCACGCCACGTCGATGTGGGTGTGGCCCACGACGTTGACCGTGACCTCGGTCTCCTTCCTGAGTATGGCCAGTTCGGCCCTGAGCTTCCCAAGCGCCGTGCCGACGGTATCGTAGAAGCAGTCCGCGTCCCAGTCGATCTCGTTGAACGTGCGATCCAGCGCCTTCGTCAGGGAATACTTCACAGTGTCGCCGTCGTCCAGCAGCCTGATCGTCTTGACGATGGCCTTGGACAGATAGTACAGCTCGTCGGTGTCCGAATGAAGATAGCCCACCTCGGCCTGCTGGATGCGATGGCGCAGCTCGCGCTTCGGGCCGCCGCCCTCCATGCCCGTCCAGAGCATGAACGTCAAAACCACGGTCTTTCCGGCGAGGGACTCGAAGTTCACGTCGTTGTGGTTGGTGTCCACGCCCTGATAGGGATGGCCGTCCACATACAGCAGCGATTCAAAGCCGCTGTTGTGGCCGCCGCCGGTCTTGCCGAAGTTGAACAGGCCGTAAACCTCGCAGCCGTCGGCGTGCTCGGGCAGCGTCACGGTCTTCTGCGCCCAGAGATAGCGATCGCGGCCGACGAATTCGTCGCCGATATTGATCTGACCGCCCTCGATCTTCCCGGGCATGCCGTGGTACACATCGTCCACGCCCAGTCCGCCCTCCATGGCGGTCATGGGCGCGATGGTCTGCATGTTCACGAAGCGGAAGTTCTCCAGCTCGCGCATGCGGCGGTTGAGCTTATCCAGCGTCAGAAACATTTCGTTGGTCTGGATCACGGTTCAATCCTCCTGTTAAATTCAGTAGTTCTCCGTGGAAGCGCCCTCGCCGGAGCAGATCACGCCGCAGCTGGAATAGCCCACGCCCAAACGCGCCGCGCCCATCTCCACGTACTTCTTCGCGGCGGCAAAATCGCGGATGCCGCCGGAGGGCTTGACTTTCGCCCGGCCCGCCGCCGTGTCCAGCATGATGCGCACGGCCTCCTCCGTCGCGCCCACACCGTTGAAGCCTGTGGAGGTCTTGACAAAGTCCGCACCCGCGGCGATGGAGACCTCGGTGGCCCTGCGAATCTGCTCCGCGTCCAGCTGGCTGGTCTCGAAGATGACCTTCACGCCCACGTTCTTCGCGTGCGCTTCCTCCACCACGCCGCGGATCTCCGTCTCCACCGTCGCCCAGTCGCCGCCGCGCGCCGCGCCGTAGTTCATCACCATGTCGATCTCGTAAACGCCCCTGGCGGCGTAGTCCCTGGCGATGGCGCGCTTGGCCGCCGCGCCGGAATAGCCGTAGGGGAAGTCCAGCACGCAGCTGACCTTCGTCTCGGTGCCCGCGCACTTTTTGAGCGCCCTGTCGATGTCGCAGCCGCGCACGCAGACGGTCATGGTCTTCAGCGCAATGCACTCGTCGATGGCCTTGTCCACCTGCTCCGGGGTCATATCCGGCTTGAGAATGGCCGCGTCCAGATATCTTGCGATGGGTTCCATGTTCTTTTCCTCCTGTTATTAAAATGGCAGTCGGTATTCTTTTTCCAATGCCGCCCAGCGGTTTAGGAATTCCTCGCCCTCGGGATCCGAGGCGATCAGGCGAAGGGCCCGCACCGCCGCCCGGGCGAAGTCCGGGTTCAGCCCCCGCGCGCCGTGGCGATAGAGCGGACACAGGCCCCGGGCGCGCGCGTCCATGCGCACCGTCCAGCCCTTCTCCCCCTTCACCGGCGTGAGCGGAAAGATGCGGCAGGCGAGGGGACGGGCGGCGCGGTCGCAAGGCCCGGCGCACATCAGCATGGGCGCGAAGCCGTCCGGGCGCACCTCGCCCCAGACCATCTCGGCCGCGTCCTCGCCGGGAAAGAGATACACGCCGCCCTTGCCGTCCGCGTCCGCGCGGCAGCAGGCCGCGCCGCAAAGCGCGCCGCAGTCGGTCTTCAGCGGCGTTTCGTTTTCCAGCAGCGCCTTTGCGCGCCGCAGCGTCTCCGCGTTCATTCGCATGATTCCTCCGTCAGAAATTTCAGCGCCGCGGCGTTGAACGCCTCGGGGTTCTCCCTCGCCACGAAATGGCTGCCCGGCAGCACGCACAGCCGCCCATGGGGCAGCGCCCGGGCGATAGCCTCGGTGTGGCGGGAACGGATCATGTCGTCCGTGCCGGCGATCACCAGCGCGGGCATGGTCAGCGCGGCAAGGTCGGCGAGCTTCAGCCGCGGCTGCGTCGCCATCAGGTTGAGCAGCTCCCACTTCCGCCGCGCCCGGCGGCTGAAGACCGCCGGAATTCCCAGCGCCAGCCATTCCAGCCACACGGGCAGCAGCACGCCCGGCTTCATGCCCCATGGATTAAGGTTGCCGCCGTTGAGAATCAGCTTTCTGACCCGTTCGGGCCGGCGCAGCGCGAAGGCCATTGCGACGTTCGCGCCGTCGCTGAAGCCCAGCAGATGCGCCCGGGCAATTCCGCGCTCATCCATGAAATCCGCCAGATCATCGGCGAAGCCCTCGATGGAGAGCGCGCCCCCGCCCCGGGGCGATCTGCCATGGCCGCGGGAATCCACGGCCAGCACGCGAAAGTACTTTTCGAGGAACGAAATCTGATGGACGAAGTAGGTCGAGTCCTCGCCATTTCCGTGCAGCAGGATCAGCACTTCCCCCACGCCCGCCTCGGCGCAGTGCAGCCGGACGTCCATGGGCTTATTCCATGGTGATCAGCTCGTACTGATCCGAGCCGAAGCCCAGCTTCACGCCCTGCTCGATGCCCGCCTCCCACTTGCTGTCGGGATGCATGGTGTGGAAATGGTCGGCGTGGGGCTCGGCGTGCTTTTCGCCCAGGAACGAATCGGCGATGGCGTGCTGACGGTTGGCCGCGTCGGCGCAGGCCTTGTCCAGCGCCACCGGGTCGAAGGACGCGAACATGCCCACGTCGGGGATGACCGGCGCGTCGTTGACCGGATAGCAGTCGCAGAAGGGCGAAACGTCGATCAGCAGCGAGATGTGGAAGCAGGGGCGATCCTTGCACACGGCGTAGGCGTACTCGGTCACGCGGCGGGACAGGATCTCGCAGCCGTCCTCCGCGCCGGGGCGCATGGCCTTGGTGGGGCACACGCCGATGCAGCGTCCGCAGCCGCGGCACTTGTCGTAGTCCACCTGAGCGTGGCCGTCCACGGTGATGGCTCCATGGGCGCAGTTCTCGGCGCACACGCCGCAGCCCACGCACTCCTCCGCATGCACGGCGGGCTTTTCGCTCTCGTGCATCTCGGCCTTGCCGCGGCTGGAACCGCAGCCCATGCCGATGTTCTTCAGCGTGCCGCCGAAGCCGGTGCCCTCGTGGCCCTTGAAATGGGTCAGCGAGACGAACACATCCGCGTCCATCATGGCGCGGCCGATCTTCGCGTTTTTGACATACTCGCCGTCGATGGGCACGAGCACGTCGTCGTCGCCCTTCAGGCCGTCGGCGATGATGGTCTGACAGCCGGTGACGAAGGGATTGTAGCCGTGCTGATAGGCCAGCTCCAGATGATCCAGCGCGTTCTTGCGCCGACCGACGTAGAGCGTGGAGCAGTCGGTCACGAAGGGCTTGCCGCCCAGCGAGCGAATCAGATCCGCCACCGCCCGGGCGTATTCCGGCCGCAGGAAGGCCAGATTGCCGTCCTCGCCGAAGTGCAGCTTGATGGCCGTGAACTTGTCCTTGAAATCGATCTTCTCAATGCCCGCAGTGCGGCACAGCCGCACCAGCTTTTCGCAGATATTCTCGTCGCCCACCGTGCGCATGGTAGTGAAATAAACCTTGGACTTTTCCATGTGATTGTACCTCCCATAATGTTGCTGTTTTTATCATATCACGCTTGCGGGCGGCTTGCAAGTCAAAAACCGCCCGCGGCGCAAACTTGATTCTCCGGCAGAAAAATGATACAATAATGATTAGGCAAGCCGAAGGCTTGGCCGGGTCGGCGGAGCGCCGC
>ERZ780195.898-NODE-898-length-27590-cov-2.494607_pt1 | contig 27590 bp, 20 predicted proteins | sample MGYA00511017_ERZ780195 | MGnify/ENA primary metagenome ERZ780195 (study PRJEB29588, sample SAMEA2159974) | human gut metagenome | biome: human gut; feature: human-associated habitat; material: faeces | place: Denmark | collected 2008/2010 ...
AAAGCCCCCCCGCCGCAAAATAACGGTACTTCCCGCGCTTTGCCAGCGCGCAGGTGATGAAGATCGCGTACACGTACGCAAGCCATGCGACGGAAAACGCGGTGTTGAAATAGATGGCGTGGAACGGAAGCTCCTCCAAAAGTCCTGCGATGGCAAGCACGGCGCGAATGCCGAGCGCTGGCACAAAGGCACAGGCCGCGCCGAGCTGCGGCACAGCCGCCGCGATCAGTACCGAAAGTAATCCCAGCGCGAACACGACGCTCACGAGCCACAGGCAAAGCAGGTTGCTCAAAAGCGACACAATGGAGAGCGTTCCGAAATAGTAGCACGCAAGCGGCGTGGAAAACACCATCGCGCCGAGCGTCGTCGAAAACGACAGCAGCGCCGCGCGCACAAGCTTGTGCTTGCCGTGGGCACGCTTCGTGAGCTTCGGCGTCAGCCAGATAATGCCCGACACCGCGGAAAACGACAGCTGCAAGCTGATGCTCGCGATGGCGAACGGATTTTTTAGTAAAATGAGCAGCAGCGCAAACGAGATCGACGTCGGCGGGTCGTTGTCGCGCCCCAGAAGCGGCGCGATCATGCCCATCGAGATCATGATGCACGCGCGCAGGATGCTCGGTGTCAGGCCTGTGACGAACGCATAGAGGAAAATGAGCGGGATCGTCACGGCGCAGCGGAGCTTTTTCCGCTTATCGCCCATCAGCGAACCGATCAGCGACGCCAGAAAGCAGCAGTGCAGACCCGAGACGGCCATCACGTGGGAAAGGCCCACCTCGGATAAGTTGCTCGCGTCCTCCTCGTCGAGATATTTCTTGTCGCCCAGCAGCAGCGCCTGCACAAAACTCGCCGTATCGGACGGGAACGCGGACTGGATCGCCGCTCGGAGCCGTTCCGCCAGCATAGCAGGCGCCAACCGGACGGAAGCGCGTCCCGGCTCGGCGTGCAGCGGCCCGCGGCAGCTTGCCGTCAGAAAAACGCCGCGCGACAGATCGTAATCCTTGCCGCGCAGATGCTTTTCCTGCGCCGTGGTGAACTTCGCCGTGCCGGACAGGAGGCTTCCGGGCCGAATTTCGCCGTCGGCTTCGTCAAAGTAAATGACTGCCGTACAGCTTTTTCCGTCCAGCGTCAGCCGGGCGGAGACGGACTGCCCGTAGCTGCTTTCCTGCGGAGCGGCAAGCGCCTGCGCGGAAAACGCGGCTGTTTCGCCGGAAAGGTCTGCAAACGGGCGCAGAAAAAGCCCACGGCACCAGGCAAATCCGGCCAGAAGGCCCAGCACGCAGACCGCCGCCCGGCGCAAAATCGGACGCCGAAGCAGAAACAGCAGCGCACACACTGCCGCAAGCGCGGCAAGCAGCACACCCGGCGCGGCATGCAGCAGAATCAGATACAAAGCGGCGGCCATGGCAAAGCCGCCGGAAAACAGGCAGAGCCGTCGCATAGGCCTTCTCCTTCAAAAAGCAGAAAAACCGGGCGCACTGCGAGCAATGCGTCCGGTTCTGACAGGCTTATTCTTCTGTCTTGGGGGCGTCCTCGGCGGGAGCTTCCTCAGCGGGGGCTTCTTCCGTCTTCGGAGCCTCGACGGCGGGCGTCTCGTCAGCCTTGGGCTCGTCGGCGACAACGATCTCAAAATCGTCGTCGGTGGGGGCGTCTTCGGTCTCGGCAGGCTCTTCTTCCGTGCGCAGGGAGGCAATGTAGTCCTTCAGGTCAGCGATGGCCTTCTTGGACTCGTCGATCTTCTGGCACCAGGGCAGGTATTCCGCGGAATCCAGCTCTTCGCCGACGGCGTAATCGCGGTAGTACAGCTTGCCGAGCTCGATCTCAGCCTTCTTGACCTTGTCTTCTTCGGCGTAGATGGAAATATTGGCCTTTGCTACGGCAGCCAGCTCCTTTGCCTTGGCGGCAGCGGTCTGGGCGGCTTCCATGGCGAGGTTCTTTGCAGCTTCAAAATTTTCAGAAAAACTCATAAGGAAACTCCTTTCAGTCTCGTATTTTAATCACCAGTATAACACTGATTTTTAAAAAATGGAATAGGCAAGGGGTCGGAATTGTGAGGATTTTTGTAAATTTTCTTTTAATCGTCCGTGTCTTTGCCGTCAGCCGCCTCAGGCTCTGCGGGCTTCCGGTTGACATAGAGCGCGTCCGGCGCGGGCTTCTTTTTGAGCAGGACCCAGGCGAGGATCCCGGCGGCGGCCAGGAACGAAACGATGGCGACCAGCTGGCTCACGCGGATGCCCGTGGAGAACAGATACAGGCTGTCGGTGCGCAGACCCTCGATCCACGCGCGGCCGAGGCCGTACCAGGCGACGTAGAGCAGGAAGACCTCGCCGTCAAATTTCCGCTTTTTCGTCAGGAAATGCAGCGCAAGGAAGCCCACGAGGTTCCACACCGATTCATATAAAAACGTCGGATGGTAATACGTCACCGCGCCGCTCGCGTCCACAAGGCCCATCTTGAAGAAGCTGTCCGTCACGGCCCCGTGCGCCTCGCGGTTCATGAAGTTGCCCCAGCGGCCGATGCACTGGCCGATGATCACACCCATGCCCGCCAGATCGAGCAGGACGGGCGCGGGGATCTTCTTGACCTTCGCCACGACGAGCAGCGTGATGACGCCGCCGATGATGCCGCCGTAGATGGCAAGTCCGCCCTCCCAGATATAGAGCATGGAGATGGGATCGTCCTCATACAGCTCCCAGTAGAAGATGCAGTAGTACAGCCGTGCGCAGACGACGCCGATGGGCACGGCCCAGAGGATCATGTCGAGCACGTCATCCTGCGTGACGCCGAAGTCCTTTGCGCGGTGCAGCATATACAGAACGGCCAGCAGAAAGCCGCTGGCAATGATGATGCCGTACCAGTAGATATCCTTGCCGAAGACGGTAAAGGCCACGGGGCTCGGGTCGACCGTGATGCCGAGATTCGGGAAGGTGATGGGCGAAGCCAGAAACATGGAAACATTCCTCCTTATTTGCCGGGGCAGACGATGCTGATCGCCGCGCGGGCGGGTGTGACCGTCCGGCGCAGGAAGCTTTCCGCCTCCCGCAGCGTAACGGCCTGCAGGGCCGCGAGCTCGTCGAAGCAGCCCGCGCCTGCGAAATACGCTTCGCATATACGATAGCAGGTCGATTCCGATCCGTCAAGCTCCCGGATGAGCCTGCCGCAGGCGGACTTCTGCAGCCGCGCGAAGCGGCGGGGGTCAAAGCCCTGCGCCAGCGCCTGCTCCGCGCCCCGCAGGATGGCGGCAAGCACGGCATCTGGCCGTCTTCCCGTGCCGTCGGCCTGCAGCAGCGCCGCGCCCGGCACCTGCGTGAAGCAGGCGGAAAAATCCGCGTCGATCAAAGAAGCCTCGTACAAAGTCTCATACAGCGCCGAGCTCTCGCCGAGCAGCAGCTCGGCCGCCAGCGTGCCGACCGCGGCCTGATGGATCAGATCCTCTCCCGGCTCGGCCCGGAAGCCGATCGAGAACGAGGGCAGCGAGACGGCCGCGTGCCGCACCGTCCGGCGGCGGAAGACGCCGGGGTCCTCCTGCGAAAACGGCTCGCGCAGGACCCTGGCGGAAGACGCCTCCGGCGTGCAGGCGCGTGCCAGCTCCGCCACGCGCTCCGCGTCCACGTCGCCCATCACGATGAGCGCCATGTTGTCCGGCCGGTAGAACGCGTCAAAGCACAGCTGCAAAACCTCCGGCGTCACCCGGCGGATGGACGTGCGTGTGCCCGTGATCGGGGTGCGGATGGGGTGGCGGCGGTAGAGCGCCCGGTACAGCCGCTCCTGCGCGCAGTCGGCAGGGGAGTCGGCGTAGAGCGCGATCTCGTCGGCGATGACTTCGCGCTCAGACGCCATGGCCGCACGCGGGAAATCCGGCGTCGTGACCATGCGCAGCAGCAGCCGCAGGCAGTCGTCAAAGTGTTCGGTGCAGGAAAAATAATAGCCGGTCATGGCGTAGTCGGTGAAGGCGTTCACCTGCGCGCCGAGGCGGGAAAAGGCATCCTCCGGGTCGCAGTCCGGCAGGGAAAACATGCGGTGCTCGAGAAAATGCGCCGTGCCGTCCGGCACGGTATGGCGTTCGCCGTTCCACGTAAAGCACACGTCATCAGAGCCGAAATTGGTGCCGAGAAACGCGAATTTCTCCGCGAAGCCCGGCTTCGGGAGCACGCGCACGGCAAGGCCGTTCGGAAGCGTCAGAAAATAGCAGCGCTCGCCGAGCGCGGGATAGTCGGTCCAGCTCATGCGTCCTCCTCCAGCGTACAGACGGTATCGGGTGTCACGGCGGCCGCGGCCTGCCGGACATCCTCTTTTGTGACGCGGCGCAGGGCCGCGGCCAGCGCGTCCGGGTCCTGCGGCAGGTTTTCCACTGCCCGGCCGGTCAGAAATTCGTCGAGCCGCCCGGGGCTGTCATGCATCGCGCGCAGGTCGGACAGGAGCCCCGCGCGGGCGGTATCCAGCTCCTGCTGCGAAAAGTCTCCGGCGGCCAGCGCGCCGACCTGCTGCAAAATGGCCGCCTCCACGGCGGGCAGGTCGGCAAAATCGCACCCGGCCTCGGCACAGAGGATGCCCTTGTGCCCGTCATACCAGCTCCCCGCCTCGTAGCAGAGCGACTGCTCGCCGCGGATGACGGTGTACAGCCGGTTCTGCTCGCCGCCGCCCAGGATCGCGTTGCACAGGAGCAACGCGGGGTAGCGGCTGTCGTGCAGCGTGATGCCCGTGCGGAAGCCGAGGGCGATGCGCCCCTGCGCGAGCGGCAGTCGCTCGCGCGTCCGGCGCAGCGCCTTGGGCTGCGGGCCAGGGGCAGTCGACACGGGGACGCATGCGCCTCGCGGCAGATCCTTCAGCAGCGGCCGCAGCAGCGCGGCGACCTCCTGTGCGGGCTTGCTGCCGAGATAAAACAGCTCCGCGCGGGACGAGGCCAGCACCTTCTGATAGTGTGCCCAGAGCGCCGCTTCATCCACGGCGGCCAGCGGCCCTGCCTCGCCGAGACGGCCTACGGCGTAGGCCTCACCGCGGCACATCTGCCGCAGCAGCTGCGTCTGGCAGTATTCGGCTTTGTCGTCGAGCGTACTTTCGATCGTGTCGAGCAGCTTCTGCCGCTCCTGCATGACGATCTGCGGCACAAAGACGCCGCCCTGCGTCCGCGGGCGCAGCAGAAGCTCCGCCGTCAGCTCCAGCAGGCGGGAAAACACCGGCTCGCCCGCGTAGCGGTCCTCCAGACCGTCGGCAAACAGGCCCGTCAGCTGGATCTCGCCCTTTTTTCGCACGAGCGACCCGACGGACGCGCCGCAGAGCGCGTCCAGCCGGTCCGCGATCGCGCGGATGGAGGGCGCGCTTTCACTGCCGCGCAGCAGAACGCTCGGCAGCAGCGCGTTCATGCCGGCTTCCTCCTGCCGGAGCGGCCGGAGGAAGCTGAGGCTGAAGCAGGCGGTCTTGAAGCGGCTGGTCTGCACGGCGGTCAGATAGACGTCAGGCAGAAGTTCGAGTCTTGTTGTCATCTTATTTCTTCTCCGCCTCCGCGCGCAGCCGGATGATCTCGTCACGCAGCACGGCGGCGTATTCGTATTCCATCATGTGCGCGGCCTTGCGCATCTGGCTTTCGAGCTTCTCGATCTCGCGCGCGAGCTCCTGCCGGGTCATCTTCACGCCGTTTTTGCCCTTGCGCTCCGGCGTGGGGGAGGCGGAGATCTCGATGAGATCGCGGATGGATTTGACGATGGTCTTCGGCACGATGCCGAGAACGCTTCCGTTTTCGTCATAGAAATACGACTGAACCGTGCCGTTTCTGTTTTCGCTTACTATCTTCGAGCCGTCAAGTTGGAATGTTGTGGTCACACCGTTGACGGTCTTTTTCGTTCTTATTCCGCTTTCGTCATAGTCGTAAGAAGCGGATGTCTGCCCGTTTGTGAGCGTGGCAAGTTGTCTGCCGTTTTTCCATGTCATGGAAATGCCGTCACGGAATTTGAGAGGGTTGCCTATCTCATCATATGAAAGCAACTGACCGTCATATACCATAAGGCGGTCGGCTATTCCGTCGCCGTTGTTATAGACAAACGAAACAGTATCTTCCCCGTCATAAATGTTTTTGAGGTTTCCGCCTTTGTAATATCCGTAACGCACGGTTTTATCCGTTGCGGCATTATACCAAGAAGCCAACTGACCGAGGCTGTCGTATGTATAAGTATGAAGCGTTGCACCGTTTTTCTTTATTGCGGTCAGATTATTATTTGCATCATATTCATACGAATACTGCGTACCCGTCATTCCCGCACCGTAGTATGTTGCGGAACCTATAAGCGTGGTGGTCGCATTGTTCCCGCCTGCGCCGGCAAGGAACGCGTAATCTTCCTTTTCGACCTGCGCGCCCGAACCGTTTTTCAGAACTCTGCTTGACTGTCTTCCGAGCCCGTCAAAGGTCGGGGTTATGGAGAAGATTCCGTTAAGTCCGAACGTATTTACTCTGCTGTCTTCTCCGTAAGTCGCGCTGTATTCATGCGTATACCGCGTTCCCGCAGCGGTAGAATAAACGTATTTCAGCGTGTCAAGGCGGGAAAGTCCGTCATAAGTGTAATGCGTTCTGAAAACGTCGTTTGTACCGTTTTCCGTTCTTGCGGAGATAAGTCTGCCTACGGTATCGTAGTCATATATCTTCGCAATTCCGCTTGCGGTATCCGTTATAGCGGAAACCGAGCCGAAACGGTTATAGGTATAATTGAACGCCGTCTGTTCGTTATTATTATACCGCAGGGATACAATTCTGTCAAGATTATCGTAAACATAATTTATACTTGTTCCGTTGCCGTAAGTGCTTGATGTCAGTTTTCCGTTGTTCGGAGCATAAGTATTTGTCATCAACGTCTTTGTTCCGAACTTGGTGGAAAGCACATTTCCGAACTCATCGTAAACAAACGAATACTTTCTTGTATCGGCAACATTTGACATCCATTCCATGGGTACGGATATTTCCGAAAGTCTTCCGTTTTCGTAAGTGTACGAAACTTCCTCTTCGCGAAGGTTTACGGAAGAGCCGTCCTCTTTTGCGCTGTTGACTTTTACCAAACGGTCTCTGTTGTCATAAGTATAGACCGTTTTCGCTCCGTTCGCGTTCGTGACGGAGTTTGTTATACCTGTTTTAAGGTTCACATCGTAACGAACCGTATTGCCGCGGCTGTCGGTAAGACTTGCGGTATAGTTTTTGTCGCTCGTATATGTTGCGGACGAATATATCTTTGAATTATCGTTCGATTCGGGCGACGCGGAGATAACGGTAGACGTCGGATTGCCGTTGGCATCATATTCCAACGTGGTTTTTACTTTGCCCTCGCTTGTCGCCGTGAGCATATTATGCTTCGAGTCATAAGTATACTCATAGTTAAAGCCCGACGCATTATTTTGCTTTGTCAAATCGTTGGATGAGCTGTATTCAAGTGTGCTCTTCTGCTCTTTGAGCGCCTGCGTCGAGATGACGTTTCCGTTCTTGTCATAAGTATACGAATATGCAACGTCGCGGACAAGCGCGATGTTGTCAAAATATGCCGTGTTGAGGTTGTTTGCATATACGGCAGCTATGGTTATAGTGTTAATTTTTGTTACTTCATAGCCGTTGTCGGGTTTGACGATTATGGGTTTGGAGACAAACTGCCAGCCCGTATATTGGTCGTTGAACGGTATCTCGACGGTATAAGTTCTGTTTGTGCGTGGCTCTCCCGTCGAGGTCTTTTTATCCTCGTACTTGACCGTGGCTTTGAGCATAAAGCGGGTGCCGGTCTTGTTTTTTATATTATGATTATCCGAAGACGCGGTATTCTCCTGTTCGGTCGTCAGGGTCTGCGCGCTTGTTGCTTTGCCCCAGCCGGAGAGGATAAACGAATCGGAGATGTTGTCGTTGACAACTATCGTCTGTTCGGCATAGGAGTTGGTGATAAAGTCACCGTCAATGCGAAGTCCCGAGCCGAAAACAGATGGAAGCGGGTCTCCGGTATAGTCGCCGGGCAGCGTCGATGCTTTTTTAACATTTGAACCGGAGGTTGTCCAACCGTCCAGTTTAGAGCCGAAAGAACCGTTTATAACGGCATTCGGATAAGTTGCGCAGTCGCCTTTTTCAAGTTGAGCCATATCAATATAGAATGTGCCGCTTGCGTTTTTGAGACCTATTGTAGCTGTTATAAGTCCGATACTTGTACAGTCTGCGGTAAATTCCAATCTTTGCCATTCACCTATATTGTCACTTTCAAAGCGGAAAACTTTTTCGGTGACGGTGCCGTCAGGCGTTTCAATTTTTATGGCAAGTCCGCTGTTTTTATCATCTGTGCTCTTTGTTATATCCGTGAGCTTTACATAAACAGAGAAAGTATGTTTTCCCTTTTCACGCGCTATATTGAGAAAGCCGAAGCCCGTCGTATCGGCAGTCGCGGTCGGAACAACAACTTTTCTCGATCTTGCGCCGAAATAATATTCGGAAGACTCAACCGTTACCGTTGCACCGCTGTCGGGATAGCCGCCGAGGCTTTCATCATCTTCAAAACTCGGGTCTGCAATAAGGTTCGGAGTATACACACCGATAGAAGCGCTTTCGGTTATCTTGTTGCCTGTGGATACCTTGTTGCTGTTCTGGAACGTTGAGGACGATACCCCGTAGATGTTGTTCTTGTCAAGATCGGTCGTATAAGCAACGATACATCTGCCGAGATAGTCAAAACCGTAGGTCGTCAGCAGGTCGTCCTCCGTGCCGTAAACGTCGTCGCTTCCCGCAGTTCTGAACACGGTTGTTGCATTGTCGTTATATGTTATCCCGAGCGTTATACCTGCGGTTTCTCCGCCGTATTCGGTAACTTTTACAACTTTGCGTGCGTCCGCTCCCGTTCCGTATTCGTATTTAACGGAATAATTTCTTTCGGTATCGGTCGCTTTCGTCAAAAGCCCGTTTTCGTATTCGTAAGTCGAGGTCTTTCCCCACGGGTAAGTGACGGTCGTCAGTTCTCCGTTCGAATTGTAAGAATAAGTAATTGCTTTTCCGTCGGGCGCCATTATCTTCGTAACGCGGTGCTTACTGTCATAGCCGAAAGTATATTCTCTGCCCGCGCCGTCGGTCACCTTTGTAAGATACTTATATACAACGGTACTTCCGCTTTCGGTATGGTTATACGAGCCGTAAGTATATGCAACGGTATTTCCGTTGTTATCCTTTTGTGCGGTTATATAACCGTCGCCGTCAAATATCTTTGAATAATGCGTTTTGTCGTTCACCATTGTAAACGTGGTAACATTGTTCGTCTTTTTCCTGGTCAGGGTCAGGTCGGGGTCGGTCTCGCAGATGTAAGAACGCGGATTGCCCGTTGCACTTTCACCGCTTTTAAGTTTGAAATAATGCTCCGTGCCGTCTTCGTCCGTAAAAACATACGTCGCGTCGGAGTTGTCTATCTGGTCTTCCGGTGCGTTCGTGATATTTCGTATTTTTTCCTGAACGTTCAGTTTCCAGCCATTTCCGCTCTGCATTTCATCGGTATAGAACTGCGCATAGTATCTGTCCTCGCCTATTATTGCGGAATTGTATATATGACTGACAGAAACGGGCATTCTGCTGCCCGAGCCCGCAAAGTCCGAGTGAACGAACGTAAGCGCGCCGGAAAAGTCGTTGACATAGCCTGTGCCCGCAGATGCGGCGGAAGCGGTATGATAAGATTGGTAATTTTCAAGCCCCTTGCAGTTCAGGTAAGAAACGACAAGGCTCGGTCTGTAAGCCACGCCGCCGTTATCTTCGCTCCAATAACGGATAAATGCGTCGGAAGAAGAGTTCTCGTTCGAGCCGACGAAAATAAGACCGTTGTTCAATGATGGGGATTTATACCATTTTTTTACGGCTCTTGTTATGTTGAACGAAATATATGTATCGTTTGCTATTGTTCGTTTGTTGTAATCGAGAGCGTCTCCGAGTGACTTGCCTTCGAGTTGGCGCCATGTGGGATATGTTCCCGAAAAAGTCGGCGCTTCATAAACAAAAACGCCTTTTGAATCCGTGTTTGTCGGAAAAACGCTTCCGCCCTGGCACATAACAAGAGTTGCGCTTGTTATGACATCGGAAGAAGAAAGCGTGGGCAGCGTCAGCACTTTGAGATAGCCGCGGTTTCTTGTTCCGTCCTTTTTGCCGGCAAAGAAGTAATATGTTTCGGTATGAGCATCCGGTTTTGACTCGGTATACCAACTTGTGTCGAACGAAGATCTGTTGCTTTCCGTTTTGAGATATGGGTCAACCGTGACGGGGAATGCGGCATTGTCCACCCATGTCTTGTCCGCGGTAACGGTAAGTTCGTATTTGCCGTTTCCGTTCTTTTTAACAAGGTCGAAAGAGACCTCCTGCGAGGGGTCTCCGTTCGCGTCGTACATAAACGGCGAGGGAATGACAAGAATGGTCTCTCCGCTGTTATTTTTAAGAGAAACGGAGCCGTCCTCTTCAAGAGAGGCATTCAGTTTCTTGGTTTTTATCTCAAATTTATATGAATAAGAATCCTGTTTTTCTTTTATAACGATATTTTCTTTTACATCGTTTCCGCGAACAACATATTCGATGTCCACTCCGTCGAAAACATTTGCATAGCGCACAACGGATGAGAGATTTTCAAGCGCCGTCGCGCGCTCGTTTTCGTCAAGGTCCTCGAATGAAGGCTTTCCTGCGACGACGGGTGAAACATTGTTGACGTTATTCGACGCAAGTCCCCAAGAGACCTCGTATTCATCGAATTTCATTCGGAAGAGTTTTGCGCTTTTTGAGTTTGAGGCAAATTTGAAACGCACTCCCGAAGCCGTGTTTACAAAGCCTTTAATGTCATCTGCGTCAACGGAATCCTGCAACGTCAGGGTGTTGTCTATGTCTTTCCATTCGCCGTTAACTTCATAATGAACGGGGACTTCATACCGGGCGGCTATCTTTGTGCCGTTTGAGAGAATAAAGTGTTTGGTATCCTCGGTTCGCAAAGATTCATCTTCGCCGATTATCCGAGCCCCGTCTCCGAACGGGTCGGTACCGTCCGAAGAAACGTCGCTTTGCTCCGTTTCGTTCGTAAGCCCGTAATCCGCAGGAAGAGCAAACGTCGGCAGCTGCAAAGCAATGACCGCAAACAGCACGAATGCGATCACTCGCAAAAACTTCTTTGTTGAATTCATTTTTTTCATGCTTCCTTTCTGATAATATTAGCAGTAATGATAAAACTGTACATATGCCGTGAAATTACACCTCCTTTATACGGCAGTCTGAATGCTTGGATTGAGTCTTACAAAAGAGAAAAAACGGTTATCCGACATTCTGTTCGGCGGCAACCTTTTTCGGCTGTCCTGCAAATTATGTACCGCACTTTCCCGATACGCGCGTATGCCGACCGAGAAAATACAGAGTTTCTGCCGACAGAGAGAATACGGCAAAAACAGCGTGCCGAAAACGGTTTTCGGTTGCCTGCGGCATTAAATCTTTCAACAGCCTGTCATGACGGAGTGGGTTTGGGGGGCATAAAAGGAGAAAAGGAGAGATTTGTTTTTGAAAGATTTTTTGTCGGAACAGAGCGTCGGAAACCGTTTTTTGCTCTTTTGCTTATTTATACGGCAAAAAACGGCAAAACGTGACAAGAAAATCGTTTGTTTTACAAAAAATTCACAAAATACCGGTTCAGAAAAAATGCCTATAATAATATAATACGGTCGAAAAATCAAAAACGTGACAGAAATCCGTGTGAACTTTTTGTAAAATTTATTTTTGGACAAAAAAATCGAAAAACCTCTTGAAAACGGCATTTTTCTGTGCTATAATCAATCCCAAAGAAAAAGAAGGAGTGTTCTTTAAATGCTGTGTATATTCTTACAAACAATTAACAACGAAGAAGACCAAAAGGCATTTGAGGAACTTTATAAAAAGTATTCAAAAAATTTACTGACTTATGCGATAGGTAAACTTGGCAGAAGCGGCAACTTTCAGGATGCGGAAGATGCCGTCAGTCAAACTTTCTGTCGGATAATTATGGCTTTGCCGCCTCCGAAAGGGGATGAGGTTGACTCAAAAGAAATAAAGAATTATCTCTACGCAACTTTAGCCGGTATTTGTTTGGATAAACTTGAAAAAAAGAATAAAGAAAAATCCGTAATGTTTCTGACAGACGAAATTCAAAATTTCAGGCAAAGCTTGGACGAGTTGGCAGACAGCATTATAGATAAACTGACATTGGATAAGGTGATTGAAGAAATTGAAAAATTGCCTTACGAGTTGAAAATGCCGTTTATGCTGCATTTTGTCCGCGGTTTGACTTGCAGACAAATAGGTCTTCTGATGAACATAAAGGAACAAACGGTACGTCAGAGGATCTGCCGAATTCGAAAAATCATTGCCGAAGCTTTGAAAGGGGTGATTTTTGATGACTGAAAAGGAGTTGATGAAAAAACTTGCACAGGGAATGTTTGACAGAATTCCCGACTTAAACGACATTCCTCCCGCACAGGAAGAGTTTTCGGATGAGCACAAGGCAAAGATGGAAAAACTTTTTGCAAAACCGCAATGGTACATGGTCTTTTATCGCATCCCAAGGCGCGTTTTGATTGCCGTGCTGACGTTCATCATCATTGTCGCCGTTCCCCTTTCAGTCAAAGCTATACGCGAACCTCTTTTCAGTTTTATATCGGGTCTGTTCGGCGGCGAACGTACGGAATATTTCTCCTCGGACAAGGACAAAGAAATCGCGGAGAACAAAAAAAGTCAATGCATATTTCAAATTGTATTATGTTCCCGAGGGCTTTGAACTTGTTTCGGAGAAAAAGACCGATACTTTGGGTTATTTCGAATATTCAAACGGAAATGAAACGTTCTCATTTGAGCAGAAGCGGGTTTCTTCGGCAAAACCGTACATACCCGAAAACGCGAGGTACGTTGACCCCGAATTTGCGGACACTCCGTGGGAGATAACATATTACAAAGTTGGGAACAAAAACGTTTTCCTTTGGGTATACGGTTACAATGAGTTCCGTTTGACCGCGGACGAGGCAATTCCGCTCGATACTCTTAAAGAGATAGCCGACAATGCGCTTGACGAGACAAGATATAAAGAGCGCAAACAGCTTGAAAGCGACAATATTGCGGTGGCAAATGACGAAGAAATACCGCTTAACCTACAGGAAACGCTCCCGCAAGAGTTCAGATTTGAATTGCCCGAGGGGTTAAAGATAGCAGGTTGGGAAGATTATACTTCTTCCTATGGAAAAACTCGATATGAGTTTTCCATAGAATCTGCCGGCAGCGAAGATGTAATGATTATAGATATGTATGACGCAACCATACCTAAAAAGTTCTCCGTAGAAGATACCGCGCAGAATATTATTGTAAACAATGATATAGTAGTTTCATACTTTGAGGATGTTAATATCTATATATGGAAGGACGAAAACTTTATATACAAGATAAATGTTTTTGATTCCGAAATTTCTTCGGAAACCGTGATAGACATGATTAGAAATTTATATAAAAACGGTTAGGAGGAGCAATTTATGAGAAAATATATTTCCGGCATACTTGTTATTGCAATAATGATAGGAATTTTTGCGGCGTCCGCGATAGGGACTTCCGCAAAAGCGGACGCACAATACGACCTTGACGATCCCGAGCAGCGTCTTGCTTATGAGATGACATTTTTAACGGGTTCCCGCTCCATGGAAAGAGCCAAGTATATTGTGGATCAAGATGCTGATCTGACAATTTTTTCAACAGGCAAAGCGACCGGTGTAGTCAACGTGATCGGCGATAAAAGCATAGTTACGGATATCAGAATTTTTATGTATATCCAAAGATATGAATCGGGAAAATGGAAGACCGTTTACAGCGACAACCAAATGTTCGCAGGCAAATACAGAACAACAATGACAAGAACCTGCACCGATTCTTCCGCAATTATAAAAGGATATGAATACAGAGTTTCCTTTTCCGTATACGCGTATAAGGGAATGACATATCAACAGTCAACAGGCACAAGTCCTGTTGTCCGCTAACAGATCTCTCCTGTAAAAAGCGCACACCGAGGGCGGTTTTATACCGCCCTCGGTGTGTTTTATTTGAAAAAATCATGTTGTAAATGCGCAAACGGCAAGCGTTGACGGGTTGTCCGAAAAAGCGTTCGGAAGGCTCTTATCTTATAAAATATTATAAACTCAACAATGTAAAAACAAAAAATGCAGCCCCGTCAAGGACCGCATTTTCGGCGTTTTTTAATTATCTTCTTCATGTTTGTTCCGCGCCTGCCACTTTCTGTCCTCTTCTTCAAGTCCTATGCGCTTCACTTCTTCCTGCCGCTTCCAAAGCAGGCTGAAATGCGCTTCATCTCCGCTTTTTATGCGTTTCAGGTTATCGAGATGTCGGAACAGAATTGCAAGCGTTGCAACGGTGAAAGCAAGCGTTCCGAGCGCGTTTTTCGTCAAAACGGCATAGACGGCGGTAAACGCCACCGAGGCAGTCATGGGAACAAAGCATATATAATCCGTCACAAGCACAATGACCGCTTCCGCGCCGAGAAAAACAAGGAACAGCCGCCAATCAAAACTTAAAAGAACCCCTGCAAGGCACGCAAGCCCCTTGCCGCCGCGAAAGCCGAGCAGCGCGGGGAAAATGTGTCCGAGAATACACGCGGAACCGCTCAATGCAAACGCAAGAGAACATTCGGGAAAAAGGTATTCCGCAAGCCGTGTTACGGCAAACGCTTTGAAAATATCGAAAAGCGCGGAAAAAATGCCGACCCATTTGCCCATGGTTATAACGGCGTTCGACGCCCCCGCGTTCTTCGAACCCTTTGTTCTGATGTCAAAGCCCTTTATCCTTGCGATAATATACGACGGATTGACGCTCCCGACAACATATCCGCCCAGCACGCACAGCAGTTCTTCCACGGTCTTCACCTTTCAAATGTCCTGTCATGGACATTTTACTATGTCCATGACGAGATGTCAAGTTGATTTCTTTCCAAAGTAACACCTTTATTTAAGAATATCCCAATACCCGTCGTTGTCCTTGCCGACACGCACTATAAAGCCGTTATCTTTCAACACCTTTATTGCTCTGTAAACGGTCTTGCTTGATTTACCTATTTTTTCGGCAAGTTCCGCATTTGTCATACAATCGTGTTCACGAAGAAGTTCATATACCGCTTTTACGCTGCCGGACATGTCATAGACATTTTTTTGTCCATGACTGCGATAAAATATAAAGCGAAAACCGGTTTGTGTGTTTTCGTATTCATATTTTACACCTGCCGCATTACAAGCATTAAACGTTCTTTCAAAGCCTGTTCCGAAAGATTCGATAATGGAAGCCTTGAACAGCACATTTACGATTTTGGGATTCAACATTATCGGTTCGGCGGAATTTTTCGCAAAATCTTCGGGCTTGAAGCCTGCAGGGAAAAAGCCGGGGCTGTAAATCGAAACCTTATTGCTGTAAATTTCTATCGCAAAACTTGTGTTGGAATAATAGCACCCGTGAGCAAAAGCATTTACAATCATTTCTCTGATTGCCGTTTGCGGTATCTCCGGTTCTTCCTTTCTTTTGGAAGAACCCGTAATCGAAACTTGCCAATCAATATTAGACAAAACAAAAGAAATTCCGTTATCTATGCACTCAAAAATATTTCCCTCAAAGTGATTTAACTTGATAAAAGTATCTTTTTGCGGAGTTGCATAGACTGCGGTCTTCATCAAAATCGGACAATTCTTTGAAAAAAGAACTCGACCCGCATTTGTAAGAAAACCCGTAGCCGTATTATAAAGACCGAGTTTTGTAAGAGTTGAAACCGCGTTTTTGTAGTCGTATTTAATTCGACCGCTCTCATTACCGTCAGCTATTGTTTTTTTCAAAAGTTCCTCGTCTATGTCAGTAACGGTTTCGCCGGAATCGGCAGCCTCCCATTCGGAATAATCTTTCTGTCTTTGCTTGAATAAACGTTCAAGTTCGGAATCGGAAATCTTTTTATCCTCATCAGCGAACCGCTGATAATACTTACCGTATGCGGAATATGGAGCTTTTGAGCCGCTGAAAACGACCTCGATAAAAGGTTTTCCGTCATCCGAATATCTTGTTGTTATCTCATATAAAAAGGCAGGCTTGACATTATCGCTTATTTCACGGGACAACTTTCTTTCGGTATCGTTTCCGATATCCTGTCCCACAACATCTCCGTTATCTTTTACTCCGAAATAAAGAGTTCCTTTTTTGTGCTTGTTCAAAATGCTTGCAATAGAGATAATTCCCTCTTTGCTTTCAGAGGTTGATTTTTTGAATTCAATCAATTCGCTTTCTTTTCCGATATTCATAAACTCTCCTCCAAAATGTCCTGTCATGGACATTTTACCATGTCCATGACAAAATGTCAAGATGTCCATGATATTTTGTCCGAAAAAATGCCTTTGAGACGGTATTATAAAAATCTTTATCTGTTTTAATACGAATATTTCCGTGAAGAAAAACAGACTATCACGCGCTCCGCTTTTCAATATGGGAAAAAACACGGGAACAGACTTTCGCCTGTTCCCTATCTGTTTATTGCTTCATGAATTATTGAGCGGAAATGAGTTCCGTATCTTCATTCATCAAATCTTTTATCGCATCTTTTCTCGACAGATTGATTCTGCCCATGCGGTCGATTTCCATAACCTTTACGGTTATTTCGTCACCGAGAGATACGACATCTTCAACTTTGTTGACGCGCTTGCTGTCAAGTTTGGAGATGTGGCAAAGTCCGTCTTTGCCGGGAGCAAGTTCAACGAATGCGCCGAAGTCCATTATCTTAACAACCTTGCCGGTGTAAATTGCGCCGACCTGCGGACCTTCAACGATGGTCTTGATTATTGCAAGAGCCATGTCGCCGCTTGCTTTGTCAACATAGCAGATGTGGCAGGAGCCGTCGTCTTCAATGTCTATCTTTGCGCCGGTTTCGGCAACGATTCTCTGAATAACTTTTCCGCCGCTGCCGATAACTTCTCTTATCTTATCGGTCGGGATCATATAGGACATGATCTTCGGAGCAAACGGAGAAAGTTCTTCTCTCGGAGCGGGAATTGCTTTGAGAAGAATATCGTCGATGATATGCTCTCTGCCCGCTTTGGTCTGTTCGAACGCCTTTTCGATGATGTCGTAGGTCAGACCGTCAATCTTAATATCCATCTGAATGGACGTGATACCGTTTTTGGTTCCGGCAACCTTGAAGTCCATATCGCCGTAGAAGTCTTCAAGTCCCTGAATGTCAACCATGGTCAGCCACTTGTCGTCCTTGGTTATAAGACCGCAGCTGATACCCGCAACGGGACGCTTTATGGGAACGCCCGCGTCCATAAGAGCGAGGGTAGAACCGCAAACGGAGCCCTGCGAGGTCGAACCGTTGGAAGAAAGAACTTCGGAAACGAGACGGATAGCATACGGGAACTCTTCTTCGGAGGGAAGAACGGGTTCAAGGCTTCTTTCGGCAAGAGCGCCGTGGCCTATTTCACGTCTGCCCGCGCCGCGGCTGGACTTTGCGTCGCCGACGGAATAACCGGGCATATTGTAATGGTGCATATATCTCTTGGAATCTTCTTCGTCAACGCCGTCGAGCTTCTGTTTTTCGGCGATGGGTCCGAGGGTCGCAATGGTGAGAACCTGCGTCTGACCTCTCGAGAAAAGACCCGAACCATGAACTCTGGGAAGAACGCCGACTTCGGCATGAAGAGGTCTGATCTCTTCAAGTCCTCTGCCGTCAACTCTTCTGTGGTCGTCAAAGAGCCATCTTCTGACGATTTCTTTCTGAATCTTGTAAAGAACTTCGCCGTAGGGGCATTCGGGATATTTTTCGTCGAACTGCTCACGAACTTCTTTTTCAACGACCGCCATGTTGGCGTCTCTTACGTCTTTATCGTCGGTATCAAGCGCTTTTTCAACCTTTTCAAGGCAGAAAGACTTGATGTCCTCATACATATCGTGGTCGAGTTCGGAGGACTGATATTCAAACTTGGGTTTGCCTATCTCTGCGGCGATGTCCTTGATGAAGCGAACGAGTTTTTTCAGTTCCTGATGCGCAAAGATGATACCTTTGAGCATGATGTCGTCGGGCACTTCGTTTGCACCCGCTTCTATCATAACAATCTTTTCTTCGGTCGCGGCGATGGTGACCATCATCTGCGATTTTGCTTTTTGTTCAAGCGTCGGGTTAAGAACGTATTCGCCGTCAACATAGCCGAGTATGACGCCCGCAATGGGTCCGTTCCAGGGAATGTCGGAGATTGCGATGGCAACGGAAGCGCCGTTCATCGCGGTTATCTCGGGCGAGTAATCGTTGTTGACAGCCATCGGGGTCGTGGAAATAACGACGTCGTTTCTCATGTCCTTCGGGAAGAGAGGTCTGATGGGTCTGTCGATAACTCTCGAAGTCAGAATAGCCTTTTCGCTGGGCTTACCCTCTCTTTTGAGGAAGCCGCCGGGGATTTTTCCGACAGAGTAAAGTTTTTCTTCATAGTCAACAGCGAGAGGGAAGAAATCTATTCCGTCTCTCGGTTTTGCGGAAGCGGTCGCGGTTGCGAGAACGCAGGTATCCCCGTATCTTATCATACAGGAACCGTTTGCAAGGCCTGCGAACTTGCCCGTCTCAACAACGAGGGGTCTGCCCGCAAATTCGGTCTTGAACACTTTGTAATTAGCGTAAATGTCCATGTTTTTCTCCTTTGAAATTTATATTTTCGAGGGAGATCCGCCTTGCTTTTTAGCAGTCGTCCCGAAGTGCGAAAAGTTCGCGCGCCCGGATAACTGCTGAAACACGCAAAGCCGAAACCTGACTTTGCCGAACAAGTCGGATATCCCTTAAATAAACAAATTTTAATGCTTCAAATACGAACAAAAACCAAGGAGCATAAGCGATACGCTCCTTGGTTTTTAACTCTTTCTTACTTACGAAGACCGAGTTTCTCGATGATCGCACGGTATCTGGAAATATCTTTCTTTTTCAGATATCCGAGAAGATTTCTTCTCTGTCCGACCATTTTGAGCATACCTCTTCTCGAATGGAAATCCTTCGGATGTTCCTTCAAGTGCTCCGTAAGAGTCACTATTCTGTCGGTCAAAATCGCGATCTGAACTTCCGGAGAACCGGTGTCTTTTTCGTTGATTTTGTTCGCCTCGATAATAGCGGACTTCTTCTCTTTTGTCAGCATATCTTTCACCTCCGTATTTATTCGCCGCAATGCAGGACGCGCGAACGGTGAATATCCGCGCACCGACATTCGGTACCTTGTTATTTTACCACATATATTTGCTTTTGTAAATAGGAAACCTCGGACTAATTTATGAACTATTTCCGACTTTTCAAACAAAAGGGAGCATACTTGCGGTATCCCAGCGGATACAATCAACAACAGTTTTTTACAATCGTTTTCCATTCTAATGAGCAAAATGCCCTTAAAATCACCCTGTTTTTAAGGGAATCAATGCGATTTAAGCGAAAATACCCTTAAAACACATATCAAATTAAGGGATTAGGATAAAAAATAAGGGCATACGCATAGTATACCCTTATTTTCTTCAATCAAGTAAAATCTCCCTGAATCCCCCGTGCCGTCATAAAAAACAGTTAAGAGCAGACGGCGCATATCAACAAAAGCCTTTTCACGGCGCAATGAATATCATGCGGCGCTGTTCAACGGCGTCGCCGTCAATGCCGTTGAGTTCGGCTAATTTTTTCGGCGGGACGCGAAATTTTTTGGCTATCTCCCAAAGGCTGTCGCCCTCCTCCGCCATATATGAAACAAGTTCCCCGCGCTTTTTCTTTTCGCAGGGCGTAAACGTTATGTCCGTAACGGCGGTTTGAGTTGAAACGGTGATGACGGAGCCGACGTGAAGCGCCGAAATTCGGAGTTCAATGCCCGTTGCCGTCGGCGTTTTTGTTATCGCCGTTATCACAAGGCGGCAATTGCTTTTCATTGAGGTGGGCGCTGTTTCAAGCGGAGTAAAAATCGAAAACGGAACGGCTTTTTCCACGGAGCATATCTCCCCGTCCGTGTTCTTATATATAATGTCGCACCCGAAAACGCCCTCGCTTGCCGCACCGCCGCGCTCCGCGTCGTAAGAAACGCTCATAACGCTCGGACGGACAGCCGCGTCCACGAGTTCGGCAAAATCGGAAAGTTCCACATCGTTTTTGAATTCAACCGTGTCGTTGACTTTGTACACGGATTGAAGATTGACGGGTTTTGTTACGCACTCGGCGTTCTCCGTCAGCGAAAAAGCATCGCGGACGAGTTCGATTTTTTCGTTTTTGAAACATTCGGCGGTTATGTTCACTTCCGCGTCGAGCGAAAGCACGTTTTCCTTTTCGGTGCGGCGGGTCGAAACCGTTATGTCGGAAAGGTCAAAGCGCGTCAGGCATTCCGAATTTTCGTCAAAGCCGGGCAAATCAAGCAACTGCGAAACGGGAATTTTTGTCTCGAACGTTCCGACTTTTCCGCTTTCGTCCGCATAAGTCAGGCAAAGCCGCATATCCGCTTTGACTATAAGTTTTTTGTTGACGGGCTTTTGCTCGGTCTCGAAAAATTCCACGTCAAAGCGAAGCATTTTGTCAACTTTTGCGTCGCCAGCGTCGATATCTTCCGTCAGGCGCAGCGTGCGGGTCGAGGACGCGACCACATCGGTCACATCGACCGACGTTTTGAGAAGTTCTGCACGTGATTTTGTTTCGTCGTCGGGCAATTCCGTTGCGACGGGCGCATAAACGCTTGCGGAGATGACCACCGCCGCTTTGGCATAGAGTTTTTGCGGGCTGAGCGCACGGGCGGAACGGTATTCCACGCTTGCCGAAACGGTTGCGAAAACGTTCTCTTCCGAAGCGCCGACCTGCGCGGAATACGAAAACGGCAATCGGTGGCTCACGGTCTGCAAGCCCTCGGCGGCGTCGGAAATGTAAACTATACGAAACTCAACGTTTCCGTCGGCATAAAGTCTGTCCCCTCTCACGGTCTGCGAACGCAAAAACGGCGTTGCGGTAACGCCGACAACTTTCATCACCGTGGGGCAATAATCGGGCAAAAGGATCTCACCCTCTGCGGCGGCTTCTCCCGAGAGGGCTTGTATCAATTCGTTGCAGGTAAATGTTTTCATACGGGTATCTCCTTATGATATATAGATTTACTTCATTTATCAGCCGCGAAAGAACGTGCTGCGGCTTCTCGTTAATCTATATGATATACCTTTGCGAATAATACAAAAAACTTTTTTGCGTGATATATTTTTTTCGAAATAGGTATTGACAAATTTTACATATCGTGATATAATATTCACAAATAAAATCACAAGGGGTGAGTAATGAACAAAAACATCACATTAAAAGTGAGCCGTGGGCTCTTCAATTCAAAATACTTGCCGCTGCTCGGCTGCGGCACAAGGTATCTGGTATTATACGGCGGAGCGGGAAGCGGAAAATCGGTTTTTGCCGTCCAGCGTTTTCTTCTCCGATTGCTCTCCGAAAAAGGGCGGAATTTGCTCGTCGTCCGCGCGGTCTCCAACACGAACCGCGATTCGACGTTTGCGGCGTTCAAACAGGTCATTTCATCATGGGGTCTGTACGACCTTTTCAGGGTGAACGAAAGCGATATGCGCATACGCGCGGTAAACGGCAGCACCGTTGTTTTCAAAGGGCTTGACGATTCCGAAAAGTTGAAAAGCATCACTTTTGAAAACGGCGTTCTGACCGATATATGGGTCGAGGAAGCGTCCGAGGTCTCGCAGTCGGATTTCAACCAACTCGATATCCGTTTGCGCGGAAACGGTCCGAAAAAGCAAATAGTTATCTCGTTCAACCCGACCGATGTCAACCATTGGCTCAAAAAGCGGTTTATTGACCCTTTCGACGCAAATGTGACCGTTGTTCACGGCACTTATCTGGACAACGCTTTTCTGGACGACGATTACAAAAAACTGCTTGAAAGTTACCGTGACAGCGACCCTTATTATTACGCGGTCTATTGCCTTGGGCAATGGGGCGTTTTCGGAGAAAGCGTTTTTAATGCGGAAAGAGTGAACGCACGCTTGGCGTCCCTCGCTCCGCCTGAGAAAAGAGGATATTTTACATTTATATATAACGGTGCGGTGATTTCCGAACCTCGGTTCATCGAAGCCGAGAATGGGTTCATTGCCGTTTACGAAAAGCCGAAAGCGGGCGAACGGTATATCATCGGAGCGGACACCGCGGGCGACGGTTCGGACAGTTTTGTGGCGCAGGTCATCTCCGTTTCGGAGGGCAAGCAGGTTGCGGTACTGCGCCGCGGCTTTGACGAAGATGTTTTCGCACGTCAGGTCTGGTGTCTCGGAAAAGCGTACAACAACGCCCTTGTGGCTGTTGAAACGAACTTTTCCACCTATCCGACCAAGGAACTCGAACGGCTCGGATACACAAACCAGTTTGTCCGCGTTGCGGAAGATGAGTTCACGCACCGTCCCATGCACAGTTTCGGGTTTAAGACGACCGCCGTCACACGTCCCGTCATAATCGCGGGGCTGACGGAAGTTGTCCGCGACGGGCTGGGGCTTATATCGGACAAAACAACGCTCGAAGAAATGCTGACGTTCGTCCGCAACAGAAAAGGACGACCCGAAGCGCAGCAGGGCGCGCATGACGACTGCGTTATGGCGCTTGCGATAGCGTATTACGTCCGTGCGCAGACCGTGGTCGAACGGTCTTTTGACCTGACCAAGATGTCGCATTGGACGCAGGATATGCTCGAAGATTACGAAAACGGAAATGAAATTGAAAAAAAAGACATGGAGCGCTTGTGGGGGAGTGGCGCGCCGCAAGGATTCAGGAGGTAAAAGAATTGCGCATCCCTAAACACAGGAACATCGACAGATACGTTATAACAAGAATGATTGAAGACTATCCGAAAAACAAGGAGGAACTCGAAAAAACGGAAGACGATACAAACGAACCCGACGCATTTTTGGGGCTTTGCAAAAAAAGCCGCCGCGAACGCATAAAATTAGAATGCGCGGCGGTTGACAGGGCGCTTCAATGGACGGACGGACAGGATAACAACATAGCATATCGCCGTCTTTTGAAAATGGTCTTTTGGAAAAAGACGCACAGCTGTCTCGGCGCGCGCGACGTTTTGATGATGTCGCGTTACGAATGCGACCGTTTTCTTGACGGCTTCCGCGCCATAGTTGCAGGAGTTACGGGCAGGCTGGAACCAATCGGAGGATAAAGAAACAGCAGTGGCTGTAAAAATCCAGCCACTGCTCTCTTTTGAAAATAAGAGAAGAATCTCACTTTATCCCGTAATACTCTCTTATCATATCGAATATCTGCTCATGCGTCACACCTTTTCCGTTAATACGGAGATATATGGTATACTCATATCTGTCATCACGCCAAAACCAGCATGAAATATTCTTGAAATAACTTACCGTTATCTCATCGTTTATACGGACTTTCTGTTCAACATCTTCAAAATAGCGACTACGGTTTGGGCTTTCTGTTTCATATCTAATCCGAAAACCGTCTTCATCTTCATTCTCGGATTCACAAACAAGAATAGCAGACAAAGTGTTTTCGGGGTCGTGGCTCCATTGATTCCAATACGCAGCAAAATAACCGTCAGGCAGCTTGAAGCCAAAATCTGCGGGGAATGTATCCACAGGATATTCCACTTCCCAAAAATATGTTGTATCTTCCGCTTGATTTTCTCCCCTTAAATCAGCCTCAATGACTTTTCTTTCCTCATATCCGCTCTCATCAAGAAAATTTGAAGCAATCTCCTTGACAACGCCGAGATACATCGTATCGTCCGCAACAAGCCTGAATTCGTAACGGTAATACAGCCATATAAACAAAATCTTGTTATCGTAGCGATAGTATTTTATGTCCCAAGGCGAGATCTCCATATCATCGCTGACAAGCACCGCCCCGTCAGGAACATACGGAGCAGAGACGGAAACCATTTTTTGCTCTATTGAAAACGTTTTTACGCCGTCCGAAAACTCATAAAAATTGTGAGTGTCGGTATGGTCTTCGGAAACAAGCGAATAGCCGACAGGAATAAAATACGGCTGATAATCGCTCTCGATTTTTGCGTTAAGCGCGCGTTGTCTCTCTTCTTCCGAAGCGAATATTTCCGTTCTTTCACCGCCGAACGTCTGCGAGAAAAAGCGAAAGAGCGGTTCGCGTATCGCCTTGACCGAAAGCGGCACGGCAAGCACGGTCAACGCTATGAGAATTGCTATCAAAACACGCTTCGGAATTATGTAAAAGACCGTGAAAACACGCTTTTTCACAAAAAGTTTTTCCATTCGTTCCTTGTGCCGTTCCGAAAAATCGGGAACGTTGTCCGACGGGCGAATCACGTCGAACGAGTTGCCCGCAACAGCGCGGGCGATGTCTTTATAAAAAGTCCTTTTTCCCATTACTCGATGTTCCTTAAAAAAATCCCCAATCAAACGGTCTTTACCTATCGCTCTTTTTGAGTTCCGCCGCCAAAAATCGCTTTACTCTCGAAGAACGCTTTCTTGCCACCGCCTCGGAAACTCCGAGAAGTTCGGCAATTTGAGCAAATGACAGTCCGTTCATATAATGCAGAACAAACGGGTCGGTTATTTCGACGGGCAGTTCTTTGAGTTTTTCGACGGCGTTTTCATACATAACTTTGCTGAACACTTTTTCGTCCACTCCGTCATCGCCGACGGAAACGAGATCGAGTTCGTCAATACTTCCGACTTCCGTTTGATTTGCCGTTCTGCGGCGGCGCAAAGCGTCAAAGCAAACGCTTCGAACGGTCATGTACAAATAACTTCTAACCTCGTCGCTTTCGGCGTCCTCAGGTGCGGGAAGCACCTTGATCATACGGCAAAAAGCGTCGTGCAGCGCGTCTTCCGCGTCCTCTTTGTTGCTCAGGATACCGAGCGCGTAATGATACATGGTTGAGCAATACAGTTCGTATATTCTGGTAAAACTCGCCTTTTCCTCTTCCGTCGCAAGCGTTTCCAAAAACATTGCAAGCATTTTTAATTTCTCCCCCGGGGTTTTCTTCTCTCTTTAACTTGTATTATATCACACGTCCGCATTTTTTTCAATCTTATTTTCGAATTCTGCAAAAAGCTCCGATAAATATATCACAAAGTTCATTATTTCGCGTGTCACATTTTTGCGTTTCAAACGTTACGGAGAAAAAACTTCCGCATCCGAACTACGAATTGTCAGCCGGAGCAAGTCGGGTACATTCGCGCAGAATTTCCGTACCGTCAAGTCCGACCAACGTTCAGGTAAACTCAGGCTGACAAAACCTTGCAAAAATATCTTTTGTCACTTATTTTCTCTTGACAGCGCGGGCCTTTTGCGGTATTATATTTTTACAGGTATACAAATATATAACAAAAAAGAGGGACGGAAAAATGAAAAGAAGTTTTTTGAATGTTTTTTGCGCCGTCGCCGTACTTGCGGCGGTTATCTTGACCCTTGCGGCGTGCGGAGGTGACAAAACGGAGCAGACAACGGCGGCATTTGACGCGGAAAACGCATTTTCGCGCCTGCTTTCGGAGGTAAAATACGCAGAAACGCTTTCGGACACAAGTTCTTCGGCGGATTTTATGTTTTCCGACCTGCCGCAGAATGCCGAAATAAAGATGTACACCTGCGAAAGCGGAAGTCACCCCGACGAACTGATAATGATGAAAGCCGCAAAAGCAGAGGACGTGCAGGCTCTTGAAACAGCGGCAAAAACGCACCTTACCGAACTCACGGCGCAGTTAAGGGATTACAACCCGCAGGAAGTTCCGAGAGTTGAAAACGCCGTTGTTTGCACAAACGGACTTTATGTTTTTGTCTGCGTTACCGATGACGTCGAAACGGCAAAAGCGATTCTGAAATAAGAGGTACGGAAATGAATGAAAAAGAAAAAACTCTTCTGACGCCGGAAGAACAGGAGCGACGCCATCAGGTTGCGGAACAGCAGCGATGCAAGGCGCGCGCCGAACGGGCAAGGAAAAAAAGAAGAGCGGAAAAAATAAAACTGATCATAGGCATTGCGTTTGTTACGTTGCTGACCGCGGCGGCTGTTTTTATAATTATCCGATACGTTTTGCCCGATGCGGGCAAAGACGCGCGGCAGCCGAAAACGTCGCCGTCCGAGGAGCAGACGTCTTCTTCCTATACGACGCAAACGCCGACAACGGCACCGGAACCGACACATGACTATCCCGAACTGAAAAGCAAAAACGGCACGTTCAACACATATTCTTCGGGCGCGATAAGAGTTGACAACGCCGCGTTCAGCGTGTGCGGAACATTGAGCGACAGCGTAACCTCAAAATATGCCGCGCTCGTTTCCGAAGTTGCGGACAGCCTTAACGGAAAGACAAAAGTCTACTCGCTGATAATTCCAACATCATACGGCGTGACGCTCCCCGACGATATAAAAACGCAGATAGCCAACTACGCCGACCAGGGCGAAAACATCACAAAAGTCTTTTCGAAGATGTCCGAAAACGTCACTCCCGTTTATTGTTACGACGACCTGATGACCCACCGCGACGAATATCTGTATTTCCGCACCGACCACCATTGGAACGGCAAGGGCGCGTATTACGCCTACGCAGCGTTTTGCAGAACAAAAGGCATTGAGCCGTACACGCTCGAAGAACGAGAGAAAAAAGAGTTCGACGGCTTCCTCGGCACGATGTATCAGAACAACGGCAAGGACAAAAACCTGCTCCCTGCCGACACGGTCGAAGCTTTTTTGCCCGTCAGCGCAAACGCGACGATGAAATTTACAAACACGGAAGGCACAACATACGACTGGCCCATTGTCAAGGACGTTTCCGAATGGTCGAGCGGCGCAAAATACAACACCTTTGCGGGAAGCGACAACCCGATAACGGAGTTCACAAACCCCGACGTCGCGGACGGCTCCGTGCTGATAGTTGTCAAAGAATCTTTCGGCAACGCGCTGCTTCCCTACCTCGTTGATCACTACTCAAAAATCTACGAGATAGACTACCGCTATTGGAAAGGCGACCTTGTCTCCTTTGCCGAAGAGGTCGGCGCGGACGACCTGCTTTTCGCGAACAACATAATGATGACGTCCACAAGCCTGCTCGTCGGAAATTTGAGTAAAATTATAAAGTAAATAAAAAATCGCCCGTGAATCGCTGATTCGGTTCACGGGCGGTTTTTTATCACAATTCACTCATTTACGGTTTTTCGCCGCTCGGCATATTTCCGCGCGCAAGGTCTCCCGCGATAAACGGAAGAAAACAGAACGGAACAGTCAGCGATTTTTTCGGAGCGGGCGGTACACTCTGTTTTGATACCGTCGCGGTACAGACCGTTATAAGATTGAAAGACAAATATCCGAAGATAAGGCTGATTCTCGTTCTGCCCGCACCGACCAAGCAAAATTCCGGAACGAAGATGACAGCAGAGAATACAAGCGTATCGAGAAGTTTGCGGATAAGACGGTATATGCTTCCGAAAAATATTACAACGGTTGTATGGCAAAAAAACAGACACCTTGTCGATAACAGTTCCGTCTGCGTGGCACATCTGACGCGGAGCGGCGGAGGTACGGCATATACCGTTGAATATGCA
>ERZ780195.901-NODE-901-length-27508-cov-11.733144_pt1 | contig 27508 bp, 20 predicted proteins | sample MGYA00511017_ERZ780195 | MGnify/ENA primary metagenome ERZ780195 (study PRJEB29588, sample SAMEA2159974) | human gut metagenome | biome: human gut; feature: human-associated habitat; material: faeces | place: Denmark | collected 2008/2010 ...
AGAATGGAAAAGGCGCAAGCAGATGGCGCAGGTGAATCTGGAAATAGTATTATTTGGCTGCCGTCACCGCAGCGGGCTTTGCGCCGCCTTCCTTGATTTCGCCGGCCTTCGTCAGCGCAATCTTGGTGATGACCGGGCCAGTCAGTTCGTAGATGAGCGTACCTGCCAGCACGACGGCGTTAATCGTCGGGCCATAGGCGGGCAAATCCGTCAGGCACATGCGCGCCATGCCGATGGCGACACCCGCCTGCGGAATCAGCGTCATACCAAGGTAGCGGATGATGTTCTTATCACACTTCTCAATGGCAGCGCCGATGGTTGCGCCAAGCGACTTGCCAATTGCGCGGCTCAAAACATACGCAATACCCACCACGCCGACCGTCGGCAGCACGGACAAATCAAGGCTTGCGCCGCTCAAGACGAAGAAGAGCAGGAACAGCGGCGGCGTGAAGCGGTCGCACTGCTCAAGGAGCGCGGGCGAATCGTTACTGACGTTAATCATCGTCGCGCCAATCATCATGCAGACCAGCAGGCTGCTCAAATCGAGCATAGTACTCAAGCCAACGGCGAGGAACACGATGAGAATCGTCATCGTCAGCTTATTGCCGCGCGAATGGAAGAAGCGCAGGCAGAAAACCATCACCGTGCCAATGAGAACGCCCATCGCCAGCGAGCCGACAATTTCAATCAGCGGCTTCACCAGCAGCGTCATCACGCTTAACGCCGCGCCGCTGTCAAGCGTGCGGGCGATTGCCATCATGATGGCGTAGAGCATCAGCCCCAGCGCATCGTCCATGGCGACAACGGGCAGCAGCATCCGCGTCACCGGGCCGTTCGCCTTGTACTGGCGGACGACCATCAGCGTCGCCGCCGGAGCGGTCGCCGCGGCAATCGCCCCCAGCGCCAGACACATCGGCAGCGGCTGACCCAGCACCAGCAGCGTCAGGAACACCAGCAGTGATGCCACGCAACCCTCAAACGCCGTGATGACCATCGGCTTCGCGCCGATTTCCTTGATGTAGGAGAACTTGAACTCACTGCCGATGGAATAAGCAATGAAACCCAGCGCGACATCGGAGATAATCGACAGCTTGCTGTTCATTTCCGGCGTCAGAACCTTCAGCACATACGGCCCGACCAGCAGACCCGCAATCAGGTACGCCGTCACGTTCGGCAGATGAATCAGCCTAATCAGGCGCGTCATGGCCATGCCAACCGCCATTGCAATGGCAAGCGCAAACAGGATATTCATTTGTTCTTGTTGACCCCTTCCACAAACGTCGTGGGCAGGGCGAAGCAAATACCCGTGTCGGGCTTGTCCAGTCCACCGGTTACTTTGTTGATGATTTCAATCATCTGCGGAATCTGTTCAGATTTCAGCAGCGTGAAAATCGTCTTGGAGCGTTTCCGCTCCGGATTGCACAGGTGGCGCAGCACCCCCAGCACCGGCAGATCGTCGATGTTATGGTCGCCATCCAGCACGCGCATCATGCCCGTCGATTCCAAAATGGTCGCGCCGCCGATGTTCTGCTTGAGCATTTCTTCCAGCAGCGGCTCCAGAAATTCTTCCCGATTCAGCACGAGAACAAACATCTGCATTGTGGTTTCCCTCCCTCATTCTTTGCAGCACCCAATGCCATGAAACATCCTATATTGTAGCACTTTCATCCTGTTTGTCAATCGAATTTGCCCCCAAATCCCCACGTTTTCTCATGAAATTCTCATCATTTCTTCTCATCTTTCACAAGCATTTCGGAGGAATCTGTGTTATCATATAGGTGTCAGGGAAAAAAGCCCGCTCAGCGGGAAAGGAGATTGATTTTATGGCAAGCTACACGATTGAAGATATTGAACTGATTCGGCGCAAGAGCGGCATCAGCTATCAGGAGGCGGTTTCGCTGCTGGATTACCACAACGGCAATGTCGCCCGCGCGCTGGTCGATTTGGAGCGCAACGGCCGTTTAAAGCCCGATGCCGCCGCACAGGATGGGCCGAAATCCGCCGAAAAGAAAGCGTCCACCGCTGCTGCCAGCAAGAGCAAGGGCGGCTTCATGCACTTCATCAACAAGCTTTACCGCGCCCGCGTGAAGGTGGCGCGGCAGTCGATTCCGATTCTCAACATTTCGCTGCTGTTCACCCTCGTCGCGGCGCTCATCAGCCCGCATTTGCTGATTCTCAGCGCGATTCTGATTCTGCTGCTGGGCTATCGTGTGTCGTTTGACAAGGACGACGCGGATTTCGCGGGTGAAAACATGGATCGCATGGTCAAGAACGCCGCGAGCAACGTCCGCAGCACGGTGGATGAGTTCGCGCGCGGCTTTCAGGCGGGCATGAACGGTCAGAGCGAATCCGCCGAGAAGAAGGCGGAGGTGGATTCTGCGGACAACCGCAGCTACTACGCTGCAAGCGCGGCAAAGCCAGAATACCACTCCTGCCCTACCATCAACGTGCCGGTGCAAGTGCCAAGCCAAGATGGCAACGTGATCGTGGAGGACGACACGGACGGCTTCAACTCCGCAACGATTAAGTAAGGAAGGTGCATCCATATGCTGCCGCTGATGCTGAGCTTGCTGCTATTTGCCAATGTGCTTGTTTTCGCCTCGCTGATGCTCTTCTTCGGGCTGTTCGGCGGCTGCAGGCAGCATTGACTTACCCTTCGCGGGACGCATTCAAGCGTTCCGCTTTTGCCCGTATATGGAGAATGGAGGATAACCATGAGCCGCATCTTGATTGTGGAGGATGAAAAGAAGATTGCTCGCTTTCTGGAACTTGAGCTGACGCACGAGGGATACGAAGTGCAGACGGCAGGCGACGGGCGCAGCGGGCTGGAACAGGCGCAAAGCTGGCAGCCGGATCTGCTGATTCTTGACCTGATGCTGCCGGAATTGTCCGGCATCGAGGTCTGCCGCCGCCTGCGCCACGACAGCGACGTGCCGATTATTATGCTGACCGCGAAAGACGACGTATCCGACAAGGTAATGGGACTGGATATGGGTGCGGACGACTACATGACGAAGCCGTTCGCCATCGAGGAACTGCTGGCGCGCATCCGCGTGGGGCTGAAGAAGCGCCGGAGTTCCGCCGCTGAAACGCCTGCGCCCGCGTCCAACGTGCTGCGGGCGGGCGGTCTGGTGTTAGAGCCCTCCAGTTACACAGTGACGATGAACAATCAGCCCATTAACTTGACAAAAAAGGAATTTGATCTGCTGAAATACCTCATGTCCCACAAGGGAGAAGCCGTGACGCGGGACGCGCTGCTGACTGACGTGTGGGGCTACGATTACGCGGGCGACACGAACGTGGTGGACGTGTACATCCGCTATCTGCGCCACAAAATTGACGAGCCGTTCGGCGTCAAGACGCTGCACACCATCCGTGCCGTCGGCTACATGTTCCGCGTCGATGACTGACCGTCCGAAGGCACGGCGCATCCGCCGCAAGAAGGATGTTTCCCCTGCCGCGCCCAAGCCGCACGGGCTGCCTTCCACCCTTTCCCGCATTCGTTTGTCCCTCTCCTTCCGCATCGCCGCTCACTTTTCCTTCCAGCTGGTGCGGACGTTTCTCCCCGCGCTGCTCATCCTGACGCTGGCGTTCGCGGGCGGCACGCTGTACCTCGCTGAACGCGACATTTCGCGGCTGCAATGCGCGCCGCTGTCCGCCGACGGCACCATTGCCCTCTCCGTGCTGGATGACGCGGAAGTGACGCTGCTGCCCGAAGCGCGCACGGACGGCATCATCGTGGGGCAAAGCTCCTACCGCCTGCTTGACCCGGAGGCGATTTTCACCGAAGGGCGCTACATCGTGCAGGCGCAGCACATTTCGGGGCAGTCGCTGCTGATTTCGCTCAGCCTCTCTCGCCCGCTTGCGCTGTACTGCGGAGCTGCCGCGGCGCTGGTCATCACTGACCTGTTCCGCATGTTCTACTTCGTCTTGCATCGGAAGCGGCTGCAAAAGAGCGTCCTCGCGCCGATTCGCGATATCACCGACATGGCAGCGACGCTCTCCGCGAACAACCTCTCCAACCGCATCAACATCGCCGGGACAAAAAATGAGCTGAAAGACCTTGCGACGGTCATCAACTCCATGCTCGACCGCATCGAAACATCCTACAACAGCCAGAAGCAGTTCGTTTCCGACGCTTCGCACGAGCTTCGGACGCCGATTGCCGTCATTCAGGGGTATGCCAGCATGTTGTCCCGCTGGGGCAAGAGCGACCCAGATGTGCTGAACGAGGGCATCAACGCCATCGCGCAGGAGACGGAAAGCATGAAGGAGCTTGTCGAAAGCCTGCTGTTCCTCGCGCGCCACGACAAGAAAACGCTGATGATGGAGATGGTGCGGTTTGACGCATACGACGTTGCCGCGGAGGTGCAGCGCGAAGCCGCAATGGTCACGCCGGAGGACACGTTCGCACTTGACCCTGCTGACCATGTGCTGATTGAGGCTGACCGCGGGATGTTGAAGCAGGTCATGCGCATCCTGTGCGACAACGCGGTGAAGTACTCCCCCAAGGGCAGCACGATCACCCTCGGCGTACAAAAAACCGAGAACGGCTGCACGCTGTCCATGAGCGACCACGGGCCGGGCATCCCCAAGGAAGAGCTTTCGAGAATATTCGAACGCTTCTACCGCTGTGACAGCGCCCGCAAAACCGAAAGCAGCGGTCACGGGCTTGGGCTGTCCATTGCGCGCATCATTGTCATGGGGCACAGCGGGCAGCTCCGCGTTCGCAGCAAGGTCGGCGCGGGCACGACATTCTATGTTGATTTGCCGCTGACGCAGGACAAGGTACGACACGGCGGCGAAGTCAATCTGCCGCCAGAGAAGGAGCACCGCTACCGGCTTCGTTCGAAGAAGGATAAAAGCGGCTACGCAGAAGCAAAAGTATCATAATGAAGACCGCACCCGGTTTGACCCGGATGCGGCTTTTTCGTCAGGCGATTTTCATATGGCGCAGGTGAATTTGGAAATCGTATTAGCTGTTGCTGTTGGCGCAGTTGCAGCTGCCGCTGCACGAGCCGGAGCATCCGCGTCCGCAATTGCAGTTGGAACGCACCGTGCTGCTGACGTTGCCCGTCGTGACCGTTCCGCTGTTGCAGACGGACTGCGGCGGGAAGAGCGGCAGGGCGAAGAACTCATCGCAGACGCTTTCCGCGAACTCCTCGGCGGGCGGAATCGGGCAGTAGCCGTAGCTGGGAATCAAGATTTCGGCTTCCGCGAGCACCTTCAAAATCGTCGTGACGCAGATGGTCATCTTGAACTGGTTGTTGCCCAGATACGTCCCGCTGACGCAAATCGCGCTGACCATGCTTTCCAGCGTGTACGGCACAATGGACTCGTCAGGAATGCTCAGCAGCACATCGCGGTTGACGCTGATGGTCGCCTTGCCGATGTACTCCACGCAGCGGCTATCCACGAACAGGATGTCAATCGGGATATCAATCGTTGCGCGTACACGGGCGAAGCAGGGGCGATCGCACAGGCGATCAACGGTCAGGTTGCGGATGTTGCCCTCGGTCGTGGTGCTGCGGCAGCTTTCGAAGGTAATCGGCGGCACGGGTGCGGACGTCGGCGGGATGGTCTCCTGCGTCTCCTGGCAGCCGCAGGCGTTGCAGGTGCAGGTGTTGTTGACCTGCGCGTAGCTGGTGATGGTGACGGTCTGCTTGGTAAGCTGCTCCTGCGTCATCGCGCTGTCATACACGCGCTTGACCTGCACGCAGACCTTCTCCTGCAAGCCGTCCAGCGCACTGCCGGAAATCGTACCGGGGCAGCAGTTGGGGTTCGCGTTCTTATACGAGTAGAATGACATGGATCGCGCCTCCTTGTCTTTTCCGGCTCCGGTCGCCTTGGTGGAGCCTTCACCAGCAGACTATGAAGCGCGCGGGAAAGTGTGCGGCGCGAAAGAAATCTTGATACGAAAAATGCCATCCAGCACGGATGGCACTTGACTTATCCCATTTTCACCGGCGTGAAGCCCTTCTTTGCGACTGCGTCCATCAGCACATCGTCCGCAACATCCGCGTTCAGCGTGATTTTCGCACACTTCGCCGCGAGGTCAACCTCCACGTTTTCTACGCCCGACACGGCCTTGAGCGCCTTTTCCACCGTCATCTTGCAATGATTGCACATCATGCCGTTAATCTGCATCGTCTTTTCCATCATCATTTCCTCCTACTTATGGAATCAATTCCGGCACGTCGTCGGTCATTTCCGCGTCGTCCGAATCGTCCTTGGGCTTTTCCGGCATCGGCGGCAGCTCTTTGAGCGACGAAATGCCGAAATGCGCCAGAAAATTGTCCGTCGTGCCGTAGAGAATCGGGCGACCCAGCGCTTCCTTGCGCCCGACCTCGGCAATTAGCTCCTTATTCATCAGCGATTGCAGCGAGTAGTCGCACTTCACGCCGCGAATCTGTTCTACCTCGGCGCGCGTGACCGGCTGACGGTACGCAACGACCGCGAGCGTCTCCATGGCCGCCTGCGAAAGCGACTGCTTCTGCACGGGCTGGAGAAGCCGCACCACATCCTGCGAATACAATGCGCGCGTCGCCAGCTGCACCTGATGCCCGTAGCGTTTGAGCGAAAAGCCGCGCTGATTGAAGTCGTACTCGTCGCGCAGTTGAATCAGCGCATCCTCTACCTCATGAATCGGCACATCCAGCGCCTTGGACAAGTCCTCTACACGCACCGCCTCGCCCGCGACGAAGAGAATCGCCTCGATGCGCCCGGCAAGATTGCCGCCCTCCTCCATGATGTCATCAGGAAAGCGCAATTGCTCCTCGTTTTGTGTCTCGTTCATTCCGTTTCCTCCGTTGCGCTTTCACCGTATTCGTCAACATCCTTGCCGCGGCCTGGATAGAGGACGATTTCGCCCCATGTACCCTCCTGCTCGGCGTGGATTTCGCCCAGCTTGAGCAGCTCCAGCAACGCCAGAAACAGCGTCACGACCTCTTCCTTCGACGGCGCAGCGCTGAACGTTTCCTCAAAGCGCAGGCAGCCGCGGCTGGACACGCCCTTAAGCAGCGTCAACATGCATTCCTGCACATTGTGCTCGTCGCGGTGAATGTCGCGCGGCGCGTAGTGGTTCGTCTCCGGGGAATCATCCGTAGCGGGCTTGCGCGCCCAGATGCGCAGGAACGCTTCCGTCAAGCCTTGCAGCGTCAAGCCGACAAGCTCCGTTTCCTGCGGCGGCAGCGGGTATTCCTCCGGCAGCTTCGTGAACAGGTTCGCCGCTGCCTGCTCGAACTGCTTCATGGCGGATGCGGTTTCGCGGAAGCGCTTGTATTCCTCCAAACGGCGAATCAGCGCTTCCTCCGGATCCTCCTCGCCCTCCTCGATGCACGGCGGACGCGGCAGCATCGCGCGGGATTTGATTTCCAGCAGCGTAGCCGCCATGACCAGAAAGTCCGTCGCGTCGTCCATATCAAGGTCGGGCGCATTGCGTACCGAATCAATATACTGGTCGGTAATCTGGCTGACGAAAATATCCTTGATGTCGATTTTTTCCTTGTTAATCAGGAACAGCAGCAAATCCAGCGGTCCGTCAAAATCCTTGAGCTGAAACGTCATTGCCATGTTTTATGCCCTCACGACAGCCCGAAAATCGCCAAGAATCCCTTGAGGAAGAACTCATAGACGGCAAAAATTGCCTTGCTCAAGAACTGATCCAGCGCGCCGGACATGAAGATGAAAATCAGCACAATCTGCGCAATAACGAACGCCTGCCGCTTGAGCTGCAGTTTGCCCTTGAACAGCAAATCGTTGACGAGATGGTAGCCATCCAGCGGCGGGATGGGCAGAATGTTGAACAGCGCAAGCCCCAGATTCGTCTGCGCCATCATCAGCAGGAAGCGCTCGACGTACCGCAGCCACGGCACAGCGAAATCCGCCAGCGCGCTTTCGGCGAATATGCCGTTGGTAATGCTCAGAATCACATTGTCCCTGCCATCTGTGAACTGGTAGAACGGGCTGAACAGGTGCGGGAGGGAGCTCGACGAGAATTCCCCCAGCATTTCCGATCCGAACATGATTTTGCCGACGACGACGCTCAGGAACATGCAAATCAGGCACAGGCAGAGATTCGTCGCAATGCCGGCAATCGACACAAGAAAGTCGTCGCGCCGCCCGTGCCGGAAGTTGCGCGGATTGACCGGAACAGGTTTCGCCCAGCCAACGCCAATCAGAAACATGCTCAGCGTACCGATCAGGTCAAGGTGCGCCTTTGGGTTCAGGGAGAGCCGCCCCATCATCTTCGCCGTCGGGTCGCCGCAGCGGTATGCCACATAACCGTGCGCGCACTCGTGCAGAATCAGGCTGATAAGAATGACAGCAACAGCGTATACCAGCGTCAGCAGAAATTCGAGCGGGCTGGTACGGAGCGCTTCCAGATAAGTGTCCAAATTGGAAAGCATTTTTTCCCTCTTTTCATCATGAAGTACGTCCCTGACGCATAGAGTGAAGCAGCAATTTCAAGGAGGTGCTTGTTCTATGAGTGAGCAGGGAACGAATCAGATCCAGCAGCTGCAGGTTCCGCCGGCACAGAATTTCGACACAGCGAACTTTCAGGGATCGATGCAGGAGGTCTTGCATGAGAACATCGGAAAGTATGTACTGGTGGATTTTCTCATTGGTACGTCGAATCTCGTCACCCGTCAAGGCTTCCTGTACTACGTCGGCACGCAGTTCATCGTCCTCTATGACAGCCTGAATCTGCGTTATGTCGTCTGCGATATCTTCTCCATCAAGTTCGTCACGTTCCTGCTGCCCGGCTATCAGCCCGGTCAGATTCAGACGACGGCGGAATTCGAGATGCACCCCGGCACGCCGAACACGCAGGTCGTTTCCGAAATGACACAGGCGAGCGAAGGCACGTCCGACAGCACGGCACGCGATGCCGACGCAGCCGAGTCATTCGCCGCGCGCCCCGCCATGACGCCCGCGCAGGCTGCCCTCGCCCACGCCATCCGCCGGAAGAATCCGACCGTGCGATAACAATTCTACCGCACTGCCATATTTCAATCCACACTTCCCATGAGTGGGAAGTGACAATTCTCAGCAAATTGCTAAAAAACTAATTATGAAGAAACCCGGCGCAGCAGCTCCGCTTCGTCAATCACTTCGATACCCAGCGTCTGCGCCTTGGTCAGTTTGCTTCCTGCCGCCTCGCCTGCAACGACGAAGGCGGTTTTTTTGCTGACCGAAGACGCGGGTTTGCCGCCGCTGCGGGCAATCAGGTCCTCCGCTTCCTTCCGGGAGAGCGTCGGCAGCGTCCCCGTGACGACGATGCTCATGCCGGCGAACACACCGCCCTCCACCTTCTGCTTTTCCGCCGGGGTCACACCTGCCGCCAGCAAGCGGCGAATCATCTCGCGGTTCTCGTCGAAGGAGAAGAATTCTGTGATGTTCTGGGCAACAATGTCTCCCACATCATCGAGGGCGACCAGCTCCGCCTGTGTCGCATTGGACACCTTCTCCAACGTTCCGAAGGCATTCGCCAAGTCACGCGCGGTCTTGCGCCCGATATTCGGGATGCCGACCGCAAAGAGAAACGCATCCAGCTCACAGTGCTTGCTCTTTTCCAGCGCGGACAGCAGATTATCCGCCTTCTTGTCCTTGAAGCCGTCCAGCGACAGCACCTGCTCACGCGTGAGGGTGTATAAATCCGCCGGATCGCGGACGTTCATCTGGTCGTAGAGCTGCCCCGCCGTCTTTTCCGACAAGCCCTCGATGTCCATCGCATCACGGCTGGCGAAGTGACTGATACGGGCAACCGCCTGCGGGCGGCAGGAGACGCGGTTCATGCAGAAAATGTGTGCGCCGCGCTCAATCAGCTTTTCGCCGCAAGCCGGGCAGACCTCCGGGCGGACAATCGGTGTTTCGCCCTCTTCGCTGTCCCCTACATGCCCCATAATTTCGGGAATCACGTCATTCGAGCGGCGAATCCACACACGCGCACCGATGGCAACCCGCTTGCGCTGGATATCGCCCCAGTTGTTCAGCGTCGCCTTGCGCACGGTCACGCCGTAAAAATCAACAGGTTCGACATGCGCAACGGGCGTCAGCTTGCCCGTGCGCCCCACATCCCACGTCACGTCGCGGATGACAGTCGTCGTCTCCTCCGCCTCAAACTTGAACGCAATCGCCCAGCGCGGGAAACGGTCGGTGTAGCCCATCATCTCGCGGGTGGAAAGGTCGCTGACCTTGATGAGCACGCCGTCAATCAGGAAGTCGAGGCTGCTGCGTTCCTCCTCAATATGGTGGATACAGTCCTCAATTTCGCGAATGCTCCGGCACTGCCCCAGATACGGGCTGACCTGAAAACCATTTGCGCGCAGGAAATCAAGCATCCCCTGCTGCGTGGTGTACGGCGGATTGTCAATCGTGCCAATCTGATAGAAGAACGCATCGAGATGGCGGGAAGCGGTCACGGCGGGGTCAAGGTTGCGGAGCGCTCCGGCGGCTGCGTTTCGGGCGTTTTTCAGCGGTTCTTTCGCCGTCTTGTTGTAGGTATCCAGTGCGGACAGGCGCATGATGCATTCGCCCTGCACTTCCAGCAGTCCCTGATACGGTATCGTCAGCGGCACGGTGCGGATGGTCTTTGCCTGCGGCAGAATCGCTTCACCGGTGATGCCGTTGCCGCGCGTCGCCGCCTGAATCAGCCTGCCCTCGTTGTAGGTCAGGTTCAGCGTCAAGCCGTCGAATTTGTACTCAACGCAGTATTGCAGGTCGTCCTGCCCGCTGAGCTTCTCGGTGCGGCGAATCCAATCCTCCACCGCGCCGATGGACTGTGCCTTATCCATGCTCCACAGGCGGTGGATGTGCGTATGCGGCGCAAACGCCGTCATCACTTCGCCGCCGACCCGGTGCGTCGGGGAATCCGGCAGGACGATGCCCGTTTCCTTTTCCAGCGCCGACAGTTCGTCGTAGAGCTTGTCCCACTCCATGTCGGACATAATCGGCTCGCTGCCGAAATAGTACGCCTGCGACGCCTGATTGAGCGTGTCCGCAAGCTGACGCATCCGCGCCGTCTGGTCTGTCATGCTTAATCCTCCAGCTTGACAATCGGCGCCGTCGCCAAAGCAAATTCCTTGGTGCCGTATGCCGTGAATTCAATCTTGATGCGGCTCATGCTGCCCGAACCCGTAACCTCCACCACCGTGCCCTCGCCAAACTTCAGGTGGCGGACGCGATCGCCGGGGCGATACAGGTTCTGCATGGCGCTGGTGGCCATATTGCGCGCCGGGGACTGCACGAAGCCCTTCTGCACGCCGGGGATATTCAGCCCGCGCAGGCCGGTATTGCCGCTGCCGGGACGGATGGGCGCACTACCGGACGGCGCCGGGCGGTTCGTGCCGCCGCGGTTGTACGCGCTGCGAGAGCGCATCTGCGGCTGGACGCGGTCGCCGAAGCGCTCCTTCATGCCCGCCATTTCGTCGGACAGCAGGCGTTCCGGGATTTCCGCCAAAAAGCGGCTGGGCGCGTTGTGATTCACCTGATTATACAGCATTCGCTGATTCGCGCGGGAGATAAACAGACGCTTCTGGGCGCGCGTGATGCCGACATAGCACAGGCGGCGCTCCTCTTCCATCTTCGTCTCGTCCATGAGGCTGCGCGCGGACGGGAAAATGCCCTCTTCCAGACCGGTCATGAACACATCGGGGAATTCCAGGCCCTTGGCGGAGTGCAGCGTCATCAGCGTCACATAGCCGCGCTCGTCCTCCTGCTGGTCAAGGTCAGTCACCAGCGACACGTTTTCCAAGTAGTCTTCGAGCGTCGCGTTTTCCGTTGCTTTCGCGTATTCGCTGACCGCACCCATGAATTCCTGAATGTTCTCCACGCGCGAGCGGGCTTCCTCGGTATCTTCCTTCTGGTACTGCGCCAGCAAGCCCGTTTTTTCCACCAAAGTAGATACGAACTCCTCCAGCGGCATGGTTTCCTTGAGCGCCAGCAGCATCGTCATGAGCATAAAGAAGTCGCTGACGCACTTTTTCGGGCGCGCGGAAAGCGAATCCGGAACGTCGGACAGGGCGCTGTACAGCGGCATATTGTTCTGCTGCGCGTGATTCATCAGCTCCTGCACGGTGCTGTCGCCGATGGCGCGCTTAGGCACGTTGATGATGCGGCGCAGGGACACATCGTCCGCCGGATTAACCACAACGCGCAGATACGCAATCACGTCGCGCACTTCCTTGCGGTCATAGAACTTCTGACCGCCGAAGACCTTGTAGGGAATCGCCGAGCGCATCAGCATTTCTTCCAGCACACGGCTCTGCGCGTTCGTGCGGTAGAGAATCGCCATGTTGCCATACGGTTCGCCGTGGCGGTTGAGCTGGCGGATGCGGTCGGCGACCCATGCGGCTTCCTCGCGTTCGTCGCCCGCATCGAAGAGGCGAATCGGGTCGCCCTCGCCCTGCTCTGTCCACAGCTTTTTCTCCTTGCGCCCGGAATTGTGCGCAATCACCTGATTCGCCGCGTCGAGGATATTGGCGGTCGAGCGGTAATTCTGCTCGAGCTTGATGACGGTCGCGTCGGGATAATCCTTCTCAAAATCAAGGATATTGCGGATATCCGCGCCGCGCCAGCCGTAAATCGACTGGTCGTCATCACCCACAACGCAGAGATTCCGGCTCTGGTCAGTCAGCAGTTTCACGAGCATATACTGCGCATAGTTCGTATCCTGATATTCGTCCACCATGACATATTGGAAGCGCTTGCGGTACACATCCAGCACAGGCGGATGGTCGGCGAGCAGTTCCAGTGTCTTGACGAGAAGGTCGTCAAAATCCAAGGCATTGAGCGTTTTCAGGCGCGCTTCGTACTCGACGAAGACCGTGTGAATCTGCTGGCAGCGGAAATCGCGGTCGGAATGGTCGAACCACTCGTCCGGACCCATCAGCTTGTTCTTCGCGTCGGAAATTTTTGCCTTCAGTTCGCGAATCGGCAGCAGCTTATCGTCAATATTCTGGCGCTTCAAAATTTCCTTCAGCACCGCGCCCTGATCGTCGTCATCATAAATGACAAAAGAACGGGTATAACCGCCGAGTTTCTCAATATCGCGGCGGAGGATTTTGGCGCAGGTGGAGTGGAATGTGGAAATCCACGCGTCGTTCGCCTGATCGCCCACCAGCGCGGCGATTCGCTCCTTCATTTCCTTCGCCGCCTTGTTGGTGAACGTCAGCGCCAGAATATGGTACGCCGCCACGCCGTGCGCCATCAGGTTCGCCACGCGGCAGGTCAGGGCGCGGGTCTTGCCGGAGCCTGCGCCAGCCAGAATCAGCACCGGGCCTTCCAGCGTTTCCGCTGCCAAGCGCTGCTGCGGGTTGAGCATACTTAAATCCATTTTTGTTTCCTCAATCTTTCTTTTCCTTTTCCGCGGCATTTTCCATGGCATCCAGCACCGCCGTATAGCCGTTCGCGCCATAAAGCAGCGCCCGGTTGACGCGGCTGATGGTTGCGGAGGATGCACCCGTCTGACGGGCAATTTCCTGATAGGTGGCATGTTCGCGGAGCATCTTCGCCACCTCGATGCGCTGCGCCATGCTCTTGATTTCCGCAATGGTACACAAATCCTCGAAGAAGCGATACGCCTCGTCCGTTGATTCCAGCGACAACAGCGCCTTCATCAGCAAGTCCGTCTGTCCGTTCTTCACGCGGGGCTCAAACATATTTCGCACTCCTTCACCGCAAGGGGTCAGCCCCCCTGCGCATAGGTACATTATAGCACATTTCTGCCCAAATGAACAGGGCAAAAGCAGGGCAGAAAACGCGGAAAATTACGTCTTTCCACGCAAAAAAGGGGGAAAGCCTGTTTCTTTCTCCCCTTTTGCTTTGGGCAGATTACCCTTCCAGTGGAACGGTCAACACGTCTTCGAGTTCATACGGATGACCGTAAATCGTCACGCTGATCGGCTCGCTGGAAATCAGTGTCAGCGTCACGCCTTTGGGCTTCACGCGCAGTTCGATGATGCGCCCGCGGTAATTGAATTTGTAGCTGTATCCATTCCAGCAATCCGGCAGAAACGGTTTGAAACGCAATCCGCCGAGCGTGCGCATTCCCGCAAAGCCCTTCGCAATCGCCAGCCACGAGCCGGACATGCTGGTGATATGCAGCCCGTCCTGCGAATCCTGATTGATGTTGTCCAAATCATAGCGCGCCGTCCGCTTGTACATCGCCACGGCGAGGTCTTTTTCACCAAGCTGCGCCGCCATAATCGAATGGATGCAGGGCGACAAGCCCGATTCGTGCAGCGTCAGCGGCGCATAGAAGTCGAAATTCCGCCGGAGCGTTTCGGTGTCGTAGACGTGGTTGAGGAAGTACAAGCCCATCAGCACATCCGGCTGCTTGATGTACCCCGAACGCAAGATGCGATCCCACGACCAGTGCATATAGATAGGGCGCTCCTCCGCCGGGATGTCGGACGCGGGGCGCAAATCCTTGTCCAGAAAGGCGTCATGCTGCGGGAAAATGCCCAGACCGCGGTCGTCAGGATAATACATGCGGTCGGCAATGTCCTGCATGTGCTTGAGATCATCCGGCGTAATCTGCAAGGCTTCCAAGCGGTCGTCATCCAGCTTGGCGCATGTCTCCACAAAATACTCCAGACACCACGCCGCCATGCGGTTGGTGTACCAGTTGTTGTTGACGTTGTTCTCGTACTCATTCGGGCCGGTCACGCCGAAAATCATGTACTTCTGCGTCCGCTGATTGAAATGCACACGCCCGACCCAGAATTTCGCGATTTCCGCCATCACCTCGACGCCCTCGCCAAGCAGGTACGTCTCGTCCCCGGTGTACATCGTGTACTCAAAGATAGCGTGGACAATCGCGGCATTGCGGTGGATGCCCTCGAACGCGACTTCCCACTCGTTGTGGCACTCGCTGCCGTTGATGGTCGAAACAGGATAGAGCGCACCGGGCATACCGAGGTTCGCCGCGTTGCGCTTCGCCGCTTCCAGATGGTGATAGCGGTAAAGCAGCAGCTGGCGTGCCGTGTCCGCCCCGCGAATCGCCAGAAACACCGGCAGGCAGTAGGCTTCCGTATCCCAGTACGTCGATCCGCCGAAGCGTTCGCCCGTGTAGCCTTTCGGGCCGATGTTGAGGCGTGCGTCGCTGCCCGTGTAGGTGCTGAGCAGCTGGAAGAGGTTGAAGTGGATGCCCTGCTGCGCGCTGTCGTCGCCCTCAATCTGCACATCCGCCATTTCCCAGCGCTCGTGCCACGCTGCCTGATGCGCTTTGAGCGCCTTCTGCCATCCCTCGTCGCACGCCTGCTGCGCCGCCGCCATCGCCAAGTCCATCAGCTGGTCTTTGTCGTGGTCACGGCTGGTGAACACGGCGACGTACTTTTCCACCGAGACAGTCGTGCCGGAGTGAATATCGCCCGCATAGAGCGCAGCGCAGTAGCCGGCTTTGGACGCCATATCAATATAGTCGATGCCCTCAACGCGGTTCGTCATTGCCGCTGCGACGGTGAAGTGCTGCACGCCGTAGGGATTCGGCTTCGTCTGCACCAGCACGCCGCCGCGCTCATCCCAGCCCTCGCCATCCACCATGTTCCAGAAGGACTGGTCGTAGTTCGCATCAACATTGCGGACGTTGCCATCCAGATAGGGCGAAACCTCCATCCGGCAGTCAAACGACGGCGTCACCTGATAGCGAATCGCCAGCAGTTCCTTCGTATCCATCGACACGAAGCGCCAAGTGTCCAGCGTCAGGCTGCCCTTGTCCATGTCCACGCAGGCGTGGCGGTACAGCACGGCCGTGCGCATATCCACCTCGCGTTCATATTCCCAGACCGTCGCGCGGCTGAGGTCGAGCGGATGCTGGTCGATGATGACATGAATGCCGATGAGGTTGATGGTGTTGATAACCTTCGCATAATACTCCGGATAGCCTTTTTTCCACCATCCGACGCGTGTCTTATCGGGATACCACACGCCGCCCAGATACGTTCCCTGAAAGCTGTCGCCGGAATAATCTTCCTCAAAATTGCCGCGCAGACCCATATAGCCGTTCGCCAGCGACATCAGCGACTCGGCGAAGCGCTGGGTATTGGGCTGCCAGCCGCGTTCGACTACTTTCCACGGATGCACGGGAAAGCTCATTGTTTTTCCCCTCCCTTGTCGGCTCGAATGCATTTCCAGCCGGTGCAGAACTCTTCCTAATACAATAATGCTTTTCCGCTTTTTTGTCAAGGGAAACCGTGTTCTTCTGTGTTTGTCCGTTTCGCTTTATTTTCGTCCCGTTTCCTGCATTTTTAGTCTCATCCTGCACTTTTTCGCTTCATCGGCTTCGGGCTGCGAACAGCAAGATTCACACCAGCGCCCATTTTTTCCGCATTCGGGGCGTTTGCAGCTTTTTGCGAACGTTCGGCATTTTCGTTTTTTTTGTCGTTTTTGAAGGGAAAAAACAGAATCAATGCAAAAAAAGCCCTTGACAAATCCTTTCCAAGCCGCTATACTTGTTGTCAACAGCAAGGGCGCTGTGAGATGAATTTCATTCGTTCTCGCAGTTGCCCTTTTCTTCGTAAATGCGAAAAAAACGCGTTTTACGAGAAGCGCGACGGAAAGCAGAGCCGCTTTCCCCCGCCGCTGGAATGCTTTCAAGAGCGAAATGACTTTGGAGGAGGAATCCCGGATGGCCAACATCGAAGAGCTTTTCGGCAGCAGCGTTTTCAATGACGCCGTCATGCAGAAGCGTCTGCCCAAGGATATTTACAAGGCGCTGCACAAAACCATCACTGATGGTACGCCCCTTGACCCGCAGGTGGCCAACGTCGTGGCAAATGCCATGAAGGACTGGGCAGTGGAACGCGGCGTTACGCATTATACGCACTGGTTCCAGCCCCTGACCGGCATCACCGCTGAAAAGCACGACAGCTTCATTTCGCCCAAGGACGGCGGCAAGATTATCCTCGAATTCAGCGGCAAGGAACTCGTCCGCGGCGAGCCGGACGCTTCCTCGTTCCCCTCCGGCGGTCTGCGCTCCACGTTTGAGGCGCGCGGCTACACGGCGTGGGATCCCACCAGCTACGCCTTCATCAAGGATGGCGTGCTGTGCATCCCGACGGCGTTCTGCTCCTACGGCGGCGAAGCGCTCGACCAGAAGACGCCGCTGCTGCGCTCGATGGAGGCGCTGTCCACGCAGGCAGTTCGCGTGCTGAAGCTCTTCGGCCGTGACGCAACGCGCGTGACCTCCACCGTCGGCCCGGAGCAGGAGTATTTCCTTGTTGACAAGGCGCTCTACGACCAGCGCAAGGACTTGATTTTCACCGGCCGCACCCTGTTCGGCAACAAGCCGCCGAAGGGGCAGGAGTTGGAAGACCACTATTTCGGTTCGATTAAGCCGCGCGTTCAGGCGTTCATGACCGACCTGAACGAAGAGCTGTGGAAGCTGGGCATCCTCGCCAAGACCGAGCACAATGAAGTTGCCCCCGCACAGCACGAACTTGCCCCGATTTTTTCCATCACCTCCGTCGCAACCGACCACAATCAGCTGACGATGGAAATGATGAAGAAAATTGCCCAGCGTCACGGTCTGGTGTGCCTGCTGCACGAGAAGCCTTTTGCGGGCGTCAACGGCTCCGGCAAGCACAACAACTGGTCGATGTCCACCAACACCGGCTACAACCTGCTTGATCCCGGCGACGACCCGGCGACCTCTGCGCAGTTTATGCTGATTCTGACGGCGGTTATCAAGGCAGTTGATGAATATGCCGATTTGCTGCGCATCTCCGTCGCGTCCGCCGGCAATGACCATCGTCTGGGCGCGAACGAAGCGCCGCCCGCGATTATCTCCATGTTCCTCGGCGACGAGCTGTCCGCGATTGTCAGCGCCTTCGAGGAAGAGAAGGAATACTGCGCAAGCGAAAAGCACGACCTCGAAATCGGCGTGAGCGTGCTGCCGAAGTTCCCCAAGGACAACACTGACCGCAACCGCACCTCCCCGTTTGCCTTCACGGGCAACAAGTTCGAGTTCCGCTCGCTGGGGTCGTCCGAGTCCATTGCGGAAGCGAACGTGGTCATCAACACCATCGTCGCACAGTCCTTGAAGGAATTTGCGGATGAACTGGAAAGCGCGGAGAACTTCCGTGAGACGCTTCACAACCTGATTGTGAGCAACCTGCGCAAGCACAACCGCATCATCTTCAACGGCAACGGCTATGCTCCCGAATGGGTGGAGGAAGCCGCCCGCCGCGGTCTGCCCAACTACGTTTCGACCGTCGATGCGCTGCCGCACATGCTGGACGAGAAGAACATCAAGCTCTTCACCACCTTCGGCGTCTTCACCGAGGCGGAAATCCGCTCCCGCTACGAAATCAAGCTGGAGAACTACGCCAAGGTGCTCAACATCGAGGCGGAAACCTGCCTGATGATGGCAGAGAAGGAAATTCTCCCGGCATGTATGAAGTTCGCCGGCGCGACTGCCAAGGCTGTCAACGCCATGAAGACGGCAGGCGTCGAACCCTATGCGGAAGCGCATGTGCTGGCGGATGTTGCTGAGCGCAACGCCAAGCTGTACAAGGCGCTGGAAGGGCTGCGCGGCGCGGTCAAGGCGACCTGCCACGGCGACGCACTGGAGTGCGCCAAGTACGAACACAACGTCATCATTCCGGCGATGGCGGCTGTCCGCGAACAGGCGGATGAGCTGGAAACGCTGGTCGGCAAGGAGTACTGGCCCTTCCCGACGTATGACGACCTGCTCTTCAACGTGTAATAACCTTCTGCACAAAGACGTGCAGGTGGAACGGTTCTGCCGTTCGCCTGCACGTTTTTTTGTATTCATCCACGGTGGCAACTCACCCCACAAAAGGATTAGGAGGCGCATGGAAATGGATCTTTCCAGCATCATGGCATCAGTTGACAGCGAAATCTTCGGCGTATGGTTTTTAATCGGCGCGGCGCTCGTTTTCTGGATGCAGGCAGGCTTCGCAATGGTCGAAACCGGCTTCACCCGCGCGAAGAACACGGGCAACATCCTGATGAAGAACTTGATGGACTTCTGCATCGGCACAGTGATGTTCATCCTGATTGGCTTCTCGCTTCTGCTGGGCGAAGACCTGATGGGCTTTATCGGCAAGCCCGGTTTTGACATTTTCATCGCGTACCCAAATTTCGATTTCTCGAACTTCGTCTTCAACCTCGTTTTCTGCGCGACGACGGCGACCATCGTCTCCGGCGCAATGGCAGAGCGCACGAAGTTCCTCTCCTACTGCGTGTATTCCGCCGTTATTTCCGCGCTGATTTACCCCATCGAGGCGCACTGGATTTGGGGCGGCGGCTGGCTGTCGCAGCTGGGCTTCCATGACTACGCCGGTTCGTGCGCGATTCACATGGTCGGCGGTCTGTGTGCGCTGATTGGCGCAAAGATGGTTGGCCCGCGCATCGGCAAGTTCTCCAAGGACAAGAGCGGCAAGATTGTCGGCGTGAATGCGTTCCCCGGTCATAACATTCCGTTGGGCTGCCTCGGCGTGTTCATCCTGTGGCTCGGCTGGTACGGCTTCAACGGCGCGGCGGCGAAGAGCATCGAATCCCTCGGCTCGATTTTCCTGACGACGACGGTTGCGCCGTCCGTGGCGACAGTTGTTTGCATGATTTTCACTTGGGTGCATTACGGCAAGCCGGATGTGTCGATGTGCCTGAACGCCTCTCTGGCGGGTCTGGTCGGCATCACGGCGGGCTGCGACGTGCTGGACTGCACGGGTGCCATCATCGTCGGCGTTGTTTCTGGTCTGATTGTCAACTTCGGCGTGTGGTTCTTGGACAACAAGCTGCATGTGGATGATCCGGTCGGCGCGGTTGCGGTGCATTTCCTCAACGGCATCTGGGGCACGCTGGCGGTTGGTCTGCTGGCGACGGGCACAACGCCTGATTATCCCGAAGGGATGCTGACTGGTCTGTTCTACGGCGGCGGCTTCGAGCTGCTGGGTCTGCAGCTGCTGGGTGTGCTGAGTGTCTGCGCATGGACGGCGGTCACGATTACGCTTGCGTTCCTCCTCATCAAGGCGATTTTCGGTCTGCGTGTGAGCTGCGAGGAAGAAATCGCGGGTCTGGACATCATGGAGCACGGTCTTGCGTCTGGCTATGCGGACTTCATGCCCGCGACCTCTCTACTGACGTCGGTGGAAGCTGTGCCGACCGTTGCGGTCGAAACGCCGAAGGTCTCGGTGGATGACGCTGTGCCGGTGGTGGTACGCAGCAACAAGGCGCCTGCTTCTGACGTGAAGATGACGAAGGTCTCCATCCTCTGCAAGCAGAGCAGCTTCGAGGTGCTGAAAACGGCAATGGAGGAAATCGGCGTAACCGGCATGACCGTTTCGCAGGTGCTGGGCTGCGGGATGCAGAAGGGCCGTCCGGAATACTATCGCGGCGTCGCGGTGGAAATGAACCTTTTGCCGAAGGTGCAGGTGGACATCGTGGTGTGCAAGATTCCGGTTCGCACGGTTATCGACACGGCGAAGAAGGTGCTGTACTCCGGGCACATTGGCGACGGCAAGATCTTCGTGTACGACGTGGAGAACGTCATCAAGGTGCGCACGGGCGAAGAGGGCTACGACGCGCTGCAGGATGTGGAGTAAATCAACAAAATCAGGGGAGGAAGCGCGAAACTTCCTCCCCTTTTCATGTGGAATTGATTATGCAAGATGCTTCTTCAGCGTCGCGCGGACAGCGCCCGGCCCTGCCAGCAGTTCCTTGACATCCGCCGTCACCTTGTCCGCCAGACCCGCCGTATACAGGCTGACCCCGAAGATGCTTGCGTTGCCGAGGATGCCCTCCAGCTTTCCGTCCACCGAATCCGGCTGACCGAGCGTGACGCCTTCCAGCGCCGCCTGCAAGGTAGCAAGCATCGGGTCGGAGGAGACGTTCATCGGCGCGCCGTTGTCATCCACACCGATGAGGTAGCGAATCCACCCTGCCAGCGCCAGCGGAATTGCAGTCAGGTCAGCGGGATTGAGCGTATCGGACGCCATGTAGCTCTTGATGGTCTCGCCGAAGCGGATGCCGACCTTCTGGGACGTGTCAGTCGCGATGCGCTGGGGCGTATCAGGGATGAAGGGGTTCGGCAGACGCTGCTCCACCACTTCGTCGATGAATGCCTTCGGGCTGATGATGCCGGGGTCGGTCACGACGGGCAGACCTTCCTTGTAGCCAATCGTCTTGACCAGCTTGACCAGCTCCGCGTCCTTCATTTCCGCCGCAATGGAGGTGTAGCCCAGCAGGCAGCCGTACACCGCCAGCGCGGTATGCAGCGGGTTCAGGCAGGTCGTCACCTTCATGCGCTCGGTGTCGTTGACGGTCTTGCGGTCGCAGAGGTACACGCCTGCCTTGTCCAGCGCCGGACGGCCGTTCGGAAAGCGATCCTCCACAACAAGATACTGCGGCACCTCGGCATTGACGAACGGCGCAATGTAGGTATTGCGGCTGGTGATGACGGGCTGCATGTCCTCAAAGCCCGCGTCCATCAGCTGCTTCTCGATGATTTCCGCCGGACGGGGGGTAATCTTGTCAATCATGCTCCACGGGAAGGAGACACGCGCTTCGTCGTTCACATACGCCTCGAAATCCGCCGGAACAAGCCCGTTCTTCACCCACGCCGCGACGATTTCCATCACGCTCGCGCGCAGCTTCTCGCCGTTGTGGGAACAGTTGTCCATGCTGACCATGGCAATCGGCATAGCGCCCGCCTGATAGCGCGCGTAGAGCATCGCCGCCACGACCGCCATCGCGTGATGCGCCTGCTTCGGGCCGTTTTCCATGTCGGACACGACCACGGGCATCAGTTCGCCCTTCATGTTGCGCAGCGCATAGCCCTTCTCGGTGATGGTGAAGGACGCCATTTGCAGCGACGGCGCGGTGAACACGTCCGTCAGCTGCTGCCACTGCGCTTCATCGGCACAGTTCGCCTTGATGCCCTTGGCAATCGACGCGATGACTTCCTTCTGCGTCGAGCCGTCGGCTTTGAGCGACACCATGAGCGTCATGCTGTCATGCGGCACATAAATCTTGTCGATAATGTCATAGTCGAACGTTTCCGCCGCGACGATGCCGGATTCCGCCAGCCCCGCGTTCAGCAGGCGCTGCTGAAGTCCCGCGATAAAGCCGCGGAAGATGTTGCCTGCGCCAAAGTGGACCCAAACCGGATGCTCCTTGGTTTTGGCAGTCATAGCTTCATGGTCAAAGGCGGGCAGCTTAACGCCCAGGGCTTCCCATTCAGCCTTCTGGTTCTTGATGGATGCAGCGTTCATTTTCATGGCGAAACACTCCTTCAGATTTTGTTTTGTGATATCTTCGGTGGCCTTGCTTTGCAGCACGGCCGGTGTTGTTCATTCAAACCGTGGATAAGTATAACCCTTATTTTTTGCAAATCAAATTGGCGTAATTGCTTGAAAGATTGCAAAAATTGCGGTACTATGAAAGTGGAAAGAGAGATGACAGGATTATGGCAGAAAACAGCTTTCAACCCTTTACACGGCGGCAGACCATGATCCGCCGGGATTTTGAAATTTACCGCTACCGCTACATGGATGAAGTGGAGCTGCACCACCACGATTTTTATGAAATCTACATGCTTTTGCGCGGCAGTGTATCTTATACGGTCGAAAACCGCATCTTCCACATGCGCGCGGGGGATCTGATGCTGATCAGCCCGCTGGAGCTGCACCAAGCGCGGGTTGACAGCAATGATGAACCTTACGAGCGCATTGTGCTGTGGGTGGACCGCGGGTATCTGGAATCCCTTTCCAGCCCGCACACCAGCCTGACCCGCTGCTTTGATACCAGCGTGCCGGGCCACACCAACCTGCTGCGCCTGCCCGGTGCCATCGGCGCGCCGCTGCGCAGCACGGTAGACCGCCTGTGTGACCTGCGCGCCCGCAAGGATTATGGCAGCGACCTGTTGGCCCAAGGTGCGCTGGTAGAGCTGATGATCGGCCTGAACCGGGCGGCGGACTCCCACGGGGACCTGCGCCCGGCCGGCACCAGTGACCAGGTGGTGGACGCTGTCCTACATTATATAAATGAGCACTACAGCGAGAGCCTGACCCTGGACCAATTGGCTGAGCAGTTTTTCATCAGCAAATACCACCTGCTGCGCAAATTTGATGCCCAGGTGGGCACCACGGTACACCGCTATATTTTGCAAAAGCGCCTGATGAACGCCAAGCAGCTGCTGGCGGGCGGCGTACCGCCGAATGGGGTGTGCCAATCCGGCGGCTTTGGCGATTACGCCAACTTTTACCGCGCGTTCCGCGCGGAATACGGCACCACGCCCCGGCAGTATGTACAGAGTCTGCGTGGGTAAAGTTCAAAAAACTGTCGTTATTGGTATTATAGCATACCCTGCCAATGGCTACAATAGACGATTTTGCGAAAATTTTGGCAGTCAGTGCAGCAGCCGTGCTGCACCGCTGCACGCAAGGTCAAGTTTTCACTTTCCTTTTGCGACAAAATAGCGTACAATGGGGGCAGCTGTTTTTGGGGGTATCAGGTACACCTTAACAGCTAAGTCGGGAGGTGGGCAGATGAACCAGCCAGACCCACAGCGCCGCATTGCGGGCGGGGTCGAATATGAATTGACGCGCCGCCGGGTGCGCAACCTGAACATACGGGTCCGCACGGATGGCAGTGTAGCCGTCAGCGCGCCGCGCCGGGTACCCTTGAGCAGTGTGGACGCTTTTGTGGCGGCGCATGCCGGATGGGTTGCCGCGGCGCAGGGCCGGATGGCGGTCCACATGGCAAACCGTGCCGCCGAACCGCCGCTGCCGAGCAAAGCCATCGCCCTGCACCAGATGCAGGCACTATGTGCGCAGTATTACCCGCTGTTTGCCGCCACCTGCCCGCGCGGAGAAATGCCCCGCATAGCGGTGCGGGACATGAGCACCCGGTGGGGGAGCTGCTCCCTAAAAACAGGAACGCTGTGTTTTGCCCTGCGGCTGTGTGTGATGCCGCTGCCCGCGCAGGAGTATGTGGTGGTACACGAGTTTTGCCACTTTGCCCACCCCAACCACAGCCCGGCTTTCTGGGCCGCCGTGGCCAGGGTGATGCCGGACTATAAGGCACGGCAGGCGCTGCTGAAAGGGAGATAGTACCATTATTTGGTTTCCATTCCCCATATATTGGCTGCCGTGATTGAAGAGTTCTATCGAACAGGTTCTAATTATTGCGTGCTTCTACTCTTTACCCACAGCATGTGGTGCATATCCCACCTGATATTTTTGAGCCGCGCCACGCGCGGCGATCCACCAACATTATTCTTTTTTCTTTATTCTTTTCTAAACCGCTTTTTATTCTGCTTTTTATTCTTTTTTAATTCAAATTTAATATCGAGGAGGCGATCTGCACTTTGTCAGATTCCAAACGCTACTCCACACTGGTGAACAACACCATCCTGTTTGCCATTTCCAACTTTGGCTCCAAAATCATCAGCCTGATTATTCAGCCATACCTGAGTTACGCGCTGGCCAGCCCGGATGTGATGGGTGTGACCAGCCTGATGCAGTCGGTGGCCAACCTGCTGATTCCGGTGGTCAGCCTGGGCGTCAGTTTTGCGGTGATCCGGTTTGGCCTGGACCGCAAGGTGGATAAATCCAGCGTATTCATGAACGGCCTTGCCACCATCCTGCTGGGCTTTGCCTTAATGGCGGTCTGCTGGCCGCTGGTGCGGCTGATCCCCAATGCGGCGGATTATCTGGTTCTGATTTACGCCTGTGTATTGATGAGCTGCCTGCGCACGCTCTGCACCCAGTTCATCCGTTCCCGCATGCTGAACCGTCTGGTTGCGGTGGATGGCGTTTTGACTTCCGCCACGCTGCTTGGGTTCTATTATCTGTTCCTGGATGTGCTGGATCTGGGCGCGAACGGCTACCTGCTTGCCATGGCCTGTTCGGATGCGCTTTCGGCAATCTTTGTTTTTATTGCCGGGCACTGCCACCAGTATTTCAGTTTCAAAAAGTTCAACAAAGCCCTTTGGAAGGACATGCTGCGTTATTGCATCCCCATGATCCCGGCTTCCATCAGCTTTTGGATCATCAACGCTTCGGACCTGTTCTATGTACAGGGCATGTGTGACGGCATTGACGGCAAAAGCAACACCTGGTGGGTGGGCCTGCTGAAAGCCGGGTATTATCTGCCGCAGATCATTACCATTGTGGGGCAGATTTTTTATGAGGCATGGCAGCTTTCGGCTGTGACAGAGGAATCCGAGCGTTCGGCGTTCTTCAGCAAGGTGTTCCGGGTATATGCGGCGGTCATGTTCTGCTGTGTGGCGGGCGTCATCTGGCTGTGCCAGCCCATGATGCACGTTTTCCGCGAGGATTACTTCCTTGGCTGGCAGTTTGTGCCGTTCCTGACACTGGCTTCCATGTGCACCTGCCTGAACAACTTCCTGAACAGCGTGTATGTGGTATACAAGCGGTCCACCAGTTCGTTCTACACCATGTTGGTAGGTGCCGTGGTTAATCTGGTTCTGAACTTTTTGTTCATCCGCTGGTTTGGGCCGTGGGGCGTTACGATGGCAAGTTTCATCTCCCTGCTGATTGTTTTCCTGCTGCGTGCTTACTCCACCCACGGGCTGCTGGAGATCGACTTTCACCCCGCCTGGATGCTGCTGAACCTTGGGCTGATCTTTGTGGAGATTGCCATGCTGTTCAAGCTGGAGCACTGGGTGCTGCCGGTCACGGTGCTGACCTTTGCCATCTGCCTGCTGAACTTCCGCGAGGTGTTTGCCATGGTGGAAAAGCTGCTGGGCATGGTTCTGCACCGCCGCAAAAAATCAAATTAAGTTTTAAACAAGTTTTGTTTTTCTTGTTGAAAGATTGCCCGTGCGTTGTGCACGGGCTTTTTTCTTTTCCGTTTTGTGGGCGGTTCTATTATATCGTGCCGCACTATGATATAATACGGGTGTGGTATTGGATGATCGGGTGAACATGGTATCCAGGGTGCCGTCCGTCAAGTACCGCGGCTTTTTTATCAACGATGAATGGCCCGCCTTTGGCAACTGGGCCAAGACCCATTTTGGCAGCATGAACGCCGCCTGCTATGCGCCGGTATTTGAGCTGCTGCTGCGCATGAAAGGCAACTACCTGTGGCCTGCCATGTGGAATTCCAATTTCAGCCTGGACGGCCCTGGGCTGGAAAACGCCGTACTGGCGGACGAACTGGGTGTGGTGATGAGCACCTCCCACCACGAACCCTGTATGCGCAGCGGGCAGGAATACAGCATGGTGCGGGGTAGGGGTTCCATTTACGGCGATGCCTGGGATTACATTGCCAACCCAGAAGGCATTACCCGCTTTTGGCGCGACGGCCTGACCCGCAACAAAGATTTTGAGAACGTCATCACTCTTGGCATGCGCGGCGAAAATGACACTGCCATTATGCAGCACGCCACGCTGGAAGAGAACATTCAACTGATCCGCAATGTGCTGAAAACCCAGAACCAGCTGATCCGGGAGATTATTAACCCGGATGTCAGGCAGGTGCCGCGGCAGATCGTTTTCTTCTCAGAAACCGAAGAGTTCTTTTACGGCAGCAAGGAAACGCCAGGCCTAATCGGTGATCCGGAACTGGACGGCGTGACCCTGATGCTGAGCGACAACAACCACGGCTCCACCCGCACGCTGCCAAGCCCGGAAATGCGCAGCCACCCCGGCGGGTACGGCATGTACTACCACATGGACATGCACGGCGGGCCCCACTCATTTGAATGGGTGGGTGCCACCTACCTGCCCAAAGTGTGGGAGGAGATGACCGCCGCTTACGAATACGGCGTGCGGGAGATCTGGGTAACGAACATCGGTGATATTGGCACGCAGGAGTTCGGGCTTTCCTACTTCCTGGACCTGGCTTATGATATTGACGTCTGGGGCGGGCAGGATGCTGCCATTACCACCCAGTACACCGCACAGTGGGTGCGCCGCAACTTTGGCGCGGCTTTTGCACCGGCGGACCTGCCCCGCATTGAGGGCATCATCACCGACTACACCCGCCTGCTGGCCCGCAGAAAGCACGAGAAGATGGGGGAGAACACCTACCACCCGACCCATTACGGCGAGGCGGAGGAAGTGCTGCAAATTTCTGAGCATATCCTTACCGAATGTGATGCGCTGAAAACCGCCTGCCCGCAGGAGGACCTGAGCGCTTTTATCTCGCTGATCTACTTCCCGGCGTGCGGCACGGCCAATTTGATGAAGATGTGGATCCTGACCGGGCGCAACCATCTGTACGCCAAACAGAACCGCGTTGCCGCCAACCGGCTGGCCGATGAAGTGCAGGCCTGCATTGAAGCAGACGAAGCGCTGGTGAACGAATACCACACCGTGGACGGCGGCAAGTATTACGGGTTCGGGTTATCGGAGCACATCGGCTTTGTGTACTGGAACGACGAGGACAACAAGCTGCCCATCCGGATGTACATCACCCCGGCCAACCGGCCGCGGATGATCGTATCCCGCGTGGAAGATACCGAGTACGCCACCGGCTTTTGGTGGAATGGCCGCAAGCCGCAGGTATGGCAGGG
>ERZ780195.903-NODE-903-length-27393-cov-3.104689_pt1 | contig 27393 bp, 26 predicted proteins | sample MGYA00511017_ERZ780195 | MGnify/ENA primary metagenome ERZ780195 (study PRJEB29588, sample SAMEA2159974) | human gut metagenome | biome: human gut; feature: human-associated habitat; material: faeces | place: Denmark | collected 2008/2010 ...
TACTAGTAAAAAACTGTCCATATTTTTTTCGTTCAGTTTTAGGCATACTTTCTATATATTCATTTGTGAGCTTTATAATTTTTTCTAACATATTTCCCCTGCCTACAAATTTGATGTTTTTGCTATTATACTATAATTAAATAGGCATTTCAACAAGCTCCATAATTAAGGCTTTTAAAAAAAAGCGCAAAGAACTGTTACTTGCAACCGGAGCAGCAGCTGCAATTACCACTACAGCTTCCGGCACCCGATCCTCCCGGAGTGCCAAAATAACATTTGCCAGTGTAATTACGACAGGTGTTTTGGCTGCCACAATGGGGGCAAACAATTTTATCCCGCTCTGCAGAAGAAAAGATCAACTCTTCAAATACCTGACCACAGTCTTTACAAATAAATTTTAAAAGTGCCATTTGACTCTTCCTTTCGTAAGGTCAATTTTGTTATTTACAGATTATAGCATTTTTTTGCGCCACAGCCAAATAACCGTGATAATGGTGCAAACTGCAGAAATCCCAATCACAATCCAAAAACCAAACCCATTGCGCTCAAAGGGTACGGGTACATTAATTCCCCATAAACTGGTGATGAAAGTGGGAACGGCGATCACAATGGTCATGACTGTCAAAAATCGCATTACTGCATTTAGATTATTGGAAATCACCGAAGCAAAGGCCTCTGTAGTGCCCTGTACAATGTCTCGATAAATGGTACACATCTCAATAGCCTGTTTGTTTTCGATGATGACATCCTCCAGCAAATCTGTGTCATCCGGGTAGTATTTAATGCTGCTGGACTTGAGCATTTTTTCTAGCACAATTTCATTGGCCTTTAAAGCAGTAGAGAAATAGACCAAGGATTTTTCGATTTTCAACAGCTTGATCAGGTCTTTGTTCTTCATATTTTTGTGAAGCGCATCCTCTACCTGTGTGCTGGACTTTTCGATCTGCCGCAAATACTGCAAAAATTTCTGGGCATTCTTAAACAGCAGCTGCAGTAAAAAGCGAGTGCGTTTACATGTATCAAAACTCCGTACCCGTTTGCGGAAAAAATCCTCGATAACAGAGCTCTCTTCCAAGCATACGGTAATGATATTCTCTTTGGTTAAGATAATACCCAGCGGCACCGTTTCATAGACAAATGTGTTGCCTTCTGCCTGAACTGTTGGCATATTTACTAAAATCAGTACATTGCCATCCTCGCAGTCAATACGCGCACTCTCCTCTTCATCCAGAGAATCGGGGATGAAAGAATCATCTAGGTCAAAATATTCGGTAATGTATCTAATTTCCTCTGGCTCGGGATCCAGCATGTGAATCCAAGTGCCCTTTTCAATATGATCTAATTCTTCCAGTACGTCATTTGTCTTGTAATATTTAATCATACTTTCACCTGCCTAACGAATTAGCTAAGCAGTCTACAGAAAATAAGGCCGCTTAGTCCGAAAAATGAAATAGATATGTGAGATTTATTAGGGTCAGCGTCCATATTTTCACCTCTTTTTCTTTCAAAACATACCAATTTTATTATACTTATTTTGCAAAATAAAAGCAATAAAAATGGAAATTTTGAGGTGCTTAAATGCTGGGGTATTGATTAGCCAAATGGTGCATATAAGTAAATTGGGTTACTCTATCCCAAAAACAGTGGAAGGTGAAAGGAATAAAGCAGACTCATACGGTGTAAATAATTTATGAATCCTATGGGATGGGCACTGCTAAATATTAGAAAGTTATGATATAATAAGTGCCAAGAGGTGAAAAGACCGTGGAAAAGATCCAGGTGGGAGATAAAATCAGCACAAAAAAAAAACATCCCTGTGGGAGCTTTGAGTGGACTGTCATTCGAACAGGGGCAGATGTAAAGATGAAATGCAATGGATGCGGAAGGATTGTCATGCTCCCCTATGAGGAATTTATCAAGCGAGTAAAGAAGGTATGGAAAGATGAAGCATAATGGTCAAGAACCCCAGTCCAGAACCGAAAGGAACAAACGGGATCGCAAGAAAAATATTTTAAGCTGGGTCTATTGCATAGTGATTGCGGTAGTAGTAGCGGTGCTGCTCCGCCTGTTTGTACTGGAGTTTTATCTGGTCAAAGGGCCGTCTATGGAGCCTACCTTAGTGGAAGACAACAGGGTGTTTGTGGAAAAAGTATCCAAGTATTTTACGCTGCCCAACCGAAATGACATCGTCATTGTGCACCCGGAAGGAATTGAGGAATCCTTTATCAAAAGAGTGATCGGATTGCCGGGGGAGACGCTAGAGATTATTGACGGATATTTGTATATCGATGGGCAGCGATATGAGGAAGATGTCTACCAGCAGCCAATGAGCTATGATATGGATCCCGTGACCGTCCCAGAAGACCATATTTTTGTGATGGGGGATAACAGAGATGTATCTTTGGACAGTAGAGACCCATCGGTAGGGTGCATCCCCAGAGACAAAATCATTGGTGTAGTAAAATTTAAAATTGGCTAAACACATCTGCTTTTTGGCTGAATAGGTCATAGACAAGTGGATGAAAATACAAAGAAGATAGAAGAGGAGTATGGAAAGAGAATGTCAAAGATAGCGCTTGTGCTAGAAGGCGGTGGCATGAGGGGGATTTATACCTCCGGTGTGTTGGATTTTTTTCTGGATCAAAACCTGCGCTTTCAAAACATTATCGGTGTGTCTGCTGGAGCGTGTAATGCTGCATCATATATCTCAAATCAGAAAGGCAGGCATTACAATATCAACAAAACCTATGCCAAAGACCCAAGATATGCGGGAGTGAGGACTTTTTTGCGAACAGGCAGCATTTTTGGGATGAAATTCATTTTTGAAGATATCCCAGATCGCCTGATCCCATTCGATTACGATGCCTATATGAATAGCAACATGACCTTGGAGACCGTCGTCACTAACGCACGATCTGGACAGGCAGAATATTTGGTGGCACAGGGAAAGAAGGAGATCAACCAATTTATCATGGCGTCTAGTTCCATTCCTGTGGCCTCAAAATCCGTACTTATTGGAGCAGATCTCTACTATGACGGCGGGGTGGCGGATTCCATTCCTGTGGCCCATGCGCTAGAGGAGGGGTTTGATAAACAAGTGATTGTACTGACCCAGCAAAGAGGGTTTGTTAAGCAGAGGAAGAATTTGGCTTGGTTTTACGCCGTGAGATTTCCTAGGAAAAAACAGCTGCGTGATACCCTAAACCGTCGGTATCAAGTATATAACGAAAGTCTGAAATTGGCAGCAAAATTGGAAGAACAGGGAAAAGCTCTGATTATCGCACCCTCACAAGCGCCGCAAGTAGGACGGGTGGAAAAAGATCTAAAAAAGATTGACCGGATTTATGAGATGGGATACCAGGATGCCCAAAATATCAAAGAAAAATTATTGGATTTTATTGCAGATGGAGAAAACATATTGCAATCCTAACCAAAAATACAGCAAGTTTCAACGTACAACTGACAGAAGATGATACAAAGGAATAAAAAAACATCCTTACCTTTTTGGTAAGGATGTTTTTTATGTAATTAACTAAATACATAGTTAAGGGGGGCGATTTATTTGCCGTAGTAGGCCTTCAGATACAGATCTTTGATCTCAGAGATCAACGGATATCTGGGGTTCGCTGTGGTACACTGATCCTCAAAGGCGTGTTCTGCCAGCGCATCTACTTTGGAGAGGAACTCCTGTTCGTTGATACCACACTCGGCAATGGACATTGGGATGTGAAGATGCTGCATCAGCTCCCGAATGGCCTGCACTAAATTATCTACGCTCGTTTGCACGTCTTTATCGCCGATACCCAAGTATCTTGCCAACTTTGCGTATTTTTGATCCGCAATAAACGTCTCATATTTGGGGAAGGTGGCAAACTTCGTGGGCTTTTGGGCGTTATATGCGATCACATGGGGCAGCAATACTGCATTGGCTCTGCCGTGTGGGATGTGGAACTCACCGCCCAGTTTATGAGCCATAGAGTGGTTCAGCCCTAAGAATGCATTGGTGAATGCCATACCCGCAATACAAGAGGCGTTGTGCATCTTTTCCCGCGCTTCGGCATCTTCTGAGCCGTTGTCATAGGCTCTTTGCAGATTCTCAAATACCAGCTCCGTGGCTTTAACGGCTAACCCATCGGTGTAGTCAGAAGCCATGACGGACACATAGGCTTCAATGGCGTGTGTCAGTACGTCTAGCCCTGTATCAGCCGTAGCGGCCTTGGGCAGAGACATGGTGAACTGAGGATCGATGATAGCCACTGTTGGAGTGAGTGCATAGTCCGCCAGAGGGTACTTGATGTTGCCGTTTAACTTGTCGGTGATTACAGAGAAAGAGGTGACCTCAGAACCTGTACCCGACGTGGTGGGGATGGCGACGAATTGTGCTTTTTCTCCCAAGCGGGGGAACTTAAACGCTCTCTTGCGGATGTCCATGAATTTAAGACGCAAACCGCCAAACTCGGTCTCTGGATGCTCATAGAACAGCCACATACCCTTAGCCGCGTCCATAGCGCTGCCGCCGCCTACGGCGATGATCACATCTGGGCGGAATTCCCGCATGGACTCTACGCCGCGCATAATGGTCTCTACAGAAGGATCTGGTTCTACATCGCTAAAGATCTCACTGTGGCAGTAGATCTCCCGCTTTCTCAAATAGTAGAGCACTCTATCTACATACCCTAATTTGACCATCATAGGGTCGGTTACGATGAATGCACGGGAGATATCCGGCATTTTTTCGAGATATTGGATACAGCCATTTTCAAAGTAGATTTTTGGCGGAATCTTAAACCACTGCATATTCACTCTCCTGTGGGCGATTTTTTTCACGTTGATCAAATTTACGGTAGACACGTTGGAAGTGGTGGAATTATGTCCATAAGAACCACAACCCAGTGTCAGTGAAGGAGTATTGGTGTTGTAGATGTCGCCGATGGCACCCTGTGAAGAGGGAGAGTTGGCGATGACACGCCCAACCTTCATGCGCTTTCCGTACTCCTCGATGAGCTTTTCGTCGCTGGAGTGAATCACTGCCGAATGTCCTAAGCCACCTAACTGAAGCATTTTTTCCGCTTTGTCAAAGCCCTCTTTGCTATCGTTTACGATAAAGTACGCCAGTACGGGAGAGAGTTTCTCTAAAGAGAGAGGATAATCATATCCCACATCTTTGAGCTTGGCAATTAAAATTTTAGTATCCTCGGGCACAGTAATCCCCGCGTTTTTGGCAATCCAAACGGGTTTTTTACCCACAACATCGGGGTTTACCGCACGTTTTTCGCTGTTAATTACATAATCGGATACTTTTTTGGTCTCCTCTTCGTTTAAGAAATAACAGCCATTTTCAGCCATAAACTGCTCAAAGGCCTTAGAGATCGCTTTATCGACAATGACAGCTTGCTCCGAGGCGCAAATCATGCCGTTGTCAAAGGACTTGGAGAGCATTAGGTCAGTACAAGCCCGCTTGATGTTGGCGGATTTTTCAATATAGCAAGGCACGTTGCCAGGACCTACGCCAAGAGCTGGTTTGCCGGCGCTGTAAGCTGATTGCACCATACCGCTGCCGCCTGTTGCCAAAATGAGGGATACCCCTGGATGATTCATGAGTTTGGTGGTTGCCTCCACAGAAGGTGTCTCTATGAACTGAATGCAGTATTTTGGAGCTCCCACCTCTTCGGCTGCTCTTCTTAAGATTTCTGCTGCCGCTGCAGAGCATTTCTGTGCTGCAGGGTGGAATGCAAAAATAATGGGATTGCGAGTTTTGGCACAGATGATGGACTTAAACATCGTAGTAGAAGTAGGGTTGGTAACAGGCGTAACACCTGCCACTACGCCCACAGGCTCTGCTACATCGTCCGTCCCCTCTAGAGAATTGGTATTGATGACGCCAACGGTCTTTTGATCCTTGATGGAATGCCAAATGTACTCAGTGGCAAAGATGTTTTTAATCACTTTGTCCTCAAAAATACCCCGCTGGGTCTCTTCCACTGCCAGTTTCGCCAATTCCATATGATGGTCTAGGCCGGCTAATGCCATGGTATGAACGATTTTGTCCACTTGCTCTTGGTTTAGCTCCATGTATTCGGCAAGTGCCTGCTGTGCATTTTTCACGAGCTTATCGATCATCGCATCAATGTCGACTTTTTTTGCTGGTTCTGTAGCTTTGTTAGCCATAATGTCTCCTCCATTAAATATTTAAATTTAATTTAACTTCTGTAATGATTTTCTTAGTATTCGCTAGCTGCATTTTCCTATTCTGCATCTTGCAAATAAAAGAAAATTTCCAATTGTATACCAGAATCAATCTAGTATACAATTTATTGACACTTTTTTAACAAGTTTCATAATATTTTTAGTTTTTCCTCTATATGATGGGAAAAACGATGCACATTATTTCAAAATTATTTTGTTAAAAAAATATCAATCTCTTGATGTGTAATAGTATGCACCTGATTTTGCAAAAAGTCAATAGGTTTACATAAAAAAATTTGCAAATTTTGCAGAAAAAGAAAATTAATATTTTTTACCAAGAAAATAAAAAATAAAGTGAGCAATATATGAATAGTGCACAGAACCTTCCCATCAGCTGGATAAAAGATTGTAGAAATGGAACAATTAGGCTACAATAAGAATATAGTAATTTTTACATATAATAAAGGAATAGAAAAATGAAAACAGTATTGATCACTGGCGCATCTGGCGGCATTGGATCTTGTATTGCACAAAAACTATCTGCCTGTGGCTACTATGTCATAGCAGGATATCATCGCTCGAAAGAAAAAGCGTTGCAACTCAAACGGGATATGGAAGAAAAAGGAGGGAGGGCAATGCTGGTACAGGCAGATGTATCCCAACGAGATCAAGTGGAGACCATGTTTGAGGAAATAGAAAAGCAGGTAGGTTCTGTGGACATCCTGGTTAACAATGCGGGAATATCCTCGCAGATGCTCATTACAGATGTGAGCCCAGCTCACTGGAATCAAATGTGGGGAGTCAATGTAAATGGTGCTCTTTTTTGCACGCAACGGGTACTTCCTGGGATGATTTCCAAAAAACAGGGAAAAATTATTAATATATCCTCCATTTGGGGCATGGTAGGGGCTTCTTGCGAAGTACACTATTCGACTACCAAAGCAGCCATGATAGGTTTTACCAAAGCGCTAGCAAAGGAAGTGGGACCTTCGGGAATTCAAGTCAACTGTGTGGCACCGGGCGTGATAGAAACTCAGATGTTAAGGGACCTTTCGCCAGAAGATCTGGAAGCTCTAAAAGAAGAGACCCCTTTGGGCGTGTTAGGGCAGGGGGAAGACGTAGCCTCCTGTGTGGCATTTTTAGCCTCAAAAGAGGCGAACTTTATGACAGGGCAAGTGATCAGTCCCAATGGAGGGCTGGTAATCTAAAGTATAAAACTAAGGAAAAGGAATTAGGAGGTATTTTCATGAACGACCAAAAATTTTTTCTATGTAAGCATTGCGGCAATTTAGTGGGTATGATTAACAACGCCGGCGTAAAGATCATCTGCTGTGGAGAGCCTATGGAAGAGCTCAAACCCAACACCCAGGATGCGGCGGTGGAAAAACACGTACCTGTAGTAAAAAGAGAAGGACAAACGGTTGAAGTGTGTGTGGGCAGCGTGGCACATCCGATGGAGGAGAAGCACAATATTGGGTTTATCTATTTGCAGACCAAAATGGGTGGACAGAGAAAGAAGCTGGAAGTGGGGAAAGAACCAGCGGCAAAATTTGTTGTTACTGATGATGACGAACCAGTTGCAGTATTTGCTTACTGCAACTTGCACGGTCTGTGGAAAGCAGATGTAAAGTAGAAATTCATTTGTAAAAAGCACAAAAAGAGCCAGTGACAATCAGTCATCGGCTCTTTTTTCATGCGTTTTCAACCCTTTTTTAGCTCTATATATTCCTTTAAAAATTTCACCGTATCTTCTAGAGAAAGCAAACTGCTGTCTATGGAGAGGTCGTAATTGGAAGCAGAGCCCCACTTTTTCTCGGTATAGTAGTTATAGTAATTGGCGCGAGATTTATCCGCTTTGGCCAGCATGCCTTCTATCTTATCCTGAGGTACATTGTATAGGGAATCAATACGCCGTTTGCGATATGCCAGCGGGGCATGGATAAAGAGACTGATCAGATCGGGATCATCCCGCAGAATATAATCGGCACAGCGGCCAATTAAGATACAGGAGCCCTGCTTAGCCAGGTCCTGAATGATGTTCGCCTGCAGTGTGTACAGTTTGTCGTTCATGGGCATATCCGAGATCGTAGAGACCCGGCTGCCAAACATATACGAACCAATGGCTAGGGAATACAGTAAGCTCTTAGTGGGCTTTTCATCAAACTGTTCAAAGATCTCAGGGCTCATGCCGCTCTTTTTTGCGGCCAGGGCGATGAGGTCTTTATCGTAATAGGGGATGTCTAAACTGGATGCTAAGGCCTTCCCGATTTCTCTGCCGCCACTGCCAAACTGGCGGCCAATGGCAATGATCACTCGATTCATGATTTAACCTCCACTTCTGATAGACTTTCCTGCTCGCTTTGCAATTTATTTAAGTGGCGCATTTCCACGAGAATAAAGATGAGCGCCAATACAAATGCCAAAGTATCTGCAACTGGCCCTGAATATAGAATCCCCTCTAACCCAAGAAAAATAGGCAAAATTAGCATAGCCGGTATGAGAAAGATGATCTGCCTAGATAGGGATAACAGTGTCGCACGGAGGGGCTTGCCAATCGCCTGGAAAAAAATAGACGAAACCACCTGAAACGCATTGAGAATACAGCAAAAGAGGAATGTGCGGAAACTCATCAGAGCGAAGTTGTTATATAGATCATTTTCCTGGCCAAATAAGTTGATAACGCTTTGTGGTGCAAATTGAAAAACGCAAAACCCGATGACGCCAATGACAAGAGAAGCTCCTACAGCGATGAGATAACATTTCTTTACCCGATGATAGTTTTTGGCCCCATAGTTAAACCCAATAATGGGTTGGGAGCCCACTGCCAGCCCGATAAAGAAAGAAAGGATGATGGAATTGACCTTCATGACGATTCCCAAAGCGGACAAGGGAATATCGCTTCCATAGGAAGACATTGCGCCATAGTAGGTTAGCTGATTGTTCATCACTACTACCACAACTGTAATAGCCATTTGGGTGATAAAACTGGAAACGCCTAGTGAGAGTACATGGCCAATATACTTCCAACGAAGCTTAAAATAACTCTTCTTTAACTGAATATTCTTAAAATGCCTCAAATAGAACACGGCGATAAAAAATCCTACAATCTGACCGATAATTGTCGCCCAGGCAGCTCCCGCTACCCCCCAGTGGAATACGAGAATAAAGATTGGATCCAAAATGGTGTTTAGGATAGCGCCGGAAAGCATGGAGATCATAGCGAGCTTAGGGCTTCCATCGGCACGGATTGCAGAGTTAAGGCCGGTACTCATGATGACGAACGGAAGACCAATGATAATAATCTGGGTATACTCAATGGCATAGGGCAGGACGTTTTCCGTCGCACCAAAGAGTTTTAAGAGTGGAATCATCAGAGCAAAGCTCATGACAAAAAAGAAAATGCCCAAAATGCCAAGCATGACGATGGCATTTGCCACGCCCTTAGCAGCGCTCTCTTTATCGCCAGCCCCTAGTTTTAAACTTAAAAATGCTGCACATCCATCCCCTACCAAAAGGGCAAAGGCAAAACAGATGGTTACCAGGGGAAAGGCAACATTAGTTGCCGCATTACCTAGATATCCAACGCCTTGGCCGATAAAGATCTGGTCTACTATGTTGTAAAGCGAGTTTACCACCATAGAGACGATGCTCGGGATGGCAAACCGGGCGATTAATTTGGAGATCTTCTCCGTGGCAAATGGATTGGTTTGTGCCGTCTGTACTGTTTGTTCCATAGCGAGTATCACCTGTACTTTCTCAAATTTTAGCACAAAATCATAGAACACAAAAAAATTGCGTTCCATTGATTTACCTTTCCTTCTCAATCACAGAAAGGAAGGTTCAAGACATATAAAAAAACAGCTAAATAAGCTCGTGTTTCCCGTAGATATTTGGATCAATTTGCCTCGATATAGCAACTGACGGGCGCTCAGCTCAGAAGTTGTAAAAGTGAGCATATATTAATTTCCCTTGGCGAGCTTGAAAGCTCTAAAGAAACATCCCTTACTTAATAACTGCTCTGTTACATGCGCAACTATTTTACCTGTACTATCGGAAATTGTCAAGGAAAACATGAAGACCCATCAAGGCAAATTGAAAGCAGGGAAAAGGGAGGGAAATAGGGAATTATCAAAATAGTATCGATAGACAAATAAAGTGTCCAGAAAGGAGTAGACGCATGAAATTTCTCAATATGGGATCGCTCAACATCGACTATGTGTATCAAGTGCAACACTTTGTACAGCCGGGGGAGACATTATCTGCCATAGACAGGCAAATATTCTGTGGGGGAAAAGGGCTCAATCAGTCGGTTGCCCTTGCCAAGGCTGGGGGCGAGACGTATCATGGCGGTTTAGCGGGTAAGGGCTCGGATTTGCTGCTGGATATGCTGAAAGATGGGGGTGTGCAGACTAGCCTCATTGATAGAGTACCCATGGAAAACGGACATACCATTATTCAGGTGGACGGCCAAGGGCAGAATTGTATCCTATTATATGGAGGGACCAATCAGGCGCTGACGCGGGAATATATTGATAAAACCTTTGCCACTTTTTCATCGGGGGATCTGTTTCTCACACAAAATGAGACCAATGAAGTGGCGTATATGATTCAAACGGCTGCAAAAAAGGGAATGGCCGTTGCATTTAATGGCGCGCCTATGACATCTCGAGTGAAGGAGTACCCTTTGGAGCTGGTGGATATTCTGCTGATCAACGAAGTGGAGGGGAAGATGCTCACAGGAGAGGAGCAAGAACAGCGCCAGCTGGACTGGATTGGACAAAGGTACCCCAATATAGACGTGGTGCTGACATTAGGAGCAAAAGGCGCCTGGTATCAGGGCAAAGGGAGACGATTTGCCACTGGGGTTTTTCCCGTAAAACCAGTGGACACCACTGGTGCCGGAGATACCTTTGTGGGATACTACCTCCAGAGCATTGCCAGCGGGCTGGAGGCGAAAGAGGCCATGGTAAGAGCTAGCGCGGCCAGTGCCTTGGCGATTGGGAAGAAGGGCGCGGCGAATTCTATCCCCTGGGCAGAAGAGGTAGAAAATGCCTTGCAAAGTGGAAAGCTCGGACAAATGAAAGAGATAGGTTGAGCACAGAGATTTACAAAAGGGCAGAGCATAAAATGCTTTTGCTCTTTTTTTGTCATAGGGGTATTGACAGATGGCATAAACTATTATATAACATATAGTAGTAGATGAAATATTGTACTGAAAGGGGTATGGTATCGTGAACGGGCAGTATAAAAAAGGAGTATTTGAACTATGCATACTCTCTTTGCTGGAGAAAAAAGACTGTTACGGTTATGACATATCGGAATTTCTATCCAGGCACATGGATATTTCTGACGGGACGGTCTACCCCATCTTGCGAAAGCTAAAGACGTCTGGTCTGGTTACGACCTATCTTTCCGAGCAAAGTGGGGGCCCGCCTAGAAAATACTATCAGATCACAAAACTGGGCAAAGAACAATATGCAAAGGACAAAGAGGAGTGGCTATCCTTTATTCAAACCGTATGTGAAATATTAGAGGAGGGGAAGGAAGATGAATAAGCAGCAATATCTTGTGGGCTTAAAGCAGGCGCTGCAAAGCTATCAAATGACCCAGGAGGAGATTGAAGAAATTCTACTGGACTACCAGGAGCACTTCGAAAATAAACTCGCCAGTGGATATTCCGAAGAGGAGATCAGTGTAAAATTAGGGGATCCCAAGGCAATCGCGGCACAATTTGCGGAGGAAGAGGGAAGCAAACAGGCCAAATCCAAAGTAGGGGCTGGCAAAAAGATATGCCTTATTCTGCTCAGCATCTGTATGATTGTGGCAGATGCCATACTATATGCCTTTACGCTGACGTTGGGCGCAATCGCCATAGCGGTTGTAGGCACAGGTATTGGCGTCATGATTGGAAATGTAGCGCCGTATATCCATGTTCCCTACATGCCTACTATGGGCGGTATTTTACTGGGAGTGGCGTTTATTGCGCTGGGAATTCTGGCATGTGTGGGCATGATTTACTATACGGCAGTGGTCAATAGCGCCAACCGAATTTACTTTCGTTGGGTAAAAAAGAAGTGGCAAGGCAAAAATCACTTAGAGCTTTCTGTTATTCCAAAATTCAGCGGAAAGACCAAAAGACGGCTGCGGGCAACCCTATTGATCATGTTGGTAATATTTATCGCCTTTCTCATTGCCTCATTTGTATACCTCTCCCTAACAGCTGGCTCAGTGGAGTTCTGGCACGTTTGGAACTGGTTTACAAACTAACCAAAGGAAGCGGTAATATTGAATCTGGAACAGGAGGCAAGGATATGAAAGCAGTAGTCATTACGGGAGCAACAAGTGGGATCGGCCTGGCGGTGGCAAGAGAACTGCTGGAAAAGAAATATGGCATTTTGGGGATAGGCCACCGGGAAGAAAATACCCAAGCTGTCTGGCAGCAACTAAAGGCAGAATTTCCAGATTGCTTTATCTGGTACACCTATGGGGATATGATGCAGCAAAGTGAGGTAAAACGCATCGCCCAGCAGCTAAGGCAGGTAATACAAGACCATTGCCAAGGGCAGCTGTACGCGCTGATCAACAATGTAGGGTGTGTGAGAAGCTGGTATGCCACCACCCAGGAAGGATACGAACAACAGTTTGCTCTCAATCATCTGGCAGGCTTTTTACTCACCCACTATCTACTGCCCTATTTGAAAGAAGGAAAGGGAAAAATTCTCTTTACAGGCAGCGCATCCCATAAGCACATGAAAATGCGGTGGAATGACTTGATGTTCCAGAGGAGATACCATCCCCTGCTGGCATATAAACAGACTAAGCTGGCGAATCTCCTATTTGCCACTGCTTTAAACGAGCGTCTGAAAGGAGCTGGCATGCAGGCCTATGTGGTAGATCCAGGGCTGGTCAACACGGAAATCGGCCTTAAGGAGACGGGAGGCTTGGTAAAAGTCGTATGGAAAATGAGAAAAAGAGGGGGTGTATCAGCCCGACAAGCGGCAAGCACCTATAGGATGCTCTGTGAGCAACCATCTCCCGCCGGGCTATACTATCGGTTTTGTAAGCAGGAGCCCTATAGCAAATACGTGACAAAAGAAAGTGCAGAGAGACTATTTTCCATCAGTGAGGAGCTTTGTGGAATTTCCTTTGGAGAGGAGGAATCGTAATATGGATGTACTCATAACAGGAGGCGCAGGTGGGCTGGGCAGAGCCCTGGCGGTAGAGTGTGCCAAAAGAGGATATCGGATTTTTTTGACAGATATTGCTCTTCAGCCGCTGCAATCCATACAGCAGGGACTTACAAGGCAGTTTGATGCATCTGTCTCGGTGTGTGCCTGTGATATGACGCAGCCTGAGCAGGTAAAAGAGATGTTAAAGAGTGCCAACCAAGAGGGATGGAAGTTTCAGATGCTGCTCAACGTAGCGGGAGTGGATCATGAAGGGGCATTTGCTGGCAGAGAGTCCAGTGAGCTATTGGATATTATCAAAGTCAATATAGAGGCAACGCTCGCCATAACCCATGAGAGCCTTGCGTATCGAAATAAAAAAGTTCCCTTTTATATCGTATTCGTGTCCAGCTTAGCATCCCTATATCCCATGCCCCTCAAGGCCACGTATGCGGCGTCTAAGAGGTTTTTATTAGACCTTTCCATTGCTCTAGGAAGGGAATTGGAAAAAGAGCAGGTCTCCATCATGGCCCTATGCCCTGGAGGACTGGCCACTACCCCGGGAGCCTGTGCGGGAATTCAGGCCCAAGGCCTTTGGGGGCAAATCACCACCAATCGGTTGGAGCAGGTAGCTCATCGGACCATTGCCAAAGTATTGAGAGGAAAAAAGATATATATTCCAGGGGCAGTGAATAAGGGACTCAGCGTGGCGGGAAAATTGGTGCCCAATCGGTGGATCGCCAAGCTTTTGTATCTCAGGTGGAAAGGTGCCCAGAGTAAATGGCTGGAGCCCACCCATTAGAGAAAGAGCTGCCCGAGATAGCGCAACAAAATAGATGGGATGAAACATACATTTCAGGATGAAAAAGCCGAGGCATTTTAAAGACTTTTATGGAGAGAAAATGAGCGCCCAGCAGAGGCTTGGCTCATATTGAGCAACAGAATGGAGAGAAAGATCAGCCCAATGCCGGTGAGTTTGATCCAGGAGAGCGTTTCGCCGTAAAAGGCTACGCCAATTACCGTGGCAACAGCAGGCTCTAGTGTGGCTAGGATGGCGGCTTTTCCCGTCTCTATGTGTTGAAGGCCAATGGTGTAAAACAAAAAAGGCAGCGCGCAGCACAGCACGCCCAGCCCTAAACTGCTCCAAAAAGCTCCAGGAGAGGCGAAGAGAGCTAGGGAATGATGTAGGCCAGAAAGGGGCAGTGCACAGAACGCGGCAAAGATAAAGGTGTAAGTCGTCACCGTCATGGAGGAATACTTTTTTAGGGCAACCCGGCCAAAGATGCTGTAAAGGGCGTAACCTAGCCCCGAGCCAACGCCCAGCAAAACGCCTATGAGGGAGATGCGGCTAGAGGTGTCTCCTAAAATACCTGCCACCAGAACACAGCCCGCTAGCGTGAGGACGAGGGCGATGCTTTTGAAAAGCGTTATCTTCTCCCCAAAAAATATGGCGGATAGGACCATGACAAAGATGGGGCTAGTATACAGCAGTACCGCTGCCACTCCCAGGGAACTAAATTCCATGGCGCTGAAATAACACCAGTTAAAAAATACCAGGCTGAAGATGCCTGTGCCCACAAAATACCAACAGTCACGGAGGCGTATGCGCAGGCCAGCGGGATTAGCGAACAGCAAAAATAGCACCATGCAAATGGCTGCCACTGTGCAGCGTATGGCCACAATTTGCATGGAGGAAAAACCCATGGAGGAGAGCTGTTTATAGAAGATGCCAATGCAGCCCCATAAAAATGCGGCCAGCACGATCAGCAGATAACTTTTCTTCACTTGTTTCCCCTCCCTTCCAAGCGCAACATGTTTTCATTATACCTTGGCAGGGGAGGGCTGTAAATAACCAAGGAGAGCGTTAGCGAAAAATGGTGCGGATGAGCCGGCAGTCGTCTTTGGAGACACAGCCCATGATGCGCAAAAGCGCCAAATATATGAGGGCGCTTAAGGCGATGTACACTACTAAGGCGGCCACGGAGGTGCCCGATGGGCTGACGCAAAAATAGGCCACTACTTTCACAAAGCAGAGTGAGAAGATCACAGCTAAAATGGGTTTGACAATCCAGCTGAGAATTTTAACGCGGAAGTTAGTGATTTTAAATAGGTGCCAGATGCTTAAAGAAGTGTTGAGCAGTTCGCTAAAAAAGATCACCACAATGTAGCCATATATGCCAAAAATGGGCAGGAGAAAATAGATCAAAATAATGCTAACAAACGAGTCCAGTATGTTGATGCGCATGGAGACTACCTGTGCATTGAGCCCCTTGAGCATCCCATCCACACATTGGTCCAGATACATCAGGGTGATCAGCGGTGCCAGCAGGCCAATGTACTCCCCAGCATCGGCGCTATGGTAGATGGCAGTGCCCAGCGCGCCGGAAAAACAAGTTAAGATGCCAGCCACGCCGATGGAAAACAACAGCGCTACCTGAAACACCCTGGCCGCCACGTAGTCAATACGGGCGTAATTTTTTTGCTCTCGATATTCAGCCAGCTCGGGCACAATGAGATTGGAAAAGGCGGTCAAAAAGGCAGAGGGGAAGTAGATGATGGGCATGACCATGCCGTTGATGGTGCCGTATTGGGCAAGAGCCACCTCTTTGCTGGATCCGGATTTTTGCAGGCTGGAGGGAATGAGCAACTGTTTGATAGAGGTAAGACCGGTGCGCAAATACGTGCTAAAGGCGATGGGCAGCGCAATGCCCAGCATGCGGCGGGTGATGTTGCGAGGCTGGGATTCATCGTTTTTAGGCCGCCTTTTGTCTATGAGATACAGAAAAAGAGAGTAGAGGAAGGAGAGCATCTCGGCAATACATCCCCCTAAAAAGAGGGCAAGACAGGCGTATTCTAGCCCCTTTGGCATGAGCAATTGCAGTAGATAGACCACAGCGGCCATGCGAACAAGTTGCTCTAGAATCTGGGCAGAAGAGCTTTTGATGGGGCGGCGCATGGCGGTAAAATACCCGTTGAGAGTGCAGGAGATGGAGATAAAGGGAAGGGTAAGCGCCAATACGTAGAGGGAAGGAATGGTGCGGGCGTCCCTCAGCAGATGGAGGCCGATGGGCTTTGCCAGCAAAAGTAAGAGCAAAGTGGCGGCAAGGCCAAAACACACACTATAGGTGGTACACCGACGCATGACCTTTTTGACACAGCCATTGGGACCGTGAGAGAGCTCTTCTGCCACTAGACGAGTAGCGGCAAGGCCAATGCCGGACGAGGCAAAGACCACGGCAAAGGAGTAAATGGACATGATCAGCTGATATAAGCCCATGCCCGCTGCGCCGATTTTATCCGCTAAATATACGTTAAATGTGACCGAAATGCTCCCCAAAAACAGGGAAGTTGCCGTCACAATCAATGCATTGATGAGAAAAACCTTAACTCGCTTCATATGTTACCTCAAATTTTGCTAAAAAACTCTTCAATCATCTATATGTTTTTGGGAATCTGCGATAGACCTAAATGCAAAAGCTTTCCAGGGAGAACGGTCCGTTGACAGAATTCTAGCGACGCAATATAATATAAAGAAAGAAAACCTTACAATTCGTTTATCACTACTTGTAAAAAAACTGCGTGTATTACAAAAGACAATTCAATAGGGAGAGAAGTTGACTTCTTGGAGGTGATCTAAGAGATGAACTGGATGTACCAAATAACGGTAAAGACTATGTTTTTCTTTTTAAGAAGGGGCCTTGTGGTACTATCTCACATGGATAGCGAGGTAAAGAGAGAGGTAGAGGCCTTCCCAGAGGGATATACTGTTGCCCTTGGGGTGCGCCGTGGGCCGGCCCTGGTGCTCCAAAAGACGGAAGGGCAGCTTAGAAAATGGAAAGCAGCCCAAAAAGAGCCGCCTCACATTGACGTGGATATCCAGTTTAAGAGCATTCAAGGTGCTTTTTTGGTGGTGACTGGTCAGATTGGCGTGGACGTGGCCAATGCCCAACATCGGTTTACCCTAAAAGGGGATATCAACCAGGCCATGGGCGTCGTTCGGTGTATGACCAGGGCAGAGCGGTATTTGTTCCCTAAATTTATGGCTAAAAAAATACTCAAACGGCTGGACCCAAAAGAGACCAGCTCTGCGCTGGTGTACTTGCGGATGCTGTTTACAGGGAGGTAGCGGTATGAAAAACGATTATTTTGAGTTTTGCAACAGCGTGAAAATCATGTGTGGCAGATTTGCCCTGGAAAATATGCCACACGAACTAGAAAATTTGGGAGTCAAAAAACCCCTGGTGCTCACTAACGACTTTTTGGTGAAGATAGGGCTGGTAAAGACGGCTCTGACTCCCCTAGAGCAGGCGGGTATGACGGGATATCCCATTTACGATCAAATACCTGCGGACTCCTCGGTAAACGTGGTAAACGATGCTGCCAAGGTGTTTCGGGAACAGGAATGCGATGGAATGATCGCCATCGGCGGCGGAAGTGTGCTGGACACGGCCAAGGGCGTGGGGATGGTGATTAGCCAAAACAGTCAAGATCTGCTGGCGTTTATGGGCAGTGAGATGCTCACAAGGGGCCAGAGAGTGCCTTACTTTGCCATCCCAACTACGGCGGGAACGGGATCGGAATCCACATTAGTGGCAGTGATTGCTAACCAGGAGCAGCACGTGAAGATGGAGTTTATCAGCTATAACCTGTTGCCGGATGTGGCGGTGATCGACCCGCGGATGACTGCCTCTCTGCCACCCAAGATGACAGCCGCTACTGGGATGGATGCCCTCAGCCATGCCATAGAGGCGTATACCTGCATTCAGAGGAACCCGCTGAGCAGCGCCTATGCCACGGCGGCCATTGAAATGATCGGGCAAAACCTGAAAAGAGTGGTGGAAGACGGCAAGGATGAAGAGGCCCGTCTCAACATGGCGCTGGCTTCCACCATGGCAGGAGCGGCGTTTTCCAACAGTATGGTGGGGCTTGTACACGCCATCGGCCATGCCTGTGGGGGAATCGCCCATGTGGCCCACGGAGAGGCCATGTCCATCTTGCTGCCCTACTGTATGGCTTATAATATGGACACTATAGGCTACTTATACGGAAAGCTGCTACTCCCCTTGGCTGGAGAACAGGTGTATTTGGAGACCCCCAAGGAGGAGCGAGGGATGAAGTTTCTCATGACCGTGCGGGATATGGCCAAGGAATTTCATGAAATGTGCGGTCTGCCCATCACACTCTCTCAGGCAGGAGTGAGAGAAGATCAGCTAACACCCATAAGCCATGGGGCGCTAAACGACGGGGCTATTTTGTATAACCCAAAGGAGATTCACGAAGATGAGGTTCTAGCACTGCTCCAGCAGGCATTTTAGATGATCAGAAGTTAAAAAGGGGAAAGGTGGTGAAACCATGGAGCTGAAAGGATACGCAGGGAAGATACTCAAAGTGAATTTGTCCACTCAAACCCACGAGGAATTTCCCTTTGAGGAGCAGGACTATCTCCGGACGTTGGGCGGAAAGATCATGGCGGCGGATATCTTATACCATCATATTCGCCCGGGTATGCAGGCATACGATGAGGACAACTGGGTGGTGATCACCACTGGGCCTCTCACAGGATGTGGCTGCCCCAGCACCTCACGGTTTAACCTATCCACTATCTCTCCCTTGACAGGCATCCTCACCTCCTCCAACTGTGGGGGCAACTTTGGGCTCATGCTCAAAAAGGCGGGGTACGATGGGCTGATTATCGAGGGAAAGGCAAAACAGCCGGTGCATTTGGAGATCACCCAGCAGAAAATTGCCTTTCATTCCGCTCAGGAGCTGTGGGGACTCAAAGTGGGGCCGGCGCAGGAAAAACTGCCGCCTCGCCACGGGAAGATGGTCATTGGCCCGGCGGGGGAGAACAAAGTGCTGTATGCCGGGGTGTTCAGTGGAGAGCGGGCAGCAGGTCGAGGAGGCGTAGGCGCCGTGTTTGGGGATAAAAACCTCAAAGCGGTTACGGCCTTTGGCACCAAGCAGATGGAGATCGCCCAGCCCGAGAAACTCAAGGCCATCAATAAAAAGTGGGTGAGCCAGCTGAGAGCCCATCCCCTTACAGGTAGACAGCTTCCCAAATTGGGCACAGCAGGACTCATCGCCCCTATGCAGGCAGGGCACATCCTAGCCACCAAGAACTTCAACACAGGGAGATTCGACGGCTTTGAAAAGGTGTGCGGAGAGCGGTTGGCGGAGAAATATCTGGTAAAAAACACCGGTTGTACCTCTTGTGCCATTCAATGCGCCAGACAGGTGGAAATAGACGGAAAAAAAGTCAAGGGGCCAGAGCTGGAGACATTGGGCCTTTTGGGGCCCAATCTGCTCAACGACGATTTAGAGCTCATTTTGCGTTGGAATTACGAGCTGGATGAGCTGGGCATGGACACCATCTCCACAGCGGGCACGATTGCCTTTGCCATGGAGCTACAGGAAAAGGGCAAGTGGGATTCTGGTCTGGAATTCGGCAAGACCCAAAACCTCTCTAAGGTCTTTGAAGATATCGCCTATCGTCGGGGCATTGGAGACGAACTAGCTGACGGCTCCAGAGCGCTGGCCGCCAAATACGGGGAGCGCCAGTGCGCCATGCAGGTAAAGGGGATGGAGTTGGCAGCCTACGAGCCCCGAGGCGCGGTGGGCCAAGGTTTGGGCTATGCCACGGCAAACAGAGGGGGCTGCCATTTAAATGCTGGATACTTGGTGGTGCTAGAGGGGCTAGGTCTTCACATAAACCCCTACACCAAAAAGGGAAAAGCCGCCTTATGCGTATTGTTTCAAAACCTGATGGAAGGGGTTTCGGCAGGGGGAAGTTGTCTTTTTACTACCTACGCCTTCTTCCCAGGGTTTTTAATCGATAAGCCCAGGAGCATTGCCACTCGGATGGTGAACAAGGCATTTTGTTATTTGGGGCCAGCGGTCCATTTGCTCACCCGCTTTCCCAAAATTGCCAGCATCAACTTACCCATGCTGCGGCATACCTCTGCCATTGCAGCGGCCACAGGGAGGAAGATGAATTTGGGCAGGCTCATGAGAATAGGAGAGTATGGATATAATCTGGAAAGAGCTTGCAACGTACTTCTAGGCCAGAGGGAAGGGGCAGATACCCTGCCCGGGAGGCTCACACAGCAAGAGCAGATTGCTGGGCAGCCTAGAACCAAAGTGCCACTGGATGATATGCTTGGGCAGTACTATCGGATTAGAGGTTGGGAAAAAGGTGCGCCCACACAAAAGACGCGCAAACGGCTGGGCATAGATCCAAGGGATGAGAGAAAAGGGCGGGGATGATCGCCCGTGAGGAGGAAAACATGGCTCAGGTAGAGGTGAAGGTCTTTGGCGTGCTGCGTTTGGAGACAGGTATCCAAAGCATGACGCTCCGGTGTGAAAGGGTTGGGGAGGTGATCCCCCAGCTCAATCGACAGGCCCAAACCAAAGTGCCCATTAGGGCAAGGGATGTGGCACTGTATCTCAACGGCGCTGCCTGCACTAGGCAAAGCGTCTCCCTAACAGATGGCGATGAGATTTGGATCATGTCTCCTGCTGCAGGGGGATGATGAATTTGTTTGCAGGAGATACAGACAGGGTATAGAAATACATATATGTGAAAAACTAGGAAAAGGAGCGGCAGAAGCTCTTTTTTCATAAGGCCATTGCTCTAACGTTTGGGCTGGTGCAAAATAGAAACTGCTAGAAGGGGACGATAGTTATGACCAAAATCTACCACAGCATATTAGAACTCATTGGGAATACACCACTATTGGCTTTTGATCATTACAGCCAAAATCTCGAGCTGAAAGCAAATCTCATTGGGAAATTAGAGTATAAAAACCCAGCGGGAAGCGTGAAGGACAGAGTTGCTAGAGAGATGATTTTAGAGGCAGAGCGTATGGGCCAGCTGAAAGAGGGGTCTGTGATCATAGAGCCTACCAGCGGGAATACGGGGATCGGCCTGGCTATGGTGGCGGCAGCCAGAGGATATCGGATCATTCTCACCATGCCAGAGACCATGAGCATAGAGCGGAGAAAGTTGCTTAGTGCCTATGGGGCGGAGCTCATATTGACAGACGGCAAAAAGGGCATGAAGGGTGCCATTGAAAAGGCACAGGCGTTAAAAGAGCAGATTCCTGGGGCATTCATCCCCGGGCAATTTGAAAACCCTGTAAATCCCCAGGCCCATAAAGCCACTACCGGCCCGGAGATCTGGAGGGATACGGATGGTCAGATTGCCGCATTTGTGGCAGGCGTGGGTACAGGAGGTACCATTTCTGGGGTGGGCAACTATCTCAAGGAGCAAAATCCAAACATTCAGGTGGTTGCAGTAGAGCCAGAGGATTCTCCAGTGCTCTCCAAGGGGACTGCCGGCCCCCACAAGATTCAGGGGATCGGCGCGGGATTTGTGCCGGACACGCTGGACACCCATGTGTACGATGAGATCATCGCCGTGGGCCATGAGCAGGCATTTGAGGCAGCGCGGAACATCGCGAAGTGGGAGGGCTTCCTCATCGGCATCTCTGCTGGAGCCGCAGTTTGGGCAGCGACCCAGCTGGCCAAGCGTTCCGAGTTTGCAGGTAAAAACATTGTAGTGCTGCTGCCAGATGGAGGAGAGCGGTATTTATCCACGCCGCTATTTGGAGAGGAGCAATAGGGCGCCTAGAAGGAGCAAAAAGTCAGCTAGGTGCATAGGATACCATAGGTTACGGTATCAGAAACACTGGCCACCTATCATTTGACTTTAACCAGCCGGTGTGATACAATTTATTTAGCAAACCGTAGAGCGAGAAGAGTACGTATACTTGAGGCAAATAGAGAGCAGGGTAGGGTGGAAACCCAGCGGCTAGGGTATATGGAATGGACTTGTGAGGGCGGATCGAACAGGCACCCGGGGGCTAAGTAGAAGGCTGGCAGACATCAAAGCGGAGGTAGAAGCCGAGCGATACGTTGGCAGACATCGAAGCGGAGGCAGAAGCCGAGCGGATAGGCTGGCGAATCACCGAAGTGAAGATGAAAGCGAGCGGTACATTAGCAGATATCGAAGTGAGTAGAGTTAAGTACGTGGCCGAGTTTATATCAATGTGAGAGAGTCAGGTGGGCTAAGTACAATGCCGGGAAGCGAATAGTGAGCTAGGTGGATTACAGACGCAACTGGGATATGTACAGTTGGTTCAAGCGGACTAAGTACAGGGCGAAAGCGAGCGAAGTGATAAAACTGGCTTACATTTCGTGGGGAAAAAGATAAGAGGATGCCTAAGTAGTTGCCGACGGGAGGCCAACCCGTTATCCAGAGGCGGCGCATAAAAGTGCGCTAGAAAAGCGGGCGATTGATTCGCCAAATAAGGTGGTACCGCAGAAGTGATAGCTTTTGTCCTTACAACAGGGCAAAGGCTTTTTTTATGGAACGAGAGAAATATGATTTGGTAGCCAAGATAGAAAAGGAGAGATGAGAGATGAGCAAGGGAAGATTTGGCCAGCACGGAGGCCAATACATTCCAGAGACTCTGATGAACGCAGTGATCGAACTAGAAGAGGCGTATCTACACTATAAAGAGGATCCGGAGTTTCAAAGCGAGCTGGATGAGCTGCTTCGCAATTATGCTGGCAGGCCGTCCATGCTATATTATGCCCAAAGGATGACCCAGGATCTTGGGGGAGCTAAGATTTACCTCAAGCGGGAAGATCTCAACCACACAGGTTCTCACAAGATCAACAATGTGCTGGGGCAGATCTTGCTGGCCAAGCGCATGGGCAAGACCAGAGTGATTGCAGAGACGGGCGCAGGGCAGCACGGTGTCGCCACTGCCACAGCTGCTGCATTTATGGGCATGGAATGTGAGATCTTTATGGGATATGAGGATACAGTGCGCCAAGCCCTCAACGTCTACCGCATGAAGCTCCTAGGGGCAAAGGTGCATGCCGTAACGTCCGGCACCCAGACCCTCAAGGATGCTGTCAATGAGACGCTGAGAGAGTGGACCAGGCGGGTAGAGGATACCCACTATGTATTGGGATCTGTGATGGGACCACACCCATTCCCCACTATCGTCCGGGATTTTCAAAGCGTCATCGGCAAGGAAGTCCGCACTCAGATCCTAGAGAAAGAGGGCAAACTGCCCGATGCGCTAATCGCCTGTGTGGGCGGTGGCAGCAATGCCATGGGGCTGTTTTACGACTTCATCCCAGATAAAAATGTGCAACTTATAGGCTGCGAAGCGGCAGGCAGGGGCATTCACACCGACCAAAACGCCGCTACCATCGCAACAGGTACACTTGGCATTTTTCACGGCATGAAATCCTACTTTTGCCAAGATCAATATGGACAAATTGCCCCGGTCTACTCCATATCCGCAGGGCTGGATTACCCGGGCATTGGGCCGGAGCACGCCAACCTCCACGACACAGGGCGGGCACAGTACGTCTCCATTACAGACGACATGGCAGTGGAGGCCTTTGAATACCTCTCGAGAACCGAGGGGATCATTCCCGCCATTGAGAGCGCCCACGCGGTGGCATATGCCAAACAGCTGGCGCCTACCATGGGAAAAGACCAGATTATCGTAGTAAACCTCTCTGGCAGAGGGGATAAAGACGTGGCGGCAATCGCCAGATACAAGGGGGTGGACCTTCATGAGTAGAATTCCAAATGCCTTTCGAGATAAAAATGCGTTTATCGCCTTCATCACAGCGGGAGATCCAGATCTGGAGACCACCAAACAGCTCATATTGGAGATGGAACAGGCAGGGACCGATTTAATCGAGCTGGGCATTCCCTTCTCCGACCCTGTGGCCGAAGGGCTGGTCATCCAAAAGGCGGATGAGCGGGCGCTGACGGTGGGAACTACCACGGATAAGATCTTTGACATGGTGCGGGAGATTCGAAAAGTATCCCAAATCCCTCTGGTGTTTTTGACGTATATCAATCCCATTTTTGTCTATGGGACAGAGCACTTTATCAAGCGGTGTGAAGAGTGCGGCATCGACGGCCTCATCGTCCCCGACCTTCCCTATGAAGAGAGGGAGGAACTGCTGCCCTACTGCAACGCCTGCGGGATTGACCTGATTCCGCTGATCGCCCCCACCTCAGAGGATCGGATTCGCATGATCGCCCAAGAGGCCCAGGGATTTGTGTACTGCGTCTCTTCCATGGGCGTCACAGGCGTGCGCCAAAATATCACCACGGACATTGGGCACATGGTCTCGCTGGTACGGGAAGTGAGCGATATCCCCTGTGCTATCGGGTTTGGAGTGTCCACAAAAAAACAGGCCCAACAGATGATTGCCCAGGCAGATGGGGTCATTGTGGGCAGCGCCATTGTAAAACTCATCGGGGAGTATGGAAAGGATGCGGTAAAGCCGGTGGCAGATTATGTCAAAGGGATGAAAAAGGCCATTTTAGAGGTGAAACTGTAAGCCCTCTCTTGGAAAAATGCAAAGAGAAAGAGATGAAAATAGCGCCGATTGCTGGGCGCTATTTTTTCAGTATAGAAAAGACTTGGTATTTTGCTCCCTAGGCCAATCCCAGTAGACGCGAGAGGTTTGCCACGATAAAGCACAGGATGAGACCAGTAGCTGTGGGGATGAGCAAAGAGGCCGCTGTCCACTTGAGACTCTGGGTCTCCTTTTTGATGGTCATGAGAGTGGTGGAACAGGGCCAGTGCATCAGGGAGAAGAGCATGGTACATACTGCTGTCAGCCAAGTCCAGCCGTTTTCCACCAACAGTGAGTGGAGGGCAGTGAGGTTATCCATTTCCAGCAAATTGCCTGTGGCCAAATAGGCCATGATGATAATGGGAAATACGATCTCGTTGGCGGGAATGCCCAAAATAAACGCCATGAGAATCACTCCATCTAGGCCAAATAGATGGGCAAAGGGATCCAAAAAGTTGGCACAATGGGCCAGCAAAGAGAGGCCTTCTACCTGCACATTGGCCATAATCCAGATAAATAGACCGGCTGGCGCGGCGACTACAGCAGCCCTACCCAGCACAAACAGCGTGCGGTCAAAAATAGAACGGACGATCACCTTGCCAATCTGTGGGCGACGGTAAGGCGGCAGTTCCAAGGTAAAAGAAGAAGGGACTCCTTTGAGAACTGTCTGGGAGAGCAACCGGGAGATGAAAAACGTCATAAAAATGCCCAACAGAATAAAGGCCATTAAGATCAACGTAGAGACAAGAGAACTGCCCCAAAATACACCTGTTCCCACGAAAAACATGGTAATAATGGCGATTAAAGTGGGAAAACGGCCATTGCAGGGGACAAAATTGTTGGTGATAATGGCAATTAGTCGTTCCCGTGGGCTGTCGATAATGCGGCAGCCTACCACGCCAGCCGCATTGCAGCCAAACCCCATGCACATAGTGAGCGCTTGTTTTCCGCAGGCATGGCAGCGCTTAAAGTGTTTATCCAGGTTAAAGGCGATGCGGGGCAGGTATCCTAGGTCTTCCAGTAGAGTAAACAGCGGGAAAAAGATGGCCATAGGGGGCAGCATTACCGAGACTACCCACGCCAAAACACGGTAGGCCCCCAGCACCAGGCTGCCATATAGCCACGAGGGGGCGCCTATGGATTGAAAGAAATACACTAATTGGTCTTGAATCCAGAACAGACCATCGGATAGAAGCGCAGAAGGGTAGTTCGCCCCCACAATGGTCAGAAAAAAGATGATGCCCAGCAGCACCAGCATAATGGGAATTCCCGTCCATTTGTTTGTGAGAATGCGGTCGATTTTCAATTGGCGCTCGTTGTACTTGGCATTATCTAGGCGCACCACATCTTGGATAAGAGATTCTACAATCCCATAGAGAGAGGAAACCACCGTATCCCGAAAATTGGCGCTTGTAATGCCGTGGGACTGGAGATGGGCCTGGGCCTGGCTGACTGCTCTGGCCACTTCCTCGCAGGCCATCAGGTCAAAAGTTAGGTATTCTGTCATGGTATGTAACAGCGTGCTATCTCCCTCCAGCAGCTTGAGCCCCACCCAACGGGTGGAGAGCTTTCCCCGAAGTACTCTCTCCAGCGGCTGTTGGAGAGTGGCAAGTGCCTGCTCCAGCGGCTCGGGATAGGTGATGGAAAGAGGATGGGTGCTTTGGCCTTGGGAGATAGCGCATACCTGATCCATTAGCTGAGAAAGCCCTTTGCGGCTACGGGCGCTGGTGCCCACCACGGGGACGCCCAGCTTTTCTTGTAGCTGATGGAGATCGATTCGGATCTTCTTTTTTTTCGCCTCATCCATCAGGTTGATGCACACTACCACATGGGGGGTGATCTCGATGGTCTGGAGCACTAAATTCAGGTTGCGCTCCAGACAGGTAGCATCACAGACCACGATAATGCTATCGCTTTCCCCAAAACAGATGAAATCTCTGGCCACCTCTTCTTCAGCTGATAGGGCCATGAGGGAATAGGAGCCAGGGATATCCACAAGGACAAATCCCTGGCCGTTATGGATATAGTGGCCTTGAGCGTTACACACCGTTTTGCCTGGCCAGTTTCCCGTGTGCTGGTTCATGCCGGTGAGTTCATTAAACACCGTGCTTTTGCCCACATTGGGGTTGCCAGCCAGGGCGACAACTTTATCGTCCGGACTGGATTTTTGGATGACCAACGGGCCGTCCTGTGCCTGCATGCCGGTAGAGTGAACAGTTAAGCCCATAGAGGAACCTCCTTTTTGCTGGGAATAGCTCTGCTGTGAGAGGTGATCTTTTGGGCGTCTTCTTTTCGAAGAGCGATCACTGTACCTCTCACCCAATAGGCTTTGGGGTCGCCAGAGGGTGCGGCATAAAGACAAGTGGCTTTGGCGCCATCGGTTAGGCCCAAGTCTAAGAGCCTCCGGCGAATGGGGCCATCTGCATGGATTCCCTGAACGGTGGCAGATTGGCCGATATCTAAATCAAATAAACTGGCATCTATCATATTCAAATTGCTCCTTTCATATTGTAAAAGAGAGGGAGGTTTTCCCATACTCAATACTATGCACCGGGGGAAAAAAGTGTGAAGGAGGGAAACTGTTGAGCGAGTTTCGCACCATTGCTGGATACAATAGACAGGAACATCGGGCGCTAACCCACAC
>ERZ780195.909-NODE-909-length-27311-cov-5.959165_pt1 | contig 27311 bp, 25 predicted proteins | sample MGYA00511017_ERZ780195 | MGnify/ENA primary metagenome ERZ780195 (study PRJEB29588, sample SAMEA2159974) | human gut metagenome | biome: human gut; feature: human-associated habitat; material: faeces | place: Denmark | collected 2008/2010 ...
GTTCTGATACACACCGTAAAGATCGTGGAAATATCGGTTGCTTCGATTGGATGCTGTCCAGTCATAATCGTGGAAAGGTACAGAAGAATCCGGGTAGCCAATGATGTAGGCGATATAGAGCGTATCGCCGGAATCCGTTTCGCGCCAGAACGCATCCTCGCCGATGCTGTTCAGAACCGTTTCGCCGTAGTACATGGTCAGTGTAGAGAGTTTCGGGCAGTTATAAAAAGCGTGCTTGCCAATGACCGGCGCAAGGGGCAGCTCTGCGGTGGTCAAATTTGTGCAGCCCTCGAACCAGTATGCCAAATCCGAAATGCTCAAGGTTTCCACATCCTCGAACCAGACCTCGGTGATCTGCTCCCGCACAGCCGCCCACGGCTGATCGTCTGCGCTTGTAAACACCGGCGCTTCGCCGCTGCCGGAGATGGTCAGCCAACCCTTGGAGTCCAGCGACCATTTGATGCTGCTGCCCGGAATCGTGCCGCTGGTCGCAGCTTCACCAGAAACAGACTGCACGGCGATTTCTTCATCCGGTACGCCTTCATAGACCGTGTGTTCATGGTGGTCATGTTCTTCAGCGGCAAACGCCGAAATGCTCAGCGAAAACACCATACAGAGGGCAAGCAGCAATGCGGTGAATTTCTTGAAATTCTTCATCATGCAGCCTCCTTTTCACTCACAGCGGCAATGGTGAACACAATTGTTGCCGCATTGACGTTCGTAACAGCCTCGGACGCAGAAACTTTCGCTTTATAGCGGATGGCGAGATTTTTCTCAGCCGGAATCGCTGGGAACGCGCCGTCCGCAAGCGTCAGCGCGCCCGCGCCCTTGGTTGAGCAGCCGTTGATACTGAGTGCGATGCTGTTCTTGCTTGCCGTAAAATCGTCATAGCTGCCGATCTCGAATGTTCCCGCCTGTACGTCCACATTCGTGACCTTGATCGCACCGGTCTTACCAGTATTTGTAATAGCGGCGTTGTTGGCGCAGACTACATAACCGTCCACCAGCGACACGGGCAGACAAGCCGGAACCGTACACGAAATCGGCGTGACGGTATTGACTACCGTAAGGGTAATTGGCACTTTTGCTTCGGTCGTTTCAGCCGCCGACACACCCACGGACAGTGATAGGATCATTGCCAGTGTCAGGAGTAAAGTGATAACTTTTTTCTTACTCATCACTGCACCTCCTTGGGCCAGAGATACGCCGTGTGCAAGGTCAACTCGGTCTGCATACTGCCGATTTCCTTGCTGTCACGATAAGCCGTAATCGTCACCGTACAGTCGGTGTTGCCAAACTCCGGCGCTTCCAGTAACGTCAAACTGGAAATGCTCTTGCCAGCGGCAAGCTCGAAAACATCTGCAATCAAAGAGTTGTCCTTGCTGCGGCGAATCTCAATTTTGTATGTGTCCGATTTGCAGTTGTTGATGAACTCGGCTTTCACGCTGGATTCTCCGACCAAAGCATATAGATGAGCAGGAGCAGTAATATCAATCTGATTGTCCGCGACGATGGCGTTGAGCTGCTTTTGCGCTTCACGCAGTCCGCTGACATCGTAAAAGATGATTTCGGTTTCTTTGTTCTGCTTCGCGCGCTCGGTAATTCTGGCTTTGATGGTGTCGATGACGGCTAGCGTACTGTCGCGGTCAAAAATGATTTTTACTGCATCATCGACTCTGGCTGCAATCACTTCCGGTGTACTTGTGCCGTTGTTACAGTACACGGCCTGAACGCCGCCGCCCCAGACGAGCAATCTGCCCTTGACGGTCACGTTATCGAGCGTGATTTTGCCATCCGCCGCGCCGCAGCCGATGATGAGGTCGCCATCTACGGTCAGGTTTTTCAATTCTACATCGTCGGTGCGAATCAGGACGCTGCCTTTAATGTCCTTGTCATAAGTACCCTTGGACACAATGTAAGTGCCAATGATATTTGCAAAAATCTGTGCAAATTCTGCGCGGGTGATGTTATCCAGCGGAGCAAGGACTTTGCCGCGGCCGTGAATGTAGTCTGCACCGACCATTGCCCGGACGTAAGGCAGCGCCCAGTTGGAAATCTCGCTGCGGTCGGAAAATGCAGACAGGTCTGTTTTGGAATACGAATCGTAGTCCAGTTCCAGCGCACGGGCAACGACCGTCATGGCTTCCTGCCGCGTGATAGGCGAATCTGGTGCCATTGAGGAAGAACTGCGCCCGTTATAAGTACCCATCTGGACGGCGAGCGCAACATCTTTGTAGTACCACTTGGATTTTGCAACGTCCTTGTACTGCGAAATATCTGCCGTTTTATAGCAGCCGAAAGACCTGTTGATGATCGCAGCCATCTCCGCGCGGGTCATATCGCCGTTGGGGTCGATGATGGTGCTGGATTTGCCGTACAAAAGGCCATTATCCACAGCCGCAGACACGGCTTCGGCGTACCATGCAGTACGGTCATAGTCGCGGAAATCCGTGGCCTTGCGAGTAGTCGTATTTGCCGCTGATGCACCAACTGCCAGAGACAGGCACGACGCGACGGCGAGAATCATTGCGAGGATTCGTTTGTGTTTCATTTGACGTCCTCCATTTCATAAGGTAAGGGGAACGCTTGCGCGTTCCCCTTTGCAATAGCGAATAGATCAGACTGCATCCCAAGCGATAATGAACAGCACGGAAGCAATCGCTGTGTTGGTAACTGCTTCCGAAACCGGGGTCACGATAGCATCGTAGGAGATTGCGACCGTATTGGCGCTGGTATCACCCGCACCGCTCATGTAGCAACCCTCAATGGCGTCGGTCAGAAGCGTCTGCTTGCTGGCGTTCTTGCCGTCGGTCATCTCCTTTTCGCCGTCGCCGAGACAGAGGGAGAAGCCAAACTTGTTGGAGTTGACCTTTTCATGGGCGAGGGTGTCCTTGCTGCCGAACGCGGCCAGCGACCAGCCCTGCGCGGCTTCGATAGAAACGCTGTTGACCTTGACTGCACCAAAGCTGTTGTTGACGATTTTGGCGTCCGTTGCGGTGCTGACCGTGCCATCCGTGCCAACAGCGATGGGCAGAACGGTCGGGACGGTAACGCTCATCTTGGTAGCCGCAGGATCGCCACCGATGCTGCCGTCCGCGGTGCTGGACAGGGTAACAGACGAAGTGCCAGTGCCGCCAGAAGCGTCCACGGTGTTGGCAGCGGAAGCGGAAATGGCGAGGGATGCGAGCATACAAATTGCGAGAACGAGGGAAATAATCTTCTTGGTGTTTTTCATAGTTAAAATCTCCTTATTTTTGATAATCAGTTTTTGATGGTAATGTTGATGATTGCCCCGGCCGTGCCGATAATATCGCCGGTTTCGGGGTCCAAGTTGTGAAAATACGCGGTACATTCGTATGTACCAGCGGGGAGAACAACATCCAGCTTCGCGCGTTCGATTTTGCTGCCGACGGCGATAGCGCCGGATTCGTAAATCTGTTCGCCCGTGTCATTGCGGACAATCTGGACCTTTTGTGGATAATTATTGATGCTCTCGTTTACGAGCATCAGATTTCCCTCAGATGCTCCATCCTCAAAGATGGGTGCGGTGTTGGCTGAAATGTTAATCATGCCCTCGGCTACTTTTTCATTCAAACGCGCTTCAATCTCCTCCGGCGAAAGGTTATCCCAACCGCCCTCAGTGGCGGAAGAATCATAAATGATTCCGGCTTTGGCGCGGGCTTCTTCCTTTGTCATGGGAGAACGGAGCGTAACGATGATGAAAATGATCGCGCCGATGGCGACGGCGGCAAGAACGCCAGCACCGATCCAGACGGCGGTGCGCGAGTTGGATTTGTGCTTGGGGTGGTAATTCATGTGTGAATCCTCCTAAATATAATTGTCAGGGCGGCACCACCAGACGGTGCAATAGTTTTTGGTGGTGCATATTAACGTGTGGGGTCAGGCTTGCCCGGATGCAGGATTTCCGTTTTCTGCTTCATCCGTGCTTCGCGTTGACGGCGCTCCTCCAGCGCAGAATAGATACTATCCACAATTTCGTCTGGCGTCATGCTGACATCCGGAAAATACTTGCGCAGCCGGTCGCCGCCCAATACGACCTTGGTTGAGTACATACTGTCACGCTGACTGTTGTGTGCAATCGGTTCTTCATCTGTTTTGGATCCGCCCGGCTGCTTGCTCTCTGCGGAGATTGGAATAACGTTACTGACTGGCTCCGGTGCGATCTCCGGCTTCTCTGCCGCCTGCGCTGCAGGCGGCTGTGGGGTGCTTTCCTGCTTCGACGGCTCCGACATGATTGACTTCATGCCCAGCGATATCTGCTTTGGCGTGACTTGCGGTGCACCTACGGCCGGTGTTGGCGATGCATTGGGTGTTACCATTGATGCAACCGGGAACGGCGGTGCCGATTGCGCCGGAGCTGGCTTCGGCGGTTCTGGCGGTTTGACCGGTTGAAGGTCTTTATCCTCCAGAATATCGCGCATCGTCTTGTCGTCCAGCTTGCCACCCTTTTCCGCATCGCGCAGGCGCTGTACCCGTTTGACCGTTGGCTTGAGGTTAATTCCCATTAAATCGATGACGGCGTTCTGGTGTTCAGGCTTGAGAAAGGACAGCGCCGACGCAATGGATAATTCCAGCGAATTATCATCTACCGCATCGCAGACCGCTTTGGACGCTTCGGAAAGACGGATGATGCGATTCAGCTTGCTTGTGCTGATACCCATTTCCTTTGCCAGCATTTCGTCGCTGTTCAGCTCGTCAGCGCCGGGCGCGCCGCGCTTTTTTCTGCCGGCCTTGCGTTTCATGGCGGTCATTTTGTTCCGCAATGTTCGTGAAAGGTCGTAGGTAGAAATGTGCGGACGGTGCAGGTTCGCGTCCGCGACGAGGATCATGGCATCGTTGTCGTCGATTTTCTGGATGATGGCGGGGACAGGATAATTCAGCTCCCGCGCGATCATGTGCCGCCGCTGGCCTGAAAGGATTTCCAAGCCGCCCTTGGGATTGATTCTGGTCAGAACAGGTTCTTTCACACCGTTCAGCTCGATGGATTTCTTCAGCTCCTTGTAATCGTCGCTGGTCACATCGACGGAGACGGTATTGAACTCGGATTTCTCCAGATACGCCGGGTGGAGCGTGATGAAGTAGGATTCTCCATCTTTCGGAACCGGCAAGTCCTTCATTGCCTGTTCATCCGGCGACAGCAGCCGATCTTCAAAAATCTTCGTGATTTTCGTACCGGAGGGACCCAGCGCAGCAGGACCAGGCATGAACGCTGGTGTGGGTTTTACCGAAGCGGGCTTTTCAGGCTGCTGCGGTGGCACATCCGGTTTTTTACTGCCTGTATCTGCCGTTTCCGTGGATGGAGCTGTTTTTGGTTTTTCCTCCGGTTTCTTCGGCTCAGATGTCGGTGTAGGCTTTACCTCGGCTGGCTTCTCGGAAGATTTCAGCGGCGCGTCTGGCTTTTCACCGTCTGCCGCTTTATCCGGTGCCTTTTCGGGCGCGTCGCGCTTCTTACCGATCTCGCTTTCAGATAGCAGCTTTCCGGGCGGCGTGCCTTCGCCCTTGTTCCGAAAACGAAACTCCTTTGCTTCTCTCTCGCCCATGTCGTAGACAAAAGCGGGGATTTCCGTCTTCTTTGCAAATTCGCTGGCTTTGCGGCGACGATTGCCGGAAACAATCTGAAACTCGCCATCCTCGCGCTGCCGCAGGATAACCGGCTCCTGTATGCCTTTTAGGACGATGCTGCTCGTCAACGCTTCCAGACTTTTCGGACTCGGCGGTGCAAAGACGCTGCCGGGCAGGTCATGGATTTTGGAAAGCGGAATGTTGACAGGTTTCATTTCCTGCTTTGTAGGGTCGCGTGCTTTTTCTTCTGCCATGTGTGTACCTCCAAAATTGAATTTTTATATCAAAAAATACGTCTCACCATGAGACCTATTTTCTGCCGAAATCATGCCGCACCTGAGCGGAATAAAAAAAGCCCATCGTCGTCGGCGCGTTGTAGAGTGCGGTCAGAAGATAGGCTTTGATGTTATTGATTTGTGTCGTGGTTGTCCGCAGGCTGTCCAGAATGTAGGCAACGTGCATCTGTGTGAGCTGCCGGAACCGTTCCTTGATAATCTCGATGGGGATTTGCTCTTTTCCCAGCCGGACGGCATCAGCGGTGCTGCTCTGGACTTCCGAGATCAGCTCCACCAGCGCGTCCACGTCCTCGGCGGCATACTGCGTGCAGAGCGCGTCATATTCGATTTGATTTCTGACGCTCTCTTTCAAACTCCATCGCTCGATCAATCTCCCACCATCTCCCGGCGGTTTTGCAGGAGAGATAGATGGATCAGGATAGCTAGAATCAGGATAATTATTATCAGGATAACTTGCTTCCCGTTTTGGGAAGTCTTGACTTCCCAAAAGCGGAAGTCTGGAAGTTTGTTTTTGGGAAGTCTGCATTTCCGAATCCGGGAAGTCTGAAATAGGCGCAGAAAGGGGAGCTTCTGGCACATCGGTCGTGGCGAATTTTTTGACGTAAATCTTTGCCGGACGGCCTTGCCCCTGCTTCACGCGCTCGATCAGGCCAAAGCCTGTCTTGCCCGTGTCCAGCTCGGCCAGCAGCCGAACGGCCTTATTGTGTCCGCACATGAGGTCAGTTTGAATTTCGTCGAGCGTGTAGTAGATGTAGACGCGCCCCAAATCGTCATACCAGCCGTGTTTGGCGGATAGCCCCATGCGGTCGAGCATCAGGCCGTAAAGCAGCTTCGCGTCGGTGGAGAGCGTTTTGAATTTCTTGCTGCGTACCAACAATCTTGGAATCCGGAAGTAACTGAACTGCTCGGATTCTTCGCCGTAGAAATAATCTGATACGATAACCGCCTCCATATTACGCCTCCCTTTTCTCCTTTTCGCCATTTTTCTAATATTTCCAACTTTTTTATATATTTTAATTCCCAATTAAATGGATAGTTTACAATTTGTAATTATTGCACATTCCGAAATTAGTACACAAAAAACGCTAATTTTCAAGAAAATTAGCGTTTTTATATGTAGGAAGTTGGTTTTTCTTTGTTTATTGTTTTGGAGCGCCTACCTCAGAGGCGGCTTCCATCTTGAACTTGTCCATTGCGTCGCGGGCTTCCGGGACGTTGATGTTGGAAGAATTACGGTTCGTCATGTTGTTGCATCTCCTTGTTTGTTTTCGGGAAACCATCTCTCGATTTCCTTCACCCGTAGTCTTTCCGCCTCCGCGCCCATTATGAATGCCAATTCGCGGCGGGAATTCCAGAAAAAACGGGGTTCGTACAAAAGGCACTGCGGTGGGATGCAGATCACACACAGGACGATATTCAGAACAGGCCGCACTGACGCAGGATGGGTCGAAGCGGTCGTCGGTGTCATCGTCGTTACACTAGCTGACCATACCGAGCAGATATTATGTTGTAATTATTGATATTTTGCACTATAATAAAAAATGGAATCAAGTTTTGTCCGATCAGGAATGCGAAACAAGGGATCGAAAGGAGACATCCATGCTACAGCCCAATAGAGAGAGCTTAGAGGTCACCATAAATAAGATTAAAAAGAATGAGATCCTCCTTCCAGACTTTCAGAGGCAGTTCGTTTGGAAAGAAGAAGAAATGCAGCATAAACTAGTTGCCTCTGTCCTGACCAAAATGCCGATCGGCAGTATTCTGCTCTTAAAATCAAAAGACGCGCACGATTATTCGTGCAAGCCTTTAGGCGCAAAGGATCCCATCCCGTCCGAGCAGCTGCCAAGTGGGGCTGTAGAGTTTTTATTGGATGGCCAGCAACGGATGACCGTGCTCGCCAATGTCTTTTCCGACGCGATTTTCCAATTAACGCCACAAAGCAACAATCTGATTGCTCCGAGCGCGCTGAAGCGTCGATTCTATCTTGCAGTTCCGAAATATGGGAACGACGCTTTTCCGGATCTATTTGGTCTACATAGCCTATCGTTTCCTATGCGGACTCCGGATTCCGATGAGCCCGAATTTCTAACGCAGGACATCCTGCCGTTTATTCGGGTAGTCCCCTTCAATGTTAAGAGAGATAATGGGAAGTGCTATAATCCGTACAGCAGACCCATTCCCAGAATGCTGAGTGAACTCGAAACGTATTGCCCAAGTGTTGAGGACGGGTGGTCCTATATCCCGCTATATCTGCTTGTAGAAAACGAGACAATCAGCCTGAATCATACGACACTGAACAATATTATTGTATCGATCGCCAAAAGCGTATCAACGGCAAAACAATTGACCTTGAACGAAATGCTCAACGCTGGACAGATCAATAACGCACGAACGTACATCACGAATAACCTCGATAAGGATCTTTATAATGGTTATTTTGAGCCCGCATGCTTTGAAGACTCCAGCACCAGTGTTTCAAAAGAATTTACAAAGGTGCTTGAGATCCAGGCAAATACATGGGCATCCAAGATGTTTTCGTACTTGAAATCCTGCATCAGCCAAATCAATTTGAGTCAAATTTCTCTGGAAGAGTCTCAACGCGCACGAGCGATCGATATTTACGAGAACCTGAACCGCGGTGGTGTAAGTCTTGATATTTTCGATCTGATCATGGCGCGTGTCGCCCAAGCTACTCCGGAACCTTTTTATCAGCGGCTGGAGAAGTGTGTTTCTTCCGGCTCCGGATATCCGGCCGCCAATATTTCTTCTGCCGCAGTAAAAAAAGCATTTCAGGCGGTTTCCGCCCAAGGTAATTATCATGCATCCGAGAGTATGCAGTGCTATAATAGCGACAAGAATGAATTTCCAAAGGTCTATTTAGAAACTTTCTTGAATATCCTCTCGCTTATTTGCTACAACGGCTGCCGCGGCTGCTATACCGTAGAGCATCTCAAGCGGCAGCGAAAGCTTAGTTTAACGGCGAAGCAGATCGATTCAACCTGTGAACGTTGTTGTCAGGCAATCGATCGCGCCTGTTTCTTCTTCCAGGCCCGCTGCGGAATCCGGACATTGAAAGAAGTCAATTACACATTGATGGTTCCTATTGTAGGCTATATTTTGGACCGGGACGCATGCTATACCGGTGAAAACAGCAGCGCGGTCTTTGATTTGCTGGAAGCCTGGTATTGGTCAAGCATTTTTTCCGGTGCATACGATAAAGACCAGAACCAGGTGATGATCAATGATCTGAACCGATTGATTGCAAACACAGACGCGATTGTCGCCGGAGACGCACCGGATACGACGTGGATTGCAACGCGCAAAGATGATATTATGGGCGTAAAAGGGTTTTCTGACGTTGATTTCTTAATGCTGTCCGGTGCAGCGAATGATGAGTATCCCAAGACTGTATTGGGCAATACGATCTGCCAATATTTCCTTGCCGAGGGCTATGAAGATCTGAGTCTTGATGCAGCCGGACACACCGTACAGCTCACCGTCTTTTCCGAGTATGCGGCAACGCTGCAGGTCCATCATGTGATCCCGTTAGGTTCCACAGGGAGCATCCTGAGTTCAACAAAATCGATCCGCAATGATAAGAAACACTATCTGAATTCTCCCCTGAATTTCATGTATATCACAGATCACGCAAATCACAGTATCTCTAATAAATCTCTTGCAGAATACACGCAAATGATCCCAACAAGTGCAGGTTTGAACGCTGTAGGTTTTGTCGGGGCAAATATTGACGCCGCAGCAACTGACGATATGCGAAAGGCCATTCTTATAAACAGGCATGCTGCGATCGCGCAGAAAATCAAGCACCATATCAATATTCTTCTCCCCTAAGGACAGTTTGAGCGCGGCTGAAACCATGTGTTTCAGCCGCGCTTTTGCTTATAGAGTTGTCGGGTCAGCTTGCCTTCCGATGAGGAAGCAGTTCCCTGATCCCGCTCTTGAACTGGCAGTAGGGACAAGAGAGCATCATACCGGCTGGCGAGTCCGGGTGGATGATATTCAGGAGGTGCACTCCGTTGTTCTTACAATCATGCCACCATTTTGATTCCAGCTCAAAGGCATCCTTTGCCGTGTCTGTGTACGAGAAAATAAAATATGGGCAGTGGTAAAGAAGTCCGTGCGTCAGCAGCCGGGTCTGCAGGCAATGATCCGAGCGGCCCACATATCGGAAGGTAAATCGTCCGTCATCATCATCTCCAAGAATATAGACGCCCGGCCGGTGTTTCTGCACGACAGAACGGATCACATCCGGCGTCATGCGATAAGGTGTCACCTCCATTTACGAACGCGCCTCACGATCATATTCGCTCAGCGCCGTGGCCAACACAGTTCCCCACTGATTACGAAGATTCTCGAAAAAAAGATCATCATGGCCATCACATTTGGATCTGGATTCCGCCTCCGCGTATGCAAACAGCAAAAGCAGGATGGCATTTTTGATATCCTGGCGTTCCTGGCTCCCTTCCATATCTTCTAAATCTCCACAAAGCGGCTGCAGAATCGTCTTGTAAAACGGATGATTGACATTGAGCTTGATGATCGTATTGTTCAGCAGATGGACCGTATCGAACAGGATCGTCTTTGGATAGCTGACAGGTTCGATAGAATACGGCTTCTTCCGGATCTCCTCTTTTTTCTCCTTTCTTTTCTCCGGGTCGTCTCTTTCCTTGCCAAGAGCAGCAGCAGCCAAAGCATCGACCTGCTGCTCGTCTTCAGCCGCAGTCAGGTTCTTTCCTTTCCTGCTCTTAGGAAGAATCGCCCCGGTTTTTGCCATTGTTTCCTCAGCTTTTCCAAAGTTACCCGCACGCTTGCTTGCCTCGGATTTATTTACGTTCCATGTCTCCTGAACCATTTTGCGTGCTGTTTGAACAACGTCTCCGATCACCTCTCTGATCTGGTCTCGCAGATCCGCTGTAGGCTCCGCTCCGCGCTTAATGTACCTGACCTGAAAGTCATGGTCAAGCTCCGGAGGAAATGAAATCTCGCAGCCCCACCAGCGGTCGATCTCCAGCGCCCGTGCCTCGCCTTTTTTACCAGTGATGTAGGGAACATGCCCGTAGAAGACCTCCCGGTCAGCTCTTAGGATCGAGATCCCTTCGTTTCTGTCGATTTTGCGTTTTTTGGCTTCAACGCTTCCGCCGGCGCCCATGGAAGAGCGCCATTCTTCCGGCAGCAGAGACATCCGGATCACCACGTCCGCAGTTTTTCCATCCGATCCCGGGATCTCACGGGCAAGGTGGAATTCACCAAGAGAGGTTGCCTTCGGCTCGATAGCGCCTTCTGTACGGAGCCGCTGCTCATCGAAGATTGTAGGACTCGCCATATACATTGGGTCGTGCAGATAAACGCGCTCTCCATTGAGCCTGATCTCCAGTCCCCGTTCGATGAATTTTCGGTAGGTCTGCCCCAGATAGTTGGAGAAATCAACATTGCCCTCGATCCGGTCGCAGTCCTTCAGGATAACGATCGTACCGCTGCTGTTCTCCAGAATGCCGGCAAGGTTCTCAGGCGGTGTCTGCACCACAGGCTCCGGGATGCGGATCAGATTCCCCTTCTGGATATCATCTAAGTCGATGAAGGTGTAGAGGAACGCTTCGTTTGCATTGGTTCTGGAATAGACCTCAATTCGTCTTGCAAGGGAGATGCCGCCCAGAGTCATGCCGACGCCGAAGCGGCCAATTCCGAGTTTGCCGCCATGCGCACGGATCGATTCCCCCAGCGCCAGACATCTGTGCAGCGTGCCCTTATTCATTCCACAGCCATCGTCGACTACCGCGATCTCTGTGATCTTGTCTGTAGCCTTCTTCTTTCCGGTCTTCCGTGCCTTCCCAACAGTTACCATCACGTCGATATGTGCAGCTTTCGCTTCGACGGAATTGTCCACAATCTCACCCAGCCCATTTTGAGCGGAGTAATCATTGTAGCGTAGGGATTCATACATACGGTCGACACGGATCAATGCAACGGGTTCTTCTTGCTGGGTTCTGGTGGAATTCACTTCAAATTTGTTCTCAGTCATCAATATGACCTCCGATAAAAATATTTCGAGTCCTGAAAAAGAAAAAGGCCTTACACGAATGTAAGGTCTCTGGACAACATCATTATCGGATATATGACGACAGACACGCCACCCTTGAAACAGGAGCAGCGCCATTCTATTCTTCAAGTATATCATCGACAATTCTGCGCTTCTGTTCCCACGGAACTATGCCATGAGACTCTTACAAAACTCGATAATCCATGTATATCACATTTCCTCAAGGATGTCAATGCCGTTTTTGTTTTTTTCGTCCATTTTTTCAAAATTCACACTGCCGTCGGCAGCATTAGCGCTGCCGCACATCACGCACAGGACGATTGACTTTCTTCCCGCTCCCCCGCTATACTATTTGCAGAAAGTGATGAACGGCATCGGAGATAGCGGCTGCTATGCGGTCGAGATCGTGTAAGTGTCAACTTTTGAGCGAGGAGAGATCCGGATGAATAAAAAGGTGATCCAGATGGTTCGTTATCTGCAGCGCGATGGAGCTTGGGTTCGTGGAGAACGTCTTTCAGCGCAATTCGGCGTCTCAACCCGTCAGATTCGAAATTACGTTTCTGCGGCGAATACCTCCGGTTGCCTGATCAGTTCTTCCGAAAAGGGATACCGGCTGCTTGACATGAATCCAAGTTTCCGGATGCTGCTCGATGCTGAGGACAACCCGGAATCCCGTCTGAAGCGCCTCTTACTTGTACTTCTGTTCTCCTCAGAACCCGACGACATCTTTACATTCAGCGAGCAATTCTATGTTTCCGTCCCCACTATGGAAGCAGATCTTCAGAAGCTTCGCCGCGTTCTCCGAGAATACGCATTGGAAATCGTCAGAGAACGTGACCTGGTATGGATATCTGGTGCCGAAAAAAACAAGCGGAGGCTTCTATGCAATTACTGCTATGCAGAGCAGCGGAATGAATACCTCGCAAACCGGACCAGCTTCTTTCCACAGGATGCCGCAAAGGAGATCTCCTTGCGACAGGCTGTACGGGAAAAATTGCTGGAACAAGGGATCTTTGCCAACGACTATTCATTGGGCAATATCGCGCTGTACCTGGCTGTTTCCGCAGAACGCATTTGCGCTGGTTTTCAAGTTGAAGCCAGCGGCCAGCTGATGCCGGATGCCTTTAACCGAATCGACCTGGCTGTGACTGCGCTCGCTGCTTATATGTCGCTTCATTTTTCTCTGTCCCTTTCTGAGGCAGAAACACAGGCCCTGCGAGAGGTTTTGATCCAGCAGGTCAGCCTTCTCGATTACACCAAGATCTCACCTGACAATCTAAATGAATTTGTCGAGGAGAAATACTGCGCCATTACAAGAGAGATCATGGACCAGGTCAAGCAGTTCTATCACATCGAGTGCTTTGACGGAGATTTTTATGTGCGTTTCACGCTGCACATCCGAAATATTTTCACTCGCCAGCAGGGTGGTTTCTTTACCCGCCGGTTTCTGGACGATAGTCTAAAGGTCGCCTATCCGATCGCACATGATATCTCCGTGTTCATTGCCCAGATCCTAAGCAAAAACTACGGTGCAAAGATCTCAGACGATGAGGTGACCTGTATCGCGTTCCACATCTGCAGCTGTGTTTATGACTATAGTAAAAACAGGATCTCTGCCGTTTTTATCTATGAGAGCTATTATGACTTTTTCCGAAAAACGGCGGAGGTCGTGGCTCAGCGCTTTAGTGAAGATCTTTTCATTAAGCATACCGTATCCATCAGTGATTACCTGCCAAGCGTTTATCACGCCGATCTGCTGATCTCAACTGTTGACGCTCCCCTGCCGGAGCCTTGCGTACTGATCCATCCATTTCCACAGAAGCAGGACTTCGCTGCGATTCAAACACAAATCAAAAAAATCCGCCAGAAAAAGGAACGCGATCTGGTCTCAAAAACATTTCTTTCTTACTTTAACCGTGACTTTTTCCTGCGCAGCACGCAGTCTGACAGCCACGCGCTGATTCGTCAAATGTGCGCACAGGTCATTGACCAGCAATATGCAACAGAAGATTTTACGCAGCGCGTCCTGCTCCGAGAAACCATGGCTGACACAGCCTTTGGTGCCGTTGCAATGCCGCATGCACTTTCTTTTTCAACCTTAAAGAGCTTTTTATCCGTTGCAATCTGCGATCCGCCCATTTTATGGGGGCACAGTGCAAAGAAGGTCCAGCTTGTGATTTTAATCGGCACAAATTCAAAAGAGCGCAGGACCTTCAGCCGGATCATGGATCTGCTGATCGAAGTCGTATCTGACGCAGCAAACGTTGCTGAACTAGAGCGCTGCGAGAATTACGACGCATTTATTGATCGCTTCTTTTCCATGCTTTTAGAGGACTGACACGATTTATGGCGTACAGGCAGAAGCCGCTTCCAGCTCATGAACGAGCCGGAAGCGGTTTTTTCCGCACTGGCGGAAATTTATTTATTTGCGGGCAGCCCCCGCATTCCTATATACTCAGCACAGGGAACAAAGAAAGGAGGATGTCCAATGGTAGCATTCACAGCGAAGATCATTGAACCGGTCGGTCTTCACGCTCGTCCTGCAGCGGTCGCAGTGACAGAAGCATCAAAATTCCAGTCAGATATCACCGTCCATTGCAATGGGAAAAGCGCGGATCTAAAGTCCATTATCCAGGTCATGAAGCTGGGTGTACAGTTCAGCGCACAAATTGAAATCACATGTGATGGCCCGGATGAGCAGACTGCGGCGGACACGCTTCAGACGATCCTGCGTGAAAAGAGAATCATTCAATAATATTGTAAAGAGAGGTGGAGAAAGCATGAAAAAAATTCTGATTGTCTGCGGAGCCGGCGCGTCCAGTGGCTTCATGGCCAAGAACATCCGTCTGGAGCTTAAAAAGCGTGGCATGACAGCGGACTTTGAATTTATCGCACGCAGCGATACCGAGCTGGATGAATATATCGACTCCATCGATATGCTGCTGATCGGGCCACATCTGAGATATATGCTGCAGGGCATGACCGAATACTGCAAGCCCTACCATATTCCAGTCTATGTGATCGATCAGAACGCGTATGGAGCACTCGATGGCGGAGCGATCATCGATTTTGTGATCCAAAAATTCAAAGAAAAAGAGAACTGTATTTGAAAAGGAGGAGAACCAATGAAAAAATTCATGCAGTGGATGTCTGATGTCTTTGCCCCGAAAATGAACCGGGCCGCCAGAAATCCGTACGTAGCTGCCGTGCAGGATGCGATCCTCACGACAATGCCGATGATCTTCATCGGAACCATCGGCACCATTCTCGATACCATCAAAGAGGCATTTCCCAGTTTCCCATCTTGCAGCGGCTTTGCAAATTTCTCATTCAGCCTGATTTCGCTTTTCCTGGCTTTTTTGATCCCGTATTCCATTATGGAAAAGAAGCATCTTCGCCAGACGCGCAGACAGGCTGGCTTGGCTGGGCTGGCCCTCTTCATCATGATCATCGATCCGCAGATCGTCGACGGCATTTTCAGCGTCAGCTTTAAGGCGCTCGGCTCCGGCGGCATGATCGTAGCGATTGTCAGCGGTATTTTTGTCGGTTTTGTCATGAGCTCCTTTGCAAAGCTGCACCTGTTTAAAGAAGATTCCGGTATTCCCGATTTTGTTGCCGTCTGGTTTGATACATTGATCCCAATCCTTCTGATCATGCTTATCGGTTGGCTGCTGACGAGCCTCTTCCACCTGAACCTGCTTGAGCTGATCACGAATCTTTTCATGCCGCTCGTAAACCTTGGTGAGACGTTCATTGGTTTCGTGTTGATCAACTTCCTGGCGATGGCATTCCTGTACTCGTTCGGCATCTCGACCTGGGTCCTCTACCCCGTGATGTCCGTCATCGCACTGACCGGCATTGCCGCGAATGAAGCTGCTGCAGCTGCTGGTCTGGCTGCGACGAACATTCATGTTTATGAGGTCACCTGGATCATGTCGATCGGTGGTGGCGGTGCGACGCTCTCGCTTGCGATCATGCTCTGCTTCTTTGCGAAGTCCAAACGCCTTCGTCTGATGGGCAAAACCTGTATTGTCCCCAGCATGTTCAACATCAACGAACCGCTGGTATATGGTACTCCGATCACGTTCAACCCCATGCTGATGGTCCCGATGTGGATCTGCGGTTTTATTATCCCCTGCATCACGTGGATCACCTTCAAGATTGGTCTTGTTCCGATCCCGACAAAAGTTTTTGAGCTCTGGTATCTGCCGAAGCCGATTTTCGCGTGGTTCTCGACCGGTTCCTGGAAGGGCGCCGTGCTCTGCCTGATTCTCTTTGCACTGTCCTGGATCATCTATTGGCCCTTCTTCCGAGCATATGATAAGCAGGCCTGTGCAGAGGAAGCCGCACATGACCATAGCCATGACGAAGTCTGAACACAGGAGGTCTCATGAGTAACAATATCGCTGATAATCGAAATGCACAGTCTATGCAGATCATTCTGCATGCCGGAAATGCGCGTGAAGCTTACACAAAAGCGCTTGATCTAGCGGAAAGCGGAAATTTTTGTGACGCAGATTCTCTTTTGAAAGAGGCTGAGACGGAACTGACACAGGCACATCGTCTCCAGACACGTATTTTGCAGGATGCGATCGAAGAAGACGATCCCTGTATTCCCATCCTCCTGATCCATGCGCAGGATACGATGATGAGCATTGACAGCGAATACAGAATGGCCTGCAGATTTATCTCGCTTTATCGAAAGCTGAATACTACGGAGGAAAATTCATGAATTTGGAGATGACAAAAGGATTCCCGGAGAATTTTCTCTGGGGTGGCGCAATCGCTGCCAATCAGGCAGAGGGGGCCTGGCTGGAAGGTGGAAAGGGGCCAAGCGTTGCAGACATTGAGGAGCTTCCCTCTGTCTATAACCGACTGAGTGTCTTTAATTTCCGCCACACGATCCCGGAGCTGAAAGCACATCTGGAAGATCACGAAGGTAATTATCCACGCCGTCGTGGGATCGATTTCTATCACACTTACCCAGAGGATCTGCAGCTGATGAAGGAAATGGGCTTCAAATGCTTCCGGACCTCGATTGCCTGGTCAAGGATCTTCCCGCGCGGCGATGAAACGGAGCCAAATGAAGAGGGGCTGCGCTACTACGACTCGTTGATCGATACGATCATCAATTGTGGCATGGAGCCGATCATCACCATGAACCATTATGAGATGCCCTTGTATCTCGTGACAGAATACGGCGGATGGAATAACCGTACACTTATCACGTTCTTTGTCCGCTACGCCAAGGTTCTTCTGGATCGGTATAAAGGGAAAGTCAAGTATTGGATCCTGATCAACCAAATCAACAGCTTCTTCTGGGGTGCAGAATTCCCGGGGCTTGGGATCACTCTTGACTTCCCGGGTGACCCGGAGCAAGGAAAATACCAGGCGCTTCATCATGAGTTTGTCGCCTGCGCACAGATCAAGCAGTATGCAAAGCAGCTCGATTGCGGGCTGCAGATCGGATTCTCAAACGGAAGCAAGGTTTGCTACGGCGCAACCTGCAATCCCGAGGACGCCATGGCTGCCGTCCAGCGTAACCAGATGGACCAGTTCTTCTTCGGCGACATTCTTTTCCGCGGGCAGTATCCCGGCTATTCCAAGCGCTTCTTTGCAGAGCGTGGGATCAGCATCCAAGCGGAGGCAGCCGATTTTACGCTGCTCGAGGAAAACACGCTTGATTTCTTTGCATTTAGCTATTACTGCACCGCCATTACCAGCGCAAAAGGCGGCACCTGTGACAATCCGCTTCTGGAACGGACCGCTTACAATTGGACTGTCGACGCGATCGGCCTGCGGCACAATCTGAACGTATTCTGGGACCGGTGGCAGAAACCGCTGTTTATTGCAGAAAACGGCCTCGGTACATTTGATAAGCTGGAAGACGGACAGATCCATGACGAATACCGAATCGAATTCCATCGCCGGCACCTGAAGCAGTTGAAGGAAGCGATCCTGGACGGCGTAGATTGCTTTGGGTATGCAGCCTGGGGCCCCATCGATATCATCAGCTGCTCTCAGGGTGAAATGGACAAACGCTATGGGTTTATCTATGTCGATCTTGACAATCTCGGACATGGAAGCGCGAAGCGTTTCCGTAAAGACAGCTTCTATTGGTATCAGCATCTGATCCAGACAAACGGCTCTGAGCTTTAAGTATTTTTTCAAAGCGGCAGGCGCATGGACAGCTTCGTGCGCCTGCCCTATTTATCGATCAGCCTGTGGAGGAACAAATATGGATTTATTTGGAATTTGTATTTCAGAAGGATATGCCGCGGGCAATGCCTGCATGTATCAGAAACCTACATCCGTCGGCAGTGGCATATTCGCCGGTGTGCAGGAAGAATTGCAGCGGTTTGACACTGCAAAGCGACTTGCGAAACAGCAGCTGCTGGAGGCGCTTCGACGCCTTTCCGACAATCAGGCGGCCTCAGAGCTGATTCAGGTCCAAGAAATGCTTTTGGACGACACCGAGTTCTCACAGGCCGTAAGGGACCAAATCGATTCCGGTCATTGCGCTGGACAAGCGGTCACGCAGGCTGCGGCATCTCTAGCTGACTTTTTTCGTGCGATGGACGATAGCTATATGGCTGCACGTGCCTCTGATTTTCTGGATATTGCAAATCGTTTGCTCGACTGTATGCATGAAAACGCTGGCCCGGCGTTTTCCATGGAGCGCCCCTGCATTCTGGTTGCGGAAGAACTCCTGCCGAGTCAAACGCTTTCTCTTGATCGTTCAAAGCTGTTGGGGATCGTAACAGCAACGGGCAGTTTTCAGTCGCATGCAGCCATTCTAGCCCGGAGCATGGGGATCCCCGCGATCACCGGGTTGGACATTGCCACTATCGATGATGGTCAAATGCTTTTGCTGGACGGCTGTCACGGGACGCTTACAATAGATCCGGATCCAGAGCGATATACAAAGTTTTGTTCTGAACAGAAAAACCATCAGTCACATCAGGCTGAGCTGCGCCGCAGTGCATTCGACCCTGCAGTCAGCGCTGATGGCGTCCGAGTCGAAGTTTGTGCAAATATTGGCGTTCTGGATGATATTACAGACGACACAGTACGCTGTGCCGACGGCGTCGGCCTTTTCCGTAGTGAGTTTCTCTATCTGGCCCATCAGGATTATCCGGATGAACAGACACAGTTTGAAGCATACAAATATGCGCTGCAGCGGTTTGCGCCGAAACGTGTCGTCATTCGCACCATGGACATTGGCGCGGATAAAAAAGTACCGTATTTTTCTTTGCCACAGGAGGACAATCCGGCGCTTGGCTATCGTGCGCTTCGGATCTGCCTGGACCGCCGGGATATTTTCCGCACACAGCTGCGGGCGCTGCTGCGCGCCAGCAACTACGGAAATCTTGCAATCATGATCCCGATGGTCTCTAAAGTAGAAGAGGTCTTTCAAGTAAAGACTCTTCTTTCTGAACTTAGGCAGGAGCTTTTCCAGCAGGCAGAGCCATGCGGAAGCTATGAATTCGGTATTATGATCGAAACGCCAGCAGCGGCAATTATGAGTGCGGAGCTTGCCGGTCTCGTTGATTTCTTCTCGATCGGCACAAACGATCTGACCCAATACACACTTGCAGCTGATCGGATGAACCCCATGCTGCAGACGTTATATGATCAGGAGGACGAAGCCGTCCTGCATTTGCTCGCTTTTGCAGCGGAAAATGCACGGAAGCATGGGATCTGGTGCGGCATTTGCGGAGATCTCGCCACACATACACAGCTTTTGCCGCGGCTGCTTCGCTGCGGGATCCGGGAGCTGTCCGTCCCGCCAGCGTCTGTCGGTTTGGTAAAAGCCGCGATCAGGACGATCCCAGTCTGTGATCATGCGTGATACAGAAATCCTTCCAGAAGCACCGGAAAAGGGATTCGTAGAGCCGCTTTCCGGTGCTTTTCATGCCAGCCGATCAATCGGCGCGTTATACGTTTTTTGACATCCGAAGGCTTAACTTATATTTTTTCTGTTTCCTGCAGCGCGGTTTTTGCATATGGCAACACAACTGCAAAGCAGCTCTGAAGCGTATCCTGCGTACTTCAGAGCTGCTTTTATTATTTACTTTTCAGGGCTTCTAACGGATCAGCTGTTTCTCCATTGATGAGAACGCCCAAGTGCAGGTGCGGGCCAGTTGACCAGCCGGAGTCGCCGGTTTTCGCAATGATCTGTCCCTGCTGGACTGTATCTCCGGGTTCTACAAGAAATTCTGACAAATGCGCGTATTGCGTCTGAACGCCATTCTCGTGTTCCAGCGTCAGGATATAGCCGTATGCGGCGTCATAGCTGCAATCCAAAACCGTTCCATCTGCCACAGCAAGAACATTTGTGCCATAGGCTGCCACAAAATCAACGCCGGGATGTAAGGATTTTTGCTTTACGACCGGATTCTCCTGCCAGCCGTAGGAATCCAGCACTTCTGCGTTTGCGTCCTCCAGCGGATAGATATAGGCAGACGCTTCCGACCGAGGCGGTGTTTCCGATTCGGCGTTCTGTTCAGGCATGATAGGTAGCGTTGTCGAAAGTGGCTCCGATACTGGTACGCTCACAGCAACATTTTCTTCCGGAATTTCTTCCTGCACGGTGGGGACTATTTCCGGGATGGCACTTGGGCTTACTGCCTGCGTTGTAAAGACACTTGCTGTCAGTACGAACAGAACAGATACGCAGATTCCGACCCATGCCGGAATCCGTTTGAAGCTTAAAATCGCGCGAATCCGTTCTTCGGCGCTGCTTCTTGCAAAACCACTGCACAGCGGCGCTGATTTTGGATTTCGCTGCGCCATATCAAGCAGCGTCAGCGCGTAATCTTTCCTGCAATCCGACCCCAGCGCACGCAGAACCGCTTCATCACACGCAAGCTCCATATCGCGGTTTGCAAGCCATACCATCAGCCAGACCAGCGGATTCCACCAATACAGGCACAAGCATACCGTCAAAAGCAGCTTGCGCAGGCAGTCCTTCCGCCGGATATGTGCCAGTTCGTGTGCCAGAACCAGCTGAAATTGTGCGTCTCCAACCGGCAGATCTTCCGGTAAAAGGACGGTCGGACGAAAAACGCCGAAGGTAAGCGGCGCACGACGGCTGTTGCTCACGCAGATGTGCGGATCGCGCGAAAAGCGGAAGCGGTCAAGCAGCGCGTCAATGGACGGCTGCGGAGCAAGCCGTGTTCCGCGAAACTGACGCACCATGCAGGCATATCCGACGGCAAAATATGCCGCAAGAAGTATCGCGCAGACGAGCCAGATGAGAAGCATCGGGCTGATTCCCGTGATATCCGCTGCTGGTTCTGCGGTGCTGTTGGTCGCCAAAGACGGAAACGGCGTTAGCACATCTGATATGACACCGTCTGCCTGCGCTGCGACCGACGTATGCAGCAGATTCCAGACACTCAGATGTGATGGTATCGTGATCGGAAGCAGCAGCCGCACAGCGGCTGCGCACCAGAGCGCCGGAAAGATCCCGCGCGGCAGATGCTTTTTCAAAAACAGCCGCAGCGCAAGCACCATCAGGATCATTGCGCTGCCGCCGAAAATCGCAGCCTGTACGCCATTCATCCCTCGTATTCCTCCACAAGCGCTTTTAGCCGCGCAAACTCTTCTTTTGACAGTGACCGATCACTCAGAATAGATGCAAACAGCAGCTCCGCAGAACCGCCAAATACCTTTTCGACCAGCGTATCGGCTTCCTCCTTCTGCGCCTGCTGCTTTGTAATCGTCGCATGGCAGATGAAGTTTGGCTCCCGGCGCTCGATTGCACCCTTATCAATGCACTTTTTGATGACCGTATAGGTCGTGTTTTTATTCCAGCCAATGCTGTCTGCCAGCCGCAGCGAGATTTCCTTCGCCGTCCGGTCGTTTTCCTGCCAGAGAACCTCCATGACCTTCCACTCTGAATCGAACAGTTTCATGTTCTGTCTCCTGTTCTTAAGATGTCTTTAGACTATCACATTCGTCTATTTCTGTCAAGATGGCTTGACATTCGCAGACTATTGTGATAGTTTTAAAACAGACTATAGCGATAGTTTATCGCAGAAAGGAGGTTAACTGGTACACTTTTACACAAACAACCACGCATCACACAAACAACCTTTTGAATGGGGAGCGCTGAAAGCATCGCAGCGCTCCTTATTTCAGAGCGTGTTCTAAGGGAGAATTTCCAAATGAAAAAAGTCAAAAGCTTTTGAGTTTGATTTTGAGCATTTCTGAACAGTAGAAAGGAGACCGAACCATGAAGCGAAAAATCTTAATCCTGTTTGCCATTTGCCTGTTGTGTGCGCTTGCAGGCGGATGCGGTGGAGAAAAGAGCATTTCAAAGGTGGAGTTGCCTGCTGTAGTTCCGGAATCCCCAGCGCAGGAGTCTGTAGCGCCGGAATCTACAGCGCAGGATTTACCAGAGCAGAACAATTCTGCCCCTTCGCAGGCGGATGTGGAGTTAGATGTGCCAGATACACCGGAGGGAAAGACAACACTCGTGCTGGGCGGTATCGGACTGCGTGATGACACGCTTGCAAGCCTTGTCAATAATTTCAACGCCGAAAACACGAAATACACAGTCGTGATCGACGACTATGCCGAAAATACACAGTCGCGGGAGCAGGCAGAGACTGTCATGCAAACAAAGCTGTTTGCCGGTGATGCTGCGGATATCTACTATTTCAGAAACGATATGCTTTCTCCGCTTCCGTGGATCTCCGCCGGACTTCTATATGATCTGGATCCACTGATTGCATCGGACAGCGAAATCAGCGAAGAAGACATTATTCCATGGACAGCGATGCACGAATATGGAGGACTATATCTCTTGTCTCCTACGTTTGGTGTAGTGGCGTTGAGCTGCTCACAGCAGACCCAGAAACTTCATACTGGCTGGACGATTACGGAGTATCTGGATATAGAAAAGTCCCTGCGGCCGGAGCAGGATATGATCTACTATATGGATCCGGAAAATTTTCTGAAAAGAATCGGTGGGCGATATTTGCGTGGCGTGATTGACTATGAACATGCACAGTGCAATCTGGACACACCGGAATTTCGTGAGATTTTGCAGTCGGCGTTGAAGGCCGGGAGCTATGATGGAGGATACAACCCTGACAAAAATGTGCCGCAGCGAATTGTAGACGGAGAGCTGATCTGCTGCTATGTGGGACTGAGTTCTGCGCTGGAGGTTTCCTTTGACCGTTATCGCTGCGGTCAGACATTAGGCTATGTGGGATGGCCAACTCCGGACGGGAGCAACGGCATGGATGTCAGGCTGATGATGCCATTGGGTGTGAGTGCGACAACTTCCTGCCCCGAAGGGTGCTGGGAATTTCTCAAGTATCTCCTGCTTCATCCATGGATGGAATACAGTGCGGACGGAACGCCCGTCTACGCGCCGCTGCTGCAAGATAATCTGGACGTTCTCAAAAATATAGAGGTTCCCTATGCCGAAATCACAACATTTGATGATGTGCAATTGATTGTCGATCTGGCAAAAACGTGCGAGACTATGGATTTTTATGATGAAGAGGCAATGTCAATTCTTTTGGAAGAAATGGGTGATCTAGTTTCTGGGAATATTGATCTGGATACTGCGGTGGAGCGAATGCAGTCAAGGCTGAACCTTTATCTTATGGAGCAGGTCAAGTAAATGCCAAGTCCGTTTGAAGCATGGCTGGATGAAGAAAACCGCATTGTGTCCTTTCACGAGATTCCAAACTGCCGATATTACAGCGCAGAAGAACACGACTTCTGGCAGATGATTGTCAGTCTGATTCTAGCTGGGTATCGGGTGCAGGAATGTACGGATTCTATAGATGGCGGCCTGCTGGCTCTTTTGCCCGCGGGCTGCTTTCTGCTGGTTGCGGGGGACGGAGGTAAGTGGTATTGTGGAGTGGGTTTTTTTAATTTGTGCTGATCTGGCTTGCTGGATTGTTATATGGATGAGGCCTCAAGGAAATGGAGAGACGGTATGGAACAAGAACAGGTGCTGGCGCTTTATGATGCGTATGCGGACGGGGTTTACCGGGTGGCACTCGGGTATCTGCGGTCGACGCATGATGCGGAGGACGCGGTGCAGGCGGTATTCTGCAAGCTGTTGGAGCAGGATCTGACCATCTGGCCCGGGCGGGAACGCGCGTTTCTGACAAAGCTGACGGTCAACCACTGCAAGAATCAGCTTTCGGCGGCAAAGCGGTTCGCGCCGGAGCCGCCGGACGAGCATGATCTGCCGACGGAGCCGGAGGACCGCGCGCTTTACCGCGCCGTGATGGAGCTGCCGGAAAAATACCGGCTCGTCGTGGTGCTGCACTGTCTGGAGGGGTATTCCTTCTCCGAGATCGCGGGGTTCCTGCACATCACCGCTTCTGCCGTTTCCATGCGCCTGCACCGGGCGCGAAAGCTTTTGAACGAAGAACTCGGGAGGGATTGACATGGAACAAAATTTTAAGCGTATTGCAGATTCTGTTTGCCGGCTGCTTGTTTGGCCCCACGGATGTCGCTCTCCACATAAACAACCAGACTATGTGTCTGGCCTGGCTTTACCAGAGAAGTAATATCCACGGCAAACGAGGAAGTCCCACCGAAATGGCGGCTAGCCAAAACACCGTCGATATAGACTTCCGATTTATAGTAGACCGCACCGAAATTAAGCAGAATGTTCTTTCCGTTCCATTCCTGCGGGATCGTGATCGGACGCTGATACCAGAAATGATTGATAAAGTCCGTATATCCGATACCGGACAATTTACTTTCCGGGCAGAAGGGAACAGTGATCTTCTTGTCAAAACCTTTCGATTTATAGAACTCGCGTTCCATTCCTGAACCGCCGAAATCAAACGAGCAGGTCCATTCCCCATTCAGGTTGACCCAACCCGCCCGCTCGAACTGCGGACGGGGATATTCGGGACGAGGCATAGACCAGACAGAGGCCACGCACAGAAAAAGAGATAAAAAAGCTATGCTAATCCGTTTCATGCTTTTACTTTAGTTCGTTAATAACTGACTGATTGGCTTTCTTTACAGCAGCTTCGTCGATCTTGATCACTTTGCGGTCGTATGTCATCAGACCGTTCACTTCACCTTCCACATCAGTTGTCTGCGTATAGACAGCGGCAGAGAAACCACGTTTCACATAATCTTTCAGGATATTGGCGTATTTGACATATTCAGCCGTCACTTCGTCGCTGTTCTTAAACTGCACATATCCCCAGTTGCGTTTGTTCCACCACAAATGGTTTTCTACCGGAAGGCCGATTCCACCGTATTCACCCAACACATTCACACGTTTCGGATCGAACAGGAACATATCGGGAGCCGGATAGTTATGCAGATCCAAGATATCACCGCAAGGACGATGGTTGCCGCCGCTTGCCGGGTTCACCAGACGGGAAGGATCGTAAGTCTTTGTCCATTCAGCCGTTTTTTCCGTTTCAAACTGTCCCCATGCTTCGTTGAAAGGAACCCAAACGACTACGGAAGGATTGGATATGCAAAGGTCCATGATCTCTTTCCATTCACGATAATAGTTGGCCTTGGATTCAGGTGTACGTTCATTGTCTTTTCCACCGTTATATACATGGTGATCCCAAATATAAGAGCCATGATCGCCGCTCGGCATATCCTGCCATACCAAGATACCTTCCTTATCGCAATGATAATACCAGCGTGCCGGTTCCACTTTCACGTGCTTACGGATCATATTGAAGCCCCAGTCTTTTGTTTTCTTGATGTCGAACAACAATGCTTCATCTGTCGGAGCCGTATAAAGTCCGTCAGGCCACCATCCCTGGTCCAGCGGGCCGAACTGGAATAAATCCTGATTATTCAACTGCATGCGCATAATGCCGGCAGCATCGCGTTTAGAAGAAATCTTACGGAAAGCCGTATATGATTTTACTTCATCCAGCACCTTTCCGTCTTTCGACAAAGAAACCGTCATATCATACAAATAAGGATTGGACGGGCTCCAAAGTGTCGGGTTTTGTACGGACAAACGCAATTCCTTTCCTTGAACACCTTTGGCCGTAGCCACAACCTGGCCTTTGTCCAACACCTTCACGGTTACGATACCGGAATTGCAGTCGCAGGAAGTTCCGACCGTCACATTCAACGTATTATTGTCAATATTGGAAATAGACTTTACCGAAGTCACATGGGCAGCAGCTACCGGTTCCAACCATACTGTCTGCCAGATACCGGTTACTGGTGTGTACCAAATGCCTTCCGGACGGGAAGTTTGTTTACCGCGCGGTTGATATCCCTTATCACTAGGATCCCATACACGGACAACCAGCTTCTGGTTGTTCTTTCCTGTCAGATACGGAGTGATGTTGAAGGAGAACGGAGTGAAACCGCCTTTATGAGAACCGATCAGGATGTCGTTTACAAACACGTCCGCTTTCCAATCCACCGCACCGAAATTTAACATGATGTCCTTATTTTTCCAGGCTGAAGGAACGGAAAAAGTACGCTTATACCATAATTCGCTGTTTTCGCCAACTTCTTTCTGTACGCCAGACAGAGAGGATTCGACAGCAAAAGGAACCAAAATCTTACCATCGAATGTTGCCGGTTCTACATCGCCAACCGGTTTGATGGCATATTCCCATTCCCCGTTCAGATTTTGCCAATCGCCACGTTCCAACTGAGGACGGGGATATTCAGGAAGGACATTCGCCGGATTTACCTGTTCCGACCACGGTGTCTTGATCTTATCTCCTACCGGTTTCCATTGAGCCTGTGCACCCAAGGCCAGTGCCAATGCACAACATACAAATAAGGTCTTTTTCATGATTTATACTTTATGATTTGTGAATGATTATAATTTTCAATTAATAAACTCCGGAGCTTCCGCTTCTAAAGAAGGACTTGCCCCTTCAACTTCCGGCCAGCCATCTCTCCAACGGATCCGATCCAACATCAGGACTCGTCCGGTAGGATGTTCACGGCTCACGGCATGATAGAGAACCCAGTCGTTCCCACGGTCGTCCGTAACGATTTCCGAGTTATGCCCTGTACCGACAAAAGCATCATTTCCATGAATCAGAACTTCGTGATGATTTTCCATCATCGGTCGTCCCTGTTTGTCGGTGTACGGGCCGAACAGGCTGTCAGAACGGCCTACAACTGTAGTATAGGTACTTTTCAATCCCTCACAACAACTCCCTATCGAGGCAAACAAATAATAATAATCGCCCCTTTTATGGATGTAAGTACCTTCGTAGGCGGTTCCGGCAACCTGTTTCTTTTTGGCTCCGTCCCGAACAGATAGGCCGTCTCCCGACAACTCTATCCCATAGATACCGCGGAAACTACCCCAAAACAGGTATTTTTTCCCGTTATCCTCCATGAAAAATTGGTCTATAGAATTTTGAACTTGAATTGTC